>Ga0255763_1000029_pt1 | contig 133311 bp, 109 predicted proteins | sample 041ome_2_FD_179963 | JGI IMG/M metagenome (GOLD analysis project Ga0255763, IMG submission 179963) | Coastal salt marsh microbial communities from the Groves Creek Marsh, Skidaway Island, Georgia - 041406US metaG (version 2) | ecosystem: Environmental > Aquatic > Marine > Intertidal zone >...
ACGATATCACGGGGTTGAGGCGCGTGCGGGTGCCGCGGTCGCGGTCGCGGCGTCACTCGCTCGCGTGTTCGTCGTCGGATGGCGTCGTCGGTGGCGTCGTCGGTGGCGTCGATGGCGTCGATGGTGTCGATGGTGTCGGTCGGCGGTGGTGGCGCGCACCCGCGCCGCGGTGCGCCGCACGCGGGCGCGCGCGCGGGATACGCGTCGATGGTCAAGTGGACGTCAACGTCGGTGTCGATGTCTTCGGGGTCGACGCGGCGGAGGATGGCGATGACGATGACGACGCGCGCGGCGTCGCGAAAGGCGTTGGTGGTTGATGTGATCCAAGACGCGTCGTCGTCGTCGTCGTCGTCGTCGTCGTCGTCGTCGACAACGTCGTCGTGGATGACAACCGCGACGTCGGCGAGGATAACTTCCAACGAAGAAGAAGAAGAGGATGGGTTGGAACACGTGTATAAGAGCGTGCGGTGGTTTGAGATTCGTGATTCGGTGAGACCGACACAGGTGGCTCTTGGGTGGGATTGGACGTTCTTGAAGCTTGCGAATTTTAAAGACTTTGAGACCGCGCAAGCGTACATGGCGCGCAAACCCGTGCCGTACGTGAGCTATCGCGGTAAGCGATACGTGGTGGATCATCATCACACGCTCGCGGCGCTAGAGCTCTCGGGGTGGGATGTGGATGTGGTCATGGAGGAAATTTTTGAGTACGACGCGGATTTAACCGAAGAGCGGTTCTGGGGAATCATGGAGGGCAAGGGGTGGAGTTTCTGCTGGGACGCCGAGTACAAGCGCATGGAATATTCCGATATTCCAAAGTCTTTCAATTTGACGGCGTTTCGGAATGATGTCTATCGCTCGCTGGGGGGATTTGCGCGACGATACAAGTTACTCAAGCGAGGGAAGATGTTGGAAGACAAGCTTTTCTTCGAGTTTCAATGGGGATATTTCTTCTGGCTCCATCGCAACGACGCGTACGCGCTCTGGCCGTCGTCTCAACTTCAACGTGGATTTGATCGTCTGCTCAAGATGATTGAACAGACGGATGATAGTGAATACATTGGCGAGGGTCACCTCGAAGCCGCGCGTGATGTGCAGGACATGATTTTACTGTCTGAAAAGGTTCTCCAGCCGCTCTACGAAGTGCTCGTAGAGTACATAGCACCGCTGGCGTACGCGTATCAAACCATCCCTGCCGACGAGGATCGTATCGTGCCTGGGTTGAAGAAGAGATTCGGTCGCGAGCAACTCCCAGGTTCCGTGATCACGGGTGATTTTGACTTTATGGAGGAACGTCAAAAGTCTCCCATTCTGCCGTCGTCGTCGTCGTCGTCGTCCACCGGGTCTAAGAAGGATGACAAGAAGGACAAGAAAGACAAGAAAGACGACAGTAACAAGGACAAGAAAAACTAAGCCATAGCTGCACACCGCGATCATTCATTGTAATACTTAGGAGGTTCCCGTGTTGTTCCACCCCCCAAAATCGACGCATCCTTTTCAGTCGTTATCCACGGTGTGCACGCCTCAGTCGTCGGCCATAGTACATTATAAATGATATGCAGCGCGCCTAGAGCGTCGTGTTCATTCACGCGCGCGTCGACGGTGAAGGCGGTTCCCAGCATTCGTCGATGTAACCGAACGCGAGGCGTCGACGCTAGCGTCGGTGTTGTCGCAGCCTCAGCTTCTCCTCGTGAGGCGTCCGAGTCTTATGCATCATCTGCCGGACGCACGTCGCGTCAACCAGCGCTCACGTTGGTGTCCATATTATCGTGCGTGATGTTGTCATCGCAGCCCGCGATGGCGTTTGATGGTGACGGCGCGTCGTCGTTTAACTCGCGAGGGTGCGTTGGCTGTCACGCTGTGGGCGGAAACGTTGTCGCGCCTTCAGCGACACTTTTCACGAACGACTTGACAAAGAATGGTTTGAACACGAAAGAGGACGTGAGTAATTTGATTGCACTCGGACGTGGAAAAATGCCTGGTTACGGCGAGGCGTGTGCGCCAAAGGGCGCGTGTACGTTTGGGGCTCGGTTGGACACTGATGAAATTGACGCCTTGGCTACGTACGTTCTTGAACGCGCCGCTAACGATTGGAAGTGAGCGTGAAGGTGAATATAGCGTAGACAATAACGTCATCTTCGTCGGCATTGATTGATGTCGGCGCATTCTTAGCTACTAAACTAGACTTGTGGGATCATTTCAACTAATAACTACTCTCTTCCTCTCTCTCGCGCTACTATGCTCACGCCGAAGATCGCGCAGCGATCGTCTCTGATGCCCTACACGCCTCACGAAGCGTCTCTACGAAGTGCAACATTTCCTCCATATCGCACGAAAAATTAACCTTTTCATCCTTGCCCGTGGTTTTGTCATTCAACAGCCAAGACATGTGAAACGCGTGTTCCTTTGCGTCGCCGTTGGTTGACGTACTCACGACGTAGTCTGCTCGGCACGCATGCGACTTTAATCGCCCAACTGTAGACGACGATGCATGTAACTTTAATGCTCGTTCGATATCTCCACGCACCGTACCGTAGGCATCGGCGATAATCTTCGCTCTCTCGCTCGACGTCCCGCAATCTCGTTCAAGCGTTGCCTTCACGTCTCGCGCGTCGAATCCTCGTCGTGCAGCCTCGACGAATACCGCAGACACGCCAGCGACGTGTTCGAGGTTAAATTTTATCTCATCTTCTCGCGTAGATGACGCGTCGTCGGACACGAGCGCCGTGGAGACGTAGCGCGCGAGGTCACTGAGGGTGTTTGCATCGCACGCTTCAAGCGCTCGAACGTGCTTGCTCACGGTGAACTGCGACGGGAACGACGGAGAGAAAGACGTCAGTTACGCGGAGTTGGGTTAGAACGCATTCGTGCGCGCGCGCGGGCGAAATTTCAGCGTACCCCGAGATCCATGATGCGTTCCACAGAGTCGAGTTGTGTGGACGTGTCCGAGCAACAGAGCAACAGTTGCGCTGGTTGGTTTTGAGCGAAAGTTATGTCGCGCGAAAAGGCTATGTATGCTAGATATCTAATGCTCTAATGCGGCTAAATAAATGAATCGTCGTTAGCGTAGAACGTGGCGTTCCATCCGTGCTTGTGTATGCGTACAGTATGACCGAAGAGTTCGGCGGTTTTTCGCGCTCGGGGCGCTAAAGCAGCAAAATACGTCGACCGGATGAATTCATCATCCTTGGCGCACAGTATGACCTTGTTATACGCTATGGCAACAGGTGCGAGCGTAGATGTGGGGTCGGCGAGGTAGGCTGCCAAGCCAGATATGCAACCCGGCCAGTCAGTGTTGAAGACGTCGTCTAAAATTACGCAGCCGCACGCATGCAAGCATGCTTGCGCGAGTTTTAAATCGCTCAAGGTTGCCTCAGCGGTGTGCGAGCCATCAATGCTGAACATACGCACTGAACGCAAATAATCGTTGATATCGTTTTCACTAGCAGCTTGGATGATTTCCATCGCAGACATTACCAAAGAGTTCCCCTTTATCACACGCAACCAGCTCGGGAGCTCGCCGCTTGCGTCGCGCACATCATCCCAAAACTCCTCGTCTTCTTCCTTAATCGCCCCACAAACGCGGCAAATATTTGAGACAAATTTATTGTAATTTCCAACGCCTGATTCATCCACGTTGAATTCTTGCTGGTCGAAACAATCAATCGCTACAAGCGTTTCGCCTGCGTTTCGCAGCGCGCAGAGCGGTAAAAACGACCGCCCATGATACACGCCAATCTCAACCATCGATGTTGGCGTCACCGCTAAACGAAATGTATCGCACTGTACTGCGTCCAAAGTCTCATACACATCAATCGCCCCGAGTTCAAAGAATCCTTTCGTCTTTTTCGATTCAGCCGCCACGCGACGCAGCCGCGCGCGCTTCGCCTCGCCCTCTCGCGCACGCCATCCATCGCCAAGCGTGTCACCGTCCTGTGCGAATCTCGACATGATCGCTTCTTCATCGCTCGCCTTTTTCTTCGCCGCCGCGTCGCGCACGCGCGCGCTCTCCGCGTGCACGCGAAGCGGCGCTCGTCGATGCGGCGCACTTTTGTGGCCCATCTTCATCGACGACCGGCGCCACGCGCCGCATCGCGCGAGCATGCGACGCGCAAACGTGCGCCAGTCGTCGTTGAATGCGCGTCGTTCGCGTCGTTGAATGCACGTCGTTCGCGTCGTCGAACAGTGCCGGGGGATGAACACAAGATGTGCTCGGCACCTCCTCCTCACACTCGCACACGCCCCCCGCGTCGCGCGATGGGCTACGCCGGCTACGCCCCGGGGCACACCGTGGTGGAAAAGACTCCCATCGAACGCGCGTTGCATCGCGTCTCGTCCGAAGACGCGCATGATTTGCTCGAGAAACTGACGCGCAACGTCGCACGGGCTCCAGGAGATCCAAAGTTTCGCCGCTTGAAAGCGTCGAATGCGACGATCGCAGCCAAGGTGTTCGGGAACCAAGAGGTGCTCGATTGCTTGCTCGTGCTTGGATGGGTGCGTGAGGACGTCGATGGGGAAGACGGGTTGTCGTTGCCGAGCGAGGTGCCGGGGAACATGGCGCACGTGCGCGCCATAGACGCGGCGCGGATAGCGTTGCGACGACGACAAGAAGAGGATTTGCGCGCGAGAATTCGCGCGCGAGCGTTAGATTCTGATCCTGAGCGTGCGGCATTGCGCGCGGCGTACGAAGCGGATAAGGCGGAGAGAAAAGCGGCGGAGCCGGTGACACAGGGTTCGATAGCGACGCAGCGCGGACCAGGAACGATGAAAACCGCGAAAGATGTCGGTGCGAGCGGTAGCTCGGGTTGCTGAGGTTAATGCCGCGTCAAAGGAGCAATGTTCGTGTTCGATTGTGCGCGCGTGAGATTTATGACGACAGAGACGGTGAATATACCGTCACATCTATCGTTATTTTCCGCGCGCAGATGCGAACATTTTCTTTGATACGTCTTCCAAGCGCAAAGAAGGATTTTGAATAAAAATCCGCGCGCACTGACGAATCGTTCAATGTCGCACGCGTGCTCGCCATTTTAGTAGAGCACGCGTGCGTAGTCGTGACACCGCAGTGGACAATCGCCGTCGAGCGAGCCACCGTGGTCGACGCAACTGAACGTCGTCGCCACCGCCTCCCAGTAGTAGTTTCTTGATTTGACTCACCGCGACCTACTCGGTCGTTATATTCTTACATCACACGATTTCTTATATGTTGTAATCTACACGTTCACATTCATTCATTCATTCATTCATTCAAGTGTTCGTAGATGGTGAAACGAATTACGCGTCGACGCGAGACTCATCTTGGCGTTCAAAAAGTTTCGCGCACCGCACAGCGAAGCGCGGACGAGAACACAAACATGCCCATCATCGACGTCGCCATCGGGCCGCTCATCCAAATGGCCGAAGCTGCATCGCTCGGCATGCCGTTTGAGGTGTGGAAAACCCGCATGGGTCGTCAGCGCACCGAAAGTACGACGCAGGCTTTTGTCAACATTTACAAAGATGGCGGCGTCAAGGCGTTCTGGCGCGGTACGCAGGCGAAGATGTTCGAGTCCGCGACGAAGGGTGCGATATTGATGTACGCCAAGGAAGGCATTAATGATTCATTGCTCGCGGCTGGATGGCAACCGGGAATGGCGGGCGTGATGGCGGGCGCGGGCGGCGGCATCGCGCAGGTCTCCGTCATGGGACCGTGCACGTACTTGGTGACGGGTGCGGTAAATGATCCGGGCAAGAGCATGGCGGAGAGAATCCGAACAACGTATGCCAGAGGTGGCGTGGCTGGGTTCTACCCTGGTGGGGTGGCGATTGCGTTTAGACAGGCGACAAACTGGGCGTCGCGTCAGGGGTTTACAGAGGTTGTACGCGCGCAAGCTAAACGCACGTTGCACGGCGATGAGAATGCGAAATTGAGCAAGTGGGAAGAAGTTGGGTGTGGCATTACTGGTGGAACGTTGGCGAGCTGGAATCACCCGTTCGAGGTGGCGAGAATCGAAGCACAGAGCCGAGGGAACGCTGGGCAGCCGGTTGGGAACATGGTCAGCGTGATGCGTGACATTGTCCGCGAAGGCGGCGTCGGAGGATTGTTCCGAGGGATCATTCCTCGCATCGGACTTGGCATTTGGCAAACGTTGTTTATGGTGACAGGGGCGAAGATGGTTAAAGAAACGCTCAAAGAACAGGGATTGATTTCAGACGTTAAAGGTGGACATTAACTAGGCGCCGCCGACGTTCGTTGTCACACAAAGGTGTCGGTGACGATACCATTGACGACGACGACACATAGACGATATCGTTGATACTCAATTAAGTGAAACAAATGACAATGTCATATGCACACAAATACGTATATTGTGACACCGCAACATAAACGCGCGAGTTTCCAACTACCTCCTCATAATACGGAGCGGGGGCCCATGATATCCTTCGTACGGCGCGCGATCGCGCGCCTAAACGACCCACGCGATCGTCAAGCGATTGTATTCGTCGCTTCAAGTTTGCTCCTCGCCGACTTTGCGTTATCGTCGCTCATCGTCGCTAAAGTCCCGTACACTGAAATCGACTGGACCGCGTACATGGAGGAAGTGCACGGATACATAAGCGGCGAACGAAACTATGAAAACCTCGCCGGAGGTACTGGTCCACTCGTGTATCCTGCTGGCTTCGTTTACGTGTACAGTTGGCTGTACTGGCTCGTCGGTGGATTGGTTCGAGGCACAAGCGCCACTGGCATCGGTGTCGCGCAACGTGTCTTTGTTTTAGTCTACATCGCGAATCAAGCAGCAGTATTCGCCGTTTATGCCGCGTGTGAAGTCATCCCACCTTGGGCATTCGCAGTACTCTGCGCGTCGAAGCGCATACATAGTGTGTTTGTTCTCCGGATGTTTAACGACGGCGTGGCGATGGCGTTGGCGTATTGCGCCGTAGCATTGTATCAACGTCGGAGGTGGACTTTAGGGTCGATTGTGCTCTCACTTGGGATCAGCGTGAAGATGAATGTACTATTAATGATGCCTGGACTATTGGTGCTGCTCGTCGGTGGCACAAGTCTAGGGAAATCGATGCAAGCGCTTGGCGCGCTCGTGGCGACGCAAATTGTGTTGGGTGCTCCTTTTCTACTGACGTATCCTAAAGAGTACGTAAGCCGTGCATTCGAGCTCGGGCGTGTATTTTCGCATAAATGGACTGTGAACTTTAAGTTTGTACCAGAAGATGTGTTCGTGTCGGGAGCATTCGCAAAGTACCTTTTGCTTGGGCACCTCTTTGTGTTGCTCGCGTTGGCACATCAGAAGTGGTGCAGGCACTACGGAGGTTTTTTCTTCGCTTTCGTGCGTAACTTTTTCAAGCGCGCTTTAGGTGGTAACTTGGATGGCGTACAAAACAGCTACACTCCCGCTCATGTGGCATTGGTGTTGTTCGAGAGCAACTTTGTTGGCATCGTGTTCGCTCGGTCGCTGCACTATCAATTTTACTCGTGGTACTATCACACTCTCCCTTTGTTGCTTTGGTCGGCGAATCGAGTGCCAGTGGTCGTTAAGTTGGTAATATTGGTCATCATAGAGTGCTGCTGGAACGTCTATCCGTCAACACCGACGTCGAGTGGAATTTTCGTCGCCGTACACCTTGTCACTTTGGCGTTCTTGTGTGCAGGATACGTCGACAAACAAGCGTCAAAAAAGAAATCGTCTTGATATATTAGTAGTACATGATATTGTAATAGCGAAACAACAGAACTTAGATTTGAATGCCGAAGAATCGATCCCAAAAATTCGCCGTACGCGTGACGTAAAAGCTTCGGCCAGAAGGCGAAGATACCGGTCCTTCGTATTGGATAGCGCCATCCACGTCATCACCGAAGCCATTCTTAGCCGCCGCAGCTACTCGATCGTCATCATAGTCCTCAGCAATCCCAGCCTCGCGTAATTTATCTTGAAGTTCTTTTCTTCTCGCCTCCATGGTGCGAACCAAGTCGCCCAACGCGCGCGTGCGTTGTCTGTCAATCTGTCGAAGTTGATGTACCGCTTCAGCTTGTTGTTGCGCTTGCTCGAGCACCTGACGCGTTTGATCAATCAATTTCTCTTGTTCAGGGTCATTGAATTCTTTTAGCTCCAAGTGAATCGACACCGGGCGCTCACCGATCAAGTCAAATTCGTTTTCGCGCTGTTGGAGCAAGCGACGCAACGACGCGAGCTCGCCATCTTTCTCCGCGTGCTGCCCTTGTAAATCCATCATCTTCTGCGTCAGCTCTCTCACGCGCGTCATGAGCACTTCATTTTGATACTCCACGCTTCCCGCTAAAGGCCCACCCGTTTGTTCGGCAAGCTGTCCTTGCAACGCTGCTTTACGCACGGCGCTTAGACTCTTCGCCGTCTCGCGTAAAATATTCTCTGTCACCTCACGCTTCAATCGCTCACGAACCAACGTCGCTTGCGTCTCAAACAAACGCTTCTCACTCGTCTCTAACTTATCATCCGTAGGCATATCATCATACCTCACCTTCGTCGTCGTCGCCAACTCTCGTGCCGACGCTCGACGATCGCCCTCCCCCGCCCCGCTCGTCGCGCGCGCCGAATCCACCGTCCATTCTCCTCCTCCGCGTTCACTCGCGTCACCACCAACCGTCGTCGTAATCACCTTGCTCGTCCTCGTCGTCTTCGTATACGTCGTCGACGGTCCATCGTCGGAATCACCACCCTTGCCCATCGATTGCGACTGTGAATTGGTGTTGTGAATCGTTCGCTCAAATCAACCTCGTGAACGAATCGTCCCTCGCTCGTCGTCGCCAACGCGCACCTACTACCCCGTCGCGCACTATATATATGTATATATATATATCGCGACCGCGATCGCGTGCGTGTGTGTCGCGTCGTTGCGGTCGCGCCTCGCGCGCCCGTCGCGGGTGATGTCGTGATACATCCTCACTGGGTCAAAACGGACCACCTACGCCGAATGTCCGAATCGACGCGTAACGTCGGCACGCCGGTTGCCGCGTTGGGCGTATACGTGTCGGCATTGCACGACCGTCGACCGTGACCATGCCTGTTGCGATCAAAGCCTACGGTACGTGTTGATCTCGTCGTCGTCGTCGTCGTCGTCGTCGTCGTCGTCGTAGTTCCCGTGCGTGGTCGTGGTCGTCGTGGTCGTGGTCGGGGGCGTTGCGTGTCACGATGGAATGCTTCGACAGACGTCTTTTCGAGATGATCGAGATGGGACGTTGGGTGAAGGCGCGGCGCGGCGTACGGATGATTCATGGCGTTTGTACGCGCGCAGGCGATGATGAGCGTTGGTGTATTTGGTGTCTTAGTCGCGTTGACTGACCGGGTTGTGATTTTGTGTCGTGGTTTGTTCGCGTAGCGGCGCACAGCGCGTCTTTGGATGACTTTAAGCACATTGACGCCGAGCGTCACGACGTCGGGGACGACGACGTTGCGTTCGATATCTCGTTTTGTGGATTGTGCCACACTGATATTCATTTCGTGGAGAATGATCTAGGGAACACCATGTATCCTTTGACGCCTGGGCACGAGTTGATTGGTACGGTGACGAGCGTCGGAAAAAATGTCACTAAGTTTAGCGCCGGGGATAAAATCGGCGTCGGGTGCATGGTCGACTCGTGCAAGAGCTGCAAGTTTTGCGCACAAGACGAGGAGCAATATTGTGCGACTGGAAGCACGTTTACGTACGGTGGCGTGACGCAGTATGGTCGCGCCGGTCCGAATGGGAAGCCCACGATTGGTGGGTACTCGAACAAGATGGTGGTGAATGAAAATTTCGCCATCAAGGTGCCGGCGGAGGCGCCGCTCGACAAGAGCGCGCCCCTCTTGTGCGCGGGTATTACCATGTACGACCCGCTCAAGGCGTTCAATTGCAAGCCTGGCATGCGAGTTGGCATCGCCGGCGTTGGTGGTCTCGGGCAAATGGGCATTAAGATTGCCGCCGCCATGGGCGCGACGGTCATTGCCATTTCTCGCTCACCGGACAAGGAGGCTGACGCGAAAGCCATCGGTGCGCATGAATTCTTGGTAAGCACTGATGAAAACGCCATGAAGGCTGCGGCTGGATCAATGGATTTGATTTTGGATACAATTTCGGCGTGCCATGATGCTGAGATGTACTCTGACTTGCTCGCAACCAAGGGAACGTTGGTGATGATCGGCTTGCAGATGGCTCCCGTGGCGTCGTCGTGCGCCAAGTTTCTCTTCAAGCGCATTTCCATTACTGGTTCTCTCATCGGTGGCATTAAGAACACTCAAGAAATGATGGATTTCTGCGTTTCAAACAACATTTACCCGGATATTGAGGTCATCAAGACGGACAAGATTAGCGAGTGCATGCACAAGCTGAAGGATGGCAACGACCGCATTGTTCGCTACGTTCTCGATTGCTCATCGATTTAGATTTGTTTTAATTTTACTATAAGTTCAAGTCTTTTGCTACAACCTCTACTGTTATTGGTCTGCGTGGTACCGAGACTCCTTCTCAAAGAGCGCCAAGGCTCGCTTCTTGGCGGCGTAGCTCCAGTCCGGGTTGGAATCGAGCGTGTTCAATGCGAGTTGCGCAAAGTCATGGAACACGTTATCCTTCGGAATATCCGCTACAACCTCAGCGAGTGAGGCGCGCTCGGCGAGAAAATTGTCACGGAATGGCGACAAACCTGCGCGCTCACGTTGTAAGCGCTCGTACTCACGTTGCTGTGTAAATGCCTCAATTGCTTCATTCTTCAAGAATTCAAACTCTTGCTCACTCGTAATCCCCGCCATCTCCATGATAAACTCCTTGTGGGCATCAACGTACTCTTCGTCACTTTGCTGACGCTGAGAACTACCAAGTCGAGGCTTTTCGGCTATGTGTCGTACGTCAAGTGATTCGGTGAAGAGCAAAATAGCCTTGCGATCAACCTCTTGACGATTGTAATCGTAGTCTTTGTTCGCGTCTTGAAGCGCCCTTGCTTGTCGGATTCGCTCATTCAGTGCTTTTTGCACCTTTGCGTCACCTGCCTCTCGGCCTCGTCCACCCGCGCGCGCTTTGCTAGGCGCGCGAGCGACGCGTTTGCGTTGAGAAATTCCCGCAACCATCTCACCATCTCTCATTCGACGCGACGATGTTGAAGCGCGCAACGACGGATCAAACTGTAAGTCAACCAAATTATCGCCATTGCGTTTGTATCGAGGAACGAAAGTCTTGATTTTCGCGACGCCTTGAGCAATACGCTCCGCGCGGCGTTCCGCAGTCATGGCTTGCGCCTTGGCCTTTTGGTTTGCAAACTTATCTGCGCGACGCTGACGTTGAGCCGAGAGCTGAATTTCACGCTCCTCGCGTGTCGCAGCTGCTGCGACAGGATCGAGATTCTCATCTTCTTCAGCAACGAGGCTATTCAAATCTCCGACGGGTCTTCTACTTCGTGGCGCCTCTTCATCTGACACTTCGCTTTGCGCGCTGGCTTCTTTTGCGCCCTTCTTTTCAGCTATGCGCACCACAAGAGGTGCTGAAGCACCCTCTAACGTAATTTTCCCTTCGGCAGTCGCCTCAATCGCCTTCAAAGCATGTTCGGCACGAACGAACCACACTAAGCCGCCCGGGTACGGTCCCTCCGGGTTCAACGCCAAGGCGCTAATGATAGGACCGTACGGCCTAAACACCTTCCTTAACGACGTCGACGTCACCCCAATCGGCATATGCTTCACATACACGTTACTATCCTCCTTTGCCGATCGCTCCAATTTCGTCTTCGGCGCTTTCGTCGCTGTTTCGCCCTCCGACGCGACTTTCGCGCCAGGCTTTCTTCGCGGCTTGCGCGTCGCGTTCGCCGCCGGTGCCTCGCTCTCCACCGCCTCACCCTCCGTCGTCGCCGCCGCCATCGACATCGGCGGTACAACTATTTCAACCTCACTTGTCCCTTCACCCGCGATCGCGCCCTCCTTCGCGCTCTCGTCCCCATCATCATCGCCCGACGATCCACTGAGAAACCTAACGCCGCGCGCCGACGGCGCGATCGCGCGCGCTGCCACCGCTGACGCACCGCGCGTCGACGTCACAGACGCCGACGTCGATGCGCGCGCGATCGACGTCCACGCTGTGCGCGCGGCGCGCCGTAATGACATCTTGTGCGAGCGTACGCGCGTCGAGCTATGCGGCGCACAGTGCGCGTTCGGGCGAGTGCAATGCGGCACACCAATTACAACGGCACACCATGACGCACACAGTGGCGTGCACGGTGCGCGCGCACGCAGCGTGCGATCACATCAAAAATGGCGCGTGTGCGCGCGCACATGCGCGCGGGGCGCGCATGCGTGCGCGCGCATCGGAGGAAAGCTCGGGCGACTTTATCACCGATATGGTTGGGAAGATATTTGGTAAAGACGTGCTGAACGACCCCGAGCCCGCGGGATTGAAGCGCATGACGAAAGAGGACTGGCCGGATCAATTTTTAGCGGTGAAGCAAGCGACTGCGGTGACGTTGGCGAGTGATGATACGAAGGAATTGCAGATGATTCGCAAAGTGTTGACGCAGACGCAACTGGAAAAATTGGCGCTCGGCATAGCGTTTGACGCCAATGTGCACGGATGGAGCGCGAATTCGTTTCATACGCAATTAGATGGTCAGGGCGCGGCACTTTTAGTTGGCGTGACGGATGATGGAGTTGTTTTTGGTGGGTACAATTCGAAAGGTTGGTTGGGTTACGGAGAATGGATTGACGCGATTAGCGCGTTTTTGTACGTCTTTGATCGAGGCAACGTGACAAAGTTACCCAAAGTAGGTGGAAGTGGGATGGCCATCATCGATGAAATGGGACAAGGACCGCAATGGGGACCCGATGGATTGAAAATCAGTCTCGAATCGCGTTCAGCGCGGTCGAGATTGGGCACATATTACGAAAAGATGCCAGACGGTTCAGCCAATTTGTTTGGCGGCAAACTCGCGCGCGGCGAACGCGTCGGATTGAAGGAGCTTCGCGTGTACGTGGCGATTGAAGACACAGAATTGGCGAAGAATTACAAGCCTAATGTGTTGCAATTTCAAGACGGCGAGCTCGAAAATATTCGTAAAAACGACGACGAGGGCCGCATGGATGGATTCTTTGGTAAGCTCTTTGGAGGCAAGAAATAATAATAACTAAGCTAAGCGACGCATAATACTGTAACAAAAGTGAAGACCTTAATGTAAAAGAATCAGCAATATCAACACAAGTATTATTATTTAAAGAATGCGAAATGTAAGCTATGCCGTGCGGTTCGCGCGCAGTTCCCGATCGAACTTCTCGAGCGCGACTAAATCCTCAGACTTGAATTTCACGCCTTGGTGTCCGGCGGGATATCTATCCTTAACGTATGCTATGGCGTCCTTCAAACTCATCTTTCTACTAAACATCATGTACGCCACGGCTATTGCTGGCGCACGCGAGCGTCCAGACATGCAATACACTAAAACGCGCTGCGGGTGCGCCTCATCCGTCTTCATCGACTTGATGTGCAACGCCGCGAGACGTCCGCAGCATTGGTGGTAGTCAATATTTCCCTCCGGCGTCGAATCCTCCGTACCGAGCGTCATCACCGCCAAATGCTTCCCACTACAACACGGCGAACACGTCGGTACGGCGTTCATCACTGTCCTTACGCCGAGCATCACCAGCGCGCGTTCGCTACACGTGTGCTCAAACGCCCCGCACACTAAAAACCTCTCGATAATCTCCACCATGGCTGTCGACACCCCCGCGCCCGAACCTCCACGTGCCGCACCCGATGCCCCGCACGCCATATATTTGTCCTCCTCCTCCTCTTCCTCGTCCTCCTCGTCGTCCTGATCGTCCACCGCCGACCCGTGAACGTCCACGCTCGCGCGTCCCGCGCGCACGTGTCCGCACTCTGCGCACGTCGACCCCGGTCCGTGATAATGCTCACACGTCTCACAAAACTCCAACACCTCGGCGCGGCGCTTCATCCCACCACCACCACGACACCCGTCGTCATCCAACGCCGCCATGATCACGCGACGACGACGCGCAACCAATCAACCGATAGACGCACCCGCGATGCCCGCGCTCGATATCGTCACCCCACGATTTCCTTCTCGACCGCGCGCGCGCCACGAACGAACGAAACGAAACGAAACGAAACGAAACGAACGCGTCGTCTATCGCAACCAATCCAATCCAATCAATCCCCGCCCCATGCGCACCGCGCGTCGCACTCTCTCGCGACGACTCATTCATCATCACGTCATCATCACCATCACGTCATCATCACGTCATAATCAATCACCCATGCGACATACACCCACCCTATTGATCCCGCGTACGTCGACGTCTCGACGCAAAATCCACCCCTAAACGCGACCGCGTGCACGCACCGCACCCCCTTCACCCCGTGCGTCGACGCGCGCCCCACACCGCACTCGGCGATATTCGGACATTCGACGTCACACGGACTGACTGTCGACACACACCCTCAACCCTATACCCTAAAAAATAAAAAAAATAGGCCCCCCTACGCGCGCGACACCGCGATCGTCGTAGTGCGCGTCCGCGATCGCCCATACACGCATCGAGCATACTACCCCACCGGCGATACACCGAACCACGACGACGCGCACCATACACCCGAGGACGTGGACCCCATCGCGCGATTTATTTAGCGCATGGACGCGGGTTTCCCACGGTGTGGGCGGTCGTCACGCGCGGTGCCGTCATAGGGGGCACCGGGCGGCACTCGCGCGCGCGCGTGTGTGCGACGAACGACGGACGACGACGGACGCGTGTGTGTGGTGCAGAACGTTGTGGGCGTCGTCGTTGTCGGCGAACGCACGCGAGAAAAGGGCTGACGCGAGAGGGGCGTTCGGCACGGCGAGAGGGGCGCCGTGGGCGGTGCCGCGGAGATTGATTGTGGTTTTTCGTCCGGGTGACGCGGGTGTCGGCGGCGCGTGCGACCTTCGCGCGAGGGCGGCGCGCGAAGGTCCGAACGCGGTGATGTCTGTTGGTGGTGGTGGTGCGATGTCGGTGCGTTTACCGAAGATGGTGTTTTACGACGACGAGGATGAGCGCGCGGGCGCGGGCGCGGGCGCGGGCGCGGGCGCGCGCGCGGGCGCGGCGACGGGCGACGGCGGTGGGGTTTCTGCGCTGTGTATTTTGCATGACGTGTGCTTGATGGATAACTCGGGGGGCGATGGGGGTAAGGACGGTGGGCAGGGTGCGGTGAAGCGCGCGGCGCGGGGCGCGGCGCGGCGCGAGGCGCCGGTGAAGCGGGCAAAGCGCGCGCCCGGACGTCCGTCGAAGATTGTGGCGATGACCGCGGGCGCTGGCGTGGCTACGGGTGGAGGAGACACGTGTAGGTCGGGTTCGCCTGGTGGCGTCGCATCGTCGCGACCTCGGGTTGTCAAGGCGCCGAGAGACGCGACTGACACGGAGAAGGCGCGCCTGTCGCGCGAAGTCGCGAGCGCAATTAAAATTGCTGACCACAGGCGATTGATTTACCGCTGGACCAACGCGTTGATTCGATCGATCGGCTTGCGCATACCCTCGGGTTCGGGCGCGTTGTTCTCTCGAGAGTCGAAGAATAAACGCGAAAAGTTTGATAAATTTCTGCTGCACTACTACGGCGACGAGTCCTTCTTGGCGGGCAAGTATTGGTACACCAACGCAAACGCCGCGGCGTTTTTCGTCGAGGTATTTCGTCTGGCGACGTCCGGACGCGTGCACTGTGATGAGTTGGATATCTGGCAAGTTTTTGAAAAGAAAGATCCGGACCGTAAAGCGTCGACGTGGCAAATGTCCACCAAAGCGTTGGAGCGTCTTGACATCTCCACCGACGAATTGTTTGACATGTACTCGGGCGAGGCGCGCATTGAAGACGGCTGGCCTCGCGGACGTCCGCTACACGTACCACCACCGAGTTTGTTGCCGGTCACGAAAAGTCAATCGACGTATCTTGAAGCCGTACAGGAGTACGAGCGTAGAGTTGGGCCGGCAGAGCGAGGCAACGGAGCGTTGTCAACCGTGGCTCACGGGTCCAACATTCACAACCTCATGGATGAGCTCGCGGCTGATCCAAAAGTGTTTCAATGGACCTCCATCGCCGCAGAAAGAGGACATTACCAATCATTGGAAGCCAAGTTGTCATCCGGTTACCTTTCAAATCGCGAGAGTGATGTCAGTTTGTGCAAGAAGAAAGCCATGGAGTTGGTGCAGAGCGTGACGCCAAACGCCGACGCGTCGCCGACGGAAATCATGAAGCCGTTGTTTTCGGAATCGTTGGAGGGCTTAGGTCCACCAGCGACGCCATGCGATAGAAACAACGTGAACCAATACTACTCGAGATTCTTCTCGAACGAAGTCATCGAAGTCGGCGATGTTACCGCCGCGTTTATGATTCGAAACGACGCCATCGACGCCGTCGAGCCATTTAAAAAATTCACCGCCGCGTACTTCAAAGTCAAGGCGGCCAAGGAGGAAGTCGAACGATTGAGTACTGCGTTGAGCTCGACGCGCGCCACCGTATCGGGGCTTAAAAAAGCTATAGAGGCTATAGATTCGAGAAAGTATGCCAAAAGCAACGAAGGTGCGATGCTAAAAGCGTGCATGCAAAGTCGACTCGCCGCAATCGAACCCACTGTTGGCGAAATTGATGAAAAACTCGAATCCACCACGCAGCGCGAAGAAGACGCTCGAGATGAGTTGATGAAGGTCGAAGAAGCTGCACGAGAACCATATTTACGAGTAGTCAAACAGTGCTACGAGCTCAACTCTGGGATTCAAGATCGCATGGGCAAGATTCTTGGCAAGGCGCTCGAGGACACGCAGGCGCATGTTGAGGCGCAGCGTGCGCAACTCTCGGCGATGCATCCGAGTGCGGCGAACACGACCATCATGAAAGAGTTGAACCATTCGTTCAAACACGCCACAGAACTTCAACAACGACTGTTGGAGATGCGAACAAAACTCGATGAATGCCGTAAGAGTACGGCCTTTGCGTTGTCCACGCTCGACGTGCGTTGGAAGCGCTTCTCCATTTGACGCGCACACGCGCGAACACATGAATTCAATTCACCGGATATATGACGTGAAACTGTCACTACTCTGACAAATTTTTTTCACCGTGATAGATCATATAGTATCAGTAGAATTGGATTTTTTAACGATGAAAACGAAAACACGAAAAAACAAAGACGTTCCATATGTCCACAATTTTACAATCCGCTAAGAATTTTCTCCGCAAACGCCTTGCGGCGATTATCGCGTTCCTTGGGAGACGGTCTGTAGTATTTTAACATACCATCCCAAGGAACAGCTTTCAATCCGGCGCGCTCGCAAATCATCGTCCGCACGCGCTCTGCAAACTCAATGCTCGTCTCGTCGTCTCTCTTGCGCTGCGGTTCCATGTACCACACGTCGGCGACGACGGCCCACGAGCTCATGAGCTTGCACAGGTGCCTCGAGAAACTTTGCCTGCGCGAGTTCCAAAACGCATCTACAAAAATGTTGTTGTACTTGATCGCTACAGGAACAACATCCACGCCTAAATCAAAAGCGCCACGTTTGAACATGACGCAATATTTGTTGTTCACGCACGTGCCCTCTGGGAAAATTAACAGCGGCAGACGTGTATCATCCGACACGTGCTGCTTTAGTCTTTCCGTGACCGTGTGTCGATCTTTGATATCCGTGCGATTGAACTCAATGCAATCAATCGCATTCATCGCCGTGCGCTGCAATAGCCCGACCCAGCCTTTATGCTTTTGCTGAATCACCGCAAACGGAGACACTTGCGTGAGCACCAAGTAGTCAATCATCGACGTGTGATTGGATACGTACACCATTCCACCAACCTTTCCCGTGCGCGTCGGCCGCGGTCCGTGATACTTGATCACTCCAGTCCACGAAACTACAAATGCAGCGGCATACAACTCTACTAACTTGCGCTCAAATCCCCATCTACGCGGCGTGCAATAGTGCGCAAACATAAACGTCACCGTAAACACTGCGCTCGCAGATAATATAAACCCCAACCGAAGCGGGAAAAGCACCGCGTTTCGCACGACCCAACCGCACCACCACAGTGGAAGTAAGTAAAAGTTAAAATTCCACGCCACTTCGTCGTTTTCTTGGAAGCATCGGTTGAATGAATCGTCTATGATGGCTGCGCACGCGTCTTGTACCACGCCAGAGCAATCGAGCAGCCGCGGTAGCGTTGCGGCTTTTGCCGTTTTACTTCCACTCCGTGAAGACGTTGAACGTAGCTCTGCAGCCTCCCGTTCGCGACGTTCGAGCTCGATCCCAGCTGTCACGCGTTCGTAGTCTCTTACGCGCATCGTTCGCGAACCGAGAAGCACATTCGCGTCGACATCAAAGCCGTCAAAAGATTCTTGCGACTCGTTACGCGGCGGTGGTGACTTCGATCTTGTAGACGTCGACGTGGGCTCGAGTGAGTTCGTTCGGGCACCTTCTCGTGCGCTCGTCGTCGGCGACGCTGGAGCCATATTGACAAAGTGACGAGCGTTGATGACGACCACGCGAGAGGCGCGTTGTGATGATCACGCGATGCCGAGCGAAGTCAGTTACTACGAAGCGTTTGAAATTCACGCAACACTCGAGTATGAGTAGAATTATTAAAAGACTGTAACATAGGAGGAGGGTTTTCTGTTGTTTGTACTAAAGATGCGCTTACTTGCCCGCCTTCATCATGTTGACAAAGTCAGCGAAGCACACGTCAGAGTCGTGCGGACCCGGGGACGCTTCAGGGTGATACTGAATCGTCATGGCCTTCATCTCAGGCCAAACCATACCGGCGCAGGTACCGTCGTTCAAGTTGATGTGGGACACTTGGACACCGCTAGGTAACGTTTTCGGGTCCACCGCAAAGTTGTGGTTTTGGGAGGAAATTTCAACCGCGCCCGAGGGCCCGCGCACCGGGTGGTTGCCGCCGTGGTGTCCAAACTTGAGCTTGAAAGTCTTACCGCCAAAAGCCTGGCCAAGAACTTGGTGACCCATGCAAATACCAAACACCGGAAGCTTACCAAGAAGCGCCTTGGCGTTTTCAACCGCGTATGGCACCGCACTCGGGTCACCCGGACCGTTGGAGAACAAGATGCCATCCGGGTTCATCGCCATCACCTTGTCCGCCGGGTACGAGGCAGGAACAACCGTGAGCTTGCACCCGAAAGAAGCTAAGCGGCGCAAAATGTTGTGTTTCACGCCAAAGTCGTACACCACGACGTTGAACTTCTCTTTGTTCGCCTTGGCTTCCGCGCTGAACTCCCACTCGCCAGTGGTGTCCTTCCACTCGTACGGCTCAGAGCACGTCACTTCGCTGATCAAATCCTTACCAACAATATCGTAACCCTTCGCCTTGGCCACTAAATCAGCATCACTCACGGACATATCTGTCGTCAACACACCATTCAAGCACCCAGTTTCGCGCAAGCGACGAGTGATCTCACGGGTATCAATATCAGAGATGCCGATGACGCCTTGCTCTTTTAAATACGCATCCAACGTCATCGCAGAACGGTAGTTGGACACGTTCAACGCCTCCTGTCGAACCAACATCCCACCCATGTGAGCTTGTTTGCTTTCCATATCTTCCAAGTTAATCCCAACGTTTCCGATGTGCGGGCACGTGAACAGCACAAACTGTCCCGCGTACGACGGGTCGGTCAAAATCTCTTGGTACCTATGTGTTCGCAAACAACGCGCGCGCGCTCGTCAGTCGTAACATTCTCTGCACACATCCACACCCAAACCCAAGCAATCGATGATCAATTCAACATCCATCATTTTCCAACCATCTCACACCGCGCGATCGCACACCACGCGCGCACCCCTCCCACCGAGCGCGTTCGCGTTCAAACGCTCGTTCAAACCCAGAGCCCTGGCGCGTCCGCGCTCATCCTCTCATCGCCGTCGATCAAAACGTACCCACTGAGCGAGGTATTAAACACAACCTCACCAACCTGCGTGCCTTTCGCCCCGAACGCCTTACCCGGCCATACGCTGCCATCTTCGAGCACCAACTTGCAATCGTTCGCCTTCCACGGCTTCACCGCTGCGGCGTGCGCGGCAACCCTCCCTCGAGCTTTCGCCGATGCGGTGTGTCTATGACGCGGCAATCGCACCGCAGACGCGTGCGACACCGACGCGCGCATCGTCATGGACATCATCTCTACCGCGCAACCGCGTGTGTGGGGCCACAGACGTGCGCGCACGAGTGCCGAGCGCGCGCGAACGACGCCGCGCGCCGACATCGACATCGCGCCGTGACAGTCCGGGACGGGACCTTAAATAAGGACCTAAACACGCCACATGTCCGATCGACTTTTTGAACATGTTTGACCAATTATGACCAGGCAAATGGGTATTGAACGTGACATTCTTGACGCGATGTGCGCGAGGACGCGGTGTATGTGAGAACTTTCAACGCAAGTGGGTGACATTATATGTTTGCTGTCATCTGACGAAGTTTCATGACGCGAACGAGTCGGCGCGCACGAGCGCGTGGAAGCAAACAAAAAGTGTAAACATTATATTCAGACAGTCAACTCGAGCGATCACCACGGGTCGTCCGTTTCCTCAACTGGACGGGGGTACTCCGTCGCGTCGCACTTGTAGAAGATTTCCAAGTATTTGGCCGTGCCGTAGCACGGATCACCAAACGCAGCGCCATTCGTCACGACCGGGTTGCATGATTGCTTTCCGTGACACTCGTTCACCGTCGGAACGAGCGAATTCGCCGCGCGGCACGTGGTGTCCAAAAGCGCGTTCGGATACTTGTAGTCAAAGTTGCACGTCGTCGTATCCTGGCGACCGTACGAAGCCGAAACGACTGAGATGACTTGTCCGGACGGGCAGTTCACGGGAACGGTGCTTCGTTCGCATCCCAGCGCGCGCGGAGGACACGTTTCTTCGCAGCGCCCGAATGAGTACGAAGGCTTGGCGCGAGACGCGTCCAAGGTGCGAACGCGGTTATAGTGCGAGCCGTACTTTTGAAAGCATCCAGTACCACCGCGCACGGACGTATTATTCTTGTGTATCTTTGTCGAGAAGACTTTCGCAGGCTCTCGATCTGCGCCGATTTCGTACAAGACTTCGCCGACGGCGTTCTTAATCGCAAAGCCGTATTCCCAGTTGACGCGATCTGTTTCGACGTAGAAACGCGCCGACCCGTCTGCGAACGGGGTCATCTCGATCCCCTTGTCCCACGAGAACCAATCTTTGATCGGCAACGCCGCACTAGCGAATGGATAATCGTGATGAACGATCGCCGCGCTTCGGATGCCCGGAGTCCCGTGATTCCACTGCGGGTCCACCTTGTTGAAGAAAGCGGCGTGCTTCTTCTTATACTTTTCATCGATGCACCTCAAATCGAGCTCAAAACGCGCCGTACCGAGATTTCCGTCGTACTTCGCATCTCCCTCGCGCGCACCGCGTCGACCCACCGACGCGACGACGCCCATGAGCACGAACGCGCCCATGAGCACGAACGCGCGCGCGCGTCCGCGCGCGTCGCGGCCTTCGCGCGCGTCGCGGCCTTCGCGCGCGGTCGCCGCCTCGACGTCGGCGTCCACGCGCACGGCACCGTATTCGGTCGCGCGCATCGCGTCCATCGCGCGCGCGAACGCGTCGCGTGTGACGCCCACGCGCGCGGCGTCGCGCGGCGTGGGTGTTGCCGCCATCCTCGTGAACGGTGCGCGCGGCGACGCGGTGCAATGATTGTACACATACTATAGGCGATTCTAAGCTACTCTATGAAGATTGTGCATTCCGAGAAAACATTTATGACCCGCGTGGGATGCAGATGGAAGTATGGGTAGCTCAAGTAGTGGGGTACACGCACGCAGAGATTTTGCCGCGAAATCGCGTCGACCGGCGCCGCGATGGTGTGGATAATGATTTCGACGAAGACGCGTGGGGTGCGCGCGCGCGCGGCATATCGCGTCGCACGGTGCTGGGAACATGATTTCTGTGGGTATGACTATGTCTTTGTCCACGCCGGCGTCGGTGCGAGGTGCGGTGTGCGCGCGTAAGGCGGGCGCGGGGCGCAGACGCGCGATGATGATTCGCACCGAGGCGGCATTTTTCGATCGGTTTACGAAAACGGCGACCAAGTCGGCGACGACTATGGATGATGATGATGAGAGTGATATGGGTGCCGCATATGCATCGTATGAGGAAGGCGCGATGGAGGAGGAGGAGGGTGATGCGAGACGCGCGGTGAATAAGTCGTTTTCAGACGCGCTCGGGATGTTTGACAAGTTGAAGGCAAACGTGTCGCAGACGATTGATTTGGATGAGGTTGAAGTCGTTGAAGAGGATGTTATTACGCCGGTAAAGAAGGGTGGAAATGCGTTTGGTGAAATGCTTCGAAAGCAAGCGGAAAAGGCGGAGAAACAGCGAGCGATTTTGGAGCGAGATTATGAGCAAGGGGTGGCGCCGACGACGCGGTTGCGAGCGGACCGAAGCGCCGGTGGCGCACCTGTGGCGGCGTTTACGGGCGGGAATGTTGGTGAAGGCACATGGACGTTATCTCCGGTTGTTGATGAAGGCTCGAAGGGTAAGAGATTGCCTACATTGACGATTAAGCGCGGGGAGACGAAGATTATTGGGCGCTCCAAGGCGCCGGGTGTGGATATCGCCGTGCCGTTGCCGTGCGTGAGCAGTATTCACATGCAACTTGAAACCGAAGGTAACAAGTTGTTCGCGCGCGATTTGGGCTCCACCAACGGTACCTACGTCGAAGGGTTCGAGGTGAAGCAGAACAGACGATTCCGTGTTTTCAACGGTGCGACGCTTCGTCTCGGCGCCGAAAACTTCAACGGCGAACCGTATGCGACGTTCAAAGCATCGCTGGCTGGCGCCAAGGAGTTGGAGAAGGATTCTGAATACGGTCAATTGAACTACTTCATGGAAGTTCTCGGCGGTCCTCAAGTCGTGGTGAAGTTTGTCGGCGTCAACTTGGTGTTCCAGTTGGTGTTTTTCCTCTTGCTTCAATTGCAATAAACTTCTCGTCGAGCATCTGTTGTAAAACGTAAGAACTACCAACGTAACTATTGCTTTCTACACTACTACTTCTAAGGCTTGTTTGCTATGCGCTGCGCGCTGCTTATCTGTCTCGTTCAGAGCGATTTGGAGGATGCTGGCGACGCGCGCGCGCCGAATGCCGTTGCGCCGCCTGATGCGTGAATTTTCAATCACAGTCAAGCATGCTCTCGCGCACGGCAATGCAAAAAATATGCACGCATAGACCATTAACAACGGCATGATTGCCTTACACAACTTTGGGAATAGTTCTAGGAACAAAATCACCAATGGTGGCTCGGCGTATTCCGCGCCGCCAGGTTGTTCGACGTCACGAAATCTCCCAGCTCTTCGTCCCATCGTTTGCACTTGACGTTTATCTAATGGCTGTCGAGGTGGCGTAAAATCCATCCCGCCCGCAGCTCGAAACACCCAAATAAGAAAGACGTTTAAAATGCCAAGGGCGACGACGAGGGGCATTTTGTCCCCACGTTCCCACAGCAGCTTGACGCGCTCGTAAATGGGAGGAGGCGACGGCGACGGTACGCACGAAGGCATCGGCGTCGCGCGTCGTGCAGATGACGTCGAAGGTTCGATGGTCGTCACCTGAAGCGCAGGGAACACGTACACCAGCTTACCATCGTCTGAGGCGGACGCGTAGCCGTTAAATCTCGTCATGACTTCGAGCATGTATCCTTCGTGCATAGCTGAAGCGTCCGCTTCGGCGTCTCGCTTCTTGCTCAACGCGCGTTTGATGTGCGCAAACACGCTAAAGAACGCTCCAAACAGCCCGTGTTGCACTTCCGCATAATCTTCTTTAGGTAAAAGATACGAATCGAGAAATGGCGCGACTTGCTCGGCGAACACCGCGCCCTGATTGACGCGGAGCAACGCGCCAATCGCTCTCCAGCGTCGAACATCCAAGCTCTCATTTGGGTCACCGCGTCCAAACACGAACGCATAGATCGATTCCATAAAACTCAGTTCACGCTTCATGTCGAGCCAGTCATCTTCATCCTCCGAATCTTCACCATCATCCCCAGGGGGCGCGCGCATCGCTCGAGGCGTCGCTCGATGTGCTGGCGGAGTCGCTCGATTTGGGTCGCCCGCGTCGTCGTTCGTGTTTGGGCCGCGGCCGCTCGTCGACGCGCCGCCACCCTTCACGGGTACGCCTTCAGCAACAACCTCACGAATGCCAAATTCTCGCGCCGCGCGCATGCGTTCAGCGCGCACAGCGTCGTGATACAGTGACAAATGCAACAAATCACGCATGTACAGGTAGAACCAAAAATCAGCGTCGAGTCCGCCCGAGCGTCCATACGTGGGCAAAACAGGCGCCACCCCGCCGCCTCCGCCGCTTCCGCGCTGATGTCCGCGCGATAACGCAATGACCACCATCGCAATCACCGCCGCAGCGACGATGGTGACGCTCACGACGAGAAACGCGCCAAAGGCGATGCGCGTCCCTCGAGCCAACGCGCGCCACGTTCTCGCCCGAGCTCGTCTCGCGCGTTCGCCGACGTCGCGCATCGCGATCGCTCGCCGCAAGCGCGCGGGCACGACATAGATGACGTCGCGCTCAGCCACCTCGAGGTGGCCGCCGGCGCGTTCGAGGGCGACGATGAGCCGCGCGCGCAGGCGCTCGGCGCTTTGGTCGAGCGTGGGCGCGGCGAGAAGGAGATCACCGAGCGTGAAGCGCGTGCGGCCGTTCAAGTCGCGTTCGATGGCGGCATAAAGGGCGTCATCGGCGGACATTGTTGCGCGTGCGGTACGGCGCGGCGCAGCGCGGCCCGGCGACGTGTGGCGCGGCATGGACTCATCCAAATCCAGGTAGTAAACATAATCTTATATGGTAGTCAAATTTCGTTTTGATGTTAAAGACACAAACTGTGCGCTAATCTATGATGATACATACGCGGCGGGTGATGAATGCATGCGACGAGCGAGCTAGATGCGCACGACGTAGGATGAGCTCTTGGTCAAGTAGCGAATCCAACGATGGGGATTGCGCGGAGGCGCGTCTCCCGGCTGACGCGGGCGCGCGTCCTCGGCTCCGATGACCTGCAAGTAACGCACGGCCAGATCACTGGTGCTATACGTAGGGATCTGGAACGTGAGCGCTAGTGGGCCCATTTCTCGACGAACGTTTGGAATGCGTTCGGTTTGGAGGGAGATTTGAATCGAACACGAGTGCTCAGAGCCGCCGATGAGCTTTTTTAACTGCCACACCATCTTCTTTTCCGCACCGTCGTAGAGCACGTGCTGCGAGCTGGAGTTGACGTGCTTGGGTAGACGACCGGTGGCACCTACGGCACCCTTGGGAATGGGGAACGTCACGACCATGCCCGTACACGTATGCTTCGCCGGGAAGTCTGCGCAGAGTTTAAGCTCGACGCCAACTTTGTACGGAATGCTCTCGTCAATGATTGGTACCACTCTGAATGGTGGCGTAAAATCGTTCGAGCTCCGGTAGTTCATCAAAGAGAACTCTCCTTGCGGTGGTCGTAACGTGATGGTGCGATCGATGTCGAATGAATCCATGTTGGCCGCTTCATGAAAGTTGCAATCATCCAAAAGAACGCCCAATCCCGCGCCGCCGCCTTTGCCACCGATGGACAAGTCTTCTGATAACGCCAGCTTTACTTTCGTGTCTTCACCATGCAAGAAATTTCGCACTTGAATGTACCCATTGATTTCCGACGTCACGAGATCGCCATTGGCGTTGATCGTGACGTTCACCTTTTCAATGATATCCACGAAAATTTCGTCGCGCGTCTTCGCGCTCGTGGTGCTCACCACACTCTTTTGCGTCGCACTGCTCGATACACGATTCACGCCACTCGCCACTGATGCTGCATTCATCAAATTCATTGCCGCTTTCGTTGGAAAGTTCACCTTGACGCCTAAATTCTTCTTGAGCATATTTTCTACGCGTTGCGTCGCCTTGAACGCCCCAGCCGCAATCTTCGTCGAGTCCACCTTGGCGCTCATCAACACCCCTCCCATACCATTCCCCACTTCCACCGGCTCGTTACACACATGTTCTCGTAACATCTCCGTCGATGTCGTTTGTGCGTACCCATAGTCGATCGTTTCATCGATTAACTCGTATATCAAGGTTGAATTCTTTCGCAACGCGTCTTCGCTCAGCACGCCACAATAATCCTTCATCACCCGCGCTAAGCGATGCATGAGTTCCAAAATCAAGCTTGGAGACACGTTCGTCGTGGTCGTAGACACAAAATATAACCCACTCGCCTTGATATGCAAGTAATTGACGCCATCCGCGTGAAACGCCGCCGGTGCCGACGCTGAAGACGTCCCGCGCCTTGCTCGCGACGCCGCATCCGCGTCGCCTCTCGACGTCGACGTCATCCCCGTGCGTTCATCATCATCCCTCCAAAACTTACACAAGCGAAAAAACGTCTCATGCGTTCGTCGTGGGAGGTCGTTACGGAAATCTTTCGTCACTATCGCGTCGCCCCGCGGCGAAAGCACAAAGAATTGACTAATCATAACGACGACAACGCTGAAGCCGAATGCGTTGCACCACACCACTCTCGCGACGCGTCACCGACGACAAAGAGCGCGCCCGCGATCGCTCGGAATCACTCGCGGTGGCGCGTGCGATTGAATTCACCGCTCGCGTCGTTCGAATGCGAATCGAATGCGGAGAATCTCGCGAGGCTGCGACTGGCGTTACTTCAGTCGCAGCCTCGCTTGTCGTCCGTGACATCGACGCGCGGGTTCGGGCACGCGCACGCGCACATATAGTCGACTAAAAACTCTTTCGCTCTCGCTCTCTCGCGCGTCACCATGGCGGAAACGAGCGCGAGCGACGCCGCAGACGCCTCGAAACGCGCCGCGAGCGCGACCTCAGCGGAGGACACCAACGCGGGCTTTTCCGCGGCGTTCGCACTCACGCTGAGCGTTTTCTCGAGCGTATCACTGGTGATTGTGAACAAGCACTTGATTTCAATTCTTGGTTTTCGAGAAGGTGCGCATCTCGAGCTCACGCGCGCGCGTCAAGTCGTCGGAATTTCGGACGTCTCTTGGACAGGTTTCTCTCGGCGCGTTTCAACGACGCGCGAAACGTACGCGTATACTGACGCTAAACGCACGTGACCCAATCGCTCGCACGCACAGTGACATTTTTAACCGCCATGCACATGGTCATGACCGCCTTGGCTTTGCGCGTGTTCGCCAAGCTCGGATATTTCGAACGCAAGCACGTCGCTCGAGGCGAAGTCGCGAAATTTGGCGTGCTCAATAGCGCGAGCATCGCGTTGTTAAACCTCTCGCTTGGATTTAATTCCGTGGGGTTTTATCAAATGACGAAATTAAGCATCATTCCAGTGACGGTGATGATTCAAATGGCGCACTTTAACAAAAAGTTTAGTCATAGAGTAAAGGGGAGCTTGGCCATATTGCTCGTCGGCGTCGGCGCGAGCACCGTGACGGATGTGCAATTGAACACGCTCGGGTGCGCGCTCGGCGCCTTATCGGTCATCACCACGGCCATAGGTCAGATCTTGACCGGATCATTACAAACAAAACTCGGAGTATCATCGACGCAGCTTCTATGCGCGTCAGCGCCGTGGATGGCGGTGACGTTATTAATCCTAGCCCCGCCCGTGGACGACGCGCTCAACGGCGGCAACATTCTCGACGCGCGGTACGACGCCCGCACGCTCGCCACCGCCTCGGTGAGCTGTCTCTTAGCCATATTGGTCAACTTCGCCACCTTTGCCGTGATTGGTAAATGCAGCGCCGTCACCTACCAGGTTGTCGGTCATCTCAAAACCATGCTCGTCTTGGCTTTCGGTTTCGTCGTCGTCGGCGACCCAATCGTCTGGTCCAACATCCTCGGCCTCGCCGTGGCGCTCGCGGGCATGGTGTTATACGCCAAGGCTGAGATGCTCGATCGCGCCGCCGCCGCATCGCCACAACACCCATCCACGAAATCATCCATCGGTGATGAAGAATCCAATTCAAAGTAGACCACGACCAGACATTGCACATCATTCAGAGTAGACGCGAACGCGCGAGAGGCGCCGAAGCCCCAAAAAAAAAAGCATCCCATACCCTCAACCGCGGGGCCTGTAGTAGGTTTTACGAGCCTCTGAGCCCTGCACTCATCGCCGCACGCACGCGCGCTCGCACACCACAGCGAACGCGCAAACGATAGAGATAGCACACGACGTGCGCGATGAGTGGGAAACTCGCGGGGATGGATCCTCGACAGGTACGGTTGAGGCGCGACGCGCGCGCGGGCGAGCGTCCCAGTCGCGCGCGGCGAGGACGTCGGTTTGAACGCGCGACCGTGACGCGCGATGACATCGTGGCGAGCGACGAGGCGAGGCGATGATGATGTTTGTATGTACGCGCGAGTGTTGGCGTTGGTAAAAGCGCGTTCGTTGGACTGACGTGGGTGTGCGTGCGTGTTTTGTGCGTCTCGCGCGCGTCGAGCAGGTTCCGGCGTTGGTGATGCGTAGCGTGGAAAACGCTCGTGTCGCTTTAGACGATGGACACGTAGATAAGGCTATAAAGATGATGACGAGTACGGATGCGTTGTGCTCGAGAGTAGTGGCGCCACCCACGGTGCATGGGCTCGCGTTGCGCGTGTTGGCGGATGCGTATTTGTACAAGGCGCACGCGGGCGAAGGCGAGGCGACGACGATGGACGCGGAAGGGGATGGTGCCGGCGATGTTGGTGGTGCTGGCGACGATGGTGGTGATGGGAACGACAACAATAGTGGTGGTGCTGATAAAACTTACGTCGAACGCGCGAAAGATGCGTTGAATAAAGGACTTAATATTTGTAAAGTTCACGACGGCAAGGCTGGGTTACCGGCGTTTATGAGGAGCGATTTAGCGGGACGGATGGGAGATTTATACGCCGCGATGGGGGAAATTCATAGAGAGGAAGGGAATTATAAGGAAGCCCTTCGTTCGCTTCGATTAGCCGTCGGTAAGTTTGAAGAGTTGGGTCAAAAGGATTTTATCGCCGCAACTATAAACCGCGTGGCGTTTACGTACATGGATAAATCTCAATGGACCGAGGCGTTGAGCGAACTCGAAGAGGCTGAAAAAATTGCATCAAGCGCCGAATCCGAGTCCGCTTTGCTCTCCACAACATTTGCCTACAAAGCAAAATGTTTAATTGCCCTTGAGAACATCCCTGGTGCGCGCATCGCGTATGAATCCGCATTAAAATACGGCATGGCGTGCGGCAACGTCGGCGTCAACGCCGAAGCCGAGGAATTCCTAGCTCGCACCCAGAGTCAATCCACCGTTGACGATTCCGCCTTTCTCTAGTTTGCACACGCAAAGCAAAAAACAACAACGCACACACAAAAACTCCTATACAGTACATGCTTACGTTGAAATACGCATTTATTCCGCTCCCAAACCATCCGCGCCCGCCCCTCGCCTCGCGCGCGACACATGGTCCCGTGTTGTTGTCCCTGGTCATGATTGGTCCGTTGTCCCCCCTCCAGACCATCGTGCACTTTTTCGACACGACGTCGGAAGAGGATGGATTGCGTAACGACCTCGGTCGGCACTCGCGCGCGCATCCGTGCGTCCGTGCGTCGCCATCAGTCCACAGAGCGACGACAGAAGTGACAGGCGCGGACGATCGCAAACACGCGCGCCGCACACGGTGCGCGATTTCGGGACGTCGCGACACAGGCGCGTCTTTAGACGCGCGCGGTTGATTTGATTTTGATTTTGATTTCGATCGCGGCTGTGCAGAGGATTGCGGTGCATTATTAATTTGAGACGAATGGATCGACACGAATCGGCGTCGACGTCGTCGCTGGGATCGGCGCAGACGCAGACGCATGGGAAGCATGCGTCGTGGGTGACGCGTTTTGGGAAGACTCGCATCGATGGCACCGGAGTGCAGCTCGCCCACTTGGGGATTTTGTTTTTGGGATTCGCGTTTGTCACCGAGTGGTGTAGAGGCAGCGACGGGGCTTTGGCGACGATCACACCGAGAGTGTTGCGTGCGCAGGCGGCGGCTGTGCATGGGACAAATTTAACATCACCATCAGGTGTGGTGTTGCGGACGTATATGGATCATGAGGTGGTGAGATTAGAAGCGGAGGTGTGCGGTTCGGTGTCGTTGATGGCGCTCACCGTGTTCGCGGTGTGCGCGAGCATTGGGTTGAATGATATCGCGTGGACATCGTCAGATTCGCGCCGTCGCGTGAGTTCGACGGTTATGTATATCACAATTGTCGCGTGCTACACGCACTATCTCATGGTTCAAGGAAATGATCTGTTGTTGAATTCTATTGAAGGGTCGTATTATTCGCTTTTGAGATATTTAGAGTGGATGTTTACGACGCCGGTGTTGCTCATTTTGGTGTTTCAACTTCATGGGTTGGTGTGTACGCCGAACCAAGCGAGATATCGTCGAGAGATGTGGGGCATCGTCGTCGCAGATGAAGTCATGCTCGTTACTGGCATGCTAGTGAACGATACTGAGGGCACGGCGCGCATGATGTTGCTTGGCGCGTCTTTCGCTTGTTTCTTTACAATTATTGGCACATGCATCGGATTGTTCCGAGAGATTCTCGACAGTGAATTGACACGTGGTGATCGTGCGCGATTTGTGATTCTGGCGATTGCGAAGACAATTTGCTGGACGTCGTTCCCAGTCGTTTTTGTCGCCAAGGAGTTGGAGTTTATCGACGCGAGCGTAGAACACGAGTTCTTTTTGAGCTGTGATGTCATAACAAAAGCCGCGTACTGCTTGCTTCTTTCGGCTGGTAACATTCGCGTATTGGACGTTCATCGAGAGGAAGAAGTGGCAGATATTGAGCGTCTAACAAAGATGCAGCGCGATTTCTTTTACAACATTACGCATGAGTTGCGCATGCCTTTGAATTCTGTCATAGGTTTCAACACGCTCGCTGTAGAATCTGGCGAGCTCACCGACGTTACCGACGGCTTCATCAAAAATTCTATCACATCGGCCGAGGCACTGCTTGGTTTGATCAACCAAGTCCTAGATTACGCTAAATTCAATCGCAAAGGGGCAGAGGTACAAGGTGGGCACGGTTTGGAGTTGTCCGCTGATGAGTTTTCACTGCAAGAACTGATTGATCAAACGTTGAGCATTTCGCAGCGTCAAGATTACACCGGTGAAGTTTTCATTCGCGTCGATCCGAGCCTGTTTCCGATGTCGTATACGAGTGATTTCTTCCGTTTGCGGCAGTGCCTCGTAAACTTGGTGAATAATGCGGTGAAGTTCTCTAGCAATCTTGATCGTAAAGGGTGCGTGTTGATTGATGTGCGGGGTTATTTAGAAGACGATAATGCACGGCTTACATTCTGCGTAGAGGATAATGGTGTGGGTATTCCTGAAGACAAACAAAGCGCCCTCTTCGTGCCATTCAGTCAGCAAAGCGATTATTCCGCCATGCGCGTGCAGGGCACCGGTCTCGGCTTGACAATCACAAAAACTATCGTCGAGCTCATGGGTGGATCCATCGATTTTACTTCAAAAGAGGACGCTGGGGCGAAGTTTTCCATCACTTTACCAGTCGCGTACAAACCGTCTTCTCATTACAGCACGTTGCCATCGGACCTTCAAGTTGTCCTTTCGCTTCCGCTCGGATTGCAAAAGCGTACCGTACGAAATATTTTGGCGTGCAATCAGATTGTATCGTCAAATATATTTGAACTTGAATTGAGAAACGACGATCACTCGCAGTTGCAGCATTACGTAAAACATGCAGATGCCAGCAGAAAAGTCATGGTGCTGATTATTGAGGATGACCAATATTTTGCGCATGAACAATTCTTGAGGACAATGTCGCCAGAGCCTTTCATTCTGATTTTAGCTAAGTCCTCGGTGATGAAAGATTTGCCGAACACTCAATCCACCAGAGCAATCATGAAACCAGTGGCGATGTCAGCATTCTATGATAACCTGATGTTTTTAGCGCGCAACTCGAGAAGAAGGTTCTTCCCCGATACTTTTGGCGCTGAGCATGACGACGAGAGTTACATGAATACATCTGATCTTCCTTCCAAATGTGGTACCGATATTGCCGGCGGTGGCGGCGTCGAAAAGGGCGAAGAAGTCATTTCATCCGCACGCGAATGGGACAGGGCAACGCCCAAGAGCGCCGCAGCCGAGCCTCAAGTTGATGTTAGTTCCATGCGCGTGCTTGTCGTGGAAGACAACAGATTGAATCAAAAGGTGGCTGTCCACTCGTTGAAAAAGTGCGGCTGTACTGTTGATTTAGCCGAAAATGGCTTAATCGCGACGCAATTAATCGAACAAACAATATCTGGTTCGTTATTGCCGTATGATGTCATTTTCATGGATGTCATGATGCCCGTTATGGATGGCACGACGGCGACGAGAAGAATCCGTGAACTTGAGAGAAGCGCTCCGCCGTCGTACAAGCGAAATCTCGTCATCGCTTTGAGTGCAAATGTCGGTCCCGAACACATTATGTCTGTTAAAGACGCCGGTTGTGACGGTTCACTCGGCAAACCATTTTATCCGAGTACACTTCGAAAAGTATTGTACGATGTTTTTGCGAATGAGTACGTGGGCTTTGATGGCGGTTCCAAAACGCCATCCATCGGCACTCGACCCGGAATGTAATCGAGCTGTAATACGCTCGGAAATTTTATGCTACAAAACTACGCTACTGCACTAACACTCTTTATTGTAAAAAAGTACACCAGATATTGCACTATCCTTATCAAGTGTTGTCGCTCGTTTCGTTGAGAAAATGTTCATTCACGATGGCCATCTTCTCGAAATCAAACCCTAAAGTTTCGTACCACTTTCGCTCATCAACCGTCTTGAGTTCTCCCTCGCACTTTAAAATGATCGAAGATAAGTGCACCGCGGCTGCCGCGAGCGTGGGCGCATCAGTCGTCAACAATAAGTCATCTGTGTTAAACATCATGTTTAACAACGCCGCGCTCGCGGCGCACGCCAGCGCCTCTCCTCCTCCTATCGCGTGTACGATGTGAAACATAAATTTATGCGGCTGCTCGGTATTCAACTCATAATCCATCGCTCGCAGGACTTCTTGCTCGAGTTCGAGAATTCGGTCCTTGTATTCGTAATACAAAGCTCCGACGATGACGCCATTGTCCGCCGTCGAGGCGTCGTACCCAGCCAATTCCAACCCTTCCGCCAACTCCCGCGCATCTTCATCCTTCATCCGCACATTTGCACGCGATGTGAGCGTTATCTTCGCTAACCCTGCGTCTTCGGCGCCTGTGGTCACTAAAAGATGCGTCGTGTTGACGACATCCGCTACGCGCGTCACGCTCTCCTCCAATTTGCACGCTAAATAAATCGCACTCGGAACGACAATTTCCGGCGACACCGACGCGTGATGCACCACCGCATCGTTCGTAGACGTCCCATTCTCGCACTCGCGCTCGCGACGGGCGGCGTAGAAGCGCAGCACCGCGGTAAGCGCAGTCACACTCGTGTCGAGCGGTAAATTCAAAAGCTCACACGCGCCTCGGCACAACGCCCGTGCCTGACACTCGCGCGTGCGCTGCGCACTCGTGAAGAATGACGTCGATGTGTCGTCTCGACGCACTCTCGCGTCGGCCGGGACGGACATGCGCGCGTGTCTGGCGTCGCGACTGCGCTGTGCGCACTGGGAAGAGCTATTTTTGTGCACCAGAGCGCGCGGTGACGTCATTTGGACGCGCGACGTCCGCGAGCGCGCGTGCGGGCGACTGCGACGGTGAATATTGTTGCGCCACGCCGTTTCACGCGCGGTGGCGCGCGAACGGGCACGCGAGGGCGCACGCAGAACGCGGCGACGGTTCACATTTGCAGGCACAGAGACGAGCATGGATGTCATTACTCGCGCGCACGTCGACACCACCCGCGTGAACGCGCGTGATGACGCGCGCTATCGCCCCATGCGCGTAAAAATTGCCACGGCTGGGGCGATGTCGTCAGGAAAGACGGCATTGATACGCCGATTCTTCGCGGAGGCGCGCGCCGCCGCGTCTGACTGTCGCGATGCCGACGTCAACGATTGGCGAGCTACACCGACGATTGGCATGGATTTCGGAACTATGCGTATCGAATATTGCGAGAATGATCTCATCGTCACCACTGATGATGGTGATACGGAGTTGAGTCGATCGCCGAAAGTCGTCCGTGGGTGCTTTTTTGATCCGAGTGGCGCCAACGTGCACGCTCCGTGCCGCCGGGAAGCCTATCGAGACGCCGACGGCGTCATTCTCGTCATCGACGCAACCCAACGTGGATCTCAAGCCGAACTCGAATTTATTATTCGAGAAATCGCATCAGCACCGCGCGCAGACGAGGCAAACTCCGTGCCAATCCACGTCCTCGTCGTTCGAGCCAAGACGCGTTCGGCGCCATCCCGAGCCGCGCTCCGCCCACCATCCACCTCCACTATGCCCCTTCAAGACGACGATTCCGAGCTCGCACTCCTCCGCCATCGCCTCCACGTCATCTTCACAACGTTCGCACACCGTGCACCGCCCCACGGCACGAACCGTGCGGGAGACATACCCATCCGATTCGTCCCCGACGCTTCGGCGCCATCATCCAGCCGCGACGCAGTGAGCGCGCGCGCGCCGCTCGCCGACATCCTCGTCATCGATACCGACGCCGCCTCGGGCGCAGGCGTCACGCGCGCCGTACAAACGCTCACCGCACACATCGCGCGCGAGAAATCATCAAAAGTGCGCGCGCATCGCGCATGAAGACGCGACATTGTAGCGCTCAGTAAAGTTGCTTTTTCTGTCCCAAAACCCAACTCGTGCGCATCACTTGTCGACGCGTCAGCCTCTACGACTCGCGATGTTTGCCACGACTGCGACCCCGAACGCGTTCACCGTGCGCGCACCTGCGATGGTACGTGACATCTCGCGCGTCTCTCGCGCGCGATGGCTGAGCGACGGCGTCGCGAGCGCGTCAATCCGACGCGGTGAAAACGCGTGACGTCATACCGTGTGACTGACGGTGATGCTTTGCGTGTGTTGTACGCGTCGTGTTCCACAGCGCGCGCAATCGCGCCGCCAAACGCAAACGCGCGCGTTCTTTAATAAGAAGCCAGCGGCTGCGGCTCCGGCGGCTCCAGCGGCGAAGAGCCGATTCAGCGCTCCGGCGAAGAAGGCGACGCCGGCGAAGTTTGTGAAACCCGAAAAGGGCCAACCGTACTTGGTTGACGGTCAATTGTGGGTGTGCCAAGGGTGCGGGTACGTGTATGACGGCCAAAAGGGTCCGTGGGCCGAGGATAAGCGATGCCCGGCGTGCGGTGAGCGACGATTTGCGTTGAAGTCGCAAGAGGAATTGTCCACGGCGATTTATGCGCTCGCCGCGTCTGTGGCACTCATCGGCTTGTTGGCGCTCATCCCGAACTTGTAAGCGCGCTCGTGCGTGCGTGCGTGTGTATGTATCAAATGTACGCGACACAAAAGTATATATATATATATCGTGATAATGATATTTTTACACTAATAAAGCGCCGTTTCGCGTTTCCGTCGTCCTCACCATTCGCGCAGAGGGATTGATGTGAAAGAATTACTGCTCGCCAGCCTCACCGAATGGCTTGAGGAACCCGCGCTGGAATCCTTGCTCTAAAGCGATCGCGGCGAACGCGTACATGAGCACACCTTCGCCGGTCAACAGCGCCGCTTGGGCGTACGCGGTGAAATCCGACTCGCCGCTCAACGCCGCCGCTCGCAGGTACACGTCTGCCGCGGATAAGCCTCTGGCCAAGCCAAACGCGCCAACGACACCGCCCTTCAATTCATCGTTCCCGATATCGCGACGCACGGCGTAGCGATAGGTGACACCAAACACCGCGCACGATGCGGCGGCTATGGCTATGGATATTGCTCCACCGCCTTGAGAAAGAATCAAAGGCGTCGCCAACGCCGCGCCCCCGACGCCACTCAACGCCGCCGCCTTCCCACTCTCTACTTTTTCCGCATCCTCATCTATCGGCGTCGCCCACTTCGCGCCCTTGGCGTCTTCCTTTGCGAGTTCTGCTTCCAACGCCGCCCGCTCGCTCGCCAAAGCCGCCATCTTCGCCTCCGCCGCCGCTACCGCATCCGCCTTCAACGCTGCCGCCTCCAACGCCGCTGCCTCCGCCTTCGATTGCACCTCCCCAGTCTTCGCCGTCATCTCCTCAAACGCGCGTTCAACCTTTGCCTTTTCCGCGCGCTCCACTTTATCAATTTCACCCTCCGCCACGCGCGCCGCCGACGCCTTCACCCTCGCAATCTCCGCCGCCACGCTCGCATCGCTATCAATCATGGCGTTTATCTCCTCCGTCGCCTTGTCCTTCATGGCTTCGATTTTCCCATCAATCTCGCGCGCGATCTCCATCGCGTCGTCGTCCGCCGCGGCGCCACCAGACGCGGCGCCCGCGCGCGTCGGCGCCGCCACCGTGCGTCGTCGAGCGACGCCACACATGCGGCGCGTGGATGCCTGCGATATCGCGCGCGTCGTCGCCATCGTCGTCGCCATCGTCGTCGTCGTCGCCATCGTCGTCGTCGTCGTCGTCGTCGTCGTCGAACGCGGTCGCGTCGTGCTGTGCAGGCGCGCCCGTCCCCCGTCATAGTGTAACCCACATAACTCTATCATCATACACACTATTCGGACATTCGGCAACCCGAGATCCCTCTACTTCATACTGTGGTAAGGATACATCTTTTAAAAGCTTTGTATTCAGGCACACAAACACTCGAGAGACCTACATCACGTACTGTGATCCATCTGAGAGAATCAAGGTGTCACGTTAAAATCACGCCCACGCCCACGCCCGCGCGCACGTCCTCGCGCGTAGGTCACGCGATCGACCTCTTACTTTGCCTCGCCCGTACCCATGGCTCGCGGACCGAAGAAGCACTTGAAGCGCTTAAATGCGCCCAAGCACTGGATGCTTGATAAGCTCGGAGGCGTGTTCGCCCCGAAGCCGTCGCCTGGTGCGTGCGCGATGGCGAGAGAGAGAGAGACCCCGGATGGGACGATGGGCGATGCGGCGCGTAGGGCTTTGGATGTCGCGTTTTCGTAGGGCGTTTCGCGCTGGCGTGCACGCCGCGCGACGCGCGTGGATGATTCGAATACCTGACTGACGAGTTTGCTTTTTCTCTGATTTTGTTTTCGCGCGAATTAGGTCCGCACAAGCAGCGCGAGTGCTTGCCGTTGTGCTTGATCTTGCGTAACCGATTGAAGTACGCGTTGACGTACAAGGAGGTGACGACGATCTTGATGCAACGCGTCGTGAAGGTTGACGGGAAGATCCGCATGGATAAGTGCTTCCCGTGCGGGATCATGGGTACGTTGTTGTTGTGTGTGTGTGTGTGCGCGGTCGTGAGATCGCGCGCGCGATGCGCGATCGGCGCGAGCGTTGTGCGTGACCCTGGATGTGTGTGAAAAACCCTAGACTAACGTCGCGCGTCGTTTCGCTCGTCTCGCAGATGTTGTGTCGATTGAAAAGACCAACGAACACTTCCGCTTGATCTACGATAACAAGGGTCGCTTCGTCGTCCACCGCATCGAGGCTATTGAAGCGCAATACAAGTTGTGCAAGGTCAAGAGCAAGAAGCTTGGGGACAAGGGTGTGCCGTGCGTCGGCTTGCACGACGGCCGCACCATTCGTTACCCGGATCCCGTGATCAAGGAGAACGATACCGTGTTGGTTGACATTGCCACGAACAAGATTTCTGAATCTATCAAGTTCGACGTCGGCGCCTTGTGCATGATCACTGGTGGCCGTAACGCCGGTCGCGTTGGTGTCATCCAACGCCGCGAAAAGCACATGGGGAGCTTTGAAATCGTGCACTTGAAGGATGCCGCCGGGCAAGAGTTTGCCACTCGTGGCACGAACGTGTTTGCGATCGGTACGGGTAACAAGCCGTTGATCTCTCTCCCCAAGGGCAAGGGTATCAAGCTTTCGATTGTTGACGAAATGGCGAAGAAGGCGTAGGATTGGAAGCGCACCGCACGACGCCTCGAGCGCGCGGCGAATGACGGCGACGGCGAGGCTTTGCTCGCATCGTTCATTCACGTCTTTGCGCGCGTCCCGGTGTCGGTAGGCTATAGTGATGAAATATTCAAACTCAAGACACGTGTGTGTTCAATTCATGTCTCGTAAAACTCCTCCAATGCGCGCTCGACTTCCTCATCGCGAATTCGTTCGCCAATTCATGCACTCCCAACCGACCGACCGACGAATAACCGACCGCACACGCGTACGCACGCGATGACGCCGCGCGACACCGAACGCTCACCATTGCTCGCGACAAAATTATCGTCGTCGTCGTCGTCCTGGCGCCGCGCGCTCGCCGCCGCCGCCGCCGCCGCCGTCGTCGTCGTCGTCGTCGTCGAGATATTCGCCACGTCACGTCCAGCGCACGAGTTTGGTGTTGAGCACAGCGCGTTGACGATTCCGCAGCGTCTCGGCGCGGCGATGTCGGCGAGCGCGCGACAGGAACTCATCGACGCAAAGATTTCCAAGCTCAAGGCGTTATCGGCGCGATTAGAGGATGAAGCGGAACGGAAGCTTGCGCAAGGGAGGTTCATGGTGAGCGACGTCGAGGCGGCATCAGAGACGGCGACGAAGGAGTCTGTGGCGACGTGTTCGGTTGATCCGACGCAAAATGCATTGAAAACGCGGTATGCGACCATGATGTCCAGAGAGACGGGTGATGTGGAGAGAAGAAAGAATCTGGACGTGCGTCTCAAGCAGAAGCGAAACGCTCGGACGAAGGACGAGGACGAAAACGCCAGCGCGGCTCTCGGCGGCCTTCAATGGATTTCGAACTTCGTAGAGAAAGCTACAGAGATAACTTCTATATCGAGTGAAATTATCGGTGAGTTTGCAGAAGAGGTAGATGAAGGCTCTGGGTTTTGCTGGCGAGAATCGTACACGCGCGAAGGCGTCTTACCGCAGCACTGCGAGGATGGACAAGAAATCTTGGCCGGTGGATTCTACTGCTACGACAAGTGCGACAAGTATGACACGAGCGATAATTCTTACAAACGATATGGATATGACTGTCATCAAAACTGTAAAAGCGGATGGACGGATACTGGTCTCACGTGCAACAATCCGTCGGCGTCATATGGGCGCGGCGTCGGCACCATCGAATGCTCTTGGAGCTGGAGCACGTGGAGTGTGAATTGTGGTGGTTCTTTATGCACGGCAAAGGGCAAGGAAGATTATCTTGGGCTATGCTATGATAAATGCAAATCTGGATACAGCAACTTTGGTTCCAACATTTGCGTCATGGATTGTGCCGAACAAGGGTACCACGGCGGCATCGCGCCGAGCTGCGTCAAGGATGTCAAGGTCTCTCCCGGTATGACGCCTTCAACGTGTCCCCCGGGGACTGAATACGACAGTGGACTGTGCTACGAACCATGCAAAACAAATTTCACCGGCGTCGGATTCGTCTGCTGGGGTGGCGCGCCAAATGTGAACAACAAAGACTGGGTACTCTGCGGGATGGGCGCCGCCGTCGACGACGCCACGTGCGCCTTGATCATCACCGATCAGATCATGGGTCCGCTCGAAATGGTTGCTTTCTTTGCCACACTCGGCTCAAGCTCTGGCGCGACGACGGCTGCGAAGGTTGGCGTGAAAACTGCCACGAAAGGCGCCAAAGCCATCGACAAGGCGGGCGACACATTCAAAGCCATTAAAAAGACAGCCGAGGAACTTGAAAACGCCGTGAGCACCACCGAAGGCGTCATTGACGGCGTTGAAGACCTGGTTGAGTGCGAAACCGAAGCCGACTGCATCCGTGTCGCCGCCGAAGTCGCGGCCCTCTTCGATCCCACTGGGATAGCGAGCACCGTCGCCGCGTACAGCCACGACATTTGCACTCGATACACCGAAGATGCCGAAGCCATCGCGGAGATGGACCCGGAGCTCAAATCCGCCCAAATCGCCGCCGTGGAAAGAGCCTTTGCGAAATATCGCAACGGCGGTGGTAAAGGCAAATGCGCCAACGCCGCGTACAATAAAATGTTGAAGCTCAACCGCTCGCAAGCCGAGGCTGAAGAAATTAAAATCCAAGTCAAATACGCCATCGGTAACTTAACCGCGGCGTCGACGTGAGGCACGTCCCGTCAATAAAAGTCCTCGTTAAAATGAACCACTCCATCGATCAAGTTTGTATATTTTTTTGTGTTGTTTTGTGCCCACTTTGTTGTAATCCACGTGTTGTTTCCAACTGTTTTTTTTTCACCTTGTGGCGCAGACATCGCCACAATTCGCCACCCAAGATCGCGCGCATCGGCGATTTCACCCGCACCCACGCGCGCACACACACGCACACACCATGTACGCCATGGCACCGCACGCGACGCTCGCACACGCCGCGTTGACGACGCATTCGACGTCGAAAGCGCCACGCGGCGTGCTGAGTCGGATCGTTAATTCAGCGCCATCATCGCGTGCCGTGCGCGTGGTGCCGCGCGCCGCGAGCGCTCCCGCGGGCTCAGCGCTCGATGCTTTACAGGCGTTCTCCAACGTCGTGCTCGATGCGAAGAAATCCGTGCTGGATGACGCGCGCGCCGGGCTGGATTTGGGCCCCAAGGCGGGCGTCGTGAGCGCGTCGGTGCTCGCGATGGCGTCCCGCGCTGGTGGGCGCGACGCTGGCGCGTTAGAGGGCGCCATGGTGTATGATAAATGCGACATCGTCAGCGCTGAGCCGGTGAAATATGAGTGCGTGATTGACAAGGCGATGGTGAACTTGGCTGCGATGTGGGCGGAGCGCGTGGAGGGCCGCGTCGCGGTGGAGCTTTTTCCAACCTCCATGGCGGATGACACCGACGCGTTGCTCGTCAAGGCGAGACATTACGCAAACATGGCGCGAGATTTGAAGATTGTGCCGGAAAAGTTACTGTTTAAGATTCCAGCGACGTACGCTGGGATTGAGGCGGTGAAGACGTTGGAAGCGGAGGGGATTTCTTGTCACGTATCCGACGTGTATTGCGCCGAGCAAGCACGCGCGGCTATCGATGCCAACGCGACTGTGGTGCAGTTGTACTACTCGCGAGTCAACGCTTGGCACAAGGCAAATCCTGGAAAGACGACGAGCGCAGATCCTGGGTATGATCTTGCCCGAGACGCGTTGGCGTACGCTCGCGCGCGCAAAGCCAAGACAAAAATCATGGTTGCGAGTTTACACAACAAGGACGCCGTGCTTCGCGTCTTGGGTGTGGACTACGTGTTAGTGTCGCAACGCATTATTGATGAAATGGCAAACGCACCCGCCAGCGATGTCGGGGAGACGATCATTTCGGACGCGCCGTCTTCTTCTTCTTCGTCTACGGCGGCGCTCTCCAAGAAGGAGTTTGACGACGCGCTCGCAAACTCTCCCGCCAAGACGGAGCTCGCAATCGCCCGTCGGCGAAACGCTGCGGCGGATGGAGATTTAATGAACTATATCAAAGAAAAGACGGTTGGGTTAAATGTCTAGGGGTTTTCTCAAGACGTAAAGGCTACACCACCGCTCGCGCTCGCAAACGTTACATTTGTAAATAAAATCAATTACACTACTCCTACGCAAGACACTACGCATACCCATTGATGCGCGATGCCGCGAAAAACCCTAAATCACCATCGCTCACGTCGCTTCTCGCGCTCGGCGGCACCGACAGCGGCGCTGACGTCAAACGTCTCCGCCCGCGCCTCCTCGCGCTCGGCTCGCGCTCGCAAGATGAGACTCCTCTTCTCTCGCTCGCTCATCTCACGAGCGCGGGCGCGCAATTTTGCGACGACGTCATCGTTCGATTCAAACACCGGCACACTTTCGCGAAACGACCACTGATTGTTCTCGTTTCGCGAAAGCGTCGGCGTCTCCTCGCGCGTCTCCTCTTCGCGCGTCTCCTTCTCGCGCGCCTCCTCCTCCGGTGTGTCATCGCGCGCGATCATCCGATCGCGCATGGCGGCGACAACGCGTTCACGCACCGCACGCTCAGCCCGCGTCGCGCGCGATGGCGCCGCCACCGCCGAGCACTGTCGCCTTTTCACCCACGGCTGTAACACGTCAGCCTCATCATCGTCGTCACTTTCCCCGCTTCCGTCGTCGCTCGACCGTACCAGCGACGCGTGCGCGGGCGCCATCGCACGCGACGCGTCGTTGTCGACGCCCTCACGCGCGCGTCGCGCGATCGAGGACACCGTGAGCAGAGTGGCGGGCATGGTTGACAAGGCTATAGGATATTCGTTAGGCGTGCATAAAGGTGCGAGATTAAGTGCGGATGAGCGTCGGCAGCGCGAAGAAGATGGGGAGGATTTTGATTTGCGAAACGCCATCGCTCCCGCGTTGCCAATCACGCAGCACGCCTCGAGCTTAGACATTCAGGAGCGATATTTTGAGCATAAAGAAGATGCAGCCTAATTAGTTTTTAATACATTAGATATCCTACGTAGCGGCAGCAGCAGTAGCAGCCACATTGTTCATGTTCAGCACCGACGAACATTTCGCCGCAAACCACGGGTATTGCAACTTTAGGCGCTCGTGCGCTTCTGCCGACTTATTATCCTTCTTCGCGTGAAAGCTCACGTAATGCTTTGCTATAGGCACATGCGCGGGCTTTGCGCCGTTAAAGTGCACCAAAGCGGGCTCCACGTTGTGCTCGGTATTCACTATGACGCCTCGCGTCGTGTTGTAATACGCTCCCTTTGTGTCGTATAATGCGTACGCCGAAGTCTCTAATCGGCTTCCCCATCCCGTTTGAAATAATTGCTGCTTGTGGTCCAGGGCAATCGTGTATTTGTCCGAACCATGTCCCTCGATTTCTCGCATGTACGCCTCTTGGAGGCAGTGCTGGTCGTCGTCGTTGACCGTCTCCATTTTATTCTTGATGTCGGTTAACATCTGCGCCAGCGCTCTTGCCGGTCCGCAAAACGATCCGGAATTCAGGTACTTATAACTAGATCCATTACCATCTGGAAACTTGGCGCAGTGTTCACGCCCACCAGGCTGTAGCTCGCGCTGGCCATCCATGTACGGCCAACAGTTGCGTTCGGCTGAAACGATCACCAAGTCGCGCGTCGGTTGAATAGCGTCCATGAGCGCGAGATACTTTGACAGCACCACATCGGCTGACTGCAAATACAAAACATCCGTCGCATCGGCGAGCACGACGAGGGTATCATCGCGAATCCCGTATTCATCGCCTAGCTCAGTGAGTACTTTTATCCATCCAAACAATTTTTTCGTTTTAACGTTTTTCACGTACGAATAATCAAACTGCCCATCCACTCCGCCGTCGACGCCAATCAGCTTTAAGTCCATCCCAGCCATTGCCGCGGTTTCCAATCCTAAACACGCCCCATCGGTGACGCGATCAGAGAACGTCATAAACACAGGCTCGCCCGTCGGTCGCGACGCCATCGGCGTCGGAGTCGCGCTTCCTCCAGCGTCGTCGTCCATCACCACATCCAACGCACCGCCGTCACCGCCCTTTTGATCGCGACTGTCACCACCGTGAACATCTTCGCTACTCATAAACCGCACGGACGGCGCGCGCACCGCCCGCACGCGTGCGCGCGACGCCTCGACGCCATCCGCTGAGGTGGACAGGAGTTTTGGAGCCGCACGTTTGCTCACATCCACCCCGCGCGTGCGCACCGCGCCACGCACCGCCACGCACGCGCACACGACAGCGAACACAATCGCCACCTTATGCGCGATTCTGCCCACCATACCGCGCGCGACTCGCAATGCCGCGCGAGCTGCAGCTGCACACAAACCGTTACACCTTGTCTCGCGATGCGCCCGCACCCGATCGCGTTCTGGTTCGACGCGTGCAGCACGCGCGCGCGATGCTGCGCGTACGAGTACGCCCCATCGTCGTCATCGCGCGCGCCGTCCGGCGTGCTCGTGGTGTTTCTTCATGGCATTGGCGAACACGCGTCGAGATATTTAACGCTCTTTCACGCGCTCACCGCCGCGGGGCACCGCGTGATGACGTACGACTGCGTGGGGCACGGCGCGAGCGAAGGGTTACCTGGGTATATATCGAGTTTCGACGACGTCGTGGGCGATGCGGCGGGGTTTTGCGCGCGGGCGAGGGCGTCGCGAGGCGCGCGGGCGGTGGTGCTCGTGGGGCAAAGCTTTGGTGGGCTCGTTGCCGCGACAGTGTGTGCGAATGATCGCGAAGGCGTGATTGATGGGTTAGTGTTGACTGCGGCGTCTATTGATGTGCGTTGGACGGCGGTGTTGAGGGCTCAAGCGGCGATGGGGCGGGCGTTGGCGGCGTGCGCGCCCAAGGCGCGACTGGTGCCGGCGGTGCGTTTGGAGGATATGTCGGACGACGCCGCGACCGTGGAGTCATACGCTAGCGATCCGTGGGTGCAGATTGGTCCAGTTCGATGTAAGACGGCTTATGAGATCTTGCGCGGATTTAGGGCGCTTCGAGAGCGGTACGGGGACGTGCGATGTCGGTTGCTCGCGATGCACGGCGCGGAGGACGCGTGCGCGGATAAGGATGCAAGCGCGCGTCTCGTGCGCGAGGCGTCGTCACGAGTGAAAGAATACGTAGAATTACCTGGCATGCATCACTTGATTTTACAAGAGCCGGGGAGCGCGCTGGTGATTCGTCGCGTGGTGGATTTCGCCTCGTCGTTTGCGAGCGCCGCGGAGCGCCGCTCGAAATTATAGCTTTCATCGTCATCGTCATCGTCCATGTCAACGTTATCGAGGCTGTCGTCTCGCCGTTGACGCGTGAGCGTTGTTTCATGCTTCGTTTGTCTTTTTTCAGCAGCCATCTTTGTACGCTTCTTGTTGTAACATTATCATCAGCCGCAAAGCAAAACCGTTCTTCACAACGCGACGCGGTTTGCGCGACGACTCGTCTCACGCATCGTCCACGTGCCATACGCGCCGTACGCGTCGCGGTTTAAAAGAATACGATACCGCACGCGCCGCCACCATGGGATCACCAGCGCCGGCGCCTGATCTCGCGAAAAGCACCGTCGCGCAGCTTCGCGCGCGGTGCGCCAACCGTGGGCTCTCCACCGACGGCCTTAAAGCTGCGCTCATCGCTCGCCTTGCCGCGCTCGACGACGCTGGTGACGATGAGAATGACACAGCACGCGCGCCGAAAGTAGTCGACGCGAACGATGGGCGGAAGCGCGATCGCGAACGAGGCGAGAGTGAAGACAAATGCGCCGCGCAGCCGTCGGCGTCGGCGTCGGCGGACAAAACCCCGGCGCTCGCCGATGCGACGTCGAACAAGCGAGCCAAGACCGTCGATACAGGCGTGGATGATGTCGATGATGATTTCAAAACCCTCGTGCGCATCGATCAAAACGCTGGACGCGTGATTGGTCGAGGTGGAGAGACGCTCAAGTATATCGAGCGTCGGTGCGGCGTTCGACTCGAGTTTAGACGCGACGAAGGCGTCGTCGCCGTTCGACCGAAGCACGAGGTGGACAAAAAGATTGTAAGTGATGACGCCAAGCGCGCTAACGTGCAAGAGGCGAAGAGAATAATTACAGAAGTGGCGAGCACTGGGCAAATTATGGACAGGCTGACGGAGAACGTGCCGAGCGACATCAACGCTGGTATACGAATCGATTCGAACGTCGTTCCGCATCACATTTTGAACGGCGATCCAGAAGAGTACTTAGAAGTAGACATTCCATGCCCCGGAAAAGAAGGTCGCGTCATTGGTCGAGGTGCAGAAACGATTAGAGAAATTTCAGCCAGGAGCGGCGCAAACTGTCACGTAGTGAAAGGAAGCGGCGTGTGTACGGCTAAAGGAAAGAGGCATGCACTCGCGATTGCGTATCAGATGGTGCATGACACCTTACAATTGCCAATTGATCGTTTCGGCGCGCCATCGACGTCGCAACCGCACCAGCAGTACGTGCACGCGCCAATGGTCGCCGCGCCAGCCGCCGCTCCGCTCATGATGGCGGTGCCGCCGGGCGTGGTGATGTTGCCCAATGGCATGGCCATGGTTCCCATGTCCATGCTCGGCGTCGCGCCGGCGCAAGGCGTTATGCCGATGATGGCACCGCAACCCGCGCCTACGACGACGATTGAGGTACCGTGTGCGACGCATGCGGGACGTATTGTTGGTAAGGGAGGAGAAATGATTAAGCACCTGCGCGCCGTCACGGGCTGCGCGGTTGATCTTAAAGATAACAACACGCCAAACGCTGTGTGTGTCATCTCAGGCCCAGTTTCAGCCGTTGAGCTTTGTCGATCTTACGTGCACGAGGTGATGGAGAACGGCGACACGCGCGCGGCGGGGAAATTAGGCGTCGCACCGATGACGCACGCGTCGGCGCCGACGACGCACGCATCGGCGCCCGGGGCGTCGTATCCTCAGCATATGGCGACGCCATACGCGTACACCGCGTCTCTAGCGACGCCTGTGAACGTTGGCGGTTGGGAGAGATATCACGACGATTCGGGCAAGGCATACGAGCACAACGCCGCCACGGGGGAGACTCGTTGGGTAGATTGAAATAGAAATAATTTTGTGCAAAGCACGAGTATAGACGTTGACACATTTTCATTCAATAGAACATCTCATCATTAAATCAATAAATCATAATGGTTTTCGCCGTTATACAATAACTTGACTGCTTTTCTCTTTCCTTCCTTTGCAAACTCTTCACCATACGTCTGAATGCACACGAATCCACTCCCAGTCGCGTTTCGCGCTTGACTCGCCGGAATGTACACTTTAATCGGTCGGCGAATCAATCGCGACAAAACCAATAACTCTGGCTCACCACCCCAAAACTTTGGATCTAATATCCGTCGACAATACGTTTCTAATCCATACTCGTACGATATCGCCATCACGGCTTCAGAAAAGTTCTTTCGCTTATCCTCGCCGCGACACAGCGACTCTGCGACGGCTAAACGCAGCTGGTCGGCTTCAAAGTCTTCTTCGCCACTCGTCATGTTACGCTTTGCGATTGCCGCCAAACCGAGCGCGAGAGATCTAAACATGCACTTGCCGTCACCGCGCACGCGAACGACTTGATGGAACTCGCCTTGACGCTTCCTGCGCGCGCGGAGCTCGAGGTCAGTCTTTTGTGGCTCTTTTTGGGGTAGCGCAAAACACGACATCATGGGCGCACGCGCGATTGCTCACGCACTCTTTCGGCTTGGCTTTTGACGCTTTGGCGATGTCGAACAACACGTTCGCACCGCGGTGACGTTCGTCGGGTGAGGCGCTCGTGGGTGAAGGTCGAGCGCGCGTAGGCGTGCTCAGCGGCACGTCGGCGCGAGCGCCTCGAGACGTTTGCGTCGGCGTGGATGCGTACGAGGCGTGCGACGCGCGGCGTTGAGATGCTTCGTGCATGGCGTGAGTAGAGTCGTGCGTGCGGAACGCGCGCGAGTACGCCGCGTGCTGGACTATGACGCGTCGAGTAGAAAAAGCGTCTATATCACACGCCGGCGGCTAAACTAATCCTAGTGCGATGCCCATCGCAAAATCCATAGCGTTCTTCAACAACGTACACAACATTTCGAGCCACCATGCGCGCACCGCGCAAACGAGCGGTCCATCGCGCGCATAAGGCGTTCATATCCCGCACCATGGCGTCGCTTAGCGCCGCGTCTTCCTTTGGAAACAATCGCGCAAGCGTACAATGCACTGTTTCATTCTGCGCTCGCGCCGCGCCGATGGCGTTGTCTCGAAGTCTCTCGCGCACATTTTGTGCATCACCGTTGACGTCATTAAAGCATAAGAGCAAGCAGCCGCTCGGAGCGATGCACACGCGGTCGACTTCGAGCGTCACCGGACCGGCGCCGCGCAACGCGTCCGCCACGGCGGATTCTTCATATTTGATCGCCTCTGATGGCACCGTGCTCGAGACGTGCGGAATCAATCGTTTTGTACCATTACGCACGGCGTCATCAACGGCAAACGCCACGGGCGGCTTGATGTACTCGTGCGTGCGAGACAAATGGAATATCGAGACGTGCAAATTCGCCCGACCAGGCGTAAACGCGTCCAGCTTCCCTCCGAGCGTCGTCACCAACTCTCGCGTCGACTGCTGCACCGCCGCCGCGATCGCCGGCGCATCCTCCAAGCTCAAAATCACCAAACGCGCGCAATCGCGCGCGTAACCATCCACGGCGGCATACTTTTGCGGCCACACGCCCACTTCGGGATACGTCGCAAAGTGAAAAAATTGCCTCGGCGACAACGCGCGTTTGTCCAACCCTTGCGCCGCGAACGCGAGCTCCAAACTCTCATACACCGCGATAGCATTCGACGTATGCTTCACATCAATCATCGCCGTCGTCGCCGTCGTCGTCGTCGCCACCTGGGTCGTCCGCGCCGCCTCCGTCGCCGTCGCGTCCAAAGTCCTCGCGCGCGCGCCGTCCACATCCTCGTCCTCGCCCCCGCGCGACACCACCACCGCCATCGACCGCGTCAGCGTGCGCTCCGTCAGCATCGTCGACGGCGCACCCACACCCCCGCGCACCGCACCCTTTCCATCACCATCGCCCGCATCATCATCATCATCATCATCATCATCATCATCGCCCGCACCGCGCCACCAGTACCCAGCGACGACGACCACGCTCACGCACGCCGCCACCGCACACGCCGCCATCACCGCGCGCCGACGACGCGTCGACGCCATCGACGCCATCGACGCCATCGACGCCGTCGCCATCCGTCGCCGTCGCCGTCCCTCGCGTCGCGCACTCGCGTCTAAATCGACGGTTGCTTTTTTTTGTACATTTTATGAGCGGCATTTGCGAGCGCGCGTGGCGCGGGGCGCGTACGCGGAGCACCATAGCGACGCACGCGGACGGTGCGCCGGCATCGCACGCGGCGTCTGCGCCCGGTGCGCCGGCGGCGTCTGTGGCGTCGACGCGCACGGAGCTCGAGGCGCATAATTTAGTGTTGCTCACCGCGCCGATGATGCACGCGCGCGCACACGCGCGGCGGTTGACTAAACTCACTGGCGCGTCGGCGGTGATATTTATCATTGTCCTCATGTATGATACGGCGATGATGACGCGCGAAGGCGCGAGTGGGGTGAGTGCGGGGGCGCGCGGAGCTCGGATGGGCGCGTTTGCGTCGATCGTCGCGTGCGCGGCGTGCGCGGCGTACGCTCGGACGCTAGATCGGCGCATAGGTGGGAAATTTAGTACGATTCCGATGAATAGACATGGAGCGTCGGCGTCGGCGTCGGCTTCGACGTCGGCGACGCGGGCGTGGAACGGGAGCGCGTGGGTGGAGGATGCGCGGCGCGGGCGACCGCCGAGCGCGGAGCATTGGATGGGAGCCACGCCCGCGCGCGCGGCGAGTGATACAAGCGGCGGGGTGAGTGGCGGTCGCGGCGGCGGCGACGATGTGATTGCGGGCGTCGGTAGCTTTGGGTACGGTGGGTACCAGGATGAGGTGAAATTAGAAGACGCGCGCGCGCGGGCCGAACGCGAACGCGTCGAGCAAGAAAAATGGGCGCGTTGGGAAGCCGAAGACGAAGAGCGCGAGCAGCGACGGGCAGAAAAGAAGGCTGAAAAGAAAGCAGAAAAGCGCGCGGAAAAGGAAAAGTCGCGCGCCAAGCGCTGGAACAAATACGATGACGCATGGGTAGCGCTCGAAGCGTCGTCTTTGTCATCCGCGCCGCTCGCGTACGACGACGTCCCTTGGCCACCCAAAATGAACGAGCTCCTCGAACGCGAAGCCGGCGGCGCTGACGCGTCCGATCGCGACTGGAAGCTCGCGTATCACCGTTGCGTCAAGCGTTGGCATCCCGACAAATTCACCGCGAGATTTAGAGCTCGCATCGACGCCGGCGCCGACGCCGCGAAAATCGCCGAACGCGTCGAAGCCGTCGCCAAAGCGCTCACCATCGCCTACGCGCAGCGCTAGCGCGCACAATCCTCGCGCACCACTGCCTTATTGCTCGCGCATACAGCCATATATATATATACACGCACAGCGCGCGTACCGTAGTCATGTAAAACAACAACAACAGACGTACGACGTACAACAGACGCCGCGGAGGTTTGGCGCAGCCTCGACGTCATAAAAATCCCCATTCCACGTATTCTACACACAAAACCCCGATAAGTGGCGATGACACACACACCAACCGCGTCGGCATTCGCCGACGCGTTCGGCGCGCGAAAACCACGTTCCCGACGACGACGGCGGCGATGCACGGCGCGTGCGCGCGCGCGATGACGCCCGCGATGACGCCCGCGACGACGTCCCGCACACTTGCGCGGGCCGGGACGCCGACGACGCCGACACGGGCGTCGATGATGCCGATGAGGTTGGTTTCAAAAGGGCCGACGTTCCCACGACGCCGCACGGCGACGCACGACGCGGCGAGCGACGCCGTGGACGCGCGGGCGAGTGCGGACGATGCGTTATCGGTGTCGGTGACGACTGGGGGGATGCCGCTCGCGGCGGTTGACATGGGGTCGACGACGGAGGAGGACGCGAGGGAGGAGGGCGCGGAGCCGTCGGCTGGGGATGCGAGCACGAAGGATTTACTGCGGTTTACCCTTCCCACGATGCTCATCTGGCTCGCGGAGCCGTTGTTGAGTTTGGTGGATACATCTGTGGTTGGATTGGCGTCGACGCTTGAGTTGGCGGCGATTGCTCCGGGGAGCGTGTACGCCGGGTATCCGGCGTATTTAATCGCCGCGGGATTGGCGATGGCGACGACGACGATGATTGCACAGGATAGACTGCTAGCGGCGAAAGGTGGTGCGGATGATGAAGATGAACGCACGGTATCGATGAGTTTGGTGACCGGGATTGTGATGGCGCTGGTGATGAGCACGTTTTTGATTGCGGCGCACAAGCCGCTTTTAGCCATGTATATTGGCGCGGCAAATATTGGCGTGCTTCCACACGCGAGTGCGTATAGCGTGATTCGATTACTTTCGCTGCCAATTGGCATCGCAATTGCCATCGCTGAGTCGGCGTTTTTGGCGAGCAAAGATCCGTGGACGCCACTCAAGGCGGTGGTGTTGACGACGACGATGAATTTGGTGCTCGACATTTGGTTTGTCACTGGTCTTGGTTGGGGCATTCGAGGCGCCGCTTGGGCGACGACTATTTCTCAGGTGTGCACGGCGATATTGCTCATACAAGCGCTCATCAAACGTGGGCCAGAAATCGACAAGGTGAGAACGATGTTGAAGGAGAACGCGCAACGCGCGTCAACCTCCAACTTCAACCTTCCTGCGGAGATGCGATCTCTTAGAAATGTCGGCGCGCCGGCGTTACGGTTGCCCATTCGAATGCCCGACATGAGGTTCTTACAACGCGTTCGATCGATTGCGGCTCCTGTGATGTGCGTACTGTTCATCAAATGCGTATTCGTTGGCTGGATTGTTCGCACAGCGACGTACATTTCGCCCGAAGCCTCGGCCGCAAACGGCGTTCTCTTCACCGTCTATTTTTTCTTTGCAGTCATTGGCGATGGCGTGAGTCAGGCGTCACAAACATTTTTGCCGCCCACACTCGGTGATTTTGATAAAGCCTCAAAGTTGGCTTTCCGAATCTTGTATGTCGCCGTCGGCATTGGTATTTTCAACGCTGTCGTCAGCGGTTTCCTTCCGATAAACTTTCCCTATTTATTCACCACGTCCCCAGCCGTGGTTGAATTGATGTTCAAGGCCACACCGTACATGTGTGCGGCATTATTAGCCCACACATCTTCTATGGCGAGCGAAGGATGCTTACTGGCGTGTCGTGACGGCGCCTTTATGGTGTCCTCGTACATACCTAATTCCATCCTGTCCATCGTCACCCTCAACTTCCTCCTCGCCCAAGGCTGGGGCGTGTGTTCATCATGGATTGCTCTCACTCAATTCCATTTTGTACGTTTATTCATAAACTACATCCGTCTCGGTCGTCGAAAAAGTTCGCCTCTCAATAAAGAGCTCGGCGTCGGCGTCGCTTAGCGAAAAAATATATTTGTTTCTCTCTTGTTTCCTTCTTGGTTTCTTTGGTTTCTTGATTTCTTGATTTCTTGGTTTATCTGCTTACGTACGAGTTGATCATCATTTATGTTAGTTGTTCTCTGTTACCTCTCCGTGTTGTTAACGTGTTTGATGATGTAAAACAAAACACTGTAAGTCTCACCCAAACGCAAAAAAATGACGTGATGGATTTTGTTTAAAAAAACCTCAACTCGCGCGCGACGCCATCGCCTCGACCTCTTTTCTCGCTGTGCGACGCGCAGTCGATCTCTAGGTGCGTCTCGATCATCGACGCGAACGATTGCGTCGTCGTATCGCCCATCGCGCATCGGCGTCGACGGCGCGACCGCGCGAGGGTCGTCGCTCGACCGCCGAGAGTCGCGATCGGGCCTCTAGGGTCAGGGTCGCGTTCGTGGATGATGCTGACATCTGCGGTTCCCACGCGCCGCCGACGCGCGCGCGACATCGATGACGCGCGGTCACTGACTGACGGATAATTCTTTTGTTTATTTTCCCCTTCGCACAGCGCTTTACGACTCGTTACGACGCTTGAATAATGTCCGACAGAGGTGGATTCTCTCGCGGTTTCGGCCGTGGCGGTGACCGCGGTGGCGACCGCGGTGGCGATCGCGGTGGTCGCGGCCGCGGTGACCGCGGTGGCCGAGGCCGCGGCCGCGGCCCGCGCCGTGGTGGTGACGAGAAGGATGCTTGGGTTCCGTGCACCAAGCTCGGTCGTCTCGTGCAACAAGGCAAGATCAAGTCGCTCGAGCACATTTACTTGTTCTCTTTGCCGATCAAGGAGCACCAAATTGTTGACCACTTTATCGGTGCTGAATTGAAGGATGAAGTGATGAAGATTTGCCCCGTGCAAAAGCAAACGACTGCGGGTTGCCGTATGCGCTTCAAGGTGCGTTTTTGTGTTCGCGTCGTCGTTGAGTTGGTGTCGCGAGGGTGAGACGAGGGTTGTGCTAGGGCTTTCAAAGAGACGCCTCGGACCGCTCGCGCCCTTGTCCTTGCGTGTTGTCGTGTCTTTTGTGTGTGAGGAGCTATTTGTACGTGTACTGACATGTGTCTAATCGTTTCTTTTCGTTTCTAATGACGCAGGCTTTCGTCGTCGTCGGTGACGGCAACGGCCACATCGGTTTGGGCGTCAAGGCGTGCAAGGAAGTCGCGCACTCCATTCAAGGTTCGATGATTCTCGCGAAGTTGAACGTCGTCCCGGTTCGCCGTGGTTACTGGGGCTCCAAGCTCGGTGCCCCGCACACCGTGCCGTGCAAGGTTCACGGCAAGTGCGGTTCCGTGCACATTCGCCTCATCCCGGCGCCGCGTGGTACCGGTATTGTTGCCGCGGCTACCCCGAAGAAGGTGCTTCAAATGGCGGGTATCGAAGACGTGTTCACGTGCTCTCGTGGTCACTCCAGAACGCTTGGTAACTCCGTTAAGGCTTGCTACCAAGCGCTCGCCCGTACCTATTCCTTCTTGTCGCCGGAGCTCTGGGCGGAGACGCGCTTCGCCAAGCCGCCGGCGCAAGAGTTCACTGACTTGCTCGCCAAGCCGATGAAAAAGCGTGCCGAGTATTAGACTTTGAGCGTGTTTTTGACACCTAGTTAGATGACTTGATGAAATATCACTTTATTAAGCCGTTTTCAATCTTTTTTGTTGCCTACGTGGCTATCGCTAACTTGCTACGCCTATCGCGTCTACTCGCCGACACCACCAAGTGGTTTGCGTCGTCAATGACTTCTAATTGTCTCACGGCCTCAGCTCGGAGTTTACGAAGCGCACCCACGAGCGCGCGTTGGCGATTCAACGCCCTCGCCGCTTCGCGCGTCGATGTCTCCACGAATCTCTTAGCGTCAACCTCTCTCCGTTTGTCGCGAAACTCAATCGCGCTGTACAACGTCTCGGCGTTTCGCGCCGCATCTAACGCCGCGTCTCGCTCAGCCACAGCCTTCATCAACGCCAATTGCGCTGTGAGCGTACTTTTTATTTCTATTTCACGTTCATCTTCGCGTCGACGCCTCGTGCACGTCCGCGCCTCGCACGCCCAACCGCGAAGCGCCTTGCGAAGCGCGCTCTCCCTCGCGCGTTTCTCAAAACGCTCCAACGCCCGCCTCATCACCTTGTGCTCAATCGTCCGCGTGCGCCACGCGCGAAACACGTGAGCAACCACCTCCACTCGCAGCGCGCGCACGGCGACGACGAGCTCACGCGTCACGCGCGCGTCGCCGCACGCGCGAGCCCGCCAGGAGACGAAAAAGTGCGAGACAACGTCGCGATTTCGCGCGTGCACAGCTCTGCGCTCGCGCGCAGCTGCGCTCCAGCGCGCGAAAAAGCGAGCGCGATGGTCACTTTCGTCGTCGTCGTCGTCGTCGTCGTCGCCGCCGTCGCGCGCGGGTGTCATGGTGCCGCGCGCCGTCGTCTGTGGCGGGCTCTCTCAGTCCCCTCTACAGTTGTGGAAGGCGAACGGACTTTTTCCAATTGGAGATGTGAGGCTCATGTGCACGTCACCGAGGCGCTGGCGATGTGTATTGTATGTGTATGTATGTGTTGCGTGCGCATTGCATGAATTTGGCGCGTCGCGGAAAGTCTATATGGTGTTTACGACGCGCGAGCTGGAAGCCGCTCGAGCGCAGCCAAGGTGGTAAACGCGGCGACTTGGCTCAAGCCATCAGGCCAGGTGATGGACATGGCGTAGTTCCCGATGACGCTCATTTCTAAGGGTGCGATGTCGTCTGGGATGGGCGCGCCATTCATCAATCTATCGGGGCTTTCATTGCTCCCTTTGACACGAGCGCTCGTGTCTGACATGCGTACGTTTTTAGCTGAAATCCAAAATGGCTTGCCGTCATTTTCGCCCGGAATTTCCACTCTAAACGCGCCATCATATCCGGGGTCAACATCCACACGTGGCTTTTTCCCAGAGTTTAATTTAGCAACCTCACGAACGACAGATGCGGCGACTTCTTGGTACCGCGCGCTCGTCTCGCACGTCGGGTCTCGCAACACGAGCGGACGACCGGTGTCCCCACACGCGCTCAACTCTGGCACGATGGGCATCTGAAACAGGTTTGGCACGCCGTATTGATCGCAAATCTTTGCTCCACTGCCTTCGCCGAACGGTTTGTGTCGCACACCATCGACTTCGAAATAGCTCATGTTTTCCACGACGCTCACGCACGGCACGGCGAGCTTTGCAAACATGCGCACACCCTTTTCGACGTCAATGAACGCCAATTTTTGCGGTGTCGTCACCACCACCGCGGCAGTAATTGGCACAACCTGACATAATGTCAATTGAATGTCCCCCGTTCCAGGAGGCATGTCCAAGATTAAATAATCCAACTCGCCCCAATCCGTCGTCGTCAACAGCTGGTTAATCAAACCGCTCACCATCGGACCGCGCATGATCGCGCTTCCTTGACCCGCAAACCCAAAAGATACAACTTTTACTCCTTCGTACTCCACCGGCGTGATCGTCCCAGTCTCTTTATCCATCTGCAATACAGGAACCTCGGGAGAAATCATCGTCGGCAAGCTTGGACCGTACACGTCCGCGTCTAAAATCCCAACCTTGGCCCCCATCATCGCCAGCGTATACGCCAAGTTCACCGACGTCGTCGATTTCCCAACACCACCCTTACAAGAACTCACGGCGATGATGTGCGATACTCGTCGCAAGCCTTCCACAGTTTCTGGCGCGTCGTTTCTCGCCGGCTGCGCCGTCATCGTCACGTTCACCTTGCGCACCCAGTCCAACTCCCCTACGAACGCCTTGGCTTGTCTTTCGAATTCCGCCTTCACCGGACACGCCGGTGTGGTGAGTTCAATCGCAAAAAGCACAGCCCCTGTGGCGTCATCTATCGTCAATGCCTTGACAAACCCGCAGTTGACGATATCCTCGCCAAAGTCAGGGTCGATGACTCTGCGCAACTTTTCGAGCACCTGCGCCTCGCGCGACCCATCGGGGGCGGAATAAATCGCGGGCAAACCCGTGGTATCACCATCTGTGACGACAGCGTCGTCCGTGGGGGCGTGACGCGCGGTGACGCGTCGTCGTCGGGCGACGGAGCTGGGTTTATCCACAGCCGTGGCGCGGCGAGCGCCAGAGCGCGAGCTCGCCGTTGTCGCTCGAGCACAACACGCGCGCGCCGCCGTCGCGACGGTGGACATGATGAATGCGTACTACGTGCGTGCGCGTCTCGCGGACGAGGTGGCGAGAATTCCCGCGCGCGTGACTCTGAAGAAGTAGAGGAGCGCAGCCGTCGCGTGTGTGCACGTCATCGTTCATCGTCATCGTTTTACATCTTCTATCATTTATAGCTATCTGCGGCATTTCTGCGCGCCAATCCAATCAACTAAATCAATCATCTACCTTTTCTAAACGGTTTTGCCTTTTTCTTCGCTCGAAGTGCTTTGTCGATGTCTTTGCTGCGCGCGAACGCGCTCGCAATCTTTACCGCGTCGGCGTCTCGCTTGAACACGTGCAGAAAACATCCCGCCTTAGTTCGACGTTTCCATTCCCCAGAACCTTCGCATCCGGCTTCGTATTGCGAGCCACCGTCTTTTTCCAGACGCAACGTTTCCTTGAGCGCCGCCGACGCCGCGTCGCGCCCGAAGACTTGAATCAAAATACGAATAAGATGCTTCTTGGGTTCTTGAATGAGTTTGCACACGTGTTCGGCGCATCGAAGGTCCTCAGACGAAAGCGCAATAAACGCAGGGTCATCCGGGCGCTCGACATCCATCGGCGGCGGCGATTGCACCGCGCTGGCGTCCTCGAGCTCACCTTCTTCGATGGCATCATCAGCACCATCGACATCTTTCCCGCCTTCTACGCGCGTCGCACCACCGCCGACGGCGATGTCCATGTCTTCATAATCAATCAACTCTTCTTCATCGTCGATCTCGCCGTCGTCGGCATCCATGACGCCGCGCGCGCGCGTTGTGAGGCGCGTTCGTTGCGTGCCGTGTGCATGTACCGGTCGATCTTTGCACGCGGCGTCATTGTGTCACGCGCGCATCCAAGCGTCCCGCGCGCGCGACCGCCGCTCACCGCGCACATAGACGCGTATAGGCTTCACGCACGCGATCGCACCGCACGCGCGCCATGGGTGCGGCGTTTTCGACGAGCGTGCGCACGCTGTTTGATAAATTCTTTGGCAACTTGGACATGCGCGTGGTGATGCTCGGGTTGGACGCCGCGGGAAAGACGACGATATTGTACAAGCTGCACATCGGCGAGGTGTTGTCGACGGTGCCCACGCTTGGGTTTAACGTGGAGAAGGTACAGTATAAGAATGTGGTGTTCACGGTGTGGGACGTGGGCGGACAAGAAAAGTTGCGACCGCTGTGGAGACACTACTTTAATAACACGGATGGGTTAATCTTCGTCGTGGATTGCTTGGATCGGGATCGCATCGCGCGAGCGAAAGAGGAGTTTCATTCCATCGTGAACGATGCGTTTATGAAGAATAGCGCGATTTTGATTTTTGCCAACAAACAGGACTTGGCGGGGGCGTTGACGACGGCGGATATCGTGCAAGCGTTTGATTTAGCGTCGCTTAAGGGGCGTAAATGGCACGTACAGGCGTCGTGTGCTACACAGGGTCTTGGATTGTACGAAGGTTTGGATTGGTTGAGCGATACGCTTTCCCGGATGCGACGGTTGGGTCAGCAGACGAGCGTGGGCACGAGCGGTGAGCGACACGGCCAAGGGCGCCAAGGACGCATGGCTGCTTTGGCGTGATTTTAGAATGCATAATGCACACACACAGATACAAATACAAGTATGAATAGCGAGAGCTCGACCAGTAGCGACTTCCCTCTAAAGCCAGTCGATGTTTCAATGTAGAATACAGCTCATCCCAACTCCGTCTTTTGCAGTGGCTTTCGCACGTTCAACAAAAGCATGATAAATAGAATACAGTTTCATATTACATAATTTCATGTATCAAGAGAGATGAATTATTGTTGTCGGTTCACTTTGCGGCGATGGATAATAGTTGCGCTTGCTTGAGCTCATCACGACACTTTCCACAACCTTTCGATGCGTAACGGCACTTTGTGCAGCCTAACTCTGTGCGTGGTGGCTTGATTAGGCGCGGTCGACCTCGGCTGGGTTTGCCATTTGCATTTCTGCATGGCACCACGATGACTTCGCTTACTTTGCCAGTATTGACGTCGACGTACTTTCTCGATTTAGATGGAAACTTTTTGTTCAATCCTTGCGAGCTTTTCGTCATCGCCGTACGCGCTGTATTTTTCTTGGTTTGTGTCGTTTTCTTGACCGCAAGCGCTTTGGATGCGCGAGGACCGCGGGCCGAGCGTTCGGTGAGCGGATCACAGGCACCGCACCCATTAGCGGCATAGCGGCATTTGCTGCATCCTTTGGAGGTCACGAGCACGAGCGCCATGGAGTTATCAACCGCGTTCTTGGGTGGCCGTCCCGGTCCACGCTTCGCCGGTCTTCCTGGCGCCTTTTTAGCTTTTGGACCGCGCGGTAGACGCGCTGTGTCGGGGTCGCACTTTCCGCAGCCATTGGCACTCCATCGACACTTGCTGCATCCTTTGCTCGCGAGAACAAGCGCCTTGGAGTTATCTACCGCGGGCACGCTCGGCTTTGGATGCTTTCTCGGTCGTCCAGGTCCACGCTTCTGCACCACAGGCGCCTTGATAGTGTTCTTCTTGGCTCCCGGGCCGCGAGGTAGACGAGCGGTGTCGGGGTCGCATTTGCCGCAGCCACCGGCGCTCCATCGACACTTGCTGCAGCCTTTGCTGACTAATACGAGCGCCATGGAGTTGTCCACCGTCGGCGCCGCGTCGGGTTTGGTGGGCGCATTTTTCACTTTCTTTGTCGGTGGCGGACAGTCTTGTAGCTTTGGCGGTCGACCGCGGCGCTTCTTTTGCGGCTGTTGGTTTTCGCTCCCATTGACGGCGCATTCGTTGGTCACCGGACGCAACGGCATGCGCGCGGCGGCTGAGGGCGTCACACTCGCCGCTAAAGGTGTCGATGCCATTGGCGTGACGTTCTCAACTGCCGCGGGTTCTTCCTCGCGCTGTAAAAACAAAGGTGGTGGGAGTTCAACGAGTTGTCGATTCATCAACGGATGCCAACGCGGTCCGGGCGTGCACGACTCAATGGCGGGCGTCATGGCGTACGGTGTCGGCGCGTACATTGGCGTCGTCGCAAAGTTTGGTCCAGGAGTCAAAGCATACGCACTGCACGGGCTTTGTTGCTCAACCTCTTCGCCTTCGTCTTCATTTCCGTCAGCGTCAGGATCGTTACAATCCGTCGCCTGCACGCTCTCTTCCGGATAGCTCGTCGGACGCGCGGGCGTGCATCCGCCCATGGGTAAGTGTAAATCATTCGCCGCACGGAAGTCAACCATTTCTTCAATCGCCTCATCGCTACTCCAACGTTCGTTGGCGTCAACCCAAGTCGTTGACTTTAAGAATTCAAACAAGACTTCGCAGCCGCGCACGACGTTGACGTCAAACTTGGTCAAGATTTCCTTGACGCGCGCTTCTTGTCCAGCCGTGGCGGCGATCTTCTTTTCCAACTTCAACTCTCCGAGCGCTTCTTCGAGCTGGCAGTCAACTAATATGTCAACCGACAAGCACATGGACGCCGCCCAAACGAGGAACGCCCACATATCGGCTTGGAAATCATAGTGCGGTCCGCGCGTTTCGGGCGCAATATATCCGCACGTCCCTGGTCCTTGCAACGTCATCCTCCGCTTTCCAACTTTCGGCAAGCGCACGGCGGTGCCCCAATCGGTAAAACCGATCGTGATTTTCGTCACCGTCCCGAACGCGTTGCGAATTACGCTTCGCACGAGTAAATTCTTAGCCTTCAAGTCTCTCCACACCACGCGCGCGCGCTTCAACTCCTCCAACCCCTCGGCGACTTGTAAAAACACATCCAATTTCACCCGCTCGCTCAGCTCGCGTCCTTGCGCTTTCTCACGAACCATAAAATCCTCCAAGCACCCATTCTCACACAACTCGCTCAATACTGCCAAATACTTCTTCCCGTCGCTCGCGCGCGTCGTCGTCGCGCACCCGTACACCTTGATCGCAATCTTCGGCAAGTCCCCCACCGTCGCCACCTCCGCCACCACCTGCGATTCCTTACTACTATCAACAACTCTCGCACACACCTCTTCGCCGCGAAATACCGCGCGATAGGCGGTGCAGAACCCACCTTCGCCCAGCGGTGCGGCATCGTACTTCACCTCGACCTCAACCTCGGCAAATTGTTTCATATCCGGGCGATGCTCGCGAATCAGCGCCAGGCACCGCTCGGCATCGGCGGCGTCCATGCTGACAACGACGACGACGTCCACCCGACGTCGCGCGCGCGCGCGTGCGCGTGTGTGACGCCCGGACCCGAGCGTGATGCCCGACGATGGATGGGGGGCGAGAACGCCAACGGACGTTTGGTCCCCCTTTCGAGCATTCGTGCGTGGTCATGATTGGTCGTTGGGGGGGACTAGCCCACCGAATGTCCGAACTTTCGCACGTTTTTTTTTTTAATTATCACGTCCATGTATATACGCGTCATAGTACATACTATTAGAGAGACGTATAGTATACGCATGTGTATACATAGGCGTCGTTCGCGTGGCATTTCCCCCCACATTGGGTCGTCCCACGCGTACTGTATAGGTATTTCATGCCATGTATTTCGTGGCATGTGCGCGGTCGGATCTGGGTTTTCCCATCATTCGAGTCGAGGTTTTCATCGACGCGGCGCGCGCGCGCCTTCGCGCCGTCGCCGCATCGTGCGACGCGACGCGCGCTTCGCGTGCGAACCTGCTGTAGTCTGTCGTCATGTCGCCGTGTTCGACATCGAGCGTCGTGCGCGCCGCACACGCGAGCCTCGCGGGTGGCACGCGCGTGGGGCCCGCGTCTGGGCGTCGATCGTCGAGCGCTGGGGCGCGCCCAACGCGCGCGCACGCGACGATGCGCGGCGGTGCGACCGCGCCAGGCGCGGGGTTCGTTCGATTTGGTTCGTACGGAGGATTCGTAGATGGGCATAAGCTCGCTGGGGCGTTGCAGCGTGGGGATGGGCGAGGGGCGCGCGCGGGGTTTGAGGCGACGGTGCGCGCGGCGACGCGCGCGGCGGGACGCGCCGGGAAGAAGATCACGGCGACGATGATGCCGATCGGTGTGCCACGGGTGCCGTATAAGACTCCGAATGAGAGCATGTGGCAATGGGTTGATATTTGGAACTGCTTGTACAGAGAACGGATTATTTGGATTGGGCAAACGATCGACGAGGAGCTCGGGAACCAGCTCGTGGCGACGATGTTGTTCTTGGATAGCGTCGATAAGAATAAGCCGATTTACTTGTACATCAACTCGGATGGTGGGCAGATTGTGCCGACGATGGCGATTTTGGACACCATGAAGCACATCAAATCTGAAGTCGGTACGGTCGGTTTCGGCAGCGCGCGCGCCATGGGCGGGTTGTTGCTCGCGAGCGGCGCCAAGGGTAAGCGCGCGGTGTTACCGAACACGTGCATCATGCTGCACCACCCCTCAGGTGTCGCGCGTGGTGCTGCGAGTGACATTCAAAACGAAGGTAAAGAGTTACTCCGCATCCGGGCGTACGTGAACAAATTGGTCGCCAACGCCACAGGCCAACCCGTGGAGAAGATTTCCGAAGACATTCGTCGCGACAAGCACTTCACCCCGCAAGCCGCGCTCGAGTACGGCATCATCGACAAGGTGCTCTACAGAAATAGAAAGTAAGCAACCATGACTGCTACTACAACGCGCAGACGACGACGACGACGACGACGACGACGACGACGTCGGCGAGGACGTTGATATCGAGCGCGCAGTCCCTCTTCTGTCGCGCGCCTCCAGCCTGTCATACAATATTAGAATTTACGCAATCAACACAAAAACACCCCGCGTGCCCACCACCTCCATCGCTAAATCTACATATACCAACCACAAACCCTCTAATACATAATACTCACCCTCCCCGCACCGCGCGCGGGCGATGACGTCGGCGGCCGCTGTGACGTCGACGCCGTCGACGCCCTCTCGGCGCCGCACACGTCGACGCTGACGCCGCCGCGCCCTCTCTCTCGCGCGCAAAACAACGCACACGCATCGCCACACGCGACACTCGCGCACTGCGGCACGCACGGTCGCGAGACGCGCGACAGCACGCGACGACAGACGCGAGACGCGCGACCGCGGACCGATAGGGATCGTCCGATTGGCGATCGATTGTCGTCGATTACGCGTGGACTGGCGGAGAATTCGCGCGTGAGACGACGACGATGATGATGCGCGTGAGTGTTTGCGCGCATTATGGCGGTGGACGGGCGAATTCGACGGCGGGGCCGCACGCAGGGCGAGGGAGCAGAGGCGCGCGAGGCGAGGCGAGAGGCAAGGGCGAGCGGAGCGGGCGCGCGGCGTGCGGGACGAGCACGAGCGGTACAGAGGGTGGGTTTGCGACTGGTATGATGTGCTCGGGTGGGAGTGGTGCGAGTAGAGCGCGACGCGGAGCGGGCGTGAGAGGAGTGAGGCGGATGACGAGGACGACGACGTCAGCCGTCGTCCCGGGGGCTACGGATAAGAAGAGCGTCGGCGGAAAGGGGAAGACGAAGGTATCGTTTGATGAGCTCGATCCGGAACATAACACGTCATTTGGGTCGAGCGATGAAGGGGTGAAGTATGACATAGTTCAAATCACAGCTCCCGTGGTTGAGGATATGGAGGAGATGCGTTTGAACCTGAGAGACGTCATCGGTCGAAAGAACCCGTTGTTGCTCGCCGCGGCGGATCAAATTTTTGGCGCGGGTGGTAAGCGGTTGAGACCGGTGTTGGTGTTTTTGGTTGCGCGCGCAACGGCAGAGTTGATGAAGATGGAGAATATCACGGATAGACAGAGACGATTGGCAGAAATTACAGAGATGATTCACACCGCTTCGCTCGTGCACGACGACGTCTTGGACGATTGCGACACTCGACGAGGAAAGGATACTATACACACCTTGTACGGTACACGCGTCGCAATTTTGGCGGGTGATTTCTTGTTTGCGCAGTCCTCTTGGTTTTTGGCCAACTTGGACAACTTGGAAGTGATCAAGCTCATTTCTCAAGTCATTGCTGATTTCGCCGACGGGGAAATTTCGCAAGCCGGCGCGTTGTTCAACTGCAACGTCACCTTGGATGAGTACTTGTTGAAGAGCCACCACAAGACGGCGTCTTTAATTGCTGCATCTTGCAAATCCGCATCAGTTTTCAGCGAATGTGACGAGTCGGTCAAGAATGACATGTACGAGTATGGCAAGCACCTCGGTTTGGCATTCCAAGTCGTGGACGACATCTTGGACTTTACCCAAACTGAAGAACAATTAGGCAAACCCCAAGGTCAAGATTTAGCCAGCGGAAACTTAACCGCGCCAACTATTTTCGCCTTGCAGAAGAGACCGGAATTGCGCGCGTTGATTGATAGCCAGTTTGAAAATGAAGGCGACTTGCAAAAGGCGATTGACATCGTCACTGAGTACGGCATTGAGGAGGCACGCAAATTGGCCAAGAGAGAGGGGGACATCGCGTTGGCATCGCTCAGACAGCTTCCAGATAGCGAGTCTAAGCGATCTTTAGTGGGTATGGTTGGATACGTTCTTGAACGTATTTACTAAACGAGAAAAACCTGTCTACTACAGTACGACGTCTTTGAATGTCGACATCGCACGCTTTGCTAGGAATTTGATTGTTATGTGAAATTGCATTCAACACAAAATCTTGTTATTATATAATTCAACTACTTAAAAATTCGCTCCAATCGCTGCCAGCGTCATGCGCGTTTTACGCGGCGCCGATGGCGGCGCTGACAAAGCGGTGCACGAGCGCACCCAACGAACGCCGCATGGCTGGATTTTGGAACACGAGGTACCAAAACGTCACTGCTCCAAAAATGAGGGACGCGCAAAAACTAAAACTCTCGCGTTTCATCATTTTCTCAACTTCATCATACGAATACGCCGTGTTGGAGATCTCAAAAAGCGCTGGTCTGTGGAACACCGTCGGAAGCACCGTGTGCAAGATGGAGATGAACACCATTCGCGCCATCAACACGCCGCCAATCGTTCGGTTCATGGATCCACCAAAACCACCTTGTGAAAGCCTCGCCGCGGCATCGACTTGCGGTTTACGCAATTTGTCGAACGTCTTTAGCGCTTTCGGGAGATCTTCATCACCCATTTCTTCAAGCGTCACTCGCAGGGCGTGCGTCGTTTCCAGAGCCACGTTGGCGCCCTGGCCGAGACTCGGCCAGCAGCTGTGCGCGGCGTCGCCAATCAAAAGCACGTTGTCCTTGTACACCATCGAGCTCACGGTGGTGGTCGTTCCACCTGGAGAAGCCTTTTGTTTGGCCAGCATGGAGCTCGTCTTTGATGGAAGGTTGCCCGAAAAAGCGTCTGGGAATTTTGTGGCAAACAATCGATCCACTTGTTGCGGCGCCTCAATCTTATCCCACGTCCACTCACCGCTCTCAGGTAAGATAACTACGGCACTATGCGTACCATCGGGATTCGGCGGCGCCAACACGCTTGTTTGTCCACGTCTCCACGTGTGAAACGCTCTCGACCAGTCGTTCTCCATACCACGCGGGGCGCCAGCGAGTTTCGGCAACATCACGCTCTTGTACTTCATGCCATCCGTGACTTGCTTCACAACGAACGATCCCTGAGAATCTTGCACGATTTCCGCGCGAACTCTTGATCGTACGCCGTCAGCACCTACTAACAAATCATACGTCTTCTCCTCGAACAACGACTCATCTTCGCTCAGAAACGGGCACACGTCTTCCCCTTCAAACTTCTCAAACACCGCCGTTTGCGTGTTAAAATTCACTCCAACGAGTGATCGATTGAAATGAAACCGTATACGATCACCATACTTCTCACTCGCCTCTCTCGCGATCGTCGCCGCCAACACCGCTCTATTCACGCTCACCGCTCGGCTAAAGCTTTGACTCGAAAACACCGCCCCAGATTTCACCCCGTGTCGCACGCCTCCGCTCACATGCACGCACAACTCATCATCCAACACTATCCCACCAGCATCCAACGCATCGAGTCCACGGCCATTGAGTACGACATTGTACGTTCTCGCGCTCGTCTCGACTTTGTTACTCGCGCCTCGTCGCTCGTACACATCAACCTCGTACCCCAACGACGCGAGATGAATGCTCGTGAGCGCGCCCGCGGGGCCGGCACCGATGATGACGACGGATTTGCCGTTCAGCGGCGCCGCGTCGGTTGGCGCCGACGCGCCATCGGCGTCGCGGCAGACGATGCGCGAGCGGTGCGCCCAGCGCTGCTGCTGCCGAGCGTTCGCGTGACGCGACGACAACGACGACGACGCGTGCACGCACGCGCGCGACGACGTCGCATCGGGGCGCGTCGTGCAGGTCACGAGCATCGCGCGCGACGGCGAGAGTTGGGCTCGCATGTCGACGTGTGACGCGGTGAGCTGCGTGAGCTCTCTGGTTGGATAGCGCGGCGTCACGGCTCGGGCGAGAATGGCGCGTGTGCGAATGAAATCGCGTGAAACAGTGCTCGCTAGTGGTGAACTATTAACATTCTGCATGGCTAGAGTGCGCGCGCGGCGGCGGCGGCGTTGGCGGTGGTTTTATCGTCTTGTCTCGCGATTTCGAGAGACTTGACGTATCCGCCGGTGATGCCTTTGGAAATGCGATAGAGCAAGGAATTATCAGGGGCGTCGGCATCGACAATAACATCACGGAATTCCTCTGTGGCATCTGAATTCGTGGGATATAGCTCCGGCTTGTCGAGTTTGTCGTATGGGATGTGACGCGCGTAAGGCAAGCCTGGCCGGCATCGGTCGTACGCGTGCAAGAGCGAGCCAAACGTGCGCTCCCATGTCAATCCCACGGTGCTCTCTACGGCGGCGCGAGACATTCGCTCGGCGAGCTTGCGATCCTTCATCAATCGTACTAATGCGTTGACGTAGTTTGTCACGTCACCAGGGATTGGTTCGGTGTTTTTGACGATGATACCGCTCACTTCGTCTTGCACGATGGCTCGGTTGACGCCGACGTCATCCGTGACGACGGGCAAGCCCGACGCCATGGCTTCGATCAAGTTGTTAGGAATGACTTCTGTCTTTGACGGGAAGAAAAATATATCTCCCGCAGCGTAGGTTTTTGCGAGATTTGCCCCACCGGTGTGTCCTAAAATGACCACGTTGTCCAAACGCTGGAGATCAGAACGTACCCATTCCAAATCCGGACCGTCGCCGGCGATGACTACTCGGAAGGGTGGGATTTCGGGATCTTTCCCGCTATCGACGAGCGCGTCCAAGGCTTGGATAGTTTTCACAAAACTTGCCAACCCTTTTTCGCGCACGATGCGAGCAACCCATAAAATAACCAACTCTTTATCTTTGACGCCAAAAACATCCCGTCTGTATTGTTCGTCTCGCATTTCTGGCGAGTAGAGCGTTCGATTGACCCCACGCGGGAAAAATCCCATCTTCTCCCCAGGTACGCCCATCGAACGTAGATGTTCCGCAGCGGCGTACGTCGGTACGGCGACGACGTCGCAGAGTTGGTAGAAACCACTTAGTAAGTGTCGGAGCGGCGACGTGAGTAAACTCACGCGATAGTATTGCAGATACGTGTCAAACGCGGTGTGATACGAGCACACCGAACACGCGCCAACTTCAGCAGCCCATCGCACGGCGCTGTGACCGAGCATGTCGGGCGCTGCGACATGCACCACGTGTGGGTTGTACGCTTCTAACACGGCGCGCTGTCGCGCTTGTAATGGCGCCGCCATTTTGTACTCGGGTCGACCGGGCGCTTCAATCGCGGGCACGGGCGCCACGAGCTGATGCACGCTATCATACGAATTTGCCCGCACGTAATCGCGTTCAGCGAGATCAGGGCTCATCACCATCACGCTTGCATCATCACGCCCGCGAATAAATTCTGCAAAGCGCTTCATGGTTCGACTCACGCCGTCGACGTGTTCCCACACCGTCGTCACGATGGCGATGCGTCGCGCATCTGGCGAATTCGTTACAGATACGCTGCACGCCATCGCTGGACACGACTTCTCATTCACCACCAACTGCTGCTTTTCCAAAGCATCCACTAAAGACTTCGCTGCGTCATGCGCTGCGCTCAGACCACATTTTTCGTATGACGTCGCCACCGCCCGCAACTGCGGCACCGTCCCCGAGTGCCATTGATAGTGCTGCACAGACACTGGCACTGGGAATATATTGTCCTGATGAATGTTCAACGCCGCCGCGGGCACGACGTCGTCATCTGCAAAATCATGCAAGCATCTCACGTCGGAGATGGCAAACTTCAACTTGTGCGCAATCACCATGCCTTCTCGCGGCAGCGGCTTGCCTTCGTTGTTAGTATTTGGCGGCGACCGACGCACGTCGCATAGCTCGCCAACGCGACACTGTCTAGGGAACGTCGCGTGAAACGAGTCCTTAGTATCAACTTTGGATAAAGTTCCATCTTGAGAAATACGATCGATCCATACTCCGTTGACGAGCTCGAATCCCAAGCTATCCGCGTCGGCGAGGAACCCCGGAATGCTATATTTGTCGGCGCCCGAGCCACGCGGAACGAATAAATGTTCGTCGATATCAGCCAGAATCACCCAATCTTCTTCATCCATGACGTTTGCGAGTTGAAATTGCCAGTATCGAGATAATTCACTGTGCCGCAACGTTTTCCCGGCGTACACGTCGTGCGTGACGCCACGTTTTTTGAGCGCTTTTTGAATCTCTTTGGGTGCGTCGTCATCCTTGGAGTGAATCACGACGTAAATATTCTCCGCCGGAATCTTTCCGTGATCGATGTAATGCGTCAAAAACTGATCTAGCATCACTAAACCATCATCTGAATCGGCGTTGACTCCGGTTAACAGCGCCGTTTTCGCCACGACGTCCCCGCTCACGGCGCGTCCAAACCCAAACATCGAGCGCGTCTTTGCCGTCTTCACTCGCCTCGGTCTAAATCGTCTACTCACCCCTCTAAACCCAGTCTTTCGAGGAATTTCGCCCAAGTCACACTTTAACCTCATCGCCTGCGTCATTCCTCGTCCATCTTCCGCCACCGTACGCGAATCCCACTCCTCCCAAGGCGCGTCGGCGCGGCGCGCGCTCAACTTGTGATGCGCCGCGGAGCGCCCCAAAACCACCCCATACATCGCGTACGCGCACACCAACGCCAAAACAAACCGAACCATCCTAGAAACCACCCCACGCCGTCGTTTCCGATCGCCATGCGTCCTCGTCCTCGTCGTCGACGTCGATAAAGCCCCATGCACGCTCCCATGCGCCGCCGACGCCCACACCGACTGCACGCACTGCCGCCACCGCCGTCCCGCGATGGACTTCGGTCCGCACCATCGCGGGCGCGCAGTCCACGGCCCAGATGGTGACGTGTCGCCCTCGCGCGTCATCGCGCCGGCGTCGCCGCCCGTCGCGCAGTGCGGCGCGGATAAGTGCGCCGTGCGAGTGATTTTTTCACACACGGTTTTTAAACGTTGACAGCGCTCGTGATGCACTCGCCACCGCCAGACCCACGCGCCGGGTCGCGGTGTGCGTTCGCGCGCGCGGAGGCGTGCGAAAGAGTTGCTTTGCGCGCGGTGCGCGCGCGTGCGAGGGCATCGGACGCGGTGCGGTGCGCGTGAGCGCGTCGGACGTGCGGGAATAATCTTTCGCATCGCATTATCGGTGCTTGAGAAAAGGACGTTGGAGCATCAAGTCGCGCGAGGGGCGCGGCGAGCGGTGCGCGGGATGTGGAGGTTGATTGGGCGCGCGTTTCGCTTCGCGCGCGGACCGTTTCATCGGCCGCTCGAACCGCTCCTATGGCTCGCCTCGGTCGTGAGCGTGCGACGGGCGTGGGCGTTGCCGAGTACGGCGAAAGGGACGACGAATCGCGCGGCGATGGATGCGAGGTTGGCGGCGATGCATCCAGCGCGACGGGCATTGCCATTGTTGGCGGTTATCGCCCAGTGGCGCGTCGACGGCGCGAGGTGGCAAGTCGTACCCGCGTACATCGGTACGGGGTTGACGATGAGCGTCAGCGCCGCGGGTACGAGACTTCCATTATGGATTCGTCGCGTCGCGGCGTTTAGCGGTGGGGCGACGACGTTTGCGAGTGTAATCAGTGGATTGTTGATTCCGGTGTTTCGCATGCCTAAACCGACTGGGCCGTATAAAGTCGGCAAACGCACGATGCTTTGGGCGGATAAGTCGCGTAAGAGTTGGTTGTTGAACACAAAAGGACGTGGCGCATTACCCGAACATAGAAAATTGATGGCGAACGTGTGGTATCCGGCGTGTGAGCGAGGATTGAGTGAGTTGCGTACAAAGCGAAAGGCGAATTGGCTCGACCCGCTGTTGGCGCGGTCGCTCGCGGTGAGTTTCTGGGCGCCTGAGTGGTGCGTGAATTACTTTCGATTAGTGCGCATGGAAGCTTTAGATAATGTACCCATATCCAAAGACAAGGCGTTTCCAGTGGTGTTGTTTTCGCACTCGTTTACTGGTATGAAGGAGCAAAATAGCGCGTTGTTTCAAGAAATGGCGAGCTGGGGATACATCATCGTCGCCGTCGATCATCCACACGACGCGGCTTTGGTGTTATACCCGGATGGTTCGACTGCGGACTTTAGAGGGTACGACATGCCAAATGATGCTCTTCCATTGAACTGGTGGAAATTCCGTCACGAACATCTTCGATGGCGCGCGCTCGACGTCTTGTTTGCTCTTGAACAAATGGTCAACCTAAACGATGACCCCGAGAGCAACTTTTACCAGTCACTTGACTTGACGAGAATAGCCGCGATGGGTCATTCGTTTGGTGGCGCCGCAGTTGGTTTAGTTGCACAAATGGATCCTCGTATACAGTGTTGTATTATGCTTGATCCGTGGATGTGGCCGTTTGGGTTGGAAAAGATGAAGCAAGGCATTCCGTGTCCGTTGTTGATATTTGAAGCGCCGAGATTCATCGGAAATCGTGACATCTTCTGCGTATCGAACTCCGAGATGACATCAACGCTGTGTGCGTCGACCGCACCAGCTTCGGTGAACGCCAACGTGGAGGAGAAGGAGCCATTTCAAAGTACGCCGGCACGATTGGACCACGTCGACGAAGAACTCGACAAAGACATCGACGAAGACATCGACGCGCCTGGCAGTCTCAGTCGACACGGCTCTGAAAGTGGACGATCACCGCGCGTGTCGACAAATTCTCTGAATAATCTTCGACCGCCCATCCCACCGCGTCGCAGTGTCGAAGGTGGACCGTCGTCGTCCGTGGAGAAGCTCGCGAGTGGAGCGCCGCTGGCGCACTCGTCGATGAGTCGAAATTCGAGTTGGGGTTCGTTTGCGTCAACCTACGCGGCGCAGCGAGAACCAAGTGGTGTGGCGTTCAAGGCTGTGATTGAAGAGACCATGCATTTTGATTTCACAGATTTAGCAATGGTGGCGCCGTTGACGACGCGTTTACTCGGCGTCGTCGCCGTGGGCGGGTACGAAGTACACGATATCACTGGTGCAGCAATTTTACGGTTCTTACACGCATACAACCATCCACGCGAGTTCGATCATATTCTGAGTGCCGAAGAGTTAGACTCGCAGGCACGCGCGATTCACCCTGGGCCGTGGCCAGGCTGTCCTGTTGACGCCAAACAAGTCAACAGCGTCGGCGGCGCCGCGACATCCAACGTGGTTCCACCATCGCCGCGTTCGACGCCCTTGAAAACGCTTCGCGAAGAGTTGCGTAAACAGCCCGATAGTGGATGGGAAGCAAAAGGCGGGATTTGCCGATGGGTGCAATGCACTGATTGGTTACACGACGAAGAGCGACCGTGGATTGACGAACAAAGCCGCGAAATTCGTTGGCTTTTAAGCGAAACTGAAGACAAGGGTGTGGCGTTGACAGATGCGGATTTGACGTGCATGTTCCCGACGCGTTCAGTAGAGAGCATTCGAGCGGCGATCGCGGCGTACCGATCGAGCGATGAAGTGTTTCCAACTCCCAAGAAACTCGGTTGGCTTTCCGAGGCGTTGCTCGGCGGCGACATCGACGACGCCCCACCTGACTACGAAGGTTTCAGACCATAGAAATGTTGTTGTTCAATACTACAAAAAAAGCAAAGCAGAACATAATCAAGCTCGAGTCGAAGTGTTAAACATCCAAATCAAACCATCCATCGAGCGGAGGCGGGTCTTCGCCGACGACGTCATAGTACCAGCGCAAGACGCGAGACGCGATGCGTTTCTTCTTCATCAACGGCCTTTCATTGTCATTCGTACTCCGACCGCCATCGATGATAAAATCTGCCGCGCGCGAGTACCATGGATGCCGGCGTTCCATAATCTCCGTAAAACTCGCCGTGGCGCTTAAATCCGGTCTATTACTATCGCCGGCGATGCGTCTGCACAAGTATTCGATATCGCGGTCTAAAAACACAACCTTCCCCCCATTCGCCTTCAGCGCCTCCACCTTGCGCTCGCTATACATCTCATTACCATTCTCATCTAAATCCACAACCACTCCACCACCGGCGTCGATCAACGTCCAACCATCAAACGCGCTCGCCGCCTTTTGACACACTTTATACTCCAAATCCCGAAAGTATCTCCACCCGTGCGCCTCCACGATCGCCGGAATCGACATGCCCGCCTCGTACACGATCAAATCATCCAACACAAACGTCTTGAAGCGCTTATCGAACGCCTGAATCCGTCGACAGACGCTGGATTTGCCGCATCCGCGACCGCCAATCAAAATCAAATTTTTCGGCCCATCGTTCACGTCAGCGAACGGGTGCGTGGCGTCCTCCACCTCGATCGACGCCCGTACACCGCCGCGATAGCCTCGTCCTTGTCCTCGACCTCGTCCTCGTCCATCGCGCGATGCGCGCGGCGATGTACATAACGCGGATATCGACGAGAGCATCATTATTTCGTGCGCCGCTGAGTGACGACGCCATTTCGTTTCGCGCGACTTTTCATTCCGCCGCGACTTCGCCCGGCGCGGCGCGTTCGGTGTCAACGCACAGCGCGCATCGCGTCGCGGCGTAGCCGCGGTGAGCCTCGCGTCGCCTCGCGCGGTCGCGTCGTTGCGTGTCGTTGATTCAGCCGCCGCCAGTCTCGTGTTGCTTTTGTGTGCGTGTCGTGCGGTGACGCGCGATGGCGGACGTGGACGATGACGTGCGCGCGATGAAGGTGGTGGAGTTGCGCGCGGCGTTGACTGAGCTCGGGCTCGACACGAAAGGGTTGAAGGCGGTGTTGGTTGAGCGTTTGATGGAGGCGAGGAGGCGCGAGGGCGTGGCGGCCGACGACGACGAGAACGAGGAGGAGGACGAGGAGGACGAGGAAGAGGAGGACGACGCATTAGATGATGTTGGCAAAGATGGCGTTGCGCCGGAATCGCCGTCGTCCGGGGTGTCGGAAAGCGAGGACGATGACGAGGAGGAGGAGGTGAACGATGCGTTGGCGGCTCGTATTCGCGCTTCGGCGTCAAAAGCGAACGCGCGTTCGAGCGATGACGATGAAGACGGTGGCAGTGAAAGCGAAAGCGACGATGGCGACGATGCGTCTGATTCTGATTCACAACCGCAGTCGTCTTCGGAGGATGACGAGAGCGATGAGGGGGCGAATTCGGACTCAAACGCCGAGGACGAAGACGTCGAACGCGCACCCGGCGAAGCCGTGCTCAACGAACGAATGATGTTCTACGTCGGGAAAAGCATCGAGACGCACTGTCATATGTTGAAATTGCGCCAACGGTGCGAGGCAGATGATTACACGCCCACGAAGGAGGATATTGAGCTTATGGATACGATCAGAGATGCGATATTGAAGCACTACGATGCGCCGCTGCCGTCGCTAGAGAGCGAAGCCAAGGCGCAGGCGGAAGAAAGGCGGCGGAAGAATCCGAATAATTACGGCTTACCCAAACCTTCGTCCGAACGCGAGGGTAAATTATCGGCTTTGCCTACCGACGGATGGCGTCTAACGCGTAAGAAGGAGCGCACGAAGCTCAAGGCGAGCGACCCCGAGGCGCAAGGTCGCATGGAGACGCGAAAGTTGCTTGAAGAAGGTGCGGGATTATTCGTCGCCCCTGCAGATCCTACGAAAATAAAGCGCGAGATTCGTAAAAACGAGCGGCAAACAGCGGGCAAGGGTTGGTTCGATATGAAAGCCGTGGAGTACACGCCAGAACTTCGCCGAGAGATGCGCATGTTAAAGTTGCGCGGCGCGTACGACCCCAAACGCTTCTACAAAAACGCCGACACCACGAAACTGCCGACACACTTCCAAATCGGTACCGTCGTTGGCGGCGCCGCCGACTTTTACTCCGCGCGTCTAGCTAAGCGCGATCAAAAGCAATCATTGGCGGAAGAAATCCTCCACGACAAGGACATCGAACGCGTCCGTCGCGGACGCTTTGCCAAGATTCAAGAAAAGAACGCGGGTTCCATGGGACGTAAAGCCAAGCGTCGCTTGGGCGGGCGCGAACGCGGGAACAGTTTTCACAAAAAGCAAAAACCATGAGAATATTTCAGCAAATCCATCGTGTAATTTTTTCATAGAAGTCTGAAAACAAAACCGCCGCCGCCGCTCGCCTCGTCCTCACTCTCAGCGGCGGGTCTCCACCATGGGTGCGTCGTCATCAAAATCGTCCAGCGCAGACGTTCCCCCGTGCGAAGGCGGTCGCGCCGCGTACGAAGCCGCGCGTAACGCGTCGTCCAACGCCGAGTCGTCGTCATGCCCCGTGCCTGAAGAGTACCGTGGCAACTTGGGGGTGTACAACGTGTACAACACTAAAATAGCCACCCCCGCGAGCGGCGACGCCGCTGGCGGTGGCGCAGAAGCACAAAACGCAAAACCCGCACGCCGTTCATGGTTTGGGTTTGGCGCCAGCGCGCTCGATCCGCGGAATAACATGCCGACTGAGCCCGCGCAGACGCGCGCGCCGGGACAGCGTCGCGACTTGAGCACCGCGCGCGAAACGAGCACCATTCCAAAGAGCGGCACGGGCGGCACGTGGACCTACCCATCTCCACAAATGTTTTATAACGCATTGGTGCGCAAGAACAAAGCCGAGGACGTGGATGAGGCGGATGTAGATTCAGTAGTCATGGTGCACAACGCGATGAATGAAGACACGTGGAGACGCGTCGCGCAGTGGGAAAAGCTCCATCGCTACGCCAGCGGGCACCCGATGCTGTTGCGTTTTCGAGGACGCCCCGATGAGTTATCTCCGTTAGCGATGCTTAACGTCGCCACGGGTGGGCAACGACCGTTCGATCGACATGATTGGTACGTGGACCGCGAAGGCCGCGAGGTGCGATACGTCATCGACTACTACTTCAACGAAGAAAAGGCGGGCACGAGCGAGCAATTCGACGTCGTCGTGCGTCCAGCGCTCGATAGCGTCGACGCTTTAGTGGACAGATTAAAGATGAACATTTATATAGGGTGCGCGGCGCTCGGGATCCCGTGTCCCGTCAAGACATTCACCGGAAGCCGCGAGGACGCCACCGGCGAAGACGCGCTCTCCTAATAAAAAAGGATGAGCCAATCAATTCATTCACGCATTCATCCACATTCTTTTACGCACGCACTTTCGCATGTATCATTGTGATTCATAATATAACACATAATCATCATCATCATATAATCTTTTAGTTTCGCAACCAACCGTCGTCATCCTCGACGTAATCATTCATTCATTCATTCATTCGCGCGGCGTCGCTCACCACAACCCAAACGGCCCCTTTCTATTCGCCCGAGCCTCCGCCGCGCGCTTCTGCGCCTCAGCCTTTCTCGCCGCGATCTCCGCCTGGTACGCTTGGTACTTCTCCGCCGTCACTTCCGCTTCGCCCTCCTTGATGAATGTCGCGAGCAAGCCTTTCTTCACCGACAGCTCGCCCTCGCGAAGCTCGCGATCGGCTTCGGACGATGCGCGAACGACGACCGTCGCCGCCGCTCTTCGCGTGCGCGTGCGCGACGAAGAAGAAATCGTGCGCGCCGTGCGTGCGCTCGCGATGCTCGTCGTCGTCGTCGTCGTCGTAAACATATCGTGCGCGGCGCGGGGTGAGGACGTTCGGCGCGCGTGATCCAGATGTGTGTTGATTTGGATTTCTGCAAAACGACCAATCATGACCAGGGACAATCCAGAATCCAGGGGACTCGGTCCGTTTTGTACACTCGTGGCTGTATCACCAGGGGGAACCGCCGCCGAGTGTTGCTCGACGCCGTGACACCGCGACGGCGCCGTCGACGCGCGCACCATGGGATGCACCGCGAGCGCCCCGGCCAAGGCTTCGTCCCGTAAAATCATCAGCGCGCGATTCGTCCGCGAATGGCGCCTGCCCGCGCACTATGATGCGAACGCAGAGGGCGAATCGAATGCTGACGGTGCGTCACCGACGCCTCTTCCGCGCACGGTTGCGGACGCGGATCGCGCGCGTGAGGGGTTCTGGGACACGTGCGCGACGTATGGCGGTGATGAGCAAGTGTGGGGCGCGTTGCGGCAGGCGTGCGATGGGACGCAGGATGAGGAGAGCGCGGCGAGCGCGAGAGCCGCGCTCGCGATGATGCTGTCGAGCTGCGCCGAGGATTTGTCCGAGTGCTACGACGAGCGCGGGGTGAAGTATGAATTGCCAGTGTACGTGCGAGCGTATCCCGCGGATGGGGTTTGAATGTGGTGATGGGCGTATCGCGAGCACAATTTGCGATTGTTGCGAAGAGGTGCCTAAAGGATTGCGTTACGCGACGCGTTCGCTCGGGACGGAGCGGCGAACACGCGAACACGCACACGCACACTAATGCTACTACGGTACTTACTACTACACAATTTTAATAATCAATACGTGCGCTACATCTATGTGATTAATTGCCTTAGGTTGGGGAGAGGAAGAGCTCGGGCTCGCTGACGCGAAGGTAGACGCACAGTCGGTTGCACAACGCGACGGCGACGACGACGCTCGCATCCGACTTGAGCGTTAAATAAATCTCGAAATCGCCGCCGACACACGATAAGATGTTGAATCTTTCGCGTTGTTCGTAACGAACGCGCTGGATGCCGACGAGATTCGGTGGGATGTTGAACGCGTCGGCGTCGGTTTCCTTCATCGAGGCGTAGAGGGCGGCGTACGCGCGCGTGAGCGTCTTGACTTCCTTGACGTCGAGCGACGCGCTAAATGTGGATGATATGTGTTGTTCGCGCACTGGGCGGTTGTACACGAAATGGAGGAGTGAGTCACGGGCGTCGGTGAAGCCGCCGAACGCTTCAGATGGAAGCGTCGACGCGTCCATCGTCTTTTCGCTCGCCGCGACGATGGCGGCGAGCGACGTGTTCTCATCCAGCTTCTTGTACAACGTCTCTCGCGCCGCCTTGCACTGCGCGCGCGCATCGGCGCTGGCGGTTAAGAAGCACACGATAACACTAGGGGTGTCGCGCGAGAGAGGTGCGACGTATGCGTGCATGAAACCGTTGGCATTGAATGCCGGTAGGCATAGTCGCTCAAACGACGCGCCGTCGTCGTCGTCGTCGTCGGTAGCCTCCTCCTCATTCGCCTTTGAAGACTCTGCCGCGATTCCCCGCATCACGCGCACGTGATTCATCAACACAATCATATCACTCGCCGCAATCGTCACCGGTCGATTGCCTCGCGGTTTCGCGTACGCCCCCAAACGTCCGTCGCTCGAGAACACCGCGCCCGCGAATGGCGACGTAAACGTCATCGACGCCCGAATCGCCTCCATACACGACCGACGAATTGGCGCCGCCAACGCAAACGTACGGTACGTATTGAAAACATACGACGTATCCCAACTCATCGAACGAATCGCCGTCGCGAGCGCGACATCCGCGTGAGCCCGCGCCTCTAACGCTCGGCCGACGTCAAATTTCGCATTTCTCGCCAACGCGTGCTCCAACGCCGCGTTCGTCACCAAACTCTCCATCACGCGCCTAAACTGCACCAACTGCGCGTGCAACGTGCATTCACACTCAACTTCTATCGAACTCGTCACGACGTACAGCATGTACTCAGTGGCGTGGAACGCCACGACGCGTCCCGGAGCGACGATGGCGCGCAACCCGTCGCCCATCGCTGCATCCTTTGTCTTCCCATCACCATGATCACGGCTGGCGTCATACAGCGCACACAGCGCCGCACACAACGCCGATAGTTTATACGCATCGCCGTACCTCGCGTACGTGGGCTTACCGGCGCGCGTACACGCGATGAAGTGGCGCGATTTTGACAACCAAGTCAACGACCCATCGTTGTCATCTCTACACGCGCTCGTAGACGCGCGCGCGGGCACGGCGTGCGCGAACGCGCGCGCGGGACGACGCGCGTCGTCGCGTTCGGCATCTGCGCCGTCGTCATCCGCCATTGGCGCGCGTCGCGGAGTGTCGGGGCGTGGACATGCGCGAGAAAAGACGTTAGAGCGCGACGCGAGTTTAGGATCATCGACGTCACGCGCCATGTCGCCCACGTGCGCGATCGCGGTGAAATGGGGCAAGGAGACGTACGAGGTGGATGTGGATCTCACCTTGCCCGGGGCGGCGTTCAAGGCGCAGTTGTTTTCGCTCACGGGCGTGCCGGTGGATCGCATTAAAGTCACCGGGCTCAAGGGTGGGAAACCGCTCGCTGACGACAGCGACATGCAGGCGTGCGGGATTGAGGACTTGGCGCGGCGCGGGAAGAAGTTGATGATGTTTGGAAGCACGACCGTGGTGGAGGCGCCAAAGGAGGATGTGAAGTTTGTGGAGGATTTACCCGAGAATGAACGCGAGGCGGCGACGACGGCAAACTATTCGCCTGGTTTGGTGAATTTGGGGAATACGTGTTACATGAATTCGGTGTTGCAGTGCTTGTATGCGGCGAAGGACTTGCGAGGGGTATTGGAGGCGTACGTACCGGGGCGAGACCAGCACAGTGGGTCGGCGGCGTTGACGACGGCGCTGCGAGAGCTGTTTGCGGACGTGGCTCGCGCGAGAGATACGGTTATGCCGGTGCGATTCTTGAATATTCTTCGGCAAATGTACCCGCAATTTGCGCAACATGGCCCCCAAGGTGCTCCGATGCAGCAGGATGCCGAGGAGTGCTGGAGCGCGGTGATGCAGACCCTCAACGCTGAGATTGACGGCGACGTCAAGAGATTATTTGGCGTCGGTCTTCGTCGAGAGTTGAAATGTGCGGCAACAGGAGAGACGCGCGTGGAGGACAGCGAAGAGTTTACTTTCAAGTGTAACATCACTATCGAGGTGAATCACGTGTCGGAAGGGTTTAAGATTGCGTTGAATGATACGCGGGAATTGCGCTCTGAAGCACTCGGCGCGGATGCCATCTTTGAAGGTTCGTCGCGCATCTCGAAATTGCCCGAGTATCTCACCACACAGCTCGTGCGGTTTTATTACAAGACGGATATTCGCGCCAAGGCGAAAATCTTGCGTGCAGTGACGTTTCCAGTTGTCTTGGATGTGTACGAATTCTGTACAGAGGAGCTCAAGAATGAGTTGGAGCCAGCGAGAAAATTGAAATTGAAGCGTGAGGACGACGAGGCGCTTCAGCGTATGAACGCTAAAAAAGCCGAGTTGGACGCAGTTGGAACGGATACTCCGATGGAAGACGCTGGTACGGCGCCGACCGATGCGGCTGCGGTGGAAACAGCCGACGCGTCGTCGAGCGGCGCGACTGCGGTCGTCGCGTCGACGGAACCGGAAACAAAGGAAGTGGACCCCCTCGAGGGCACCCGCTTCACTGGGTTCTACGATTTGATTGCTGTTTTAACGCACAAAGGTCGAAGTGCCGACAGCGGTCACTACGTGTCGTGGGTGAAGCAAGCAGATGGCTCTTGGACTGAGTTTGACGACGAAACGCCAATTCCGAAAACCGAAGAAGACGTCTTGGCGCTCAAGGGCGGGGGCGATCATCATATGGGCTACTTGATGCTCTATAAAGCTAGAAAGATCTAACAAATTAGAAATGTTTGAAACTATCACTACAATTCTTTCGCTACTTCCACGCTTTTCGTCCGCGTTGTTGCTGTCCCTTTTGCACGGGCGCGTTTCGTCTGCGTGTAGCCTTGTGCACGCGCGCCGCCAAAGGCAAGTTCTTCTTTTTAGATTTTTCTTTGTTACTGGAACCTCCAGTTTTCTTTTGCTTGCGTTCTTTAGAACTGCCGTATTCATTATCTTCGCGACCGGCGAGCACGGTGGCGAGACGTGACGCCTTATCATGTGCCTTGCGCAGACCAGTCGCCGCAAGAGAGTCAGGATTGACGCGGCGATCGCTCGCACGATCGGCACGACGCATGAGTAATCGCATTTCATCCGCGCCACGTTCACTGGCCTTGTTTGCACCCGCCTTTGTGAGCGCAGCGTTGAGCTGTTGCTCGGTGCGCAGCGCCTTGATGCGCCGGAAATCCTCTTCAGTCAAGATGCGTTCTTGTTCAACTGGACCACCGAGCTCGGCTTCTTCGGCCTCTTGCTCGGCGCGCGCCTCTGCTTCTTCCTCTGCCTTGCGTTTTTGAATAAGCTCTTTGTGGCGACGTTTGAGCTCGGAAAGGGACAATTTCCCATTCTTGCGTCGTTTCGCATTCGGATTGACATCCTCGTCTTCTTCTTCGCGGCCACGCTTGCCAGTGACCTTGACATCCTCTTCCTCTTCTTCGTCTTCGTCTTCTTCATCCTCATCATCAGAGCCTTCTTCGCCTTCGTCGCTAAAGTCTTCGGCGTCCTCGTCGTCAGAACCATCGTCGTCTTCACTGTCCTCCTCGGCTGCCTCTGCCTCGCGTTTACGCTTGAGCATATCGCGTTGCAGTAGCTCAGCTCCATCCACGCGATCGGCAACAATGCTTTCACCAAACTGCTTAATCCCACGCGTCATATCTGCACCCTTCCCGCGGTCCTTCTTTTCTAATAAACCAGGCGCGAGCTCGCGGAACAACGCGATGAGCCCACGCGCCGCATTTGACACCGGCTTGTCGCGCGCCTTCTTGTACTCGGACAAATCTTGAAGTAAATCTTCATTCATTACCAAAGGACAACGCGCACAAATTTCACGAACGGCATTCAAGCCGACGGCGGCGACCTCGGGTCGCGCACGGTCGTGAATGAATTGGTTTACGAGTTGGCGCAACATCGGCTCCAACGCATCCGGAGGCACGAGCTCGTGGCACGCCGTCGCGGCAGCGGCGAGGAGTCTCGTCACCTGCGTGCGATACAAAACGAACAAATGTTAGTACATGATTGATAATTGTAAGCGCACGTCAAACACGGGTAACGAGGTGGAAAATATCGCGTCAGGTACTAAGCGGAGGCAATTGGTATGGGTCATGTTGAGAATGCCCTCGGCCAAAAGTTTGTCATCACTCGCGAGATCAACCGGATTCGTGCGCGCGCGCCGGAGAGCGTGCATACCTCGTTCTGGTTGGGCTGAATATATCGCTGCAAAAACGGGTACACGTTAAGCATGATGAGCTGATGCATGCCGATGATGCGACACATGACGAGAATGACGAGCATTTTCGTTTCATACGCCATGTGCCCGACCTGAAGCTTACCGAATAATAATTCAGCAAACGCTTGTGGGTCATTGATCAATTGCATCGCAGCAAATCGTGAGTCGACAGCACTGTCCGCCTTACGTTCCTTTCTTTGCATGTTTTTTATCGTGCGCTTGAGCTTGTGCTGTTTTTTCTTTTTAGAAGAGGCGACACCCTGCGTCGTCGCGTGAAATGAAAAAAAAATTTGTCCTCGTCAGTACGTGAGTTCGTGCCATTGTAAGTAAAAGTCGAAACACGCAGCGAGAAAAGGAGTGAAAGAAAAAAAACGACACAGCGAAGCCTCAGAGATCTTGGTGATTAAGTGTCGTCACTGTCAAACCTCGAGAGTAGCAAATATATTGTAAACATCATCGGCTTCGCTTTTGTCGAAAGAAACACACACAGAAGAACAGTAAAAAGCTCACGTACCGTCTTATACGCTTTAAAAACATCCTCCTTTGAAACTTGCGTACGCGATTTCATCGACGCTTCTCTATCGGCTGGATCTGCGTCGTCATCGCTCTCGTCACCCTCCATAGCCGCCGCCTCGGCGGCTTCATCCTGGCCCTCAAAGAATTTCAACGCCGCTATTAAAATCTTTTGCGACGGATGTCTACACGCCTCGACGACTAAATTTACCGTCTTGGCGTCGGTCCAAATATTCCTTCTGTACATTTCCGTGAGCACCGCCAATGCCTTCTTGGCCGCCGCCTCGTTCTCATCCTTTACCGCGGCGTGCAAAAACGACTGCACTGTACGATTATACTTATCGTTCACTTTATTTTTATTCGCCGCCTTGGCATCCGTCACGATGTGCTTAAACATCATAATTCTCAGTTGCTTATCCTTCACTTTGAACAACTTAAAAAACAACGGCAACGTCACCTCGACGCCAATCACGCCCTTATTTCTCAACAAAATCAACGCGCTCGTCAAATTCTTCCGCAACGCCGGGTCCAAAATCGCATAATGCCTCTCAAGTAACTCCACTACTCCATCCGGAAACCCCTTCGTCGCATTCTTGTACACCATAGACGCGTGTGCGATGAACGACACGAGATCACTAAACTCCTTATGATCCTTCGAAGGCTTCAACGCGAACAACCCCCGCAACGCCTCGTAATGCCTCAGCTGCAACATAAAATCCTCCTCGTACCCTTCCGGGTCCTTCTTCATCGCGCTTTGCAGCGTGAGTAAATCACATTTCGACATCTTCCGTGCGCTTCGCGCCGCTCAGGATGCGCCGCACGCCGCACGCACCGCGCTCTCGACGCGTTTTTGGGGCGGCGGCGGCACACACAGTGGCGGCGGCGTCGTTCGTTGTTCGCCGCCGCGAGCGCCGCGCCGTCGTCGTCCGCGCCGCCGTGCGCGCGCGAATGCGTTCAAAACACGCGCGTTGCTCGTTGCCGTGCGCGAATCGCGAGCGGTGCGCGTCGACGTCGACGTCGTCGAGCGACTTTTAGTGGCGTCACTGGGTGACGCGCATGCGCCGTCGTTCGAGGTCGCGGTCGCCGGCGCGGCGGCCACGGTCGGCGCACCGGCGCGATTCGCGCGATCGATCGCCGGTGCGACGACGCCGCAGTCGCAGTCGCAGTCGCAGTCGCAGTCGCGATGCGCGACGGCGTTACGGTTGGCGAGCCGATTCCGATTCCGATGATGTGTCCAGGCGTCGACGTTCCCGGTCGCGGTCTCGCGAGCGGCGGCGGCGAGACGACGACGAGGCGATGGATGCGCATCGCCGGCGTCGTCGTTCGCGGTCGGCGTCGAAGAGCGACGACGGTGGTGAGGACGAGCGCGTGGTGAATGCGCTCGAAGGGGAGATGGCCAAGCGTCGACGGTTGGACGCCGCGCGCGCGTTACTCGGGGTTAAGAAACGTAACACCGAGGCATCCGCGCCTGCCAAGGGTGCGGATGATGATGGTATTCCTGGCGTCGATCCGCTGGACGCGTTCATGGCGCGTGAAGTTGAGCCTGAGGTGGCGGCGAAAGCGGCGCGGGAAGCGGCGGAGGCGCTCGAGCGGAAACGTCGTCGAGCGATGGAAATTGCCGACGCCAAGGCGCGCGGTGAAGTCGTCAAACCCAGAAAAGATCTCGATGCATTGCGCGACGTCGATGAGGAGGATGTTCCGGATGAGATTATCGAGATTCCATCGAATAAGGTCAAGTTGCTCATCGGCGCGGGTGGCGAAAATGTCAAGGCTGTGGCGAAGAAGAGCGGATGTCAAGTGCAAGTGTTGAAGACGGATGAGGCGATGAGGGTTGGATTTAGCGGCGCGGATTTGGAAGGTGCCACTGCGGCGGCGCGAGCGCTAACGCAAAAGATGCTTGATGCTATATCGTCGAGCGTCGTAGGCGTCGTAGACGAGGAATTGGCTGAGGATTCAGAAGAGGATGACGTATTGGCGACGAAATCCTCGAATAAGTGCGCGAAGAACGCGTCATCGAATGGTGAAAACAAAGAACCGACAATGACGAAAATTTCGCTCAACGGAAGCGAAACGCAGCGCGCGAACGCGAAGCAGATGATTGCGGAGTTATTTGAGCGCGCCGCAGAGGAAAAACGAGAACGCCGCATGGAGGACCGAGAGCGTTTCAAAGACAAACGCGCCCGCGAGCGTCGTTTATATCATTTGCGTCACGCTGCAGATTACGAACGTCTTGAAGTTCCACTCGGAACGTCTAAGGCGGACGTGAAGAGTGCGTACAGGAAGCTTGCGGTTAAATGGCACCCTGACAAACATCCCGAAGGTCCGGCGCGCGTCGCCGCCGCCGAACGTTTCGCCATTATTCAAGCTTCGTACAACAATCTCATGACCACAGACGAAGAGCAAACGATTAATTCTTTAGCGCAAAAGGCGCACGGTGTGAACACAAAGAGCGACGCCGCGATAGCGGCGCAGAAATCCCGCGAGCTGAGCCAAGATGCGCGCGTCATCGCCGAACGCGAGCGCAGGGAATTCCAGGAGGCGCTCCAAGCCCAGCGCGCCGCCACCGAAGCCGCGTACGCGCGCGCCACGTATCAACAGTTGTAATTACCTTTAGCCATCCTAGCTCGCACGCGCGCACACGAGCCTCATGCATTTGAAAAGCACAAAATTTTGCTCTTTGACCATAAAAAAACGCGTTCTCACCAGCAATAAGTCTCCAAACCGCACCTCGGTGTCCCGCGCGCACGCGCGCCTCGGTCGCCATGGCGTGCTCATGTTTGTCTTCGTGCACGCTCACGGCGGTACGTCTTCGTCATTCGCGCATCTTCTCGGCGCGAGACGCGTCGCCTTTGTCGCGCCGCACTGGAACACTTGTTTTTTTGACTGACACTTTTCGTGCGCCTACGCGCGTCTTTCTTCGCGCACAGCACCGCGCGGCGTGGATGCTGTACATAGTGTTGTTCCTCGTGAACGTGTCGTGCATCATATGCTCTGGTTTGATGATAAAGGTGCGTACGTTTGCGTGCACGTTGACGTTGACGGCGCGCGCAGGGTTGAAAAACAAAAGCTCGTTTACGTGTTCGAGACTGACACGAAGTTCTTCGCGTCCGATGCGCGCTCGCACGCGCGAATAGTACATGAAAAATCGTGTATTTCCACGCGTCGACGCGAGCTTGGAAGATCCCATGGCTGCGTTGAGGAATTACTTGCTCTCGGTGATTCTGGCGCAGTTGTTTTACTACGTCGTGGCAACGTTTACGCTGTTAAATCGGACAGTTCGACGAGATGGGGTGAGTGCGTGGTATGGCTACGTCATTGGGGCGACGTTTCATATGATTTGGATAATGATTGCGCAAGGGATGTTCGTGCAAGGGTTTCACCCGCAGTTTAAGGCGATTGATAACGCGATTCCGTCGGGCACAATGTACTCGTCGACGGATTCAAATCGATCGTTAGCTTTGACGGGATTATCATATACCAGCGCTTCACTGCATGTACTTTTGTTTTTAGTTTTGCTGTTCAAGCGGGATAGTATTTGTGGCGAAACTGCGCCTCGACCTGCGCAAGTAGCGCGTACAGCGTCTCGCGCGGATACGCGCAGCCGATTCCGCGTCACGCCGCTGAGCGATGACGCCGCATCTCCCGCGAACTCAAGTCATGCGATGGAAATGGGAGGTGCCAGCGCCGCCCCCACACTCGGAGGTTCGTCATCGTTACGTTTCGGTGGCGATCGATTTAGCACTTAGCTTTGCAGACAACAACGCAGCTCTTATTACACGGAATTAAAATTGTTTGAAGCGCCACACAACTGGCACTATTTCTTTTTTGACTTCTTTTCTTGAGATTCGTTTTTTTGAAACGCCGTTCCGAACAACTTGGCGCTGGTATCGTTCGCTTCATCCAACATAACGGGTGCGGCGGTCCATTGGACGCCCAAGGCCTCCAATGCGTTTATTTTGCTCTTGTTCAACTCTCCAGATTGCTTCTTGATGCGCTGCTTTCGCAACCACGTCGCGAGCTTTTTATCATCATGCGAGGACACGATGGCGTGTCCATTCGCCTTGACGAACGTTTTCAAACGAGCTAAATTCTTTTCAAACGCCGACATGGGGGTTACCTTCCAATCGCGATCCAATGGCAAGCCATCCAGAAGTGCGGCGCGGTCGTCTTCCATCATGCCTGTGGCGTAACGCTTACGCTGCGCTCGAACCCATTGAAATAACGTCGGGTCGTCTTTATTGGATGGTAAATCGCCATGCGCGCGTACAAATTGCGCCAGCTCTGTAAATCTCGTGCCCCAAGGCACCTCATTGTGAGGTTTGATTTCCCATTCCACGCCAACGCTCTCGAGCTTGTGAGTTTTTTCCACATTCAGTTTCCCATCCCGCTTTGATCGACGCTGTTCTAACAACCAAAAGTACAACCCAGCATGTTCTTCATCTTCTGGTACACGCGTGCTCCCACCGTTTGCTTGTGCAAACGACTTGAGTTCTGCTAAACGGTCATCCCAAGAGTGTACCGCGCGCTCGTCGTGATTATCAAAGTTCACTCCGAGCGAAATCAGCGCGTCGTACTTGTCCTCCGACAATCCCCCATCGCGATAACTCGCAATCTGATGACTCACCCACTTGGCCAACGCATCATTTTCGCTCGCCTTGACGTTACCATTACCGTGAGCGGCGTAATATTTCGCCAATTCGCGCACGCGTTCGTCAAACGTCACCACGACTTTCGGACGCCTCGTCACCGTCTTTCTCAAATCCCACGTCACCCCGAGCGCTTCGAGCTTCTCCGCCCGCGCATCACTCAATCGCCCCGCGCGACGCTCTGAACGTTGTCTCGATAACCAGCGCCGCAGCGCATTCAGCTCGCGCGGAAGCTCGACGGTGCCGTACATCGCTTTAAACGTCGAGAGTTCAGCCAAGCGCGCGTCCCAGGACACGCGCCCGCGCCCCGACGCCCCTGGCGCCGCCGACGCCCCCGACGCCCCGCCCGCGGGCGCATCGCCACCATCCGCGCTCGCCGCGCGCACACCAACGACGCGAGGCCCGCACGGACGCACGCGCGCGCGCGCATCCGCCGCTCGGATGGTTCGAACCCGAGGCTGTGCGCGTTTCAAACATCCCGCGCTCGCGCGCGCCGCGAACATCGCCGTCGCGATGGCGCGATCGATGCGATGACGCGCGCGTCGCGTCGCGATTTCGGCGCGCGCAGGGACGATGGAGCGCGTGCGTGCGTGCGCGCGCGCGTCGTCGAGCGCGCGATTGTGAAGATAATTCGTTGTCTTCAAGAGACTTAAAACCCGCACACGACGACGCCGTCGATGCGCGCGGTGCCGACGGGCGGGACGAAAGCATCGCCACGAATGGTACGACGTCGTTGATCGCGCGCGCATCGCGTTCGCTCGCGTCAGGCGCGCGACAAGGGGTGGTTTTGTGTGATTGCTGACGTTTTAACTAACTTTTTTGTGTCTGTCGATGCGTGGTAGACGCGCGCGCGCGCGCTGAGTTTCCTGTGCGAGCGCGCACCGAACGTGGCGTGGCGTGTGATGCAGCCTGCACTGTCGAGTGGGGCGTTTAGCGGGGTGGTGTATCCGGATTTTCGGGAGAAGGGTGAGGACGCGAGTCGCGGGCTGGCGACGTCGGCGGACGCGGATGAAAGTCGCGCGACATCGAGTGGATTGATCGTGCAGACCATCGCCGGTGGGCGATGTGCGGGGTTGGATGACGTGCGAGTGCGCGCGCTGGAGGCGGTGCGCGTGGATGCGCGAGACGTGGGGTTGTTAGCGGTGTCTGGCGACGGGGGTGGCGGCGGCGGCTTGGGATCGATCGATGTGCTCAGAGAGCTGGCGGCGATGCGCGCGCGAGGTGAATTCTCGCGCGACGTGAAGTTATTCGCGGCGGCAAATCCCATGCGAGGCGCCGAGGATGCCGCGCGCATGGTTGCAAAGCGCGAATCCGGTTGTGACGGCTTTATTACGCAGCCGGCGTTGTTGCGGGACGCGTTTGCTGAATGGCACGAAAGCGCCGTGAAATACGGCGCACTGGATGATTCGGGCGACGTGACGTGTCATTTAGGCATAGCGTGCATCAAGTCTACGAAAAGTTTGGATTTTTGGCTCAATCTCACTGGGGTGAATCGTTCAACTTCGGCTGAGGCGAGAATGGTTTTCGACGAATTCGTCTCTCGCGAAATCGAAATGTCCCCCGATGTCTTCCACGACTGGGCGTTCGAGCGATTAGAACTAGCCACGATGCACGCGATTTCGACGCAATATTGCGATGGTGCGCACTTCATGCCCGTCACGACGCAGGGCTATGCGTTCGCGGAGACGCTGGCGTCGAGCGTGCTCAAGACGTTTCTTAGCAAAAAGTGACTTGTCAACACACACACAACTTCATTTCGAATCGCGCGCGCGTCGGCGTTGTGTCGGCATGAGATTCCTCGTATATTTTATCCATAAACATGTAGATTTTAGGTGCGTCGGTGCGAGCGTGAATGCGATCGCGTCGTCGTCGACAGCGTCCTGAACGCGCTCGCGCGCTGCGCGACGGCTGCGCGTGCGAGAGCTCGCGACCGCTCTTGGTTCGCCCTTTATCGCACGCGTTTCGAGCACGTCGCGCGTAAGAGACTCACGACGCGCGTGTGCGTTTTATCATCACACAGAATAGCAGAGTTTCAGTCGTTAGCGGAGATGTGCGGCGCAGAAAGGAACGTGGAGCTCGAGCCGCTCCCCGGGGACGTCGCCGAGTCACCCTATTACTTTGTCGACCTCCCGAGCGAAGACGTGGCGCGCGACATTTGTGCGCGCGCGTTACTCGTGCGTGGTATTATCGATTTGTGGGGATATGGTGACGATTTGGAGAGCTTGAAGGCGGCGCTCAAAGCGTGTCCTAGCGAACGTAAAGCCAAGTATTTAGCCGCCGACGCGAGGTTCAAGGTGGAAGTTGAGGATTTTGGCATAAAAGGCGGTTCGAAGCATTTGGTGCAGCGCGTGGAGGCATTGGAGCTACCATTTACAGGCAAAGTGGACTTGAAATCGCCGAGAGATTTGTTTTGGAGTATGCATAGCGACGTTGAAGCGTCGTCTGGGTTGCCGATGACGCCGAAGCGCATGTTCTTCGGCCGCGTCGTCGGAAAGTCAGACCGAACGATCGTGAACAAGTACGATTTAAAGCAGCGTCTTTATCTCGGGCCGACGTCCATGGACGCGGAGATGTCGCTGCTCATGGCGAACATGGTGCGCGCGCGGCCGGGCGGCGTGGTGCTCGATCCGTTTTGCGGGACGGGCTCGCTTCTCATTGGTGCCGCGCACTACGGGGCATTAACCATGGGATTGGACATAGATATTCGCGTCATCAAGCACGGCAAAAGTGCAAATGTGCCCAAAGGAAAAGATAGCAAGTTTGGTGAAACCGCCAAGGATGGCTCCACGGTGAACGTCTGGACGAATTTCCAGCAATACAATTTGACGCCACCCGTGGCGTTGATACGCGGCGACTTGCACGCTCTCCCGACGCGCACTTTTGGTTTAGAGGGCACGCTACAAGGCATCATCGCGGATCCGCCGTATGGCGTACGCGCTGGCGGACGTAAGAGCGGTGGCCGAAAGCCGCTGGCGGATGATTATAAAATTCCAGAGGAACTCTTGAGCGCGCACATCCCAAGCACAGCGCCATACCCATTCGGTGAGTGCTTGGACGATCTAATGGATCTCGCCGCGCGATTCCTATCCATAGGCGGATTGATATGTTTCTTTGTCCCGGGTGAAAGCGGAGACCCAGATCCCGAGCGCGAGCTCCCCACGCATCCGGCGTTACGCCTTCGATGGCACTGTCTCGAAACATTCAACACCATATGGGGACGTCGGTTGGTGACGTACGAAAAAGTAGCTCCATTCGACATCGACGCCGCGCGGAAATCGCGCGCCGAGGCCGAAGCCGAGCGTGCGAGCAGTACTCAGCCGGATTTGATTGAACGCATGCGCGCGCTCGTCTACGCCACCGACCGTAAGCGCTCGCGCTTCGATCAGCGATTCAAAGGTTTCTCTCCAGAGGAAATCAAAGTGCTACAAAAGCAAACGAGAGAGCGTAAATCTGCCACGTCGTCGTCTTCGCCGTCGACGACGGTGCCATAGACATCATAGATTGTATTGATAACGCTTTCACGCGTAGAGACTGTTGCTTTGACCCTCACACTCGGGCGCGCGCGCGCGCTCATCATGCGCGCCTACGCCGCGCACGCCGCGCTCGGGCTCGTCCCTCGACACGCGCGCGCGAGTGATGTGGCGTCCTCCTCGTCCTCGTCGGTGTCCTCGTCGTCGTCTTTCGCGTTGTCTTCGCGCGCGGGACAGCGCATTCGAGCGCGCGCTCTGTCTTTCGCGCGGCTCACGTCTCACCCGCGCGCGGTCACCCGCGCGTCGGCGAAATTAGCTCCACCGACGACGCGTCACATAGACGGTCTCGATGCGTACGTGGCGGCGACGGCGAGGATTGTTCCTCCCGGGGCGTTTGTCGCGTGCTGCGGCGTCACGTTTGCCACCGCCGTCGCGTTTCTCTTTGGTTGTCTATTAACCATGCGCGAGCTCGTGCGTGCGTGTCGCGAAGCGACGCTGGCATCGCGCGCGGTGCGGAATTGCTCGAATGCGATCGATGCGGCGTGCACGAGCGTACAGAGATGTACGGCGAATATCGACGCGACGTGCGCCAACGTGGACGCCTTCGTCGAACAAGCAAACGCCATCGGGTCAACCACGTCGAATATATTGACCGAAGCAGGGTTGTTGCAACGGCAAGTGACAGATTTACCCAACGCTTTGCTCGGATCGTTGGGATTGTCGAGCGATGGTGGAAAGGTGCCCCGTTCGATGTTGGCGTCGACGAACGCCGAGGTGACAAACGCCGACGAGCGCGCGTTGCGAGATATCGTTCTCGGCAAAGAAATCTCCGGCCGACGCCTCGGAAACGGCTGGATTGGCTCAACATGGCATAGATTTTTCTTTTCCCGCGACAACACATTCAGCGTGGGTGAGTACGTGGCTGTCAAGAGATCCGCGGGTACGTACACGTGGGGCGTCATAGAAATGACCGACGGCGGCAGCGCCGACGAAGGCGACGACGCCTCCTCATCCATCGACCCCAACGCCCCTCCCGCGGCGTGCGAATGGCCCCCTCGTGACCTCGCCGCCGAAGACGCCGAACAAAAAGCCAAAGAAGCGCGCGAAATCACCCCAGGAAAGATTTTCAAGTCGCTCATTCGCATGCCTCTCCCCGGCGCGTTGGGCCAACCCGAGCGTCAATACCGCGTCGTCGTTGCCGTCGATCGCGATCTCTATCGCTTCAAATACGTCGACGCAGGTTTGCTCGGCAAGAGATACTAGCCCAGTGCGCGTTCGCGTGCATCTATTCCTTGTAATTGTACGTATCCCGTAGCCCAGCCGCCGTCCTCGTCAGCGCGAGGGTTAGACTGGAGACCAACAGGCGCCACGTCGGTGCCCTCACACTTTGGCGCGCACCCACACGTCGCGCGCCGCGTGCGACGCTCGAGCGCGCTCGATACCACCGCGCATGACCGCCCCATCGCATGCGCACGCGCACGCGTCGCCGGAAACGTCGCCGGCGACGCATAAAACCTACCACATCGACATCTGTCCCCGAACCGTCGCCTGCGCGAAATGCTTCTTTTCCACGTGCGTCGTCATCCCCGGGCAGCTGCGCTGGACGACGCGCGGCGACGACATCGAGCGCAGTTACCACCTCGCGTGCGTGTCGCAGGAGATGTGTCAGGAGATGATGATTGCGCACTCTGGGGGCGAGCGCGGGCTTCGCGGGAGGCGAGCGGACGCGCTGCGGTTCATCGACTATTGGCAATGCGTGACGCAGATTCGAGGGTTTTCCGCGATCGACGACGCCGCGCTGAAACATGGGATTGGGTTTTATCTCGCCAGGCTCGCGCGCGGGTGTACGAAGGGGATATCGAGGCACATGGCGTGGGTGACGCCTCGCGCGGGTGGGGTTGACGCGAGCGCGTTGCGCCGGGCGCTGCGGATGGCTGGACCGAAATCGTCTCTGGAATTGATCTTTGACAACGAACTCGCGTCTTGGGGACGAATGATGGAGTATGAAGACGAGCGCGCGGCAAAGGTGCGAGCGAAGGCGCGGGCGAAGACGTTACGCGTTGAGGTGAAGCATTTGAAACTTTCAGACGAGACGACGTCGCCGGGACCGATTTCTCCGGGGACGCCTGGTGGGAATAAACGACGACGATCGATGAGCGACGAAAGCAGTCGAGAACACGTACAATGGTGAATGCGATGTGATTGCGCGATTCATCCATCCATCGCCGCGCCGTTGTGTAATAATGAATTTAATTTGATTGATGTAACTGATGTAACCGACGCCGAGACGACATCGACCGTCGTCATTGTGCGCCGCAGCGACTCGTCGCGAACGCAGATCACATCGCATACACGAGCACACGCGCATCACGCACGTGTATTTCGCGCGCGAACACGCGCGAACGAGACGTCCGCGGGACGTGAATCCACTCCCAATGTCCAACGTGGGCTACATCATCGACCAGAGCGCGCGACCATCGCGTTGCGAATGCGGCGACGCATGCGAAGACGTAAACTCCCCTGGCTACTGCGCCAAAGGACAACTACGCTTTTCGAGTTACTCCACGAGCTCGCTGTCCCGCCCGCGCAAGTATTCATGGCATTTGGGCTGCGTCACGCTCTCTCAAGTTCGCGACGTGTGCTACACGTACGGCGGCGCGCGCGCGTCAGATGTCGCTAAATTGTCAGATACTCAGATAGTGAAAGCGATTCGAAAAATTGAGCGTTTTGACGAGCTGGACGAGGAGACTCGACGACATGTCGAAGAATTTTTGTTGGCGCTGGCGAGAACGAGAACTGAGGCGCTAGATTCGGCGCTCAGATGGATCGATTCGATGTTTCTTGCGCCGGCGACGCCATCTCAAGAGAAGACGAAGAGAGGTCGACCACGAAGCGGTGGTCGGAAGCGTCCGCCGTCGAAGTCGTCGGCGTCGTCGCGCGATACGTCGACGCTGCGGAAGATTGTGCAAGGCGCGATTGAAAAGCCGTCATCGAGCGGTCGGAAACGCGTCGCGGCGCAGAAAATCCGGGAAAGAGAAGACGAAGACAAAGACAATAAGAACAGTTCACCACGAGAACGCAATCGTCGGCAGCGCACATACGTGCGTAGGAGTAGCATGGGGAGTTTGTGAACGAATACAATGCGAAACATTTGATTGCTACCGGTACGGTAGACTGCAGATAAATGTTGTTAAAGTGCAAACACGTGCGCTAGACTGTTGCTATCCATTTCGTGCACAACGCCGTGAGCTTGTTCCCATCCGCACCACTGAAGGATTCTACTTTTTTACCATACCGATACACCGCAAACGTCGGCATCGATGACACGCGCTCGTACCCAGAAATGTCTTGATTCGCGTCCACGTCCACTTTAAGAAAGTAAATCGACGGAAACTTTGTCGACAGACTTGCGAATACCGGAGCAATCATTTTACACGGACCGCACCACGTCGCGGTGAAATCGACGACAACCAATGGCTTGGTGTTCACGAGCGTCATGTACGTCTTCATGTCTTCGATTGTTTTCACGCCGGCTTTCACATCCGCCGGCTTTCCGAGCGCCGCACGACACGCGTTCACGTTCGTCGCCACGCTCACATCCCCAGGAAGCTCGTCGAACAGTCTCGTAAACTCCTCATTCGCCTCGTCGTACCTCGTCAACGCCGCTAGCGCCGTGGCTCGACGTAACCGCGCCTTTTGATACGTCTCGTCCCGAGCCAACGCGGCGTCGGCATCCGCCAACGCGCCTTCGTGATCCCCCAAACCAGATCGGCACGCCGCGCGGTTACACAACACAATCGCCGCCCCAGGCGTCGCCGCACACGCATCCTCGCGCAGTGCCGCCCCATACGCGGCTTCCGCGCCCGCTTTATCGCCCGCTTTGAACATGTCATTGCCCCGCGCGCGCGCGTCCCGCAACCGCTTCAAATGCCCCGCGAGCGCCGCCGACGCCTCTCCACCCCTTTCCGCCGACGCAATCGCGTCATCAAACGTCCCCGCTTTCACCATGCACGCCTCTAACCGCCTCCTCGCGCGATCGTACGCGCTATCAATCGCTAAAGCCTTCACGCACTCCGCCGTCGCCTCGGACCATCGCCTTAAAGCCATCAACACCGCCGCCTTGTTCGCCCGTGCCTTGGCGTCGCCGTCGTGCGACAGCGCGATGGCGTCGTCATACGCCGCCAGCGCCGCGTCGTACGCGCGTTCGGCGTACAGTGCGTTCCCGCGTTCGCGCGCGTCGTCCGAAGACATCGCGCGGCACTTTCTGACGCATCGTCATCATCATCATCATCGTTTAATCTCGTCATGCTTCGACGTTTCGCGCGCGCGTGCGCGACGACGACGACGGCGAGCGCGCGGCGAGGGTACGCGCGAGGCGCGCGCGCGCCGCCGCCGCCCATTCGCGCCGTGTCGGACGTCTGGGAGGAAGTCATCGACGAGCGAAGTGGACGGCACTACTGGTGGAACGTGGACACGGACGAGACGACGGAGGTTGGCGCGCCGAAACCGACGACGTATTCGGCGCTGGACCCGTCGATGCCGGCGCCGGCGCCCGGGGCGGGTGCTCGCGCGCCGCCGCCGTCTGCGTACGACCAGCAGCAGGGCTCTGGGGGTGGATTCGCGAGCGGGTTTGGCGGAATGATTGCGCAAGGCGCGGCGTGGGGGATGGGTTCGAGCCTCGGGCACCGCGCGATTGGTGGGATATTCGGTGGAGGCACGTACGGGGGTGGTGCGTCGAGCGGTGCGGATGGTCTCGGAGGCGGTGCCGCGCCGCAACCGCCAGTTTTTGGTGAGAGCTCGAGCGAGTTTGACGACATCGACGACGGCGACGGCGGGGGGTTGTTTGATTTTTTCTCGGAAGATTGAAGCTTTTGCGTCGTTTTCGTTTTCGTGTGATTTGATTTTAAAGTGTACAACTAATGATACCACGCGCGCGCGGTGTTGGTGCTGGCGCCGGTGCTACGGCATTTTACGCGGCGTCGTCCTTCTTTGTCTTTGCCGCTTGGCTCGCGGCGTCCTCGTCGAGATGATCTTGAATCCACTTTGCAAGCGTGCTCGAACCAAACCCATACGCGTTCGGTAACTTGACATAATCCTTCGTCTGCGCCATCGGCTCTGGCCCCCAGTGCGCCGGATAGATGTTCTTCTCCCACGGCGAATCCTTGCGCGTGTACGCAATGTAATCGTACTTGTCGTTCACGCGTTCGCCCTTGCCGTTGACGAGCGGAGATCCAAACTCATACTTTGTCCCGCGCGCGTCGCCAAACATGTTTATCGCGTCGCTCTCGCGCAACACCCACGCATCGATGGCGGTCTTCAGTTCCCACTTCTCTGCGGTCGTTTTGGGGACAACTTTGAACTTTTTCACAGTTGAGTTCACAACCGTCATCGCCGTCGACGACTTGGACGCCGAGTCGGCGTCAGTGCGCGAGAGCTTCGTGGCGACGAGCGCGGCGACGAGCGCGGCGACGAGGGCGATGGGTTTTGACATGATTTGTGCGCGTGGGTGAAAGTGGCGCCTTGAAGTGAATGTTTTGGAAAGTCATGGATTTCGCTGATGGATTTCGAGGCGGGCGCGGCGCAAGATTTTCGGCGAATGTGTCGCGCGTATTTTTGTGCGTGTTCGCGCGCGCGCGTGTGTGAGTGTGTTTCTACGTATTAAATCACTCGCGTGTTTGTGTGTCCTATATCAAAGTCTCCCGTCGCCGCCAATACAATTACCATTTACGCCTTGCTGCGTTTCGGCCGTCCGCCGCTTTCGCCCTCAGCCATAGCGGTCTTTTCTTCTTGCTTTTCCGCTTGCTTTTCTGCGGCGGCGGCGCGACGTTCGCGCTTCATGCCCTTCATCTTCGCCGCGCCCAGAGACTCAAATCCAGTTTGCTTTTCGACGTACAAGCGACCAACCTTGCCTTCAAGCGCATCATGCGTGACATTCTTTTGCTTCTTCGCCACACGGCTTCTGGCATACGCCTCACGCTTGACATCCGGTGGCGCTTGACGCACTCGTCCGCAGGAGAAATCAAAACTCGGTCCCATCTCCGCCAACTCGACGCGCGGAAGTCGTGTCCCAGATTTCTTATATTTGATGACGTACTGGCGAAACATCACCACCGGCTCGCCCCCAGGATTTGTCAACGCCGTACACGTAATCACTCGATCGACGCCCTTCAAATTAATGCGATCGACCACGCGTCCGCGAAATATATCCGCCAATATATTCTTTGCCAACTTCAACCCTTCGTGCGTCTCAAAGTCATCTCCTTGAAACAACAAACACGGCTTACTCCCCGCCACCGCACCTGCGCCGGTGCCACCAAATTCCCGAATCCCCTTATAATTCCTCACCAACATCTCCACGCAATCGAACAAATGGTAATCAAAGAACCGTCCAATCGTCACGCAGTGCGGTCGCTTTTTCTGGTGTGTCCCCAACGCAAAGCACCCGGCGTCAGCCTTTTTCGCAAAAAACTCCAGCGACGTCTCGCCACCGCCCTCGAACGGTCGCACGCCAGGGTTCTTGCGCGTCATTTTGTGCGCCTCGCCGTGTTTGATCGTCGCAATGTCTTGCAGGACGCCTTTAATCACGGCGCTCGACGTGGCGCCCTGTAAAACCAAGGTTGTTTTTCCGGCGCGTTCAATGTTTTTCGGCGCGCGGGCGGCGAGGGCGCGCTTGCCTTTCGTCGTCGTCGCGCGCTTTATCTCCATCTTGTGTTCTAATGCCGTCGATGCCATGGCGCTGGTGCGTCGTCGTCGTCGTCGTCGTCGTGGGTGCGCGCGGGCGTGTGGGGACGATTCCAATGGCGGCGGCGGCTGAGAGATTTTTGTGCACTTTTTTGAACGTTTGAGTGAGATTTTGTCTCGAGGGCGATGGACGATAAAAATATGCATACAGAGTGTATTAAAAGCTAACGGCAAATTAGATGGCGAGTTCGGACAAGTCTTCGGCGGAGAGGACGTTGACGGATTTGACAAAGTCGTTGTCGTCCAATCGAATAATATTGGCGCCTTGGGAGTTTGGATCCGCGCGTTGCGGGAGGTCGTTGACGGATAATCGGTTTGCGACGCCCGCGGTAGTGCTCAAGAGGATTTCATCGCCGACGTCTGGGCCGATGCGGTCGACGACGGCGAGAACGGCGAGGGCGTCGTCCTTCTTTTTGAATTTCATGCACGTGACGCCGGCGCGGCCTCTGCCGAGGACGCGGTAGGAATCCGCGGGTACGAGTTTGCCTTTGCCGTTGCGAGTGAGGTACAAAAGCCACGGGCCGTCTTCGCTGGCGCTTTGCAAGCGCTCGTCGGTGATGAGCACCATACCTGCGGTGCGAGATGGGAGGACTTCATCGTCGTCTTCGTCGTTGTCGTCGTCTTCGTCGTCATCGTCTGCGGCTTTGCTCTCGTCGTCGGCGGGGGATGCTTGTGCTTTATCGCCCGTAAACTTGATACCAACGATAGGTCTACACGCCGATCGCACCACGCGGAAGTCGCTAACCTTGCAATGCAAAACCATGGCTTTATCATCGTTTTTTTGACCGGTGATGTAGAGGTGATCCGACGTCCGGGCGAAGAGCACCTGTTTCAATCTATCACCCTTTTCAAGCTTGATGACGTTCTTGCCCTTTTGCCCGAGGAGAGCCTTAGCGGCGGCGACGGATACCTTGCCTTGGTTGGTTAACATTACGATTACCTGGTCGTCACTCACGTCGTTCACAGTCATGCTCGTGGCTAACATTGCCGTCACGTTTTGGTTGCGCTTGGCAAACGTTGATAACAAGCTCGTCACCGGAACGCCAATGGTGTTCAGTTCGGATTGCGGAATAGCCTTAGCCGGAATCTTTTGTAAGCGACCTCGATCGGAAAAGAACAAAATTTGATCCGTATCTTTGCAATGCATGGCGAGGTTCAATTCGTCGCCTCCGCGAAGCTTACTCATGCGCTTGCCCCGCGTGCGGCGGTGTTGCAAGTCAAAACTCTTCGGACAGATGCGCTTGACGTACCCTCGACTGGATAAAGTCATGATGTTATCCTTGGGCGGCTCATCGTTGTCTTGAATTATCGATTCAGAGATGCTTTCGAGCGACGTCTTACGAGGGCGCACGAAAGCCTCCTTGGCGGTTTGCGCTTCTTCCACGAGGACTTGCACAACCTTGCTCTTGTCATTCAACAACCCTTGGTAATAAGTGATTTGATCCTTGAGTTCTTTCATTTCCGCCTCAAGCTTGTCAGCCTCGAGACCGGTCAAGCGACGGAGAGGCATGGCAAGAATAGCGTCGGCTTGCACGTCGGATAATCCGTGCGACGCGCGCAGTTGCTTGGCGGCGCTCGGTCCATCTTTTGATGCTCGAATGATTTTTACCACTCCATCGGCGTCGGACAACACTGCAACGTAGCCTTCGACCAAATGCTTGCGATCTTGCGCCTTTTCCAATGCGAACTTTGATCGCCGTTCAATGGTCGACACGCGGAACTTGATAAACTCATTGAGCATGTCGTGCAACGACATCACCGTCGGCTTGTTCTCAACCAAACACACGTTATTCACAAAATACTTGACTTCAAGCCTTGTTTTCTTGTACAGATTATTCAACACTTGTGACGCGTCGTGTCCGCGCTTGATTTCAATCACAACACGCATCCCATCGCGATCACTTTCGTCACGAATATCGCTCACGCCTTCGATGGTTTTCGCATTCACGTGATCCGCAATTTGCTCCACCAAACTTGCCTTGTTGGTTTGATACGGGATTTCACTAATCACAATCGCATCGCGATCCATACCCTTTTTACTCACGTGCTCAATCGTCGCCCGACCGCGCAGCGTTACCGCGCCTTTACCCGTCCTGTAAATAGCTTTCATGTCTTGCTTGTTTGTCACGACGCCGCCGGTTGGGAAATCTGGCGCCGGCAAGTACTTCATCAACTCATCCAACGTCGCGTCTGGGTTCTGCGCCAGCGCGCACATCGCATCAATGGATTCGCCTAAGTTGTGCGGCGCCATGTTCGTCGCCACGGCGACCGCGATACCGCTCGCGCCGTTGATTAATAAATTTGGCACGCGCGCCGGCAGCACTTCTGGCTCGAGCTGACTCCCGTCAAAAGTCTCCGTAAAATTCACGCAATCGCTTGCGATATCCGCCAACAACCCTTGCTCAGCGAGTTTATTCAATCGACACTCCGTATAACGCATCGCCGCGGGTGGATCGTCGTCTAAACTCCCGAAATTCCCATGTCCATCCACCAACGGCGCCGACATGCTAAAGTCCTGCGCCAAACGCACCAACGCCTCGTACACGCTCCCATCCCCGTGCGGGTGATACTTCCCCAGCACATCACCAACAACTCTCGCACACTTACGATGCGGCGATGCGCTCTTCAATCCAAGCTCATGCATGCCGTACAAGATCCGTCGGTGCACGGGCTTTAAACCGTCGCGAACGTCTGGCAACGCCCGCCCCACGATCACGCTCATCGCATACGACAGGTACGAATTCTTCGCCTCGTCCGCGAGCTCAACATCCACGATACGTTCTTCGCCCTCTGTGATCGCCGCCGACGTCGTCTTCATTCGTCGTCCGACGCGACAGGACGACACATGATGACGATGCGCAAGCCGTTGGTGTGCGCCGACGGCGCGCACCGTCATCGCCGCGCCCGGGGCGCTGCCGCACGCATCGCGCCGCCTGGCGCCAGCGCTCGACGAGGACGGTGCGTGCGCGGCACGGAGCGGGACGAGGGCGCGAGCGACGGCGGTCATGGCGTCGTGCGCGCGTCGCATGCGCCGCGCCGTGGAGTGGCGTGTCCCTGGACGTGTCACACTTGAATAGCTCATATGTTTGAATACTTTACAATACGCGTCACATGTCCGAATCTATATTTATATGTTGTACATCGATGTCGCGCGCGAATGCCCGTGGCGCGCGTTCGCGCGCGCGCGAACGCGCGTCACGAACGCGCGTCCGCGCGCGCGAGGATCGCTTCGATCGTCTCGAGCGCGTACGCACCCATTGCGTGCGTCTGCATGGCGTCATCGATGGTTTTCGCGTGCATTCGCTGCGTGGCTCGCGGCGCTCTCGCCGATGCGATGGCGCCCACCACCGCGGCGTTCGCCAAGCGATTGAGCGTCAGCGTCATCGGCGGCGTCGGTGACGATGCGTTCGACGACGCGCGCGCGTCTGGGGCGGCGGCGGCCGTCGGCGGCGCGCCCGCGGCGGCGGCGTCCATGCGCCGCGGTGTGTGGACCTGCGGCACTCTGCGACGTCGCATTCACCGCCAGCGCGTCGACTGGGCGCGATATGAGCGCGCGACTGGTGCCTTGGCGCACGACGCGCGAGTGGTTCGTCGTCGCCGACGCGTTGGCGCCGCGTCAGGGCACGTGCGATGCCGTCGGCGACGACGAATGTGCGTCTACATCATCAGTGTCAACCGCGCTCGACGTTGTCAACGCTTGGCGCGCGCGCGGCCGCGTGCCGCTCGCCGTGGACGTCACGGCGACGCTCATATCGACTATTCGCCGCGACCGCGCGCGTGAGGCTGTCGATGAGGCGACGTTGCGGCTCACGTACGCCATGACGTTGATTCGCTTGGTGAATGGCGCGACGGATACGAGTCAAGGGCGGTTCGCGGCGCCCATCGCCACGCTCGCGGCGAAGATTGGATTGCCGCGAGAGCTGGTAGACTTGCGTCACGACGCGACGCACGATGCGCTGCCGACGCTGCGGGCGCTGCGCAGAGGGGCGATGAGCGCGTTGGCGTGGTGTCGACGAGCGTATTGGGACGCGCAGCGCGACGCGTTTGAGTACGCATCTGCGTACGTTCGCGCGCGAATCGAGGGGCTGTGTGTGATTGAATCCATTGGGCGTAAAGTTGAAGACGCAAAGCGCGCGCCCGAATCGTCATCGAGTGATGAAGACGGGGACGGTGGCGAGGGCGGGGATGTCGCGAGTCACGTCGACGTGCGCGCAAAACGTCGCATGTTACTCGGTGAATTAGCCACCATGTGCCCGAAAGGCGCGTCGCACGTCCTGGTCGAAGCTTTGGGGTCATGGCCGATTATCGCTCGCGATATTGACTATGGTGATGCGGATGTACGCGTGACGCACGCGAGGGAATTTATAGACGAACGCGATTGGCGACCGACGTTGACGCGGCTATGCCATCGGTGGCCGGGATTATTCGCCAGTTTATTCGACGTCCGCGTGCGCGACATGAGCAACGCGTGTGGACCGCACGACTGGGCCGAGGTTATGCTCATGTGCGAGATGGCTCAAGAATTCTTGGCGTCGAGTGAGCAAAAAAGTGGCGTGGAAGGCGCGTTGACGCGCGCGGCGGCTCGATTTTCTCGGGATCCCGACGCGAGCGCGTCAGCCAAGCAATTCGTGCGCGTCGTTCAAAAGTTGTTAGGTGCGACTAAAGATGCCATCGTTGCGGCTGATGCGGCTTCACAACCGTCATCGGCGCCGGTCGTGAGCTCACTCGAAGAAGCCAAAGCGGCGCAAGCGGCGCTCGTCGCGTCCATGGCTGCTGGAAGAAAACGTAAACGCGACTCGAGATTCGAACGAGCGACGGCGTGGACGCCATGTCCGATTGGCGTCGTTTCGGGCGTGCCTCACGATGAACTGATATCTGCAGTAGACGTCAAGGTGCGCGTATCGTCTGGCGTGGCGTCGTTTCGAGCGTCGACGCCGCGTTCGCCTTTAATTCCAAAAAGCATTCGTGCCACCGCGTCTGCGTCTGGGGACGACGGCGACGAAGACGATAACGACGATGACGAAGACGCACGTACAAACGTCACGGATATGAATGATGATGATGACGAGGAGGACGACGAGAACGATGTAGACGAGGACGCGTCCGCGTTGAATGTAGGAGGCGTTCGCGTCACGCTGACGAAGGAGCAACGCACCGCCGTCGCCGCGTCCATCGCATGTTTACTCTAGTCACGTATTCATTACTAGTAGCACACAAACAGGAGTAGCAGTAAGTAGCAATACAAAAAGTCACTAGCGCAACCGTCGCGGCTCACACCGAACGCGACACGCTCACACGCCGCCGAGCGCGTACGCGTGCGCTCGCATATCACACATTTCATCACCATCATCTTCATCGCCGTCATCACTGCGGCGCACCATCTCGCGTGACGTCTCGCGCGTGTTGTTCTCGAGCCGCCGTCGCCTCTCGGAACACGTTCACGTACTTTTGAATCACTCCGCCGGCACCATCTTTGCGTTCAGCCGCCGCATCGCGCACAGACTGTTCGCCACCAATTTCATCTAAATCTTGGTCGCGACGCACGCGGCGCTTTATGATGATGTTGAAATGTTTTTCGCTCACCTCGTAAAGCCCGGGGTAATCGCGCCTGAGTTCTCGCGCGTACGTTTTCCACGTCTCGTCATCGATGTCGATATCCACGCCGTCGCCTTCGTCGTGCGAGTCGATACCAGAGTCGGTGTCCGCGTCAACGCCAGAGCTTTCGCTCGACGGATCGTGGTGAGGTTGCTCCGCAGTGAGGTTGACGTCGTCGGCGGACATTGCGCGCGCGGTACAATGACGTCGTCGTCTGCGGCGCGCGCGGCTTGATTGACAATGCGATACACCGACGACGCATGCCGAATCATTTCGGCTGGCGAAACACCAAGGTTAAATTATTTGCCGGCATCTCCTCGTGTGCGACGACCTCGAGGCCGAATTCCGCGGCGTACCCATCCATCGTTTGCACATCGACGAGTCCGAAATTCTCGGCGTCTCTCTCGCGCAACGACGCATCAAATTTCCGATCACCATCCGATCTAAACCCACCATCGGCGATCGTGGCGTCCGTGAATGGACCATAAATCATCAATACCCCGTGCTCGCGCAACGCGCGCGCGGCGCCGCGAAATATACCCACCGTCGCCGCTTTCGATGAAATGTGCGCGACATTCACCGCCAGTACGCCATCCAATGACCTCGCATCCACGCGCACGTCGAATTCCCGCGCATCCAACACCTCGGGCGCGCGTAACGCTTCACACGCGTCCACAGCGTTCGCCCTGACGTCGTCGAACGCGCCATCAAAGACGTCTGTCGGCACGTAGCTCCGCAACGCATCTTCGCACGCGTCGCATACGACTCGCGCGTGTACCCCGCTCCCGCACGCGATTTCCAGGCAATCAAACGATTGCGTGCGCGCCGCGGGGTGGTTTGCGATGTACTTTTTCGCCACCGCCGCGATCGCGTGCGCGTTGCGCTGCGCCGCGCTCGTCGCCGCGACGATGTTGTAGCGCTGCGTGTGGTTGATGTTGTTCGCTGACATTCTTTTCTTTCTTTCGCCTCTATCGCGTCGCGATGCGGTCGGCGATACTCGATGGAATGCGCGTGTGCGTCGTCGATGCGTCCGTCGCGTGTCCGTCGCGTGTGTGCGGTCGCGTGCGGGCGAGCAGCGGCGTCGAGCAGTGCCGATGCCGATGCATGACGCGCCGCATTTGTCGACATGCGCAACGTCCGCGTGGAATCCACGCGCACGCGACTCGCGCTCGCGCGCGAGGATGGCGAAACCATCATGCATGGGGTGTCTGACGTCGAGAACAGCGCGTTTTATGCCGTTATCGGCGCGCGCGGGGGCGATGATGACGCGAATGGGACATCATGGCGGCGGCTGGAGCTCGCATCGTTTCACGCCGCTACGGGCGCGCGCACGTCGTCTCAGGCGCTCTACGACGAGGCGCAGGCGCTCGAAACGCACGTCGTGAGTGGGTCCTCGGACGTGGTTGTGGGATTGGCGCATGCGATCGAACGCGGGGGGGTTGTGGGCGCGTTTGCGAGCGGCGAGTGCGTCGCCGCCGACGGCGACGAAAACGCCCGGCTCATGCCGTGCGAATGCGTTGGTGACGTTCCAGATGGCGTGCTTGCGTTTGAAATGTCCCCAGATGGCGAAGTGTGCGCGGCGTTGACGTCGACAGGGGCGGTGGTGGTGATGACGAAGGATTTGTATCCGCTGGGCGAGCGCGCTCCAGATGTGTCTCGAAGCGACGGTTTTACGCGCGGCGCGATTAGTTGGCGCGGTGACGGCGAATTCTTCGCATGCTGCGCGACGGATGCAAGCGGTGATACGACGCTTCGCGTCATGCGCCGCGAGGATGTCAGTGTAGAATCAGTGGGCGAACGAGGATCGACATTGAGCGCGAGCGCGAGCGTTTCGGCGCTCTCGAGCGGCGGCGCGCTCGGCGTCGTTCCGTTAGCGTGGCAGCCGCGCGGGGCGTTGATTGCCACCGCCGCGCGCGTCGATGGCGAGGAATCAGATCGAGTAGTGTTTTACGAGCGTAATGGCTTGCGCCGCGGGGAGTTTGCGTTGCCTGGTGACGCGCGCGTTGACGCGTTGGCGTGGAGCGCCGATTCTCAATGTTTGGGCGTCGTCGTCGTGTATTCTTCAGCAAACGACGACGTCATCGCCCAGCGCGCGGTGCAAATATGGACCAGGTCAAACATGCATTGGTATTTGAAGCATGAGACGCGTTACGGCGCCGAGGAGGGCGTCGTGCGCATTGAATGGGATGTCGAACGCGGAGAGACGCTGCGATGCTTTACGGCGTCTGGCATCCTCGAGCGCAAGCAATTATATTGGGACACCACCACGAGCGATGTCGGGACGTGTGCGGTGATTGATGGTGACGCACTCATGCTCACGCCCATGTTTCGAACACCCGTGCCGCCACCGTTGTGTGCGGCGCGAGCGATTTTTGATGCGCCGATTGTTGCCGCCGCGTTTTCGCCATTTTCTGGCGACGTCGAACGCGTCGCGGCGTTGCTCTCGACCGGCGCGCTCGCGCTCGTCTCAAGCGTCGCTAGTACGGATTGGGAGCGCACCGCCGACGAATTCGCGGATTCTGAACGCGCGGCGACATGGGTGCGATGGAATGCGTGTGAAATTCCAGGAGAGACGCTCGTCGTGGATGATTTGGCGTTGGCTGTGAAATCCGGCGCCGCGCTCGAGCACATCGCCTGGGTCGACGACGATCACGTCGCCGTTGCGCTATCGTATGACGAATATAGTAGCAGTTGTGAAATATTGGTCGTCCCTGTGCGTGCGGACGCACACGGAGCGCTGAGTAAGCGCATGGTTCCAGAAGCCGTGGGCGCCATGACGACGTCTGGCCGAGGCGCCGCGTGCGCCATTGCGCGAGATTCTTCGCACGTCTACGTCGTGCGATCGAGCGATTCCGTCGCAAACGGTGGTGAAACACTCGCTAATGCCGTGCGTGTCGCCGCCAACACTAGCGCCGAGAGTTATAGCAGCGGCGACAAGATTATTGTCGCGCGCGGCGGCGTCGTTTCGTCTCTTCTCGCCGAACGCCGCGAGCCGACATTGGTCACTTTGGATGCGCGCGGTCATCTCAAGATTGGCGACATACTCATCGCCTCAGCGGTGACTTCATTTGCACTGCATATGTCCCCCGCCGACGGATGCGCGGTGACGACGGCAAACGCGAGCGCTGCGGTGATGGCGCCGCCGAAGACGTCAGTCGACGAAGGCGAGCCGACGACGCGAGTCGCCTACGTCACTCGCGCGCATCAACTCTTCGTTGCAGAAGTTGACGATGTCATCGCCAATGGTGCTCGCGCGCGAACACACGCCGTTGTCGCCGAAGACGATGCACACATTGGAAATTGGCTAAGCGAACGCTCCGCCGCCGACGGCGCGCGCATGGGCGAATTGACGTTTGACGACTTACATTTACGTATGCGTCGCGCCATGCGCCCAGACGCCGCAAAAACCGACGCCGACGCCACAAAGCGACACGTCGAAGACGGTGCGCGCATCGTCGCCTGCGCGCCTGGGTCCACATCCGTAGTATTACAAATGCCGCGTGGGAATTTAGAAATAGTCGCTCCCAAAGCGTTGGTGCTTCCGGCGGTGGCGTGCGCGTTACGCGCGGGACGCTATGCCGACGCCTACGCGCTTGCCGCCAAGCAGCGCGTGGATTTAAACTTAATTGTCGATTACGGATGGCCGAATTTCATCGATGCCGCAGAGGCGTTCGTGCGTGATGTGAATTCTGCGGACGCCATCATGGAGCTCCTCGAAGCGCTCGATGACGTCGACGTCACGGCGAAGGGTGGCATTTACGAAGAACTCGCGCGTTTGTACCCGCCTCGAGTGACGACGCCGACGGATGCCGGCGACGACAACTGCAGTACTACGCAGTCCAAGACGGACAAGGTGTGCGTGGCGATTCGTCGCGCCATTGAGGCGCACGACGCCGGCGGGCGATGGGAGCTCGCGGTGTTGACTTCGTACGCGGCCGGGGATGCCCCAGATTTAAGCGCGGCGTTACGCCGCGTCGCCGTCTTACGCGAAATCGAGCTCGCACACGCGGCACAAAACACATTAAACGTCGATGCGCGCCGTGGTGCGCGCGATGAGAGCGTAAATGCGGCGGCGGCGTTGAAGCATTTGTTGTTTTTGGTTGGCGGTCCAACGCTCTACGCGGCGGCGCTCGGGACGTACGATTTGTCTTTGGCGTACTTGGTGGCGCAACACGCACATATGGACCCTGGCGAATATGTTCCAGAGTTACAACACCTGCAATCCATGCGCGAGCACGAACGCCGCGCAGAGGTGGCGAAACGATTGAGAAGGGTTGACGAAGCGATTACTGAATATTTGCTCGATGGCGACGCCGAACGCGCGGGCGAATTAGCGAAAGATCACAAGCTCTTCCCGCACGCGCTCGCCGAAGCAGCGCGATTAAATCTGAAAGATGCACGTACGGCATTGCTTTTGAAGCACGCCGATGCGCTCTCAGTGGCGATGCGGTTCGACGACGCAGCCGTCGCTCGGCTCGCCGCGGGCGACGTCTCGGGCGCGCTCGACGAGTACCGAAGCGCCACATCCTGGCGACAAGCTATGACGCTCGCCGCCCGATTGAACGTCGGCCCCAAAGCTATGCGTGATATCGCCGAAGAGTTGTGCGAGTCATTGGTGATGACGGATCCACTCTCAGCGGCGCGCGTGGCGTCCACGCATCTGAAAGACGTCGACCGCGCCGTCGACTACTTCATTCTCGCCAAGGCGTGGCGCGACGCCACGAGCTGCGCCTACGCTGATAACCGAGGTGATTTAATGCAAACTACCGTTGCGCCCGCCGCGGCGGCGGCGGCTGAGGAGCACATAGAGACATTCAAGGAGAACAAGGCGCGGTCGGAAAAGTATGTAGCGCGATTGAAGGATTTACGGCGTCGCCGCCGCGAAGCCTCCAGCCTCGGTGCCGCGGATTGGTCTGCATTGGGCGGTCGCCCGAAATCAGGACAATATGACGGTGTCGGTGGCGACGGCGATGACTTTGACGACGGCGCGAGCGATGCGCCAAGCTTAGCGAGCGACATGAGCGCGTACACCGACCGCACTGGGCTCACGTCGGCGGCGAGCGGGACGTCGTCCGCCGCATCCACCGTCGGCGGTCGTAAGAGCAAGAAGAAAAAGGACAAAAAGGGCAAGAAAAACAGAAGCGGTTTGCGCGCGGGGTCGCCCACGGAAGAGCGCGACTTGGCGATGCATGTGTTGAGTTTAGCGCCCATGGCGAAGACGCTCGAAGAAGTCGGCGAGCTTTTGGAATTACTCGTACTCCTCGGGCACGAGGGCGACGCGCGGACGTTACAACGCGTCGCCTCCGAAGCTGTCGACGCACACGATGCGTCAAAAATTGATGCGCAAACGTCGCTCGATGAGCTGATGGCGATCGCAAAAGACAAGGGCGAAAAGCTGGATGCGTTTACGCCGACGGATGCCGGCGCGGGTGGCGTCGAATGGAAGTGGACGGCGTTGAAATCCATCAAAAAGACCGTTCAGTCCACCGTGGCCGAGGGATGACGAAACAGACGCGTCGCGTGAGATCGGTTTTCTTTAGCTGTGTGTAATTTTACTTGGTATATTCAACAAAACAAAAGCTTAAAAGTAACAAGACTTTCGTTCAGCCCTACGCGTCGAGACTCCTCGTCTCGAATTGGTACTTCTGCGTCGTGTATTTTTGTATGTGCTTTGCGTGTGTGCGTGTCGCAGTAAACGAGCACACCTAAATATGATTGTTCATCATGTCGACGACGAGACAAAATGCGTCTGCTTGTCAGCCGTGATGTACTGTGGTACAGTGGTGTACTCTTTTAGCGCACGACGTCGACGACGAGACGTCGCGATTTGAGCGACGACCACGCCCATCGCTTGTAGTAAACCGCCTGCACCGCAACTAAGGCCATCGCAAACATCCACTTCGCTCCCATCAATTTACGATCATCCATCTCTGGCTCCGCCGCCCACGCCAAAAACGTCGTCACATCCTTGGCCATTTGCGTCTCTGTCGCCGGCGTCCCGTCGTCGTACTCCACGCCGCCATCCACCAACATCTTCGGCATCGCAATCGCCCCTCCAGGGAAATACGGATTATAATGCAACCCTTCTCTCACCTCAACCCCCGCTGGCGGCTCGCGATATCCAAGCAACAACGCAAACACATAATTCTGCCCGTCGTGTCTCGCCTTTGTAATCAGCGACAAATCCGGCGGGTACGCCCCGTTATTCACAAACCTCGCCCCTTCCTCATTCGCATACGGCCCCGGGATCCTATCGCTCAGCTTCCCCGGGCGGTCAAACATCTCCCCAGTGTCATCCGGTCCATCTTCAATCTCAATCTCCTCCGCAAGCGCCTTGGCTTCATCCTCCGTGTACGCGACGCCGACCAAGTTGCGATAGCACACCAAGTTGATCGAATGACACGCCGCGCACACCTGCGTGTACACCTGATGCCCGCGACGAATCGCGGCGTGATCATACGACGCAAACACGCCATCATGCGGCCATGCGTACTGCGGAATCGCCAACCCGTGCTCGGCTTCGTCGGCGAACGCCACCGCGGAGGCGCCGATCGCCCCCAGGGCTGCGCTGCCGATCGCGTGCGCGTTCGGCGCCGCTTTCGCCGCGCTCGCGGCGCGGTGCGCGAACGCGCGCGCGGCCGCGGCGAACATCGTGGCGTGGACGCGAACGAGGGCGATTCAGCGAGGCGCGATCGCGATGTGCGCGCGCGGCGAACACTGCCGATGCGTCGTCGGATGCGATCGATCGACGCGAGACCTTTTTGAACCCCTGCGAGGGCGAGTGGGGGGTGCGTGACCAATCGTGACTCGAGGCGATCGATGGTGTGCCTGGTTATGATTGGTCAATGTGTGTGTGCGCGCACACGCCCGATGCGTGCGATGGGGTGCGCCTTTCGGCGGTTCCGCGCGCGTCACTGGTCGTCGACGGCGCGGACGTGCGACGTGACGACGACGACGCGGGTGGTCGTCGCGCGCAGGGCGCGTCGTGAGGGTGTGATTGCGTCGGATTTCGTTGGAAACGCTGATTGATTGATTCGATTTCGATTCGATTCGATTCATTCGTCTGTGCATAATTTCTTTGGGCGCGCGTCATGGGGGGTTCGGATGACACCGGTCACGATTACACGCAACCGATCATCATCGGTACGATTGCGTATTATTTAGGGAAGAAGGCGGACGAGTATCATTCGCACCGGTGGACGGTGTACGCGCGCGGGTTGGATGGGGAGGATTTGACGCATTGCGTGAAGAGCGTGACGTTTACGTTGCATCCGTCGTTTGATGAAGCACAGCGGGTGTTGAGTGCGCCACCGTATGAAGTGACGGAGACGGGGTGGGGTGAGTTTGATATCGGGGTGAAGATTGAGTTTACCGATGATTGCGGGGCGAGCGCGGTGTCGACGACGACGCCGTTAAAGTTGTTTCCGACGGCGGATGAAATCGCCAAGAATGGGCCACAAACGACGAAAAAGCCGGTGATTAAAGAGAGGTATGAAGAAATTGTGTTTCATGATGTAGATACGGCGTTTTATAAGCGTATGAAGGCGCATGGGTCGAAGAAGGCGCCAGCGAGCGAGCACGATCAGGCGTGGTCGTCTTTCAAGGACAAATCCGAGCTCATTGCGATTTACGCCGCGCGCAAGGTGACCGAAGAGCGCTTGGCGGTGCTCAAGCAACAAATAGAAGTTTTGGAATCAATCGACGCGTCGGGTTGATGATGACGCGCGGTACTTGTAATGATGTAATGTGATGATGACTTGTGATGATGACGCGTTTCGCGAAGAGAAACGCCGAGCCCGCGCGCGCCCGCATAACGCACCGCGCGTGCGATCCCCCGTCGCTCTCTCGCACAGGTCGCCATTTCGCAAACAGAATATTTCAACGCCATCGCGCGCGCGCTCGCGGCGAATGCCGCACTGCCGCCGTGCGCAAAGCTCGAGCGCTTCGCCGCTTCTAAAAACGCCAAACAGAAAACGCCCGTGTCAATCGCAGTCACGAGCGATTTGCACTGCGACATGCGCGCAAACGCCGACGCCATGGATGCGTACGCGCGAGAAGAAATTGCTAGACACGGTACCGACCCCAGGGTGCGCGTCTTGGTCGTCGCAGGTGACGTCGGGACGTCATTGGAGTCTATTACCAAAACGCTGTCCACGTTGCGGCGTTCAGTGGACGCGCTGTGCTACTTGCCCGCGGGGAATCACGAGCTTTGGACGTCAAACGCCGAGAAGTGGGCATCGTCGTCGTCTCCGGGAACGAACGACAGCCCTTGGTACGCGTGCGATTCGCTCGGTAAGCTCGTGAAACTGATAGACGTGTGCACGTCTTTGGATGTGAGATGTACGCCGACGCGTTTCGGCGATGTCATCGTTATGCCGACGTACGGCTGGTACTCGGACGATTTCGACGGAACCAATCGCGAGTATACACCCGTTGAAGCGCGTTTCGATGCCGGCGCGCGTTGGCCATCATGGATCGATGCAAATAATCCGAGGAATTCGCACGCCCCAGGCATCGCGCCTTTCATGTCGTCGCTCAACGCGCACTGCCTAAGGACGTTTCTCGCGTCATCACCCGAGGTCGCGAGGACGGTGAACACGCTCGTGACGTACTCACATTTTGTACCACGCGTAGAGCTTTACCGCGGGACGCCAGCGTTAATCAAAGTCATGGGTTCCAAAATCATTGAAGACGACATTCGAGCCGCCGCTCGAGCCTTTGCGCCCAGCGCGCACGTCCACGTGTTCGGCCATTCGCACTTAAACGTCGACACCACGGTCGATGGCGTGCGGTACGTGCAATGCGCGCTGGGATACCCCAGTGAGCGGTGGTTTGGGATAAATTACCCCAAACTTGTGCACACCACGCATTGAAATGTCTCGCGCGCGAGGCGTGGTTATCCACTTTTTGGACCCAACCCGAGCCGGCGCGATCGTCACTTCGCTGCGCCTGAACACTATTACCGAGCGCATCTTAGTCACCGCCGCGCGCGAAAGCGCATAATACCATGCGGTACCATAGTCTTTTAGCCGTCGCTCGCGCGTTTGTCATCCTCGTCGGTGTTCTGGCGTCGTTCGTAGACGCCAAGCGCGTGGAAGGCAACGCGCAGCTCACGTCTGCGCTAACCGAGCTCGTGCTCGGGAAATTTAGCGTCGCCAAATCTGGTGGGACGATTGATTTGTCCCTTACGACGACGAGTAAGGGATGGGACCGGGGCGCGCATAAATTAGAGCTGTTAGTGATGAATGACGCCGAGTACTTTGCCTGGCGCGCGCAGCTCAAAGCGGGTTCTTTGTGCGCGGATAGAAATAAAGCGGCGCGACAGAGGCACTATATCGATATTCCGCACGCGAAAGCCACGCACAAGGCGCCTGGGTATGAGTGGTTCGTTGACCCACAGAGTGGTGATCATTATCGGATAAACGTGGAGACTGGAAACGGGACGTGGATGCACCCGAGCGCGCACAACGAGAGCGCGGTGACCGCGATTACGCATCGCGAGACGTCTTTACACGTCAAGATACGAGACACGAAGTCGGTGCAAGTGAGAACGACGATGGTGGAGTATGCAGTGTCAAGCAATTGGTTTTTCGTTTTGTGTGATTGTGCGTTGGAGTTTTATCCGGCAACGCCTCCTCCGTTGCGCTACGAGTTGGATTTGAGAAACGAAAACGAAGGACATTTACCGCAAGACATACGTGGGCTCGGTGCGGTATACGCTGGGTTGTTAGTATTCATGTTAGGCACGATGGTGGCGTTCGCGGTGCTGGCGTACAAGCAATACACTAGGGCATCGAGCATTCACGCGTTGGTTTTAGCAGTCATGCTGGCGTACTGGTTTCAAGTTGGCGCGCTCGCCTTGGAGCTCATGCACATCACCGTGTATTCATTCAATGGAAAGGGGTTGCGATGGCGACACTCATATTTTGCGGCCGATTTTGCCGCCGAAGTCTTGCAAGGCATGAGCGAATACATCACGGAATTCGTGCTGTTATTCTTAGTGTGCGGGTGGACGACGTTGTCGATGACGATAAGCGGCTTGGGTGGAAGCCTTGCGAGTTTCGGAAGCTTTGCGTCGCTCGAATCCGGCGACGATACCGCGTGCGCGTCTTCAAACGAACAAAGCACGATATCTTTGTTTATTAGCGTGTTGAAGTCATTCTTCCACATTGACTCTGATAATCCAGACGTCAAGTACAGAATCAGTCTCGTCGCCGCTGCGTTGCGGTCGCCGGTGAACATGTTGAAGCGTGGCGCTGACACCACAGTTGGTGTTGTGATCTTGTTGTTTTTTGGTTGCGTGCACTTGATGCTTGAGCTCATGGCGCGCAAGCATCACGAAGATTTCGAGGCGTTCCACGACCACGATCACTGGCCCGGGTACGCGTTGGTCGGCCTTCGCGTCTTCTTTGCCATTTTATTTATCGTCGCCGGCGGGTCCACGTTCGCCACAGCGAAGCGCCAACAAGACCCGCCTTTATCGACGTTTATTCGTCACCTTCTCATCATCGGTGCTGGATGGTTGTTGGCGTTTCCATTTGTAGTGTTTACGGCGATTTTCGTCCCGCTCGTATGGCGACATCGGTACGTCGCCGGCGGGTGCGCGATGTTGCAATGCGTCGCGCTCGCCGCACTCGGCGTGCTGGTGCTCGTAGACGAATCGTTTAAGAAAATGTCTTCGGTCTCCATGACGGCGAGCACCGATAGCTCGAGGCGACAGACGCTCGGTAGTCGAGGACTACGAGCAAAGGTTGCGATTGATTGATTTGATTGATGAGTGATTTTATAAACTTCACGTAGGCTTGCTTGCAATTTATCACTTGAAACGTTGGCTAAATATGAAACATTCGTCGTAGAACGTCCGTTCGAGTGTGCGTGCTATAAGGGACAGTGATTTCTTAATTGTTGCTGCTGCTGCGCTTGTTTTCGTTGTTGTTGTTTGGTTATTAGTTTTCGGCGTCGACGCTCAAATCCAACGACCGGTTCATCCGATAATCTTCATCCGCGGCCCAACGCTCGTAATCTTTCGCCAAACCATCGATGAATACTTTTTGCAACACCTTTAACGTCGTCCCGAGCACGGTGTCGCCCACGCGCTGGGTCAAACTTCTCGGAAGCACGGCGAACGCACCCGGAGGATCGACGCCGACGCCGATATCTGTCCATCCCATGATGCACGCCCCATCGCTCTCCTTTGCCGTTGCCGCTTCTGGATCGTCACTGAAGCCTGTGCGCGTCAATGGACCACCATCTAAACTCCCATCACCCGCCGAACGCCATCGAAACGCCGTCGTTCCACGATTTACAAACATTTCATTCAATCCTAAATCCTCCACCACCTTGCCCTCCACGCGCGCGCTCTTAATCTCAATCAACACACACGGCCCACGCATCTTTACCTTTTCCGACTCCGGCCTCGCCCCAGGTCGCGTACGATCTTGTTGCTCATCCCACGTCCCTCCGTGCCACGTATCGACAACCTCATCATCGCCTAAACACCGAACGCGCACGCGAATCACCGGCTGCACCTCGAGCGATAAAAACTTCAACCCAGGAATCACGAGCTCAAACGCCTCATCTCTCGACGTTGGATCGCACGCCAACGAATCCGGCGCATCACGCACGGGATCACACGCCACCTTGGCCATCGTTGCTCCGAGTGGCAGCGGCACGTCGACGTACTGCGACACCGGAAGACGCATGTACGCCGAGAGCGACAAGTCGCGTGACTCGCTCTCTCGCACGCTCGACCGCACCTTGGTCTTCGCGCGCAAATTCACATCCCACTGCTTGACGCCGTCATCAGCGATATCCGCGCCGCCGCTCGGCGCGATATCCACCGCCGCATCGCGCGCGCGAACGTCCCGGCGCGATATCATGGATGACGATGATGATGTCAAAGATATCGTCGATCGTCGGCGCATCGATGCGCCGCCGCATCGCGCCGTCACGCTCGCCGGCGCCGTCGCCGGTGCCATCGCACGCGTCATGACCCACACCATGTTCTCTCGCGCGCTCGACCGCTCGCGTGCGCGCGTGTGCGATCGACGCGTCGAGGAATGCCGTCGTCACAATCGCACGCGCACGACATTGGTGAGAGACTCATCACGCGCGTCATGGCGCACGACGACGCGCCGCCGAACGCGCCGTCGTGCGCGATATGCCTCGACGATTTCAACGACACGCGTCTCGCGTGCGATTTGCCCTGCTGCGGCGCACGCGCGCGCGATTCCACGGTGCATTTCTGCATTCCATGCGTGTCCCATCTCTGCGCTCGCGTTCGCATTCGCGACGTCGCGGCGCGATGCCCGCGGTGTCGCGCCGCCATCGTCGCGCGACACGACGGGTCGTTTGCGCTCGCATCGTGCTCGCGGGTGTGCGACGTGTGTCGACAGCCCAAGGCGACGGGGTTGGTGTGCGACGCGTGCGCGCTCGGCCGCCGGTTTACGTTGAGATACGCGTGCGTTCGATGCGGGCGAACGCAACGCATTCCGCATCCGATGTGGCGGTACATGGCGACGCCGCGCGATGCGAGCGATGTGACGTGGGCGTGTCACGGCGTGTGTCAGGATTTCACGCACTGGGTGATTGATGTGGATGATGTGGCGCGGGTGCCGACGTACGACGCTCCGGATTCGTGGAGCGACGCTCGGGAGGCATTTTTTGAAGAGTTACGCGCGGAAATGCGCGCGGCACCGCGAGGGGGTGTAGGGCGTGTGTATATTAGGACGACGAATTGGTCGGTGTGTGCGCAACGCGCGTTGGTGGCGGTTTTCGTGGTGTTTTTCGGGGTGATGTTTGCGTATTACGGGGGCGAAGTGAACTTTGTCGAGCCACATGCGGACGCTCGCGCGGCGATTCGCGCGCGAAGAGCGGCGCGGCGCGTGACGTTTCCATCGTACGGCGGGCGTAACATGACTGGATTTTGATTGCGCATCCATGTATAACATATATAACAACACACAACGGTACGACGTGTACCGGTAGCTAGAGTAAAAGTCTTTTGTCGTGTAAACGACGCTCGCGCGAGCGCAACTACTAAATATCCGCCGCCTCGGGTGGGAAATCGGTTGCAATTTCTTCCGCCACGACGCCTTTATTCACCAACTTGTCCTCACCAGAAACCACGCGGGCATTGACGATTCGCGCATCGGTGCTGATGGCGTTTAAAAACTCCTCTCCTTTGGTGACGTAGCCAAAGACCGCGAATTCACCCTCTTCAAACGACAACCCGCCGAGCCCGGCGCTTCGCTTATCAAAGAGATAAATGAAGAATTGTTGCGCATCTGATTGCCCGTCTTTCGCACGCGCCATGGCGACTGAACCATTGATGCTTAATGGAATGCTTGGGATCGCCTCGCCGCTTTGGACGTCCAAGGGTGAGCGGTAGAGCGGCTCAAAGGCGTCGCTCGCTTTAATTTCGAGCGGCACGCTCGGAGCGTCAACGTCGCTCGAACCGCCTAAGATGGACGTTTCACTTCGACGCAGAGGAGCGTTTTTATACACCCCGCGTCGCACGTTATCGACAAAGTTTCCAGCCGTGACTGGGGCGTTGTATCCATCCACGGTGATTTCCAACGTGACTTGGTTCTTGACGTCGCCGTTAATCAATCCAAAATTCGCTCGAGCGTCGGCGTTGGCGACGTCAATTTCCACTTTTGCCCGCCCGACCAATCGTGGCAAGTCTAAATATTTCGTGGGAATACCAAACGGTAAACCTGGGGCTTGATCGATTTGTAACTCGCTCAAAGCCGTGAGTGACGACGCGATTTGCGCGTCGAATGTGTCAAAATCTTGCGTCGCCGCCGCTCGGGACAGACGCTCCAGCGCGTTATCCAATCGTCCATACGCCGCCTCTGCGCTCGCCCGGTCGTTCTCGCGCACAGGGCCGAAAATATCATCTCTCTTGGTGAGTAATATCGCGCGAGACTCGTCGATGTCTTTCGCCATCGTCGCCCAGGGCTGGCGAGAAGGGATGCGAAACAAGTACGCAGCGTCCTCGAGCTTGAGCTGAATCGCCTTTGTTTCCTCGTTCACCGCCGGTACCGCGCGACGAAGCGCAGCTTGCGTGTTTCGCGGTAATCGCGTGTTCGGGTTGCTCAATTGCGCATCGGCGTCGGGCGCTGGGGCGAGCGTGAGCGTCAGCGCGAGGGCCACGGCGGCGATCGACGCGCGCGCTCGCTCTGCAAGCGTCTCGCTCGAGCTCGAGTTTGAGCTCGACGACGCGGGAACGACGGCGGCGCGTTGCGCTCTCGAGCGCGACGAGACGAGTGGTGCGTGCGCAACGCGCGGCGGTGGCGCTGGGGCGATGCGGGCGGACATGCCGCGTCGATGACTGAACACTGACGTCGTCTTCCTCGTCGCTCAAAAATAATAATTTGTCTCGTGGTGGAATAACACAACTGTGTACTGTACAACAACAATTCTCTCCTCAGCGGTAATGTTACGCTCCATTTATGTATTTTCGAACCATATCGCGCGCCTTGGCATAATCGACGACGGAGAAATTACGCACGCGACGTTCTCGAGCGTCCTCCGTCGATGTCTCGCCCGCGAGCGCGTTCAACGTCGATTTCCAACCGGCGATAGACGATTTCGACGTCGCCACGATCCATGGACAGTATTCGCGGTGTTCATGAACGACGTCAAAAAGTACGGCGTCGCTCGGAGGCGCGAGCGTGGCGCTATCGTCGAGAGATGGCGCGTTTGACGTCGAACGCTTTCGTTTCGCGGCGAGCCGACGAGTCATCGCCGCGACGACTACGGATGCGAGACGATCGCCCGATGCGTTCTCCAACCCCGCACTCGCCGTCGTCGTCGTCACCGGTCGCGGGGCACCAAACAATGCGTGCGGCGCCGATGACGATGTGGCGCCGAACGGCGCGGCGTTCGAATCCGTCGCCGTAGAAGCGCCGATGCTCGCCCGCAATCGAGACGCGACGTTCGCCGTCGCCGCAATCCATTTCTTCGACGCGCTCTCGCGCTCATCGTCGTGCACAATGGGCGCAAAAGGCACCGTGGGTGATGCGAGGTTCATACCGTATGCCCCGCCGGCGGCGCCACGAAGTGTCGCGGCGGTGGTTTTTGGTTTTTTCTTCTCCTTGGCTTTTTCAGCTCGAGCGCGTCTCTCACTCGCGACACCCGTGAACATCCATTCTGGCGCCTGAATCCCGCAAAGCGCGCAACAGTACGCGCGACGACGTCTTACGCAGTCTGTACTACTGATCACACCACCCGCACCGTCCTCTGCTATAGTTTTCGCGGACCATCCAAAGAGCGCGAGCGCCGTCGCGGCGTCCACCGTCGCTCGGCGCTCCAACGGCGCCGCGTCCTCTCCGATGCCATCTTCGAGACCATCCTCCGCGGCGTGCGCCCGAGCATCGCCAACTAACGTACGAAATCGCACAATGTCCGCCTCGGTGCGATCAATCCCGCGCAATTGGGCGAAATCGACGCAAAAAGGCACCGCGCCGTCGCTCCGTTCCGCGACGTCCCGCGCCCGACGCGCAAACGCGCTTCGCGTATTGGCTTCATCTTCCTCCGGAAACGCGCGCGCGATCGTGGCGCACGTCGCATCGCGCCACGTACACGCCGAGTGATGGGCCGAGTGCAGAGCGAGGGCGATCGTCGCACCGACCGCGTCGCGAGCGTCGACGCCGTCGTGGAGCAGTGAGTCGCACGCGGGATACGCCAGCCGCGCGTCGCACGACGTGCAACGCAGTAAATCGCACGCATCGAGCACCCAGCCGCGCGCGGCGCATTCTGGAGGCGCGCATGATGCGGGTTTATCGAACCACGCGCTGGGGTTGGCGAACGTGCGCAGGCGGGCGAAGTATTGCGCCGCGCTGAGTGGAAGCGCGTTCGCATCGTCACCGTCGCCAGTAGCGTTCGCGCTCGCGCGGTGCAGGAGTGCGTTTGCGGCTGTATGTAGCCGCTCGGGCGTGGCGACGGACATGGGGCGCGATGGCGGCGTCGATGTGTGACGTCCGCGGGACGGTTGGTGGCGCAGTGTTTTGCGAGTTACACGGCTCGGCTACGTATGCATGGCGTCGTTGTTTTCCTTGGCTAAAGCCTTACGCTCGGCGATAAAGCGTTCAATGTTCTCTCGTAATTCGTCATCGGTGACGAGCTGGTCCACGGTGAGCGGTTGGCGAGAGAATGGATCGGTTTCATCGCTCAATAAGTGTCTCGTAATGGTGCTGCGGTCGCACGAGTGCCCAGACGGTAATTTCACCGGGTCTCGCATCAACGTGCTGAGAATGGGGTCTAAGAAATCATCAGGAATTTCACCGAGATCAGCTTCTTCTTCTTCGTCTTCGGAGGCACGCTCGCGGACTTCGGTGGTGAGGGATTCAAAGCGCGCGACGTCGTGTTCAGATTTCATCGTCAAGCTGCGGACGACACGCGCCGTTTCAACCATGACGTCGTCGCGGTATGATCGTCCGTCCGCAGCGATGGCGGCAACGAATACTTTTGCGCTATCGGCGGCGTAAATTTGCAAGTACACGTCAAAAATCATTCCGAGAAGCTCTTTCGGATCCCAACCAAACTTTTCGGGATTTTTAATCTTCAACCGACGGCGCTCGGGACCGGCGAGGAAGAGTAAAAAGTAATTCAGCATGGCTGCCACGCGCTCGACCATTTCCGGACGTAAGAATGGATGCGCGATGTCTCGCGACGTGTAACTCATCATACGAATGTGTACCATGGCGAGGGACAAATTTGAGCGCAACAATCGCCGCGTTTGACGAAATTCCGCCTCGCGTTCTTGACGCTCTTGCTGCGGCCGCGCCGCCCAACCTTCTTGATCCTCCATATCCGTCTCGATCTCTCGCACTTTAGGAAGCTCCTTCATGGCTTCGTCTAACAAGTAAATCGCATCGTTGATCAGCATGTTCAAGAACTTTGTGTAGAATTCTGGATCGCTGTTGGCGAGCGCGATCCACGCCTTTTTATGCGCACCTACCGTCCACAAGTACTCACACAACTCGCCGATTTGATAACGCACGTTGAACTTTTCGTAAAATTGATTGTGAGCGCCCGTGAACTCGATGCCAACGTATAAGCGAAGCAAGCCTGGAACCAAGTTGGTCAAGCTGATCGGGTTGACTTCGAACAGACTCAGGAGCTTTTGTGAAATGTGCCCGTGCTCATCCGGAATCCAACATCGTAATACTTCAACAAATTTACACCTCAAGTATGGATTCTTCACGAAATCGGCGTTGCCCATGAATGTGATGAAGAAATTCATGATTTCATCCAACGGCTCGTGGTCCAAGGTTTCGGGGGCGTAGCGGGAAATGTACAACATGAACTCCACCAAGTCTTCGACGACGTATTCGGGCAAGCAGGCAAACGCCGCCGGACAAGTTTCGGGAAACGCATCCTCTTTGATTGATGCAAACGTATAACCGTTGCCTTTTTCGTATTCACCATTCGTTGCGACGATGCGCATGAGCCACACAGCCACGAGACGGTAATACTGCAATGCTTCGCTCACCAAACGAGGCTCGCGCAACGCGCAATCGAATTGCAAGTGCATCGTCTGTCCTTCCTCCAATTGTTGCTTCATCTCTGCTAATCGCGCGTCGTAACGCGCTTGATCCGGACGACCAGCAAACTGATCACGCATCGCTTCCAAGTCGCGCACTCTACGCTGTTGCTCTTGCAAGTCACGTGACAGTTGCGTGAGCTCCATGATGCACTTGACGTATCCCAAGTGAAGCGCGCGACCGGTGATGTAGAAACATTCGCAAATGAACCCCCAGTCCTCTTTATCTTCCGCCGCGGGCAGCTTTGCCGCTGATACTTCATCCGCAGTCATCGCTAAGCGCGTTTCATCCACCAAGTTGAGCTTGCACGCACGACTGCGTACGTACGCCGGACTAATTTTGTCGTACTTGCCGCCGCTCGGATCAAGAAAAGGCAACGCTAAGCGTAACGCCACCGCGCTCATGTTGTGCGCACCACCGTGCGATGTTAACGTCCGTAAATCTATGCGCATCTTCCCACGCCCGGCGTTCACGCGAAGTGCGGCATCGAACCACGCGAGCACGCCTTCTCGCACCTCGCCCCCGTGTTTCAACATGACAAAGATAATTTGATACAAGCCCTCGATGAGCGTATTCGTACACCCGCGCAACATCGAAAACGACCCTTCGACGTCGCGTTTCTTGCGCGTGGTCACGTTACTAAAATACGCATCGACGAAATTCGGCTCACCCACGCCGTAAATGTCTGGTAAAACGCTCGGCTTGAAGAACAACCCGAGCGCGCTCTCCGTCTCAAATTGTCGCCCATTAATCGCGCTCAAATGACTACGCATCGGGATCCATCGCTTGTGCTTGACCAATGCCACCGCAAACGCCTTCACGCTCACTAATTGATACATCACCTTTAAATGTTCGGCGATATCCGCGAGAGGCGACGCGCCTCGAGGCGCCACGCGCAACTCGTCAAACACGCGCTCAGCCATCTCATCCAACCCTTCATCCGCGAATCGCGCACCAAAGCGTTCCAAATACCCAGGCGCTAGCCCTGGCGCGCGACGAATCGCATCAATCAACTGCCCCGGTCCGCGTTCGACGCAATGCGAGCTCTGCGGAAACGTCCCCGCCAGCGTCGGGCTGAGCAACAACCCGCCGTACGACACGCAAAACTCCATCACCCGCTCCATCTCCGCACACACCGTCCGCGCGCGCGCATCCGACGACGCCAAAGAACTACATCGTTTATACTCATCCTGTGCGCGCCGATAGGTGTCGATCGTCCATGAGAATGGATCGCCGCCTCGGGTGAGCGTCGCGAAAAAGACGCGCTCGAGCGTCTCCCCGGTACACGAATACGTCGTCTGCCCAGGATTCTCGCTCACCAACTCCGCGCGCAAGTCGTCGAGATAGACGAAGCCATCACTCGGGGCGTCAATCGTCGTCCTGTGTGCGCAAAACAACGCACGTCAGGCGCGGGTCAATACCAAAACGTCGATGATGGATGGATGCAATCGTCGAAATCCAATCCACGTCTCTCCTTCTCCCGCGCTCGCGAACGCTCGCGCCGCACCTTGTGACTTTAGCGATGACCGTGGACACGTATGCGTCATCGCACGCCGCCGCATCGCCCGTCGTCATCCCGTCGCGCGATGGTTTGTGACGTCGGTGCTCGGTTGACTGTTCTCCGAGACGCCACCGCACACATCGCCGCGTCGCACCGCCGCGCACGCGCGCGTTCGAATCGCGCGCGAACGAAACGAGCGCGTCGCGCGCGCATTGTCGCGCGTTCCCGCGTCGTTCGGCGCCCGCGTCGGTGCGATGCGCGACGGCATGCGGACGATGAATGTCATGAATGTGTCGACACGTGATGTTGAGCGCCAACATCATCACCGCCGCCGCACCGTCGTCACGCGCGCGACGTTTCTGTTCGCCACGGGAAACGCGGGCAAACTTGCGCGCGCGCGCGAACACGTCGGCGACGCGGCGCGCATCGACGCCTTTGACGACGCCGAGGCGTTTGAGCTCCAACTGCCCACCGTGCGCGCGGTGGCGATTGATAAAGCGCGCCGCGCCGCCGCGTTGGTGCGACAGCGCGCGCGCGACGGGGTGTTGACGCTGGCGGATGATTACGCCGGAGTCATCGTGCACGACTGTGGGCTCGTCGTGCGCGCGTTGGATGGATTCCCGGGGCCGTATACGAAGGATTTCAACTGTAAAGTCGGCGGCGTCGGGTTGATTAAATTACTCGCGAGCGACGACGGGGACGGGGACGGGGACGTCGATCGCGCGGCGTCGTGGGACGAGACGCTGGTGCTCGTCTCGAGCGACGGCGAGGAGGTGGTGTTTTCGCGCGAAGGTGTGTACGACGGGGTCGTCGCGCGCGCCATGCCTACGAAATGGACGCGTTGGCGAGACGTCGCCGAGCGCTCGGTGGGCGCGGTGTTCGTGCCTAGCGCGTTTGGCTTTGACGAGTGCCTCGCGGATGTGAGCGAAGACGAGTACCAGCGGTACAGACGAGACGCGAGTTCGGTGTGGAATGACTTTGCCGCGCACGTGCGCGGACGATGACGTCGCTGGAACGGAGGATGGACGTCGAACGACGCAGCGCCCGTCGTCCGACGCCGAGTAAAGCATAGAGACGCATCTCTATTCATTTCTCATCGTTTCGCGTTCGCGCGCGTCGGCGCGGATGATGGTGGCGAGGCTGTGGTGGGGTGTTCGCGCGCGCGCGCGAGTAACCGACGTCAGTTACTTTTTTGATTTCGTGGAAGACGAACAGTCTCCGGCGCGAGACGCACGATCGACGACGCGCGACGCGCATTTCCGCGCGCGCGTGCGCGACGCCTTTACCCACCGCCGTTGAGTCCATCCCACTCGCGCCGCGCGCGCAACCATGACGCACGGTGTGACGTACGTGAACGAGGCGTACCGCGACGACGTCGGTTCGTCGGGCGACGAAGACGACGAACGTCTCGGCTCCCCGCCTCGCCTCGCCCGCGCGCGCGCATTCAACCGCCCACCGCCATTAAACACGTCATCGTCAATGCTCAAGTCTGTCTCTTCCTCGCGGTCGTCGTCGCCCGCGGGTCCACTCTCGCGACGGACGACGCCGCTCTCGAGCGCGTCGTCCGCGGCGTCGCTCTTCGAAGACGCCGAAGCGCCGCAGAAAACTCTGGATGACACAGATTTGCGCCCGTGCGTCATGCGTTTCATGGATGGCAACACCGTCACACACGAGCGTCACGTCCGCGTCATCCGACGAGATGTCGTGCTCAGGCGACGCATCGGTGGTGAGACGTACGTCGTCGCTCGCGCGCGCTCCTCCGACGAACGCTTGCGATGTCTCGCCGCGTTGACGTCGCACGCGCACGAGCTCCGCCTCTCTGCCGACGAATCCTCCACCGCCGGCTACGCCGCGCTCGCACACGACGCCGTCATCGTAGATAACGTCGACGACGTGTGTTCGCACGACGGCACGTCGATGTATTACGTCGTGAACGATGATCCTTTTGATACGCGGCTGTACGGCGTCGCTCGGGCGACGCGCCGAGACGCCGACGCCTTTGTCGCGCGGTTTGGATTTCTCAACGGTGTGATGCGCGATTTCGGCACCGATGTCGTCATCGATCGGTTCTTTGCGTGTCGCGCGTCGAATGAGATCGATGCGGGCGATGGGTGTGGCGGCGCGAAGTTCGTGCGGACGTGTATGATTGACGCGCTGCGACGCTCGAGCTCGAGCCGAGGCGAAGCGTGCGTCGCCGTGGCGAGCGCGGCGCCCATTCGCGTCGCCGGCGCCACCTGCCACGCGCACGTTGACGATACAGGACGTCGTCGAGATGTGTTGACATATGATGGTATCATGTCCGTCGAGGATGTGATGCTCGAACGGGAGGATTGGGTGACGCGAAGGTTTATTAAATTGTACCGCGTGCCGACGAGCGTTCGAGCGACGGGGGACGCCGGCGTCGCGAAATCGTGGTTGAAAATGGTCTCTCCAGCGAAAACGCGCGGGAGCGGTGCAGACGCGTACGAGGACGTATTGGAGGAGCCAACGCTCGTGAGCACGTTTCACGCGGTGGCGAAGCGAGCATTGGAACCTGGCGCGGAGGCGGAGCGTGTCGCGCCGGCGTCGGCGAGCGTCGTCGCTCGCGCGTGCGGCGTCGTCATTGATGACGACGACGACGACGACGATGACGACATCGACGATGCGTTCGCACACTCTCTTATTGATGCGCTGTCGTGTGCGCTCTTGACTGACGGCGGCGCACCATTGCGCGATGATGTCGTGTTTGAACCATCCGCCGACGTCGAATTCCAACGCGCCGCGCTCGACGCCGCTCGGGGCGCCGCCGACGCCTCATCGACGCGCGCACCGCGACGCTCAAGCGCCGCCGTCGTCGTGTGCCCACGTTCGCACACCACGACCGCCGACGAACTCGTGGAGTCCTTGCGCGCATCCATGCGAGCCGCGGACGCCTCGGCGTGCGTCCTCGTCGCCAAATGTACGACGTCGCTGACATTCGACGGTGGATTTTCCACCCGAGACATCCTCGCACGCGCCGCCGAATCCGGCCTCTTCACCGACGGCGGTATATTCAAATCCACTGCTCATACCGCATGCGATGCGCGCATCATCGCCGCGCGGTTTCACCAGCGCCCGTTCCGCATCCGCGCGAGCGTCCCGAGCGACGTCGAGCCGCTCCTCGCCGTCGAAGCCGACGCGTGGAAAGACACCCCAGACATGCGCACTCCCGCGAGCACCATCGTCGAACGCGTGACGAACAACGCGGCGATGAATTTCATCGTCGAAGACATCGCCACGCGCGTCGTTCGTGGGGGCATGTACGCGCAGTTTATCGATAATGTTGACGCCGCGGGGTTGACGACGTGGGACGCCAAGGAGACGAATAGACGTCTCGCGGATTCCACGCGGTGCGTGCAACTCTTGGATGTCTTCGTCGACCAAGCGTACGGTGCGGCGTGCGCCGCGGCGGCATCGCAATCCGACGCGTCACCCGCGGTGTCCGTCGGGCAAGAGTTGCGAAATCACGTGCTGTACTTTGCCGAGCATTCAAACGCGCGCTGGGCGTGCGCGGTGACGCGGACGCGCGGATTTCGCGAGACGCAACGTAAATTCTCGTCGAAAGATCTCTCATACGAGGCGTACGTGCGCGGGAAAACGCTCGACCGCGGAGTGTTCTTCCACACCTCAGCTGGGGCGGAGATTGTGAAGATTGTCTCGCCGTGGCGCGTCAAGGATGACGAGAACGACGGCAACGGGGTGCTCGTGAGGTACGACGTCGAAGAGTACGCATTTTCGCGAGCGACGACGCGCGGGAGACATCGACCAGCCACAATGCGACGACCGAGCGACCCAACGGTGAATGGGGGCGAATACAGTAATACCATTCAGGCGATTGCGTGGGAAGCGCGCGCGCGCTCGTTCCCTGTCCGCCGTACAACGCGCGACGACGAGGACGGTAACGAATAAACTGACACTTGTATTACATCTCCCCGCACTCCGTAATCACCACCGGAAGCTTGGGCTTATTCCCCCCACCCGTGGCGACATTCTCGATCTTCCTCACCACTAACAATCCATCGCCTAGAACGCGCCCGAACACTACGTGCTTCCCATCCAACCACTCCGTCTTCGCGCACGTCACGAAAAATTGGCACCCATTCGTATCCGGCCCGCTATTCGCCAAACTCAACAATCCCGCCCCAGTGTGCTTCCCCACGAACGGCTCGTCGGCAAACGTCGTGCCATAAATAGAAATCGATCCCGTGCCGTCACCCTTGACGATATCGCCCCCCTGAATCATAAAATCAGGAATGACGCGATGAAACGCGACGTTTTTGTACCCGCGCGGCTCGCCCTCGCGCGAGCGAAACTCCCCCGTGCACATCTGCCTAAAGTTCTCCGCCGCCCGAGGCGCGACGTCGGCGAAAAGTTCAAACGTGATGCGTCCTATGGGCGCGCCGCCGATCGCGACGTCGAAGAAGACGATTGGATTCGTCGACACTGGTGCGCGATTGTGCCAATCCATGATGAATGTGATTCTGGATGATTCTCGAGCTCTGACGCGCGACGCGACGGCTATTGATTCGCGCTGCGCGTGAACACGCGTAGAAGTCTTTTCGCGCAATCGTTCGCGGGCGTTTTGACTACGCGGTCGACGGTGCGCGCGGCGGGGAATGGCGATTGAAGAAGCCATGCGGCGTCACAACGCTGCGCGTCGCGACTTGACCTCGCCCGCCGCTCGCCCGCTCTTTTCTCTCGTTTCTCTAGCGTTTACCCCATCACAAGCGCTACCGACGGATACAGCGATATATGGCTGACGACTTGGTGTTCGGTGCGTGCGCGCGCGAGCGTCGATGCGCGCGCGACGCGCGTGTGTGCGCGGATGATGGCGCGCGCGCGTGGATCTCGCGGGTGATGGGATCGCGGGCGCGGACGCGTCGCGCGAGCGTGGGTTCGCGCGAATCGCGCGCGCGATGGATGCGTGGGAATGCCATGCGTTGTTCGGGCGCGTCGCGCGGGCGCGTTCGGGCGGTGAGACGTGCGCGAGCGGGTGATTGATGATTGGCGCTCGAGCTGACGAGGTTCAGCGTCCGGGTGGTTTGGTTGACTTGACGTTGGCGTTGGCGTTGGCGCGTGACGCATGGCGCGTTCGTGCGAGGCGAGTACGATGCGTGACTGACGCGATTTTATTTTTTTGTTTCCTTGTCGCGCGCAGCGAACGACCCTTTTGCTAACGAAGCGCTTGACTTTGGTGACGAAGACAAGCCGAAAAAGGAAAAGAAGGAATCCGCGGATTCCGTGCAGGACAACTACATTCACATTCGCGTGCAACAAAGAAACGGGCGTAAGAGCTTGACAACGGTGCAAGGGATTAATCCGAAGATCAACAAGAAGATCATCCTGAAGGAATGCAAAAAGAAGTTTAATTGCAACGGATGCATTGTTGAGGATCCCGAACACGGAGACATTGTACAGCTTCAAGGGGACCAACGACGACAAATTGCGACGTTCCTTGTCGAGGAGAAGATTGCGAAGAAGGCGTTAATCAAGGTTCACGGGTCTTAAATTCGCGCACGTGAAGTGGCGTCAACGGACTATTTACAAACAGTCTGTTTACGACGCCAATCGCAACGAGCGTTACGTAAAATAAAGCGCGCTTACAAGTGACCGTGGGAGTGGTCTCGAAGGGAAAACAAAAGGTGTGGATAATTACACAGAGGAGGGCTGGCGTCGCCTCGTGCGGCGACGCCGTAATTTTACAAACTATTAGTTCCGTAGCGGCGTCGTCGCTTGCGCGCGCCAAATTTCTCTCTTAGCTTTCGTTGCTCTTAAAAATTTGATGATGACACAATGATGATTTTTCTACTGGTAACTATAACAACGATGATGTGCTCGGGATTCTAAGGTGCAGACTCAGGCGCGTCCTTCGTCGTCGTCTTTGAAGCGCTCGCGCTCCAAGAGCGCGCGTCTCTCTCGCGTCGCTTTGCCTCGCCTCGGCGGTCGGCGCTCCCGCCGCTCAAAGGCCCACTCACGACAATGTTCCGGTAACTATCCCCAGACGCAGTCATCTTAAGAATCTTAAACCCTAACAAATCACCAATCACGGGCGACTCGGGTTTCTTGCCCGTCTCTTTCGCCTCGCGCAACGCCGCTTCCACCGTCGTCGGCGGTTTCCGTCCTCGATACGCCCGCATCGGTAAAAACGCAATCAATCCAGCGATACCCACCGCGTACCCACCATTCACCGCATTCAACAATCTCCCTTTCACCACGCTCCCACTGTCGCGAGCGCTAATCAGCTCGCGCCATATCGATTCCCGTTCCCGTTCCGCGCGAAGCCCTTTAACCTCGAGATCGAGCTCGCCCATTGGATTGTTCATCCATTTCACCCTCGCCTCGACTACGTCACCGATCGCCACCTCGCCATCGAGCTCAGCCAACTTATACGTCGCCGCCGTGCGCACGCCTGTGTCCGCGATGGCGATGCCGTTCCTATGGTCCACCGCGGTGATCACGGTTTTGATGACTTTGCCTTGAATGTTCGGCAACAACGCGTTACTGCGCTCGACGGACGCGCTCGCGGACGTGCTCGCGCGCGCAGCGCTCGTCGTCGCGATCGCGCGCGCGTGCGTGGCGATTCGCCAGGCGCGACGCGTCATGGTGTCGGTCGTCGGGCGTCGGGCGCGGCGTTGTGGCGATGCCCGGTGCCCATCAGCGCCGCATTGATTGTCGCGCGACGCGCATCCATCGACGCGCATAGCGCGTTCGGACGCACGCGAACGACGGCGAGGACGGGCGTGATGTCGACGGTGGCGGCGCATCGCGTCGTCGCGCGCGGGGCGCGCGCGTGGAAGGCTGAGCGCGCGCGGGCGCATCATGGAGCGCAGCGTGAGCCATGGGTACGCGGCGCGCGGTGCGTCGCGATGCGCGCGGCGAAGGACGACGGGCGCGGCGCGCGCGAGAAGACGAGTGCGTCGTCGTCGTCGTCGTCGAGCGGGGAGATGACGGCGAATGAAATCATGGATGCGCTGTGGGCGGACGCGCACCCAAAGTACTTGCAGAGCGACGTCAGCGATTCGTTCTGCGAAGACGTGGATCTTGCCGATGAAAACGAACGGCGGCGGGATGCGACGGCGGTAGCGTCTTCGTCTTCGTCTTCGTCTTCGTCTGTGAATGAGGACGATGAGGACTTTGTGTGGCGCGCGATTCGCGAAGAGGCGTTGCGGGACGCCGCCGTGGAGCCGATGCTGTCGAGTTACTTGTACGCGTCCATTTTAAGCCACGAGACGCTCGAGCAAAGCATCAGTTTCGTGCTGGCGAATAAACTCGCGGATAGCACGTTGCTTCCGACGCAGCTTATGGAAATTTTCAACTCGGTGCTCATGGCTGAGGGCGAGGGCGGGCGAGAGCTTCGCGAGGCGTTGCGGGCGGATATATTGGCGTTTAAAGAACGAGATCCGGCGTGTATTGGGTATTCCCACGCGCTGTTACTCCTTAAAGGGTTTCACGCGCTAGAGTCGCATCGGATTCAACACGCGCTTTGGACGCGTGGCCAAGATTTGATGGCGCTCGCGATGCAGAGTCGGATTTCAGCCGTGTTTACGTTGGACATTCATCCGGCGGCTCGGCTCGGTAAAGGCATTTTAATCGATCACGGCACCGGTGTGGTGATTGGTGAGACGTGCGTGATTGGCGATTACGTGAGTATTTTACAAGGAGTCACGCTTGGAGGTACGGGCAAGGCAACTGGCGATCGTCATCCAAAGATTGGACCGCACGTTTTAATTGGCGCGCATAGCACCGTGCTGGGGAACATTACAATCGAGCGCGGGTCGATGATTAGCGCCGGAAGTTTAGTGCTCAAGCCCGTGCCACCGCATACAATGGTCGCTGGCTCGCCCGCTAAGGTTGTCGGCAAGGTGCGCGATCAGCGTCCAGCGTTAGCGATGGACCATCACATCACGCCCATGGCGCCGACGTTTTGCGCCGATTTAGAAGCGGCGGTGCGCAAGCAAGTTCAAGAAGAAAATGAGCGGTGGCGCGCGCGCGATGAAAGCGTGCGTTATACAGTACTCACGGCGGATGAAAAGCGCCGACGCCGACGCGATCGACGATAGGGCGTAGCCGATGATTAGAAGCAAGCAAAGCGATGTTAAAAGAATTTTTTCTTGTCAATTATTGAACATGGCGGCGACGTCTCAATGATCTCCCTGCTACTAAAGAATCCCGCACGAACGGACGCGCGCGTGCGCACGCACGCACCCGTGCATACGATGGCGTAAATATTAATCGAACGGGTCGATGCGCGGGTCGTGTTCGGTGGCCAACGCCATACCGGTGCACAAGCACGAAGTGCACATAACCTTTGCGGTGCCGCTACACGTCGGACAAATGCAACGAGACTTTGATGTCGGGTCGATCAAACGGCCCGGGTTCGGACTCGCAATGCATTCCGCGCACTGCACATAGCCGCTACCCTTGCAGTACATGCAAATCTTCTTTCGTTGCTCCTTGACGTTGTTGATTTCAATGACAAAGAACGCGGAAATCGCGCCGACAGCGCCGCCAGTGAACGACGCGACAATTGGATCAACCTGCGCGAGCTGCGCGGGCAAATGCATGCCATCTATGAATTCCGCGTACGTCGTTCCACCGAGACCGAGCTTCACTTCCGCCACAGGCGCGATTAAGCCACCAAAAATCAACAACGTGGCCACGGCGGCACCCCAGTAAATTCTATAGTCCTTCAAACTATCCTCAGTCAGCACTGGAAATCCAGGAATGACCGACTCAAACTCTCGAGGCTTCTCCATTTCTTCATCCAACCCAAGCGTCTTCACGCGCTGCTGCACTCTGAGTCGTCGCAACTCCTCCATGAGCAAAAATACGCGTTGTCGACGACTCTCAATGTTATTCGCGATCTCCTCCGATTGCATCTCTGCGAAATCAACCACGCTGTTCCGCCCTTCAATGATACAAAAGTTCTCTGGCAACGCTTGAGAATCATACGCATCCCGAACGAACCCACCGCGAGACGCGCTCAACTCTCCTCCCGCGTTCGCCGCCTGACCCTCCGCGCGCTCCGCCTCCGCCCGCGCCGACCCCTCGCCCGTCTCCGCGCCTCTCACTACCGCCTCTCGCGCCCGTCGCGCGCGCGAACATCGCACGCGCCCAGCGCTCGCGCGTTCGCCCCCCACACACGCTCGCGCGTGCGTCAACGTCGCGCGCATCGTCCCCGCAACGTTGCTTCAAAAAGCGCTAAAACCTCTTCCCCCGTCGCCTCGTGCGTCGTCTCTCGCGTCGTCGTGCGCGCGTCACCGATCACTGACGACGCGTGCGCGTGCGAGGTGGTCGTGCGTGCGTTCGGCGTGCGCGCGTCGCGTCGCGGTCGCGCGGCGTCGGCGTATGTGGCGACGATGCGGTGACGATGCGCTGGCTTATCCAGCTCTAAACCCTACCTCTGTATGTCGACGACGTCGCTCGCGCGCTGGCGCACACCGCGACGCGCGACGACGCGACCGGCGGCGCGCACGCGTCACGCGACACGCGTTTTCACGATCGCGCACGCGTCACGCGGCGACAGATTGGCCGAGCGCGAGCCGAGCGCGGGCGCACGGAGTGACAAAGCGCGCATCGATGGCGGCTTTGTGTTGCGCGGGACACGCGCCTGGCGCGCGCGCGGTGCGCGCGAGATGGATGACGAACGCGACATTGCGTGCGCAACGTTCGTCTGCGTGCGTGCGCTCGAGCGCGATCGCGCGTGATGCGGAGAACGTGGATGCGGCGGCGTCGATCGCGGCGGCGTCGATCGCCCGAGCGGGCGAGGATGTCGCGTCCCGGCTCAAGGCTTTGATGGTTCTCGGACGCACGCGGCGCGCGTCTGGTGATGGGGTTTGTCCTCAAGAGCATAGGAATGCTATGACGCGCGTGATGGGATGCGCGAGCGCGAGTTGGATTTACGTAGAGCTTGATGAGCGCGGGCGAACGCGCGCGAGCTGCGCGAGCGAGAGCGACGCGACGGCGGGCTACGGCGCGTTGTTGTGCGATGTCATCACCGGTCGCGCCCCTGGTGACGTGCTTGGGTTGGATGATTCGTTTGTAGACGCTATGCAGATTGGCATTGGGAGTAAAATGGAAAAGTCGCGCGCGAATGGTTTTAAGAATATGCTCGAGACGGCGAAGAAGCAGCTTCGCGCGCTCGAGGCGGGGGCGAATTCGGATCCGTTTCCGAGCTTGATCGTGCGCGCCGACGAGGTACGTGCGCGTGGGTCGTTTGCGGCATCACAGGCGAGCTATTTAGAGCCCGACGAGGGCAAAGTTCGCGCGCTCGTGGACGTATTGCAAGCGAAGAAGATTGGCATCGTCGCGCACTTTTACATGGATCCAGAGGTGCAGGGCGTGTTGATGGCGGCCAAGGCGTCGTATCCACACATTGCCATTAGTGATTCCCTCGTCATGGCGGATTTAGCGGTGAAAATGGTCGAGCAAGGATGCGAAACCATCGGGGTGCTAGGGGTTGATTTTATGTCTGAAAACGTGCGCGCAATCATCGACGAAGCCGGGCACGCGGACGCCAAGGTGTACCGCATGGCGGCCGAGGAAATCGGTTGTTCGCTCGCCGAAGCTGCTCAAAGTGTGAGCTATGACAGCTACTTGGATGAAGCTGGGAACACCGCGAATTCTGTGCACGTGATTTACATCAACACTGGCTTGGACACCAAGGCGGCGGCAAACGCAAAGATTCCAACCATTACGTGCACGTCGTCCAACGTCGTGAGCACGGTGTTGCAAGCGGCGGCGCAAATCCCCGATGTAAACGTATTTTACGGCCCCGATACATACATGGGTGGTAACCTCGCCGAGTTGTTGCGTCGCATGACGACGTGGGACGACGAAGACATCAAGGCGTTGCATCCGGCGCACGACAGAGACACCATCAAGGCGTTGCTGCCACGCTTGCGTTACTTCAACGACGGCACGTGCATGGTGCACGATATGTTTGGCAAGGATGTGTGCGACACCGTGCGCAGCTATTACGGTGACGCCTACCAGACTGCGCACTTTGAAGTCCCGGGGGAAATGTTCAAGCTCGCCATGGAGGCGAAAGACCGCGGTTTAGGCGTCGTCGGGTCGACGCAAAACATTTTGGATTACACGTGCGCGCGCGTAGACGAAGCCATCGAGCGCGCGTTGCCCGAAGGCGAGCGATTGCGTTTCGTTCTCGGCACCGAGACGGGTATGGTGACGTCCATCGTGCGCGCGGTGCAATCGCGACTACGCGACGCCAAGGCAAAAGGGGTGGCGAATCTCGAAGCGGAAATCGTCTTTCCAGTGTCTTCAGACGCCATTACGCAAACGGGCGAAGCCGACGTCCCCGTCGTCCCGGGACCGAGCGCAGGCGAAGGCTGTTCCCTCGACGGTGGCTGCGCTTCCTGTCCATACATGAAGATGAATTCATACGACGCGTTGATGAAGATGTGCGATAAAGTCGGCTCGCCCGCGGGCGAAGCCATGTTAGCCGCGCAAGAGCCGCGCAAGTATGAGAGCGCCGACGGCGCGGGACCTTCAATCGCCGCGCAAGGGTGCGTACCGATTCTTCACATGCGACACTTCCAGAAGAACAAGACATTTTCCGACGCGCTCGTGGCGGACATCACCTCGCGACGACGATGACGGACGCGTTGATGATTTGATTCGTTGCCTTCCTTCGTTTGTTCGTTTTGGTCGTCAGACAGATGACATCGTCGTCGCCGGTCGACCTCCTATTCTTCGTTATTACATTCTTTTATGCCGCACGCCGCGGTTTTAGTCCTCCCTCAACCGTCTTGATTGTGAAATACACACACGCACTACACGTAACGCACTACATTAACGTACCAGTACGCGCATACATACGCATTGGTACGCGCATACGACGCCATACGTACCAAACACGAGGCATGCGCGCGCGCGCCATGGGTGACGATTGAATTCCTGAGGATGAGGTTGTCCTCACATCGCGACGATGGACACGGAACTTTTTAGCCCCGTTGAAACGAGCGACGGCGCGGTGCGCTCTTGGCACGTTCGCGACGAGGACAGGCACAGGAGGATCGCATACGGCGTCAGTGCGGTCGCGTTCGCCATCTTCGCTCTGGTCGTGAGCGTTCTTCTCGGTTCCGTAAACGGAGGCATTGAGGCGCTGACGAGGCAGAATGCGAGAAGCGTGGAGTTGGCGAGTCACAGGACTGAGCGTGAGTATAAAATGGTATCGTGGTGCCCGTGCGGGAGGACGATTCAAGCAGGGGCGCTCGCTTCGTTACATAACACACTCGTGCCTTTGGAGGAACAAACGTGCGATGGATGTTTCGACAACTTTGCTTGGGATAATACGGCACGGCGCATGAATTTTCCTAAAACGGATTACGACAGCGCGGAGTCCACACACAGCAACCGTTCTTTCATTTACCAGATGAAGAAGCACAACTTGACGGACGAAGTCATCGTCGACAAGTGCGGTTGGCACAAGGATGGCTCCGCGTATTACGCGTACGGACAAGAAGAAATCGACGTGCGAATGTGCGTCGTTGAAGAGTTCCTCAACCATATGGCAAAGCAAGGGTGGATTATGGACTTGGAAAGTTGGTATGCGACAGTCAAGGATGTTATTGTATTCGTCAAGTATAGCTAATTCAAGTAAATACAGTAAGATGTTGTTGTTGTTATTAGATAGACGTCTCAGCGTTTTTTAAAACCTGGCACCACTCAACCTTCTCCTTCTCAAAATCTTGTTCTTCTTCGTCACCCCACGCAAACGGGGTCTCATCTAGTTTTCTTCTTGTTGCGCTCCGGCGACGCCGCCACGAATCGGATCCTTTGCTACGCTCAAAAGCTCCAA
>Ga0255763_1000032_pt1 | contig 122647 bp, 83 predicted proteins | sample 041ome_2_FD_179963 | JGI IMG/M metagenome (GOLD analysis project Ga0255763, IMG submission 179963) | Coastal salt marsh microbial communities from the Groves Creek Marsh, Skidaway Island, Georgia - 041406US metaG (version 2) | ecosystem: Environmental > Aquatic > Marine > Intertidal zone > Salt...
TTTCTCCTCGAAACCAACCGCGCGCGACGAGTATCTTTTCGACCAAGACGCGTCGAGAAGCGCGAACGCGAACGCGAGAAACTTCTTCCGAAAAACGCGAAGCGCCGCCGACGCCGAGGAGTCGAGCGAGGACCTCGCCTTTGCGCTTCCCGGCGCGGACGCGCTCGCGCGCGACATAGACGCCTTAGATTCTGAGTTGAAAAAATTAGCCAGCGCATTCGAGCGAGAACAACGTTAATTACATATAGCGCGTGCGCTCGTAGAGTTGTGTAAGTTATAAAGTGTAACATAAATAGTGAGACGACGACGACGACGTTGCGTTGACATTTTTTTGTATTTTCTTCTTCTTCTTCTCGAAACCCCTACACGCGTTTTACGAGTGAAAAATGCGTCACACCACACACTCACTACACACATAACGCACAGAACCGCACGCAGACACGCACCACACATGAACGGGTTGATGCGAAACGCGTGTCGCCGCGCGCTGCGTTCTCGCATCAACGCTCGCTCGACGAGCGAGCGCATCGACATCACGAACCGCAGTAATGACAGTAACAGTAGCTTTGCGGGGAAATCCATCTTCGATCGGTCGGGCGTCGTCGCGACGGCGGGTTCATCTTCATCTTCATCTTCTTTTGCGACGATGAGAACGGGCGACGATGGGCGGCAGACTTTCGCGGCGACGCGGAGTAAAAGAGGAGGAGGAGATTTTTCGCGCGCGTCGAGAAGAACGACGGTGATGATGATGAACGTATTATCAGTGAGACCGTACTCGAAATCTCTCGGCACCGACGGCGGCTTGAAACCGGACCAAGTTTTAGTGCCGGAGAGCTACGTCGTGCTCGACCCGTCCAAGTTTTCGGTGAAACACGGCGAAGGAGATGAGAAAGTGAAAATTAGCGAGAAGAACGTCTTCGCGGTCGTTTCGGTCGGGTCGCACCAGCACAAAGTGTCGCCGGATGATTTGTTCTTCGTGGAAAAGCTCCACGGCGCGAACGTGAACGACGTCGTTCAACTGCCGCGAGTGTTGATGCTCGGGAGCAAGACGAAGACGATTATTGGGAGACCGGTGGTGGAGAACGCGCGAGTGACGTGCTTAGTGGAGGAGGTGGTGAGAGACGAGAAGACGATTATCTTTAAAAAGAGAAGGAGGAAGTATTCGAGACGATGGAATGGAGCGAGGCAGACGATGACGGGTCTTCGCGTCTTAGATGTCGAAGGTATCGACGAATAAAACGATGAGAAAATTTGGTAGAATATTTGTGTAATAGTAGTACGTAATCATATGTGAGCTTAGTATTTCAACAACGCCACATTTCTGTCCCTCTCTTTCTCACTTTCTTCTCTTCGTATTCACGTGAACAAACCTCTCGACTTTGGGTTTAAATGGCAAACTTTCTCTTCATTTCCATCGCAAAGTCAGAATCGCCGAACCGTTCCGATTTTTGCGATTGTTCGAACCATTCGGTATTTTCAAAGTTTGTTCGCAACGGCATGAACGTCTCTTTAACCCGTCTTGCCAACGGTTCTAAAGTGCACTTCATGACCTCGTTGACATCTTTTAAACTTTTAATCCCGAGGTACTTGCACGAGGTCATCACAATGGCGCCCGTGCCCCAAATGGCTAAAGTTCCGCCCCACGCCAACGCTCTCCCTGGCGTCGGATCCGGTAATAATTTCACCTTCTTCTTCCCAATCATCACGAACGTTTCGTCCCGCATGTGCTTCGCCGCTCGACTCTCGACGCCGTTAAATCTCTCCGGCGCCGACTCCATCAACTCCATCGCCTTATGCACCGAGAAAATCGAAGCCCCTTCCACCGCAGCCGTCGACCCGCTCCATTTGGACTTTCCCAAAGACACCCTCGACCCGAGCGTCGCGTGTCCAATAAACACCGGATTCCCCGTGCACGCTCCCGAAATCGAATGCTTCTTGATAAAATCTCGATCCAGCTTCCTGGAGTTTACCTCGTCCTTCATCGTAAATTTTTTGTCAAACAGACGCACCGAATGCGCCAACACTTGCGGCAAGGCACCACTACTGCTCGAAGAGGAAGAAGAATTGCTCGCGCGTCGCATCGCTTCCTCGTACCTGCCCTCGCTTTTCAGCTTGGCGATGTACTCCGCGATCTCTCGCTCCTGCTCTTTGATGAAGTACTCGTTCTCGCGAGCGCGTTTCATGACGTTGAGCGCTTCCGACATCGTTTTGTTTCCCGGGAAAAGATCAAGATACGGTTAAGAAAAGAAGAAAAAAAAGGAGGCTGCTGACGTGTAAAACCGCAACTCTTCTTTTTTACGTTTATCGTGCCACTACTTTTAAAAACGATGCGTGCACGGGCCGCTTCAGTCGTCGTTCGATGCGCAAACTACTAGACTCTTTGATATCGCGTCCGAATAATCGTTTCTTAGTTCAGAATATATCGTTGGTTGATGTGGGTGTGTGATGTGCGAATGTGTGAAGAATATAATTCTTTTTTTCCCCGCTCTGGGGTCGTTATCCAACTCAGCACAATTTAGAGCAATTTTTTAGTATTACGCGCGCGCGCGAGCTAGCGCTAGCGGATTACTCCGGCGCGGTACTCTTTTATCTAGGTCTAGAGGACTCGTTCACGTACCGAGCGAAACGCACGTCGATTGCATCTTTATCTTTTTCTTCTCCTCGTTCTTCTCTTTGTTCGCAAAGAAGATGTCGTCTCAACTCGCAGAGGCGGGAAGCGTTTTGGGCGACCGCGGCGGCGGTTTCTCTCCTCGAAGTTTCGTTCTTCTTCATCTTCCAGAGTAACACGTTATTCTCCGCGTCTCGGCCGACGAAATCAAATCGCGCGATTTTCCGCGCGCCGCGTTCCATGGAGTCCCAACATGACTTGACGCGAGGCGAGCGGTGATAAATCTTGGAGTCTTCAAAGATGGACACGGCGTTGCGAGAAGTAAACGCGACAAAGTTGGACGGTTGGACCAGAAGATGGTCCGAGTCGCAAAAATCGAGCTGCACATCGTCCTCGCTGGTGTCTTTCACGTTTTGCTTAATGACCGCGAATTCAAACCACGCGGCATCAGCCGGAGCCGCTTTGGTATCGTCTGGTTCTCGCTCCTCTTCGAACAGCGCGTGCCCGATGTAGCATCCGCTCTGGAACCCGTCTCGATGCCATCCCGTGTTCGTGCCATTCATCGGGCAGAAAATCTCGCACGTGCCATCAATTCTGAATAACTTTTCGTTATCTTCGCTGAATGGCTTGAAAATGCATTCCGCGATGTACTTCTTCGCGTTCTCCGACAGCGAACAAGACGAAGCGTTCTCTCCTTCCGGTGTGAACGTACACGCGATTCGACCTTCTCCATCTCCATCCAGCGTTGACGAGAGTACCTTCGATACGGTAAACCTCGTCGTTCCAATCATATCTCCATCTCCTCGCGCTCTCAACGGCTCGCTCGCTACGATTGAAACTAACGCGACCGAAGATTCGTCGTCGTCGTCATCGCTCGTTTTGTTGCGAAAGTAATGGACTTCGGTGACAGTTAGAAGCGCGTTTGGACTCTCACTTCTTTTCTTCGACGCGACGATGTGTTCGATGTCGGAACCGCACAAACTCGACTCGTCGCAAGTAAAAGGAAGAGAAGACGTCGTCATCGTCGTTGGTGTTGTTGGTTTTTCATCCGTCGCATCGCGGCGGTTTTTACTCGCGCGCGCGGCGGTTCTTTCTCTCGCATTTTGTGCAAATTCCTCTATTCTTTTTCATTTACAATTCTATTCCTTTACTAAAAGTCTACAATTCTTCGCGAACGCGTTCTTCTCGTCCGTTTTCTGTTTCATCTCCTTTTTCTTCTCCTCCTCGCATTTCCTCGGTCTTTGCTCTCAAAACGTCTCGCACCGCTTCTTCCTCTAAAAGCTCTTTTTCGACGAGCGCGTCGACGACGTCGAGCGGCGGTTTAATTTCCGCGTTCTCCGGCTTTCCGAGCGCGTGAAATTGGTCCTCGGAAAGCCACACGACGTTTGGCTCCTCACTTTCTCCTTCTTCTGTCGATGACGTTGATGTATCCGCCGCCCGCTTCTCGAAAAAGTCGACGATATCTTGCGGCGATTCAAAGACGTGCACGGATTCCACTTCTATGTTTACATCTTCGTTCTTTTCGTTAGCGAGAAACTGTTGGATTTGCTCTCGCGCGACTCTTAACAATTCCTCTCTCTCTTCCTGAGTTAACTCGTTGCCTGGCGTTTGAGGCGCGTTTGCCAACAAAAACTTTCGATTATGCTCTTCTCTCCTAATGTATGCCTCTTCTTCCATCACTAACGGTACCTCCTCGTCCTCTTCTTCGCTAATCTCGAAATACTGGTTCTTCATCGTCGGAGATCGGTCGTCCACGACAAAAAAACGAATCGGATCGCCGATGTGGTTCTTTGCCAACCATTTGTGTTTCGTAAACGTGCTCAACGTCGTGCTCGCTCCGGGTGCCAAATCCGCATATTTGACTTCCTTGCCATCAAAATCCAACCAAGCTAATTCGACGTGTGATTCTAACGCGTTATAAAACTTTGCGTGGACGCTTTCCTTTCCTTGACCCGACTTGAACTTCATGTTTCTGTCCCTATTCGACTTTCTGATCTCCTCGATAGACGCTACTTTTCTCCCTCGATTCCTTCGATACTTTCTCGCGTCTTCGACTCGAAACTGTTTATCGCTCTCTCCTCCGGAATTAGATGTCAAGAACGAGATTTTATCCTCCAATTTTTCTTTCAACTGGTTCCTCATAAGTTCTAACATTTCATTCACAGACATGTGAAGTGCTTCCTGTTTTTCCCTGTTCTTCTTCTGGGAGTCGACGAGATCTTTAATTTTGGAAAACATCCCGGTGTTCTCGAAGTACTTCCCGGCGTCTGAGCTCATATCCACGTTGAACACAGCTACTCTCGCGCCACCTAAAATATCATCCTCATCTTCCTCGTCGATCAAAGATACTTCTTCCTCCGCGGCGTCTCCTTTTCTCGTCGCCCTCTTCTTCCCCACGTCCACAAACTCGAGCATCGTGAACCGTTTCTTTGCCCTCTTCCCTCTTCCTTCTTTTTCTCCGTCGTATTCGTCGCTCTCAATGCGCTTCATAACGTTTTCCGCTCCGAACACGCTCAAGGAGTCGAATCCTTCCCTCGCCAACTCCCTTCCGAAAAACTGGTCCTTTTCCATCTCTTTCCTTCCAATCTCTTCCAAAATTCGTTTCTTGCTAAAACCGACGTGTTTGCCGTTCAAAATCGTCGCCGGGTGAAGTAAAATCGCCCGCTCTCCACTCGCCGCGTCTTTGTGCGTCAAATACAGCGACGGTAAACCGTCCCCGGTGTGCGTGAAGGACGGTTTCATCTTGTTCAGAAAGCCGTTCAGTTGTGCGGTGTTCTTCTTTTCCAGTTGGTCTCGTTGTTGTTCTCGGGAAGTCGCGTCTTCTTTTCGTTTCTCGCCGCCGTCGTCGCTCGCGGACGCGAGCGAGAGTGAAAGCAACGCGATGAGGAGGAGGAGGAGGAGGAGGAGGGAGACGACGACGACTCCTCGCGCGCGTCGCCGCATGTTTTTTGTTTTCAACGGGTTTGTGTTTGCGCGCGCCTTTTCAGATGCACTTGTGAAATGAAGAATTTCTCGCGCGACGAAGAGAAGAAAGGAGAAAAAAGAGAACAACAACACGAAGCGATTATTACACGACATTTTTGATTATGTACACTTTCTCGTGCGACGGCAACAACAAATCGATTGTTTACGCCGTTTGAGGCTTCTTATACTTCAACGTTTTAATTAATCCTCTCATCTTTCCTAAATCCGTCGGCGGAGGATGGCCGTCCTCGACGGGGCAAAAGTTCTCCTCGGAAATCAAACTCGCCACCGCTTCCCATCCGGTTTCTGTGGCCATGACTTCCGTCATGGAGTCTTGTTCCGCTCTATTTTTCGCCACGTTCGCGTCGATCATTTTCTTTCTCTGATTGCGCATCAACTCGAGTTCGGCTACCGCTTCTTCCTTGATCGTGTCTATCTCTTCGCGTTCGAGTTTGCTTTTTTGTTCGAGCTCTTCGCGCATTTTTGCTAAGTATTCTTTTCTGAGGTCTCTCACCGGAGGCGGTGGCGTTGGGACCGGCGTTGGAATCGCGGAAGACGGTTCCCCGAGTTCGGCTACGTTTTCCATAGGTTGTTGTTGTTGTTGCATGGAGGAATTCTCGAGACTATTGGCACTCATACCCATGGCGTCCACGCTATCGCTACTCGGACCTTGTTGCATCGAACCAAAGTCGCCCTCATCCAAGGGCGGAGGAGCCGCGGAAACGAAATCACCCATGTTGGAATTATTACCGGCGTCGTTAAAATCCGAGCCTTGGCCGATAGAATGAACGGAATGCGCCGAATGAAGGCTCGCGTGCGACATCTCTCGTTCCATTTGCTCTTGATTTTGTTGTTGTTGTTGTTGCTGCTGGTGGAAACTTTCGCTCGAATCGTTCGTTGTCATCATCGGTGGTTGTGGAGGAGGCGTGCCAGTCACGTTTTCTCGAGTAAAATCTTCGTTGCTCGGTACCGATTGCACTTCGGCATTCGCGGTAGCGGGTGGTGGCGCGGAAACAAATCCGTCCGTTTCGCCTGCGCAATCGAAAGAGGACACGTGCGTAAGTGATTGAAAACAAAAATGGAAGAGTTTTAAGACGGAAGAGAATTGGAAAAAAGAAAACTGGTGCAGTGCGTGTTTAAAGGCGCAAACAAACGTACCCGCGGCGAAGAAATCGTTCGTCTGGTTTTGATCGGGTTGTTGCGGTGGCGGCGTGGACGCCGGAGTCGCGTCTGCTTTGAAAAAGTCGTCCATACTTTTCGCGTTTGAAGCTTTTTTTTTTGAAGTGGAGAATGAATTGTGTCGCGATGAAAAGACAAAAACCACACGGGCACGCGAAAACTGGAGAATGAAAAATTGGTGCTCGATCGATGATGTTAAATAATATTAAAAAGCTACTACTGATAAAGCGTACACAATATTATTATTCCGCGCTTGCATTCATCATCGCTTCCATGTTCGTTCCGAATTGTTGTTTCCGGCTATCAGGCCACGACTTTTGTTTATCGCCGTCGAAGGAGATCTTCGTGATGCTACCTAACCCTCTCGTTCGTCCTTCGCGAAATATGACCCGGAAGCCTTCCTCGACAAACTCTGGACGGTATAGCCATTGAAAGACGACTTTAGCGCGGTCTCCGGCGCGCAAAACGTCCTTGCCTTCAATTTTGCATATTCGGGCGCACTGACGGACGGACATGCAGTGTAAAACTGGCGCGTAACCGACGGTCAACGTCGTCGGAGAGACGAAGATTAAAATCTCAGCTTCGAAACTCCACGTCGAGCGAGGATGTAAGGATTTACAAATCATCGCCATACCTTTTCTGACGTCAGCTTTGTGCACAGGTTCTTTGCTGTTTTTCGATTTTATGGCAAAACTTGCGGATTGACCGGCGACGGCTTTAAGGATGGACGTTCGATGGGTCATCGTCGATTTGACGACAACCTCTTTGAAGTGGCCTAAAGAATCCGGACCCAGAAGAAGTTGTTGGTTCGTCGTAATCGACCCTTTGGTAACGACTCCAGAGACAACGGTACCGACACCGTTTACCGTGAACGCGTCGTCGAGGTGAACTAATGCACCACACTCATCCTTTCCGTGTTTATTCGTTGATTCTTCTTCTTCTTCTTTTTCTTCTCCGTTTTGTGTCTTTTTCTTATGCTCGTCGAACTGTCGCCGCGACGGCAGGTGGTTCAATAGCAGTCTTAATAAATCCAGATTTGTGTTTTCTACGCAAGATATTTGAAAGATTGGCGTGACGTCTGAATCACCGGCCATCGTTTTTATGCAAGTTGAAACGTCGTTGCTCTCTCTGACTACAATCGGTTTCTTGTGTACCCCGGGTCGTTTCAACAGTCTCAAAAGACTCTCCATGGTAGACTGAAGCAAGTGGTCGGCGCACATGTCGATTTTCGTTACACACACGACGAACGGAATCTTTAAACCAAGAACGATACCTAAATGTTCTTTCAACATGCCCACAACGCCGCCTCTGTTCGAGTCGACGACTAACATGGCGTAATCGGGACACACCGCGGTTAAGCCGCACAACGTCGTTTTTAAGTATTTTTCATGTCCACATAAATCTGAGAAGCTGATGACTTTACTCGACTTTTCGACAATCTCATTCCAGCGTAAACTATGGGTTTCCCTAGTCTTCTCGTCCTGATAGTTTGCAACTTTACCGTCTGGAGTAAATCCCATTATTTGCGTTGAAATTGAACTAGTTCGTCCCGTTTCCATCTCGTGTTTGTGTCGAAACACGTTAGCTCTCGCGCTGCCTCTCCCATTATCCAACACGCCCTTTGTCAACACGCCTAAAAGAGTCGATTTCCCCGAATCGACGTTACCGACCGTCGTTATCCGCAGCTCTAAATGGTTCGCCTCTTTCGCGAAAACTTTCCTAACCAGCATGCACTTTGCAAAACTCTCTTTTTTATTCGTTGTCTTCCTCTCGAAAGCTTCGGAAACTTTCGCGGATAACTGTCTCGCCATGTTTTCTAAAGTCTCAATCGACAGCTTCATCTCCTCCTCGCTGATCCCTCTGACGGTCCCATCGTCGTCGACGCCGATTTCATACAAACACTCTCCCCCGCCTTCATTCAACCGCCAAAGCAGTTGCGTGCAGAGCTTCTCGAACGCGCGCGGCGACGGCTTCACCAAGTGACGTTTGTATTCCACCGGGCCTTCGTCATTTTCTGGCGCGAGCTGGTTGCTCATGGACGACTCTAAATCAAACGGCGACGTCGGCGACGCTTTGTTGTCGTCGTCGTCGTCGTCGTTAAGAAGCTTCAGCGTTCGCTCCAGCTTCTCTTCCAACATGTTTTGTTCCCTCTCCTCTTTTCGTGCGAGTTGTAAATAAATACACACTCTGACGGCCGAGCCTGCTACCAAACGGACGTTACTTTCCTCTCGTTCGTCTACCGACGCTCAATCATCCGGAGACCCCGCAGTCGCAGACGATACGTGTGCTACGAGTAGTGGTAAATATTGGGGAAATGCACTTTTGAATTTGCCCTTTTTTCCAATACCCTTTATTATACTTTTGAACTTACGAGAAATGGTGAAAAAAAGGTAGAAATCAGAGAGCCAAAAAAAAAAACTCGATTTTTTCTTCTCTTTACTTTCGCGCACGCTTTTCCTCTACACCTTTACATAGCACATAAAAACGTCTTCTTTCGCGTTTTAATCATCGCACAGCGTTACACTCGCCGGATTTTGAAGAAGCAATGTCGTCGTCGTCGTCTAACGCGATGCTGTTCTCCGCGACCGAGGCAATCTGCTTCTCCGGAGGAAAGAGATTGAATCTCGGGAAAAAGAGCCTCCACAGTGAGGCGAAAAAATCGTCCAAAGTGGTCGTCCGAGCCATCCAAACGCCGAAGAAACCGACCGCGACGAGCGGCAGCGGCGAGTCTTCGACGGCTTCTTCGCGACAAAAAAACCAGATGGAAGAGAAAGAAGCGTATCCGTTCGAGAAGGAGTACAAAGATTGTGCGTGTGTTGTTGGTGTCGTTTATATTTGTTATCGACAATTGTTTTTCTCTCTCTTTCCCGAGGAGAGAGAGAGAGAGACCATATCTTTTTTTCCGATTATTTGCTGCTCGCTCTCTGTCGGTGAAATCTCTCGCTCTCTTTTTTTGGTCTAAGCGCTTTAAGCCGACGATGGACCTTATTAGAGTCCACAACGTGAAATTTTTTTTTAAAAAGCTACGCGCGACGCGTCGCATAAATACTGACAACAACATCCCTCTTTCTTTCTTTCTTCCTTTCTTTCTCTCAGATCAAACCGGGTACGCCTCTGTCCCAGGCCTCGCGTACGAGAACCAAGGGTGGGTGACGGAAATCGAAGGCGAAATCCCGAAAGAGATGGAAGGGACTTTGCTGCGCAACGGTCCCGCCATGTACGAGAGAGAAGGCTTTATTAAGTCGTACTTGGACGGGGACGGGATGGTGACGTCCGTGGCCGTGAAGGATGGTAAAGCGTATTTTCGGAATAAGTTTGTCGTGACGGAAGATTTCGACGAGGAAGAGAGAACGGGGAAGTATATTAAGAGCTCTATTTTCACGGCGGCGGATCCGAGACCGTTTGCGTTTGGGCAGAGATTGTTCAGAGACTTGTTGGGAGGTGATATTTCCAAGAAGCAGAACGGGGCGTATAACGTCATCAATTGGGGTGGGTCTTTGTGTGCGGTAGACTATAAGAAGCCGTACGCGTTGAATCCGGACACGTTGGAAACTATTGGTCACGGGAACTGTCCGTTGAGTTCGACGACGCACACGAGTCACTACAGAACGGTGACGGAACCGGATGGATCGAGACGACTCGTAGCTTTCATTAACGAAGTGAACTGGAGAGTGAACCATAAAAACGAAGACGGCACGGAGCACTTGGGTACCACGAACGCGGTTTTTTACGAGTTTGACGAAGACGGGAAGGAAGTGGCCAGACGCAAGTACCCGTATCCGTCTTCGTACGTTCACGATTTGATCGTCACGGAGAACTATTACGTCTTGTTCGATTGCCCGATTAAGATTGATTTCAAAAAGACATTTACGGATTACTTGACGCAGAACGCTTGCCTGTCCGAACTCATTTGCGAAGATACGGAGCGTCAGCCGTTGTTTCGAATCTTCCCGAGACGTGGAACGGATATGAAGGTTCGAACGGCGCCAGCGGATTATTGGTGCTACGCGTATCATCACGTGAACGGTTTCGAAAACGACGACGGAGATATCGTGTTTGATACGTGCACGTGGGATAAGTTTACTTTGTATTTCACCGATATCACGAATCCGAACGGGAAAGATAATTTCCCGAGAATGAAATTGAGTCGATTTATCATCGACATGAAGAAGTATGAAGCGAAACATTATTTATTATCCGATGTTCCGTGCGAGTTGCCCATCACGTCCTGGGATTACACGGGAGAGAAGTACGAGCACATGTACTTGTCAACTTCTGTTGGTCGTAAAGATGGCGTCAACGGCCCGATGCAAGCTTTGACAAAATGTTCCTTGAAAACGGACGAGACTAAATTGTACGCGGAGGAACAGTGGATCCCGGGAGAGCACAAGTTCGCCATGGAACCGTTTTTTGTCCCGCGCCCGGGCAAAGATTTAGATGAAGACGATGGATGGGTCGTCGCGTTAGTGCACGATGCGAGGTACGAAAACTCTGACTTTGGTGGAAGAGGAACTGAAATGGTCATCATTGACGCGAAAAAGTTCTCCGAAGGACCGGTCGCGCGTTTGCGATTACCGAAATACGTTCCGTACGGCGTGCACGGCTCGTGGTCGTCGGAGTACATTGCCGGTCCACCGAAACCGGACGAGTTGGCTCGTTTGGAAGAGTTGAGAAAGAACAGCGATGGTAAGGCCCCAATTTCTTTGGGACACAAAGATATCATCCAAACGACGAGTAGGAAAGAGGTAGAGGAGTTAGATTTGCGAAAAGTTGGCGCGGGCATTGGTGGTGCGTTGTTGGGTATCACCGCTTTGAGCGAAATGATCGGACAAATGGGATTCTTCCAGTAAGAGGAAGAAAAATGCACGTTTATAAAATACGCATAGCGCATGCGTCATCACCTTTTTACCATCGCCGCTCTTTTATTGTAAAAGCTAATATGTTGATAGCCAACCGTGTAATCTAATACTAGAATATCAAGAAGAAGAAAGAAGACAAAGTGTCCACGAACATTTCATCTAAAGCGCGTGTCTGATAATCCATCGCATTTACAGTTAGTTCTTGTCGCACTATGATATTAAAACTTTGCTACTCGTATTCACTATATGCTACTCGTATTCACTATATGACATCTATCTATCTATATATATACACACACACACACACACACATCTAGGTATCGGGTACAAACGGTGATTTTAATAAATAGCTTCTTCTTGTCGCATGGTTGCTTCGAGAGAGAAAACATCATCGATTTCCTCGTCTGACGGCGGCGCCGGAGTTGGCGTCTTCCTTCCAAACTCGCTCGCCGATAACACCTCACCTTCCAACAAATTATCACCGTCTCGACCATTCGGCGACGCTTTGCGCCGACAAAATGCTTCTATTCTATCCCACGCTTCCGCGAGCGTTTCTGTCGGGCATGTCAAAACGACTCTCGCGTATCCAAAAGCGCCAAAACATTGCCCAGGAAGCACCAAAACGCTCTCTTCGCTGAACAGCCCGCTCGTAAAAGCGACGTCGTCCGTCATCCCCGCCGCTCTGAAACGTTCACAGTCGATTTTCACCAACGCGTACATTGCACCGTCCGGCAACGATTCCATGCTCAAACCTGGACACCTTTCGCACTTTTCGATGCACACGTCTCTGGCCTCTCTCAACGTTTGCAACGTTTCGTTCAGCCACGCGGAATCGTCGTTTTGCAAAATGAACGGTAACGCCGCTTGTAACGGCGTAGGCGGGCCTAACGTCACCTGCGAAAGCTTTTCCAATGCGTCGTGTATCCCACCATTCTTCATGATATCGTTTCTATCGTGCACTAACAACCATCCTAGCCGCCAACCGGGTACCAACCATCTCTTCGACAATGACCCGACGGCTAAAATGGGCACAGTCTCTGACACGCTCGCCAAAGGCAAATAGTTGCACCTATCCCCAAACGAAATGTCTTCGTACACCTCGTCAGCTATGATCGGTAATTTCAAATCCTCGCACGTCTCGCAAATTTCGACCAAATGCCTCTCCGCGAACAACGCTCCGCACGGATTGCTTGGATTATTCACCAAAATAGCCGATATCTTCCTCTTCGTCCCGTCTCCCTGCCTTTCCTCCACCAACCTTCTCACGTGCTCTAAATCAATCTCCCAATCCTTTTTCCCGTCTAAATCATAAAAAACGCACTCCACGCCGTGCGCTTCGCACAACGTTTGATACAGCGCAAACCCCGGTTTCGGCAACAACATCGCCGTATCCCTATCTCCGTCTTTCGCCAGCACCTGAATCGCGTGCGAAAGCGCTTGCGAACATCCGTGCGTCAAAAACGCGTCGCGCGCGCTCAGTTTCGCTCTCGAGTTTGGATACACGACGACGGCAGAGCCGTCCGCGCTCTTTCGCGGTTGGTTTTTCGTCGTTTTCTGCTGCGAGGAAGAAGAAGGATATTCGCTGCTGCTGTCGTTCGTCGTCGTGGTGGTGCTTCTCGAATCATTTTTTCCAACCGTCGTCGTCGTCGTCGTCGCGTTATTTTTAGCTTCTAAATCGTCAACGTTTTTCTCCTTCTCCTTCCTCTCTCCTGGGGAAAACGAAGATCTCCTCCTGGTCACGTCGAAACTCTTCCTGGCCATCCTCGGCCCGTACCTCAGCGCTAAACTCGCTCTCGCTTCGTGCAACCCGCTGCTCGGCGCGTACCCGTTGTTTTTCTTCTCCTCGAACGTCTTCTGGACGTGTTCGACGACGCCCGGGGGCGGCTGCAAGTGGCCAAAGACGGAGGGATCTCCCAACGCGCAGCTGATGACGGATTTGTCCGGGTTGGGCGTCGCGTTGAAGTTATCCATGATTTCTCGGATGGGGTTCCTCGTTCGGGAGGCGGACGTGGATGCGGTGATGGACCACGTTCCCTCGTTGTTCGATGAACGAGGGGGAGTCATTCGTGCCACGGAAGAGGAGGAGAGGCGCCTCGTCTTCGTCTTCGTCTTCTCTCTTCAAATGCGAAAATGGAATGAGGAGAAGTGGGGAGTATTACGGAGCACTTTTGACTACCGAGCAGCCGCCCCGCGTCTAAAGAATATCTATTATCGAGCTTTTCGTATACTAAACTACCGCAAACTAAAACGCGCAAAAATCTATAACCTACTTCTTCCTAACGCTCGATGGTCGTTTGTACCGTCGACGATGTCGTTGGAAGGATAAATGTGCGAGACGTTTTGTTCGACCGCGTCGGCGAAGACTTCCGGCGCGGTGAGCGGACCGAAATGTCCGAGCAGACCAAACTCCAGCGCGCGCGCGCCTCTGATTCTCTCCGCGACAACTTTACCGACGCCGTACGCGTAGGTTTTCTTGGTCGCACCGCCTGTAGCGATCGTGACTGGACATTTCGACGTATCGATTCTTTCTTCGATAAAACGCAACGCGTTTAAATCTTCCTCGCCGTTTTCGTAAATCCGCGCTTCGATTTCCGGGTCGCACGTCAAAGCGACGCCGCCGCTCGAGGAACCTTCCTCCTTTCGAAACCCGCCGTCAAAAACGTACCCTCTCAAACTCCTCTCGTCCATGACTTGTCCTAAAATCCCTTTTCGATAGGACTCGTACGCGTGCTCGAAACTTGTAAACGTCCTCTTCCTTTTTCTCGCGTTGCGTTGCAAACTCCCGTCGGGCTCGGCGTACGCGCGCATCCGCGGATACGCGCGTCTCTCCAACGCGAATATCGGTTCGTACGCTAAAATCGACGCAAACGTCCCGGGTTCTGTGGCTTCTAACCAAAGCGACGCGAACCCGCCTAACGAGTGTCCGACGGCGTGCCATTTCGAGGACATCCCCGCGTCGTCGCCGCCGCGTCGTCGTCCTCCTTCTCTCTCGTCCTTCTCTCTCACCGCTTCCAAAACCAACTTGGCGTCTCTCGCGAACGTTTTCCAGGACAAGTCCACGTCTTCTTCTTCTCCCTCTTCTTCTCCACCGCGCGGCGGCGGCGGCGCAAACCGACTCCTCCCGTGCCCGCGCTGGTCGTACGTCACCACTCGCGCGTTGCGCTTCACCAAAGCCTCGACGACCGCTCTGTACGCGAGACAGTTGATGCCGTTGCAGTGCAACAACAAGACGTTTTTGTATTTGTATTTGTTGTTAATGTTCTCGTCGACAAAATCGTAGCACTGAAGAATGCACGCGCCGTCTGCGGTGCGCACCGAGAACGGTCGCATCGTTGTTGTCATCGAAGCTTTCTTTTCACGTCGTCGTCGTCATCATTTATCTATCTGTTTTACGCGTGCGCATTTGGGGAAAATTCGTGCGTTTTGTAACACCAAAAGTCGCATCATCGCTCCACACATCACGGGCGCACGAAAGACACGCGCACGCGAGAGAAACTAAAAAAATGGGCGGCGGTGGCAATATTACCAACGACGACGACGACGACGACGACGAAAATGATACCATCCTCGACCAAATCAATCACACCGGGAACCCAATCGTCGACGAGGTTTTGAACGACACGAAGACGACGGTGCTCGAGATGGAAAAATGGATCGCGAACAAAACGAACGCGTCGGAAGAGGTCGTCGGAGAAATCGCGAACGCGGTTAAGGATATCGCGACGACGGGGCATTTTGGCGTGAATGGTACGAACGCGACCGTGCCGGTGGTGCAAGACGCGTTGTTGGTTGAGAAGCAGGAGGCGCAACAGACGGACGAGAAGCTCGAGATTTTACGAAACGTGCCAGAGTTTAGATACCGGAGCGAAGCGGCGCTCGGCGGAAACGAGGACGTCGTCGCTGCCGGTATCAGCGGGACGAACCGCGCGACGATGCTCTTACAGAACGTCAACGCGTACGAGCGTAAGGATTACTTCGTCTTTGGGACAATCTCGATGGCGTTTTGCGTGGCGTTCTTCTGCGCCGTCGTGTTGAGGAAGCACGCGCAAAAGTTTACAAACGCGTCGTCGGCGAAGAGAAGCGGCGAAGAGGAAGGAGAGAAAACTATTATCGCGGACAGAGGTGACGGCGATTTGGAGAAGGCGTCGCTGATGAGGAGCATCGTCGGTAAGATTAAGTACGGCTCGGTCGTGTGACGATGTGCGCATAAACTTTAGCCCGTTAGTCAACTCTCGTGTACTATTATTTTTGTATTTATTCCTCACACCACGCACTCTCCTAACGAACGCGCGACGAAACCATCTTTTTATCAACATGCCGTCGCAAGCGGCGGTGCGGAACAAAAAACGACGCGTGGAAAAACAGAAGCGAAAACAGAGAGAAACGGAGGAAGGAACGACGGCTGCTGCTGCTGCTGCCGTTCGGTTTGAAGCGAACTTTAATAAAGACGGCGCCCCCGTGGGGAAAAAAGTGAAACTTTCCGTCGTCGCCGACGACGACATCGAACGCGTCGCGAGAACCGGCGCGTACGGAAGCTACGGCGCGAACAACAACAACAACGACGAACGATTCTCGATCGAAGACGACGAGTGGGCGACCTCGCAACGCGCCTGGAATAGCTTAGCCGCGCACTTGGAGAAGTTCAAGAGTAAAAAAGTTTGGGCGCCGTTCTATTACGACGGCTTGGTCGCGAAGCGCTTAAAGCTGGCAGGCTTCGTCGGCAAGATAACGCACGAAAAGAGAGACTTTTTCAAACGCATCAACGACACGAGATTCATCGAGAACGTCGACGTCGTCATCGACAACCCACCGTACACGGGTAAAGGCATCAAGGAGAAAATTTTAACCGCTTTGATCGAAAAAGACCTCCCGTTTTGTTTGCTCCTCCCGCTCGGCGTGCTGCACGCCAAGTTTCTCCGCGACGTGACGAGCGGCGAGAGGAGGAAGAAAGTGCAAGCCATCGTGCCGAGGAGAGTGTTCGTGCACAAAGAACACGGCGAGGAGTTGCCGTTTAAGTATTTGGTGTGGCTGTGTTACGGGTTAGAGTTAGAAAAGGATTTAGTGCTCATGGATGAAGATTGAGAAAGGAGATCGAGAGCGAGCGAACGCGTAGTTTGTAGCAGTTTTTAGTCTAGTGTCTCGTGAGATTCAAATCGAGCAATTTAGGGAAAAAAATTCAAAAAAATGCATCAAAAAAAAAGAGCGAAAGACGAGCCCCGACGCTCTCTCTCTCTCTCTCTCTCTCTCTTGTCGTTGATATTTTCTCCGCATTTCGTCGCGAGAGAATACGCGCATTCGAGACGCGTCGTGTTTTGATATTCGATTTCCTTCGCGATCGGAGAGAGTGTGTACGTATAATAAACTCTCTTTTGTATATAGAGTTTGGTTTTTTGTGGGGGGAATTTGAAAATTTGAACGGCAACCACATTTTTGGATATAATCATGTCCACTTCCCAGCTCGAAGTTTACCGCGACGGAGACGAAAACGTCGAGGAGGAGAACGAGGCGACGAACAGCGGCAAAATTGAGCTGATTTTTGGTCCGATGTTTAGCGGGAAATCCACGGAGCTTCACCGACGAATTCGTCGCCACAAAATTGCCGGTCGGTCTGTTTTGTTGGTGAAATACAAAGACGATACGAGATACGCGCACATTTGCGGATCGAACGCGAACGTCACGCACGACCACCAATCTTTACCCGCGCATTCCGCGAGGGAGTTAATGGGAAACGTGGATAATATCGCGCACAATTACGACGTGATTGGTATCGATGAAGGGCAGTTCTTTGGAGACGTGGTTGAGTTTTGCGACCGGTGGGCGAATAAAGGGAAAGTTGTTATTTGCGCGGCGTTGGATGGAACGTACGAGAGGGAGATGTTTAACGATATTTTGAAGTTGGTTCCAATGGCGGAAAGCGTGGACAAGTTGACGAGCGTGTGCGCGATGTGCTCGAAGGACGCCTCGTTTACGTTGAGGTGTTATAATAATAGTAAGGATAGCGGCGAAGGGAAGGAAGACGAGGAGGAGCCCGTCGAGCTCATCGGCGGGGCGGAGATGTATAAAGCGGCGTGCAGAAAGTGTTATTTTGCGGCGATGAAAGGTAGGAGAGGAGAGAAGAGAGAACATGTGGGCGAAGCGGTGACGGTAAAAACGGCGAAGAAGAAAGCAACGACGCCTTTGGCTGCGAGACCAGTCGTCGGCTCGCCGACAAACGCGAAACGGGTCGCGGAGGCGTTGGCCGATACGGTAAATTCTCTCTCGTTGCAAACGCCGCCACTGAATGCGATGACAAGAAATAAAGCGACGCCTACGAAGTATAGCGAAGACGTCGGCGATGCTTTCACTTTCGCCACGCCGAGTGGCGGGAACGCTCTCTTAGATGATATTGACTTTGCAACGGGCAAGCTGGGCGAACAGGTGAAAAAGGCGAAAAAAACGGCGACGAAGAAAGGCAGAGGATTCGGTGGACCTGGGAGAAGTCCTTTGACGGATTTCATGAACACGTCCAGAAGTCCAATCACGACGTTGCGTTAAGTTGTGGATGAGAGAAGAGAAGAGAGAAACTTATATGTAGAGTACACTAATAAAATGCACAACGCCGGCGGCAGGCGAAGAGCTTGCTCGAAGCGTATGTTGTAATGCGAAGAAAACACTTGTATTTAGATTTAAATCATTGAAGACCACCACCGTCAAATCTCGAAGATAACCCTCCGCCAGCGCGTTTCATGGCTTCTCTTGGATCCATTGAGCCCACTTTGGATATCTTGAGATCTCTTTCCCTATCAAAAGGTCTGTACGTCCAGCCCGTGCCGTCCTCGTCCTCGCCGTCGTTCTTCCTGTCTTTCTTTTTCTCCTCATCCTTTCTAGCCTTTTTCTTCTTCTGCTTTTTTCTACCTGACTTTCTATCGTCGTCATCTGACTCTTCGCTGCTACTGCTACTTCTCTCTCCTTTCTTCTTCTTCTTTTTGCTATTGCCTAAGTTCTCTCTGTGTTGCTCTAAAAGTGACTTCGTTCTCCCGGCGCCTTTGTTGTATTCGTCAATCATCTTCCTCTTTTCGTCTTCTTTCTTCGCCTGAGCGACGGCGTTCGGCAACGCGTACATTCTTTCTTGCTGCTCTAAGAATAACATCGTCTCACTTTTTCCGTCTTTTGGATTTCGAGTCCACTCATCGATCGTTTTTTGGTCTCGAACCATTAAGCCGTCCTTAGCAAACGCAGTGACGCTAGCAGAGAGTGAACCTTGCGCCGCTTTTCTTTCCGGCGGAAGTTCCGTCATCCATACTTCTCTCGTTTTGTCGTCGTCCGCGCTTCCAGGTGCTTTATCAAACGCATCATCGAGTAAATCTTCGTCTCCAGGAAGTGACTCGTTCCGTTTCTTCCTCCAGATGGCTTTTTCTCGTTCATTCTTCAACCACGCTTCGAATTCCTCGCGATCCTTCGCGCTGTTTCTTTTTTCGTCCAAAGCTTTTCGTTGCGTTTCATCTTTGAGCACTTCGTACGCTTTCTTCACCGCGTCAAACGCAGCAGCTGCGCACGGTTCGTCGCACTTATCTGGGTGAATCACTAGCGATAACTTCCAGTATATCTTCTTCAACTCGGCGTTGGAGTGTTCCGGTGAAGCGGAGAGCACGTCGTAGGCATCGCCGTCATTTTTGAGTATGGAGATGACCCGTCTCGCGGTAGCCGAACGACTTTCGGAGGATTTTGAATCGACAAACTCCACGATATCCGGCGGCGGCGGTCCAAAACCGAATCCTTCGTCTGCTAATTCTCGTTGTTGCCTTTGCATTTCTTCGAGCATTTCTTTTGGTGGCGCCATTGGTCCGAGCTGTTTTCTCGGTCTTTCTCCTTCAATCGCAATCGCAACTCCAACAGTGTCATCATCTCCTCTTTTCTCCTTGAACTTAAGCGTGCCTTCTTTTTTTATCGATGGCTGTTGCTCGTCTCCGTTTTCCTCCTTATCTTCGTCGTCGCTATCTTCGTCAATTTCTTGACCGTGTTCCTTCAACCTCGCCTCTGCCTCTTCCCCGGTCAATACCTCCGCCTCCTCCCGTCCGCAATTCCTCTCCATCTTCTCTCTCAGCCTCTCTTCTTTCCTCTTCTCCATCTCATCTCTTTCCATTTCTTCTCTCTCCCACGGCAGCATTGCCACCCGAAAACTCTCCAGACGTTCTTCACCAACCTCAAACGCCATCGCAACTTTCGCAAACGCAAACTCTTTCCTCTTCAATCGATTCTTCGTCAAAGTCCACGCACCGGTACTCGGCAATTTTATCATCCCGACGTTTCTAAACACAGTTTCTAACAATTTTCTCATGATTTCATCTGGAACGCCATCGATCGGTACCGCGTTCCCATCGTCCACGCTCTTCAAGAGTGCTCTTAAATCCTGACGCTGGCTCGGAAAGCGCGAGAGGATGTGCTGCACGGCTTCGATGGCATTTTGACCTCGTCTTAGTAGCGTTCTTTGCGACACCGCGCCGTCGTCGTCGTCGTCGTCGTCGTCGTCCTCTAAATTCTCGGAACGTTTCTCATTCTCCGGATCGTCGTCGCTGCTCTCGCTGTCACTGCTGCTCTCGCCGCTGCTCTCGCCGTCACTGCTCTCTCCCGACCGTCTGCTTCTCTTCTTCGTTTTCTTCTTTTCTCTCTTCTTCATCTTCTTGGCTTTTTTCTTCTCCTTTTTCTCTTTCTTCTTCATCTTCTTCTTCTCTTTCTTCTCCTTCGCGCGAGCTTCTTCGGCGGCGCGAGCGTCGTTCGAGTTCCTCGCCGCCCGAAAACTTTTATACGCCTCGTTCAAATCGTTCACGTTTTGCAACGCGGCGGACATTTGCGGGTGGTTGTTGGACATGATGGCGAAGATGGAAAAAAAAGACGAACGAGTCTCTTCTTCCGTCCTTCTTCCGCCAAAAAAGCCAACTTCTCTCCTCCTTCCGCGCGAGCGCGCGAGAAGAAGAAGCGCACGGAGAGAGAAGGAGAAGAGCGAACGACGCGACGCGGCGAGGGAAAGGGTTTGCGGTGAAAGAGACACGCAACCAACTCCGAATTGATGAAAAACGTGTTTTTAATGGAGAAACGGGTGCACGCTTTTCCACAAAAAAAAAGAGCGAACGAGCGCGAATATCACTCACACGTCGCCGAGTTTATCTCTTCCTCTCTTCCGTGTCACCTCCGAGCAAAAACCGCGCGGAAACCTTTTGCCGAGAGGCGACTATTCTCTCTCTCTCTCTTTTCCTTTTTATAATCACGAGAGTGTTTCTCTTCCATCTCGAGTTAGGGGATTACGTGGCCGAAAATTGGAAAAGAAGCGCTCGCGTTTAGTATCATCAATCAGATAATTAATGTCAGCACCGAGCGCGATGACCGCGAAGAACTTAGCCGACGTTCTCTCTCGAATCACCGTCGCGTGCTCGAAGCGGTCTTCTTCTTCTTCTTCCGCGACGACGACGACGACTCGGTTAGTCGCGGTGTCCAAGACGAAACCGGTCGAGCAGCTCCGAGAGGTGTACGACTGCGGGCACAAGATATTCGGCGAAAACTACGTGCAAGAGATTCTGGAAAAAGCGCCGCAACTACCAAAGGACATAGAGTGGCACTTTGTCGGGCACATTCAATCGAACAAAGCGAAAGCGTTGGTGCAAGGCGTGCCGAATTTATCGGTCGTAGAGACGGTGGATTCGAAAAAATTGGCGGATAAGTTGAACGTCGCGGTGGAGCAAAATAAAGCGCTTCGCGAGGAGCGGTTGTTGGACGTGATGGTGCAAGTGAACACGAGCGGCGAGGAGAGCAAGTACGGCGTCACCCCGGGCGAAAACGTCGTCGATTTAGCCAAGTACATTCGAGATAACTGCAAGCAGTTGAAGCTGATTGGTTTAATGACGATTGGTATGCCGGACTACACGTCCAGACCGGAAAATTTCGAGTGCTTGCGAGAGGAGAGGAAACGCGTGTGCGACGCGCTCGGTCTCGGCGAGGATTACGAGCGCGCGTTAGAGTTGTCCATGGGTATGAGCGGAGACTTTGAAAACGCGATCGCGATGGGAAGCACGAACGTTCGAGTTGGTTCGACTATTTTTGGGGCCCGCGATTACTCCAAATAGAAGATGATGACGATGATGACGACTAGATTGAGAGATGAACCCCTACGTAGACCTTTTTGTACAATAACAAGTTTTGGAATTTGCGTCACACTTATATATCCTTTTTTTTCTGCGCACGCCGGCGAGACATAACACTTGGCACATGAACGTCCCGAAGAAGGCTTCAAACGCACCGCTCGCCGTCGCGCTGACGCTCTTCGCTTCGCTCACGTTCGCCTTCCCGATGTATCTGTCGCACAACCCGTCCAATCCCCTTTCCACGAACGAAAAAGGTCTCTCTTCTGCGGCGATTCGACGCGGCGTTTTCATGAACAGCGGGAGTAAAGACGTCGGATACGATCCAACCACGGACGTGGATAGTTTGAATTCTAAACAGCGGAAGTGATGCTAACGTCGTACGAGCGTTTATACGACGAGCGAATGGCACGACTTCGCGAGATATCGGAGAGTGGAGACGAGGTGTTGGCGCTACTGTATTTGCGGGCGAATATCGTGCCGTTGAGGAGGATGTGGTCGTGGGCAGTGCCGAATAAAGAAGCGTTGGTGACCATAAAAAAGTATTCGCCGAACGGCGTGTGCGAGATCGGTGCTGGTTTAGGATTGTGGGCGAAGATGCTGCGAGACGAAGGCGTCGACGTGTGGGCGTACGATGTTTTCGCTCGCGGAGAGAATAACGGGTACGTGACTGGAGGATTTAATACGTCCAAAGAGGACGACGCGCCGCCTCCATTTTGTACGGTAGACGAAGGCGGCGTGGAGAAGATAAAAGATCATCCGCGACAGTCTCTTTTCTTGTGTTGGCCGCCGCCGGAAGCTGCGAGCGGCAACGCGCCTGATATCGCCCGCTTCGCGGCGCTAGAGTCGTTGACTCGTTACAAAGGAGACTGCGTGTTGCACGTGGGAGAAGGGGCGAATGGAGAAACGGATGGAGAAATGTTTAGAGAGAAGTTGCACGAGCAGTTTGAGCTGAAAAATGTCGTCTCCATTCCGAATTGGCCGAACGCCTTCGATCGTTTGACCGTGTACGAGAGAAGAAGCAAAGCGCAAAAAGGAGCGCGCAATGAAAAAACATCGCCATCGTTGCAAAAGAAAGCATCAAACGCGGAGCGAGAGAAATGGAACGAAGAAAGACGCTGTCGCTTGGAAGCGATGGATCAGAGATGGGAAGAGTTGTGTGTCGAGCACGTCGAACGCAAGAAAAGTGACAACTCGTCTTCGTCATCACTTTTACTTTCCTCCATCGAAAGAGAAGCTATCGAGGCGGTGAAAAGAAGAAGCGGCTTGTTTCGAAGACTGGTCCTTTCTCGTCTGCTGTTATAAAAAATAGTATTCGTAGTATTAATAGCTATCATCGTTAGTTGTAGAATGTTATTGTAAATTAGTGACTAGTTTTCTAATGACTGATCTCAGCGCCGCTTTCGACTTGCCCGTCGCGCCGGACGCGTCTCCAAACACGGAATCCCCGTCTTCTCCCGCTCTCCCGATTCCGGTATCTATCGGAACCTTCCCTAAAAACGGAATTCCTTTTTCTCTACACATCTGCTCCGCACCACCTCTAGTCGCCGCAAAAACCGGGCAATCAATCGTTAATCGACTCGAATCAATTCCTTTCGCCTCCAACGCTTCTTTCACCAACGCGGTCACGTCCTCCTTCCCGTCATCCAGACTAAACGTTACCTCCCCTAACCTCAAATCCGACCCGCTCATATTCTCCACTACTCCTAAAACCTTAACCCCAGTCTTTTCGCAAAAGTTCACCTCTTTTCTCACGTCTGCCATGGCAACCTCTTGCGGCGTCGTGACGATTAAAGCGCCATCAATCTTCGCTCCTCCTTTCAAATACTGCACGATGCTCAAGTGTTCGTCGCTCGTCCCCGGAGGCGCGTCGACGATTAAATAATCCAACTCCCCCCACTCCGTGTCGCACAAGAACTGCTTAATCAACCCATTCTTCCTCGGTCCTCTCCACACGACCGAATCGTCTTTATTCGGCAGCAAAAAACCAATCGACATGACGCTCAGATTCTCCGTCACGTACACCGGCTGCCATCCGCCGTTGCTCCTGTGCACGTCGGCACCTTCTTTTCTCGTCATCGTCGGCACCGACGGCCCGCATATGTCGATATCCAACAGCCCAACTTTACACCCGTTCCCTTCTCCTTCCGACAGCTCTCTCGCCATCGCTTGCGCCATGGTCGATTTCCCAACTCCACCTTTCCCGGATAACACCAATATCACGCTCTTACACTTCTCCAGTCGACTCGCAATCGCGAGTTCTTCCTCCGTCTTTTCTCCGTTTTTTTGGAATTTCCCGCTCGCGCATTCTTTTTGGTTCGGACACCCCTCGCACGACGACGCCGTCCCGGCGGTTTTGGACGTCGGTCCGACGCACGTCTCGTTCCTCCTCGCTTCTTCGTTACTACTCTCGAGAGGTGGTGGTGGTGCTGGTTCCATTCGACGCGGCTTCTTCTTCTTCTTCTTCTTCTTCTTTCTCTCGCTTTTCTTGGGGAAGAAAGAAAAGTGACGCCGAGAGCGAGTGAGAGAGAGAGAGAAAAAGCAAAAAAATACACAGCAAAAGAGAGAGAGAAGAAGGACGAGGACGTTTCAAACGCCACTCTTTCCTCCTCCTCTTCTTCTTCTTCTTCTTCTTCTGCGAGCTCCTCCTCCTGCTTTTGCATCGCTCTCTGCCTTTCGCGTTTCGCGTGCTCGGTCGGTGCTTCTTCTTCTTCTTCTCGTTGTTCGTTGTTCGTTGTTGCTTTTTCTCTTTCCAAATCGATTGATTATCTTGCTTACCAACCGTTTTCGTTCACGAAAGAGAGAAAAAAGAAAAAAAAAGAACGCAACGGCATTTCAAAAGATAAGCGCGAGGGAAAGACCTTTTCGTTCGCGCGCTTGAGAGAGAGATTGAGAGAGAGAGAGAGAGGAAGAGGAGGAAGAGGAGGAAGAGGAGACGAGAGCGCATTTGACGGGAAAAAAAATGTCCGCTCCCCAAAGCTCGAAAGACGCGTTAGCGGCGCCTCTGTTAATGGACGACGAAGAAGAAGAGGAAATTATTCCTACCGCTGGTGGTGGCGGTGGCGCGCCAAAAATCCCGAGAGAATCGATGGAAGAAACGACGCAGCATTTTATCGAGGATTTGCAGCTGGAACGAGAACAGTCGCTGATTATTGGCGGAACGACGGATGGTGCAAACGACGCGGAGGAGGAGACAGACGAGGCTGGAAAATTAGCGTCCGCGGGCACCACCGGGGAAGACGACGACGACGTCCGGCTTCCCACGCCTCCTCTTCCTCCGTTTCGCTCGGCGGAGACGTTTTTATCCACGGCTTCGAGTCCGAGAGGTCGCGCGCAGGCGTTTTTGAGGAATAAGTTGGGACCGTTAGCCGGTGGGAGTCCGAAGAGCGCGTCTTCTCCCGGAGTCGTCGTCGAGCACGCGCTGCACACGACCAAGGAATCTTCGGTGCCGCTGCGTCCTTTGTTGGATCAGTGCGAAAAGTTACACCGCGAGGGGATGTTGAGAGATAAAGCGATCATCGATAATCTGCCGCCGTACATGAGTTTAACCGAGCTTTTACCGCAAACGAATAAAATCGCCTTGAGTGGCGGACACATGGATTCCAGACAGGCTCTGACGCACGACGAGTTGAAGAAGTTTATCGCGCGGTGCCAGAAAGATTTCGAGAGGTGCGGCGCGACCGCGCACTCGTTGCGCATCGCGGTGTGCGTTCCAAACGGGCCTACGTTGGTGACGAGTCTTTTAGCAACCATGCACAAGCACTGTTGCGTACCTATTAACCCGCAAACGACGGTAGAGGAGACCGTGGCGGAGTGTTTGTCGACAAACGTGAGCGTGATTTTGTACCAAAAAGATACCGGAGATAGCGAGAAGAAAATAAAAAGCGTAGTCGATCAGTTGGGGCTGATTCCGATTTTAATCGTTCCTGACGAGAAAAAATCTGGGATGTTTGAGATGGAGGGCGATCCGTTTCGAGTGGACGCGACGAGAATCAAACGGAAAGTGTTCAGTCGAAGGCAGTTGAAGTCGACGTTCATGGAAGATCCGAGGGCGCGCGTCGGGTTGGTGTTGCACACAAGTGGTTCGAGTGGGAAGAAGAAAGTAGTACCGATTACGATTTCCCAGTTAGCGGTTGGGGCGATTGCGATTGCATCGTCTTGCGAGTTGAACGAGACGGATAAGTGTTGCAACTTTATGCCTTTGTTTCACGTCGGCGGGATTTGTCGCAACGTATTGGCGCCAATCTTTTCTGGCGGATCGTTAGCTGCGATGGCATTTTTCGACGCCAGAGATTTCTGGATGACGTTGAAATCAAGAGAATCGACGTGGTATTACGGCGCACCGACTATGCACGCGTTGATTCAAAAGTCTGGCGAAGAGAATCCAAAGTTTTTGGAATATTCGAAGATTCGCATGGTCGCCGCAGCTGCGGGGCCATTGCCACACACGCTTTCAACGCAGTTAAGAAAGACGTTCAACGGAGCCGTTGTGCTTCCTTCATACGGTATGACGGAATGCATGCCTATTTCGTGTCCTCCGGCGAACTACGCTTTGGAGAAACCGGGATGCTCCGGTCGGGCTATGTGTCCAGAAATCGCCATTTACGATCCAAGCACTGGCGAACAGTGTAAAGTTGACGAAATTGGCGCGGTTTGCGTCCGAGGTGAGATTGTCATGCGTGAGTACGAAGTAGATAAAGCCGATGCGTCAGATTTAGCTATGGAAGGATCCATGTCTGGAAAATCGTCGCCGGCGTTGAGTGGCGCGCAACCAACGCTCGCAAAATTCTTCGACGGTAATTGGTTCGATACGGGGGATATCGGTCGTTTAGATAGCGATGGATTTTTGTTCATTACAGGCCGTTCGAAAGAAGTAATCAATCGCGGCGGTGAAATCATCTCGCCGATTGAAATTGAAGACGCTATTCAATCGCACGCGGGCGTTTCTGAATGCGCCTGTATTTCCGTGTCGCATGAAACTTTGCAAGAGTGCGTCGGGATTGTTGTTGTGCCAACGCAAGACGCGCCTGCGCAGGCGTCTTTTGCCGCTGGCTTGAAGTATTTGTGCGAACACGTCAAAGATAGATTACCGCCGTCGAAATGGCCGAGCGTTTTGGTAATCGCTGATTCCATTCCGAAGGGCTTCACTGGGAAAGTCTCTCGGGCAAAAATTGCCAAGGCATTGTCCATCCCTGAAGTGAAGGAAAACGATAACGAGTTAGAGCGAACATTCTTTGCGGTAGATATGAACCACGGCACAGACGTCACCCCTGGCTCTCCGAAGGACGTCAAAGTTCTCCGCGCGAGCGATGTCGCGAAAGATCGCGTCACAACGGCGATGTTGGCGTTGGCCAACGTTGAAGAGGCGGAAACGATTGTTGACGCTGCTGGTGTTATCGTTGGCGTCGTAAAGGTGTCCAACCGAACTATTGGCGAAGATGAAAACGAAGACACGGAGCTATTAAAGCTCATTAAACCCAAACTAGCTGGATGTTTCCACCCAAAAGTTATAGTTCCGACGAGCAATATTCCGAGAAACGCCGATACGGGCGAAGTCGATTACGATTTCATCGTAGGTTTAACGACAAAGGCTCGAGCGGGGAGAAAAAAATCTGACACCGAGGCGTTAATCATTCCATACTGGGCGGAGACTTTACACGGCGTCGATCCGGAAATGGTCAACGTTAAGGATGATTACTTCGCCGTCGGAGGTACGTCTATTACTGCGGGTCAGTTGGCGTTCAAGCTTCGAAAAGCGTTCGGAATGAAAGCAATGACTGGAGCGGATATGTTCGAACTACGAACTATCGAAGCAATTGCAAAGAAAATTGATGCGAAAAAGTCCGGTGGAAACTCTAAAGGTGGTTCTGCTGCCGATGATAAGAGTAAGAAAGTTCCAGTCGGACCTGTGAATTGGGTTGAGCCTCATTCCTCCATCGCGCAGTCGACTTTGCTCATCCAGTTAATTCCGTTGTTCATCATTCGTCCAAGTTTGACTTTGTTTCGATGGACGGTGTTTTTGACGACGTGGAGTACAATTTTCCATACTTTAGCACCGAGCGTGCACTGGTTACGTCACACCTTACACTTGATGGTGACGAGCACTTCCTACGAAGGCACGGCGAGCGTTTTGAAATTGCGACACTACGGTTCCGTGCAGCTCTTTTCCTTCTTCTTAGCGTTGATTTGCGTCGAGCTAATTTGCTCAATTGCGTTTCCAATGTTTGCAATTATATTCAAATGGCTTTGTGTCGGAAGGTTACGACCAGGAACGTATAGATTATGGGGTTCGTATTACTTGCGATGGTGGCTCGCGGATCTTGTTCGCGAAATGTGCGGCTTGGGCGTCTTCAAAACAAACTCACAAACTTTCACCTTATACATGCGATTAATGGGTGCAAGTATTGGTAGGAACGTTTCTGTTTCGCCGTCCACGGATATCGCCGAGTTCGATTTGATTACCATCAACAACGGTGCGACGATTGATGAGATTGCGAAAGTACGCGCGTTTGAGGCGCGACGTGGCGGCATGCGCTTGTCGCCAGTTTACATCGGTGAAAATGCAACCGTATGCGTCCACGCCGTAATCGGGCCGGGTGGTATTGTTCCTGCAAACGCAACTTTACCACCGTACACGAGTTGGAGAGAGCGCGATCCGAACGTGAACGTACACACGCACAAAGTGTGCGCCAGAGAACGCCTTCCGGGACCTTCGATGATTTTCAAACTTTTCCTTGGCTACCCGGCAATCATGTTTGTGCACACCGCGCGCTGGGCACCGTGGGCGCTCTTATTAAAACTCTTGTACTCTTCTGCGGCCAAGGACGACAACATCTTAGCGAACGCCGGCATGGTCAACTGGCAAAAACAACTTGAACGCATCGGCGACGATACGGACGCCATGGAAGTGTTCGTCATGCTCTTAGCTCGACTTTCTTGGCAAGATTGCATCGTGTGGTTTATGGATCCGTTTCGTTTGACGTGCATTGTTATGGCGCGTTTGTTACACGAGACAATAGGTCCTTTACTACAGATTACTGCGGTCATTTTAGTCAAACGCGTGTACGTCGGTAAATTTAAACCCGGGGCGAATCCAACTGGATATTTCGCTCGAGAGTGGGAATACACGCGCCGCTTCTTAATGTCGCGTTTGCTACCGGACGGAAAGTTTTGCGGCGCTGGGGAAATCCTTGGGAAGCATTACAAATACACGACGTTTATATGGCGTGCTTTAGGTGCGAAGATTGGAGAACGTGTTTTCTGGCCGGGTAGTGGCATTCACGTGGCGGACGGGATGTACGATTTAATCGAAATCGGTGACGACGTCGTGTTCGGCAGTCGCTCTCGTTTGTACCCGAGCGATGCTTTAGGTGCATTGCCTATCCATATTGCCAGAGGCGCCAACGTAGCCGATCGATGCATCGTGTATGGCGGTGTAACGTTACACCCAGAAGCTTTGTTAGGCTCTGGCGGCGTCGCCCCGAGACGAACGACGTTGAATGCGGGCAGTATCCACGTTGGGTCCAGAGACGGACGCGCTGTCATGCTAAACCCGGGTAAATCGAGTCACTTAGATGACGACGTTTCGTTGCGCGTGGTCGAGGCGAAACCGTTTGGGCGTGCGACGTATTTGGGCTTAGCGACGTATGCTGTCATTCCGTGGCAAGTCATGCCGGTCATCGGGATTTCTGCGAGAGTGCTGAAAACTGCGTTCAATATTTTGCCGGTGTACTTTTCCTGGTACGTCACCGCATTTTTCACGGCATCCGTGATGGACGTCGAGTGGAAGGATATCCCAGCTTGGCAATACTTCTCGTTGTTGTATGTTTTATTTCTTGCAATTAAAGCGGTGCATACGACGCTCTCGATTGGATTAGGTTTGATGAACAAATGGTTACTGATCGGAAAACGGCAACCTGGAATGTACGCCTGGGATAAATCAAGTTATTGCTTTAGATGGAAACTCGCCGACCAGCTGAGTTGGAATGACTATCCAAAACTTCTTCGCGGCTCTGCGCACTTGTGTGCGTACTATCGCTTTAAAGGGTGCCAAATTGGAAACAACGTTTGCTTGTATCCAACGGGTGCGGATCCACCGATGCCGGAACCTGACTTGATTTCCATAGGCGACGGTGCTTGCGTTAACTTTGCACACGTTATCGCGCATACGAACACATTAGGCACGTTTTCTCTAAACAAGGTCATCATTCGCGAACGCGCGACGCTATGTTCAGAGTCTCGAGTTATGGGCGGATCTGTAATTGGACCAGACGCTATTTTGCTCGACCACACCTTGGCGATGGTAGGGGACGACGTCGCTGCGGAAGCCATCTGGCAAGGTTGGCCGGCGAGGCACGTCATGGAAGATGCTGATTTGAAGCCAGTGAAGAACACTCCAACCACGGACAGTAATTTGTTCCACAAAAAAAATAACGCGAAGTGGAACTCATTCTTTTCTACTCCGAGAAAACCACGAGGGAAGAGAGGATACTCGCCGTTGTCCTCGGACTCTCCGGGAGCGAGAAGAGTCACAGGAATCAAAGGAGCATCGTACGGCACAGGCGATGCGCTGTAATTAGTAACTGCTACTGCTACTAGAATAATATGTTAGGCTATACACTTCTAAGAGTCAATGTACTATGTGTGTTGTAATAATATACCCGTATGTACTGTTTTGTACTTTGTTGGATTTTTCTCTCCTCTCCTCTTCGCCGCTTCAAGACTCCGGGCTCCCCTTTCTTAAAACTTCAAAGGAAAATCGGATATCTCTCCACTCTTGATTAAATTTTCCAATCGTTCGAACGCGAGAGGAAAAGCCTGACCAAGGACTCTAGCTATTATGTCGATCTCCTCCCAGTGCGTTTTCAATGCTCTCGCCGTAGATTCAGACGAACGGTCGTGAGCTTCCGCGATGCTTTCCGCCCACTCTTCAGCGAGCATTAACTTCATGAGATGCTTTCGTTGTTCTGGCGCGAGAAGTTTTTCTAACTGCTCATCCGCGTCCATTTCTACACTTTTGCTACTAGTATTCGACTCTTTCTCCATTTCAGCGGTGGTTTTTTTCTCTGCATTGCCATTATCCATCCCACCCTTCGCGTGCAGCCAAATTGTGAACATTCGCCTGCGTTTACCCTTGAATGGCAACGTCGAATGCGCGACGTACCTCGAATTGAACATGACAACCGTACCCATCTTCGGCGGGACCACGATTTTCTTCTCCTCTTGAAACGGTAAGTACAAGACTACCTCCCCGCCATCCCTCTCTTCCCAATCGTCGTTTAGGTATACGAGACACGTCCAACGTCGCTGGTCCGTACTGCTATCGCTATCGAAATGAATAGGAAACCTCGCATTCTCCCCGTCGTTTATTTGCAATTTCAACGACACGTTGAATAGCATCTCGCTCGGTGTCTCGCTCGGTTTTAAAACGTTCATCAGAGTCAACAACGTTCGATCTTTCTGCAGCGCGTTCAAATATTTCCCGTCCACCTCCTCAAAAGGCGCCGAAACTTCTCTGATGTTCTTCTTCACCAATTCCGTTTGCGTTCCATCTTTAATGAACCGCGTTGAATTCGGCACGAACCGTTCCAAAGGCAACGCGTCGAGCTCTCTTCGAAGTTTGCTGCCAATGTTCGCATCGAACCCTTCGTTTTCAATCACGGCGTATCCTTTCGAAAACAATCGTTCCAACAACGTCGAGTTGTTCTCAGTAGGGGAGTTTAAAATGCGTTCGAACGAAGCTTCGAGTTTACGCCGGATGTTTTCCTCCTCGTCGTCAGTAAACGTCGAACGACACCGCGAGGATGGAAAAACACTCGCCGTTGTTGTTGTTACGGGGTGACAAATCCGGGACGAGAGCAGTCGCCGCGCGAATAGCATCATCATTTCTTGTTCTCGCGCGTAACTAACTGTTTTTTTTCTTTCCTCGCGTTTTGTGGGGAAAACACAAACGTCATTTTTATAAGAGAGAAAGACACACATGTCTTCTTCGGACGACGATTCCGCCGACCTCGAGGAGGCAGAAGAAGCGCTGTTAGATCGTTCGAGCTCGGATTCCGACGACGACGACGCAAGCGGCGCGCTGCTCTTCTCTTCCTCCGCGCCGCCGCGCGAGAGACGTGGTGACGGGACGCTTTGCTCTCCTCTCGATTATTCCCCTACCACGACTTTGAGCAGTGGTGGTTCCCGAGGAGGAGGAGATGGAGGAAGCGTCGGGTCGCGCGGGTACAATCTCGAAACCGACGTCGACGACACGTACTCCACGCACGACCTCAAAATAGTGTTCGCGCTTTGGAACGCGATGGTTGGCGCTGGTTCTGTTCTCGTTTTTCCCTGGGCGATGAGTCAGTCCGGGGTGCTCTTAGGGGCAATAATCAGTCCGACTTTTGGTTTCATCTGCTGCGTGTTTAGCGCGAGTCGATTGGTGGAGCATTCCGTGAATGCGAATTCGAGGGAACGCAAAGGTAATGGAGTGGGAAACAGTAGAGGTAGAGTTCATGGCGCGCCGACGGACTATTCCGACGTGGTTGGAGAATGGTTTGGGAAAAAATGGAAGCGTTGGGCGCGAATAGGCATCGTGTTGTTGATGGTGCAGTCGGTCGTCGTGTACGATATGATTTTATCAGACGTGATGTTTGGGTTGGTGAGCGGAGGGTACTCAGATTGGCGCGAGCGGTACGATAAGGCGGGGGACAGGAAGAAGCAAAGTTTGCGAGGAGGTGGTGGTCGTGATGATGATGATGGTACGAATAGTAGTAGCGGGGATAGTAGCGACGGTGGAGTGAACGGCACGATGGCGGTATCGAATGATCCTTTGTTTCGTATGTACGATGATATAAGTGACAGTGGCGGTAACGGGACGATATACGCTACTCCGCCGCCGTTATCACCAGGAGCACCGCCTTTCCCTTTTGCTCCTTCTAGTAGTAGTAACAACGACGACGAGGACGACAATGACGACCACCACGAAAACAACAATCTCCACGTTAATTGTCAAAAGACAATCACATGGCGATCGTCGTTAAATGGTGACTGTTTTACGCCAAAAACAGCTTCGGTTATGGTAGCGTTGATGCTTTTCGTCATGTCCACGCGAACCTCCGCGGACGTTTTCGTGAAACTCTCCGCGTTCGGTCCGGCGTTCACGACGTACCTCGTCGCTTTCGTTCTTCTGCAAAGCCTAGTCGAAGAGAAGGTAGTCGCGCCGAGACATTTCTTCCCTGGACGCGGAGGCAAGGCGTTTGGTGGCGTCGCCACTCTTCTCGGCGCGTGCAGTTCGGCTTTTTTCGTTCATCACGCGATTGTACCTGTGCTTAAAACGAATAAAAAGAGCAAAAACAACATGCGAAACTTGGTGTTGGCTTACATTCTCGCTGTGGGTACATACACGTGCGTCGGCATAGTGGGCAATTTTAGTTCCACCTACGTCGCCTCGGAAGCGAAAAGAGAAAAGATTGGATTAGAGGGACCTTCGGAGAACTTTTTAAACGCATTTCCGACGGAACCGAACAAAGCGTTGTTTGCATTTACTGCCCACGTCGCAGCTGCATTGCAAATGTTCACCATTTGTCCTCTCTTGCTCTTCATTTTGCGAACGAGCGTGTACGGATTATTCTTCGGTCGCCGCGCGGAATCGAAAACGACTCTGGGTGGCATCGCCGTGATTAACGCGGTTTGTCTTCTCATAGGCACGTTATGTGCTGCGGATAAAAATATAGACGTCGGGGGCGTTGTGAGCGTGTGTGGTGCCATCTTCGGCTTCGTATACGTCTTTTTGTTCCCTTCCATGATTCGCTTAGAAGCCACGAAAGCAGAAGCGACGGGAAGAGAGATTGTTCACCCTCCACACCACCGATACCCACTTCGAAGTCGGCACGCGGTCATTCAAGAGGAAGGAGACGACGACGATAGCAGCGAAAAAGAACGCGAAGAGGAGGAGGAGGAAGAAGAAACCACCCGTCTCGAACGACGAACTCCCGCTCGACGCGGCGGCGCGGTCTCGGATTCGGCCCCGTTCTGGTCGGCGCACTCCTACAAAACCTTATTTTTCCACGGCGCGTTCGTCGCTTTCGGGTTTAGCATATTGATTACCAACGTCTTTTAGCGCGAGTTAGCAGTAGCAGTTGCACGTAGTTTTGTTTGTATGTGTGTATATACATTGATGCGTTTGAAGTTTGAAAATGAACCTTTTGAAGCGTGTCGGTTGTTTCTCAGCCACTGACCCACTTTTTTGACCAAGTTTGCGTATCTTTTCCCGCGTTTCCGGGAAAAAGAGATCAAATCCTCCATTCCGAAGAAGACAAAAAAGAACACGACATGAACACCACGATGCTCACGACTCAAACGCGATCGCTCGCTCCGAACGTAGTTCTGCGCACCCGAGCCGCGAGAAGAAATCACCGCGAGGCTTCCGCCAAGACGACGACGACGGCGTTCCTTAAAAACTGGAAAAAGAAGGACGAACAACTCTCGAATGAACTGGACGAGGAAGGAAATCCCAAGGGGATGACCGCGAAGGGCATGTCGCAACTCGTGAAAATGGGCTTGGGTGCCATCTCTGGAGACATCACGGAGATCAACTTCGACAAGGAGAACGCCTCGAGAGCGGTGGTGATGGAATTGGAAGCGAACAACCTGGAAGATAGCGAAGGGAACCCGCTGTCGACGAAGTTCATGAACAACGACGGATACACGGAAGAGGAAGACGACACGACGAAAGGAGGCATCATGAACGTGGTCGTGCCGGTCGCGTTGGGGGTGATTGCTCTCGGAGGTGTCGCCGCGACGTTGAAAGCGTTGGCTTAATTTGCGTGTATTATTATTGTTATTGTTGTTGTTATCATTGGCGCTACTATATGTTATATTATTTGGAGTTCGATTTATCTAGGTGTACAACGCTTCTTCTTCGTAGTCGTCGACGCGGTCGTCCTCCGGTCTTCATCTTTGATGCCCGCATCTTCTTTACCCCGATGTCTCCGTCTGGCGAACAGTTCTGCGGATAAATGAACGGCTCTTTTCAGCGTTCGTTCGTTTTTCTTGGCTTCTTGTCTCCTCTCCACGTTCTCCATGAGCGCCTGTTCCAAGCGTTTTTCGCTCGAAACGACGCGTTTGGTCAGCCGGTCGTTTTCGGTTCGCGCGAATTCTAACTTTCTCGCGACCTCCTCAACCTTGCGCGTTCTCGATTCCATCGTTCTCTTTTCTTCTCTTTCTTTTTCCAGAAAATCACGCATTTCTTCAATCTCCTCCCTCAAACTCTTTACCACCTTCTCCTCTCTTCTTTTCGCCCGCTCACTCTTTTCGTCCAACCGCTCCACCGCGCGCCTCTCCTTCTCCTTCTCTCTCTTCCAATTATCTTTCTCCTCTCTCAAGCTAACCAGTTCTCTCTCCAGTTTCACTCGCAACGCTTCCAACCCTAATCCGTGCACTCGTTCGTCTACTAACGCTCGTTCCAACGCGTGTTCCGTCCTCGCGCGTTCTCGACTCGCGTCTCTTTCCATCAGCAACAGTTCTTTCCTCTTCGCGCGTTCCGTCGCCAGCTCCACGCGCAGACGTAAGATTATCGCGTCTTTATCTTCGCCGTGCGAATACACATCCCCACACGCGTCGTTTCGGTCGTAGAACGAATCGTTCGCCTTCGTCGTCATGCGTTCGCTTCGAGGTTTTTCGCTTCGGTGCTAAAAATAGAGTTGTTTTTCGTGTATTTTTGTAATGTGAGCACGCTGTTAGGTGTTTAGGGTGTCGACTACACGTTTCAAAATTTGAAAATCCAAAAACTCCCTCTCGTTAAAAAAGTGCGCGCGCGCTTTGCCATCTCTATCACCACTTTCTTCAAAACCGTTCGTTGAGGAGGAATAACTGCGATGATTGGCGTGGGTGATTTAGTGGCGTCGTTTATGGACGAGGACGAGGAGGGTAAAAACGAAGACGAGAAGAAGAAAGAAAACACGCCTCCTCCTTCTCACTCGTCGATGAAAATGTTTCCCGACGAGAAGAGAGAGTTGGAGGAAGCAAAGGCGAACGAGGAAACGCAAAGAGAAGAACACAGGCAGATATCGGTGGATTCGGAAGGGTTTGAAATCGCGAGAGGTGACGTCGAGGCCGAGGCGACCTCGTCGAGAAAGAAGAAGGAGAAAACGGAGGAGCAAATGCGCAAAGAGGAGAAGAAACTTGAGCTTCAGCGACAGAAACTGCTCGAAAAGCAAAAGAAGGAGGAAGAGAAGCAAAAACGCGCGGAGGAAAAAGAGATGAAGAGGATAGAGAAGGAGAAAGAGATGGAGCTTAAGCGCTTGAAACGCGAACAAGAGATGGAAGAGAAAGAGATGAAGAGGAAAGAGCGCGAGAAGGAGATGGAGGAGAAGCGCTTGAAACGCGAGGAAGAGAAACGAGCGAGAGAGGAGAAGAAGAGGAGAGAGCAAGAAGAAAAGAACAGGATTGAAGAGGAGAAACAGAAGGAAAAGGAACGAGTTGAAGCGCTCAAACGGAAGCAAAGCGAAAAGTTGCTCGGTTTTTTTAAGCAGAAGTCGCCGAAGAAGAAGCAGAAAACGTTGGATGCTGTGGCGGCGCCGAGTATGCAAATCGTACAGAAGCTGGACGAGGAGTTGTTTAATAAATCAAAAGTGTCGGACGTAGATGTCCTTCAAAGTTGGAGAAAGACGCTAGAAACTTATAAGGCGGGAAAAGGAGGGAAGACAGGGAAGACGACGATGCGACGACACTGGAACGCTCGCGTGCAAAACGCGAAAGATTTCGACCCATTTCGAGCCAAATCGAGCTCTCCGGAGGTCGGAGATGACGACGAGGTGCAGATCATAAAGGTCTATGGTGGCGACGTCCAAATTGTAGACGCGCCATCAATGAAAGAAGTGAAAGATCAATACAAGCGATACAAGAAATATTACAGTTTCGCATCGTACGAGATGAATTACCACGAACGATTGCCATGGTATGGTTACTGCTTACCTCCGGGACGTCCAACATTGTCCCGAACCATCATTAAAAAGCTAGCGCGAAACTATCGCAAAAAGTGCGACGAGGTGGATTACGAGTGCGATTCAGGCGGAGAAGATTACGAGTACGAATCGGAAGGCGAGGACATCGACGGGGACGATTTAGATGACGAGGACGAAGATTTAGAGGTCGAAGAAGACGAGGAGGAGGACGGACAAGAATTTTTCATCCCAGATACGCGCATCATCCGGGGCGAGTTTGGCCACGACGATGAAGAAGAAAATCTCGACGCAATCCGAAGAGAAGATTCATTTGAATCGATGGCTATGGATCCCAACACTCCCATGCATGTGTCGAAATCAAAAGCGCGAAGGACGGTTCAACAGTGGGTCGGCGAAGCGAAGAAGCAAAGAAAGACGCTAGTAGTCACATCGCTCGCGGGTTCCTCAGAAGACGGCATAACGCAAGATCCCGATGGTGTTGTATTGAAAGGGTTCGAAATCATTACGCGGACGTTGGGAGATGTCATTATATGCGGCGTCGAGTACGAAGAATCGAAGCAAAAAGCGGAGGACGAAGCCGAGCGCAAGAAGCTCGAACAAAAGAAAATGAAAGCAAAAGAAAAGAAACTCGCGAAGGAAGAAGCTAAAGCACAAAGCGATGCCGCTAAAAAAGAGAATGAAAGCAACACCGTGGAATTCGGGAAGACCACCTTTGTGACGCAAGAAGGATTAAACAAGTTATTCAAGACGAGCAACAACGCTGGTGCTAAGTTAGATTCGTGGGTCAAAACCAAAGATGAACCAGTGCAGAGAACCGAGATTGTGAAGATGCCATCAGTTCCCGAAAGCACAGATTCTGAACTTTGGGAATCTTTTAGGATCAAAATGCTCGAAACAAATGCGGCTACGAATCCAAATCCTTTGGGGGAATACTCACTCTGGTTTGATACAATGGACGTTGCCAGCGCAGTTCTTAGACAAATGCCGACGGATATTGCAAAATTGATCACAAAACTCGCCAGTCAAGCGGGACGACCAGAAGTTGCCCGCGTTCAGCTCATAAACGCAATGACGAAAGTCGTAAGTATTACGCGTGACAGCACATTGCAGCATTCGACGACGTGTGCGCAGTTCACCGTCGCGAACGCCATTGAAAAATCGCCGATGAAGAAGGCGGCACCGATGCCCGTCTTGCTCGAAGAAGCTGCCACGGCGCCTTCGATAAAAAATATTGTTGCGAGTATTTTTTCGTCACCAAATGCTTCTCACGCGTTGAAAGAAGAAGCAATTGCACTCGTGCATGAATGTGTCGTTATGCACGCGGATTTAGACCCCGCTCGAAAGATGTGGAGAAACGACATAATTCGAAACGTATGTCACGAGAAAAACTTCCTCGAAGCAACTGCTTCATATTTCCTCAATTTATCAAAAAAAGAAGAGCACCGACAAGAAATGGCTATGCAACTTTGTAACGCCATCACGACGGGCGCATTATGCGATACATTTTGCGTTATGCGCTCGGTCGAAGCGAATCGGCTCGCGTCGGCGCTGTGTGATTTTATTTCGCGCACTTTCGGGGACGAAGGCGGATTGAAAAATACGAATTTAGAAGATGTCAACGGGAATGTTCTCGCTTTCAAAGTCGCACCGGAAGCCTTGCGAGCGATATCAAACATGGTGGCGTCGTGCCCGAATGTCTTCAAATCCTCAAAGGTTTGCGAAGGCATAGAAAAGACTGGAAAGTTCGTTTCTAGACTCGTTGCTATTTTCGGCCAGTCTCGAGAAACTGAAAAGCTTACGGAAGATGCGTTGAATGTTCTAAAGAGCGCTATCGGTTTTCGAACCGAAAAAAGAGCTGGGGATTGTTTGATGAAGACGCTCAGCGATTACGGCGACGTGATGGTAACATTAAGTTTGTTCAACCATGCGACGATGGAGGAAGTCAAAAAGTTTATACGTGCTCGAATGGAAAACATTCGCGAGAACAACGCCGTCCTCGAAGAAGTAGGAATTGATCATTAAGAACTATTAGTCGCATAATTTTAGATATACATACAATCTGACTGAAAATACTAGAAGGTAACGTAAATGAAATATCACGACTTTTCTGTCGCCCCTCCACGCGCTATGTTGTTTCTACTTTTTTGCTCAGCGCCACCGGTACCTTCGTTCGCGACTACGCCAACCGCAGCGAATGGCGAGCTCCCATTCAACACGCCTTTCAACTTCATGGGAAGAGTGACTTTGCCTAAACACAACGTTTTGACTTTGCGAATGACATCCTCTTCAACGTTCGAAAGCAAGAAGACGCAATTATCCGCCTCGTTGACAGAACGAACGACAGCTAACCCTACACACGAATCGTCCTCGAGCAACAATCCAACGACCGAAGCGTTCAGAGCTTTTAAAGCGTCGTTTTGGTTTGGAATATCCGAAAACAGCACTTTTATTTTGATATCGTCTAATGATACACGCCATGGTGTCGCACGCTCTAAACCTTTAGAGATCTCAGCGAACGCAATGGCTTCGTTCGTTAATCGTAAACCGCCACATTCAGGTCTACCGGCGTGTCTCGCAACTACTTGTTTCGCCCACGCGAGCCAAAGTAACGCGCGATTATCTTGAGGTGACCGCTTCCACGTTTGTTTTTCGCCTTCTGTTTCGTCATTGTCATTCCTACCTTGTGCACCGGCGGAGACGTAAGTAACTTTCGTGCCTTCTTTATCTGGAAACGACATCGATCCATCAAACGAAGCGACATCCCGCCTCTCTCCTCCTTCGCTGCTATTCTGATTATTGCTATCTTCACTATTGTTCACGTTCCAAAACGCCCCTCCCGGACAATTTCGTCTTTCCGCGTGCGATTGAACGTTCAAAACGTGCGTTAAATTTGGTACTCTGTCCAAAAACTTTGCTAAAGCTTCCAATCCAGCGCCTTTCACCCAACCGTTGCAATTGATCAAAAGCGCTTCCGTTCTATTCGTCGCTCTTTCTTCTTTCATTTTTTCCATCCATTTGTCCAAACATTCGACGCACGCGTCCACATATGCATCGATATCGCTCTCTGGGGAGTAGTCTCCGATGAACTTTTGATAGAAAGGCTTCTCACCCGACCCTAAAAACTCTCCCCCGGATAACCTCAATGCCGGAGGTCCAATCAGAGGCGTTTGCAACGTGGTCACCGAAACCAAACCAGGCGCCGTCCGTTCCGGTTGTCCGGGATCGATGTCCAAGAATCCAACTTTTTGATAATCAATCAGAAGCAAATTTGCTACGTATCTCGCGAATGTGGACTTCCCAACACCTTTTGGCCCGACAAATGCAATAACTGCGGGTGGGCCGTTTGGATCCCTCGAAAGCTGCCTCACCGTATCCCCTATTGCGGTACCAGCTCTCGCCCAGTCCTCTGGGATCTTATTTCTAGGCAAGGTGCCGTCTACATTATCTGTCGTTTCCCCTCCCGGAGTCGACGTCTTTTCATTCGAAGTATTCATTGAAGTCCCTACACCTTCTTTGCCGCCGCTCATGGAGTTCAAAATCTCCTGCGGGACTTGTGGCGACTTGTTGTCCTTATTCCTCGCCTCTTGACTAAAACTGCTACCTTTCGAATTCAGGTTTACCAGCTCGAACGAGGAAATATTTCTCTTTATTTTTTGTCCGTCGCCTCTCTCCGCTTTTTCCTTTTCGTCCTCTTTCTGCAGATGCGCAACCTTCTGGTGTCGAAACGACACTCGCTTACTCCTTTGAAACCGTTCCGCGAAGAACCCTTTCCCTTTCGCCAATATCACCGCTTTCAACTCTTCTTTCGGCAATTCCACGTCTTCCCCACCTTTCACCGAAACGCACAACTCGTCGTCCAACGGTAGCGGCGTCAACCTCACCTCTGCCCCCAACGCTCCCGACCGCACCGTCACCGCGTTTCCTACCAATCTCGAAGCTCTGCAATACTGCTCCGGGTGGTCGCATCGCGCTAAATATCCGTTGATGCACACGACCGCAGAGGTCACTTTCACCCCGCACGACCCTTCGATAGCAATCGACTGGTGCGGGTGTAACAGCACGTCCACCGGTTGATGCTCCGGCAACGCCGAGGAGACGACCACCGCGTGATGCGTTTCTCCTCCTTCCTCGTTGGAAAACCTCGTTTTCTTCGTCGTTTCGTTTTCTCGTCGTTGTTGTCGTTTTTCTTCTTCGTCTTCTTCAAAATTATTTTTTTCAGCTTCTTCCCCGCTTCGTTTCCGTCGCTTCGCCGACGGCGGAGACGACGTCGAGGCGGAGACTTTCATCATCAAAGCGATAGAGAGCGCGCGCGCGCGTCTTTTCTTCCGTCTGTTTTTGAATGTGTGCGTGTAGTATCGCGCGCGCGCTTAAAAGTAACGGAATGTGTATTACGTTATGTGCGGCCGCAGAATAATATATTTTAAAAGTGCTTTTCGCGCCCCCATCGAATAAAATTTTACCACCTCTCGGCGCGATGGATGTGATTTTTTTTTCGATTTTATTATGTTTCGCGATTTGTTGTTGATTTTTTTCCGTCGCGGCGACTTTGCGGAAAAAACGCGCTCGCTCTTCGCGAGAGTTTTCCTTCTCGCGTTTCTCTCTCTCTCAAAATCTCTCAATTTGTCTCTCCACGAGTTAACTTTTTTTTTCTTCCGGGGAAAGACTTACTCGGGAGAAGCCAAAACGAAAGAAGACGCTTCAAGAGGAAGAAGAAGAAGAAGAAGAAGCGCAGGACGCACGATATATATATACCGGAGGCATATCAAGAATGTGCGGTGAGATGGACCGGTGATTGAGAGATACGCGCGAGCGCAAGACCAAGCGAACGAAAAGAGAGAGAGAGAGAGAGAGAGAAATGCGCGTCGTCGCGTGTTGTAACTTTTGCTTTACCGCGACGGGAGCGACGAACCGTCGCCGCGACTCGTTGAATGGAAAGAAGAAGATGAAAAAACAAAACAGACGTTCGGCCGTGCAGCATCCTTCCTCGCAACCGACCAACCGAACGGTGAAACTGATCGACTTGAGCGACGAAATCGTCCCGTATGAACTCGGTTGGCAAATGCAAAAAGATTTGCTCCAAAAACAGTTCGACATGGAAACCGCGTTTACGACGTCGAATTACGGAGACAACGAAGAAGATCACATCGAGAAGATTTTATTCGAGCACGATGCGTTGATTGTGCTGCAACACGAGAAAGTTATCACGTTAGGGACCGGGAGCACGACGGATAATTTGAAGTTTGACATGGACGCACCGCCGGAGGACCTCGGGTTTGAAGTGCACAGATGCGAACGCGGCGGGGAAGTCACGGTGCATTTACCCGGTCAATTGGTTTTATATCCAATATTAAAACTCGACGAACGCAAAGGTTCGAGTTTCAAACCCGATTTGCACGAATACATGCGGAATTTAGAGGAAGTCGCTCTTCTCGTCGCGAAATCCTTCGGCGTAGAAAACGGACACCGCGAAGACGGTTTAACCGGAGCGTGGGCGAGCGGCACGAAGTTTGCTCAAGTCGGCGTCCGCGCGAGACGGTGGGTCACCTACCACGGTTTAGCCATCAACGTCGACTGTAATTTACACGACTTCACAAAACACGTCGTGCCGTGCGGGATTGGCGACAGGCCGGTGGGAAGTATCAAAGAGAGGTTGCGCTCGCAACGACGACGAGAAGAAGAACACGACGAAGAGCGTCGAAAAGTCTCCGTATCGATTGCCGCAGATCGCGCGTTCGACGCGTTCGAGAAGGTTTTTGACGTCTCTCTCATTAGATGATAGATGCCACGATTGACTGGGAGAGAGAATGAGAGCAGAACGTTAGCGATTGTATAGTAATAGGAATGTTTTAATGTAGTACTAGGTAAGCGTATACGTACTAGCGTGAAAAAGGAGGCACCCTTAACTGTCAAACACGCATCACGTCATAAGAATGCTCGCGACAAAGACGAGTAAACTCTCCTTTTTCTTCCGCCGAAGGAGCATCGCCACGAGCTCAAAAACGTTCAAAAAGACCGCAACGACGACCATGGCATCTGGTGACGACAAAGTCGTCGTCGGCATCGACCGACTCGCCGACGGCCCGATGCACACGCAAGATCCGTTTCTCTTTTGCGTCTACCACAAAGACCAATATCCGGCGGGCAATGGCAAAATGGAAGCGCCGCGAAGAGGCAACGGCGCGGACTTCAACCCATCCGCACCGTACCGAATGTATCACGGAGATAAAGTTCCGGGCTTTCCCCAACACCCGCATCGCGGGTTTGAAACGATCACTGCGACTTTGGATGGTATCATCGACCACACGGATTCCATGGGCAACGCCGGTCGGTACGGAGAAGGTGACTTGCAGTGGATGACGGCGGGAAAAGGCGTGGTTCACGGCGAGATGTTTCCGTTGATTCATACGGATAAAGAAAACCCGACGAGGTTTTTTCAGATTTGGTTGAATTTGCCGAGTAAGAGCAAAATGACCGAGCCGGCGTTCGTCATGCATTGGGGAAGCGAGACGAAGAAGGTGAAGGACGAAGGCGGCGCGGAGGTCATCGTGTGGGTCGGCGAACACAAAGGCGAGAGGACGGAGATGAAATCGCCGCCGAACTCATGGGCGGCGGATCCAGAGAACGACGTCGGGGTTGTGTTTTATTCAGTGAAACCGGGCGGGAAATGTGAGATTGCCCCAGCCAAAGGTGGGAAATCGACGAACCGATTTTTGTATTTCGTGGAGGGCGAAAACGGGAAACAGTTTGTGAGCAACGTGAACGTGCCGAAGAAGCACGGCGCAGAAATTGTGGGTGACAAGACCGCAGTATTAGAAAATAGAAGCGAAACGGAGACTATGGATGTTCTTTTGCTACAAGGTAAACCGATTGGCGAGCCGGTCGCGTCGCACGGGCCGTTCGTGATGAACACGAGGCAAGAGATTATGCAGTGTTTCGAGGATTATCAACGCACAAGGTTCGGCGGTTGGCCATGGGAGAAAGACGCCATGGTATTCCCCGCAGATAAACCGAGATTTGCGTTATTAAATGGTGTTGAGGAATTAGGCAAGTGATGGCCTTCACCCGACGTCCCTCTCGCGTCCGGTAAAGTATCATTATGAACTGTACTTTATTAGTATCCATCCAATCTAAAGTGAGAAGAGGAAGAAGGAGAAGAGAGTTTTAGAACCACTACACACGATATTTTTTATAGATAAATCAAAACATTCTAAACAATCACCACACGTCTTTCATGTATCTCTTATCGACGACCAATCGACGAATGATTTCCTCGGCTTCGTGAATTGCGTATTCACCTTCGCGTTGAAGAACTTGCAACAAAGCTCTGTTTACATCTCTGGACATGTGCTTCGCGTCTCCGCACACGTACACCGCGCCGTTTGGGCTTCGGAGTATTTTGTACACGTCCTTCGCTTTCATTTGTATTTTGTCTTGAACGTACACTTTCTTCTTCGGGTCGTCTCGACTGAACGCGACGTCCAATGACGAGATCACGCTCTCCGATAAAGCTTTTTCCATCTCGTCTCTGTAGATGTAATCGTGCTCTTCTTTTCTGCAGCCGAAAAATAACATGCACTCGCCCAACTCTTCTTTTTTCGATTTCATGAGGTACTCTCGCTCTTGTAAGAAACCTCTGAAAGGCGCGTATCCTGTTCCTGGCCCGATTAGAATGACCGGAGCTTTCGCATCTTTCGGCAACTTGAACGTCGCCTTGCGCACAAACACGGGCACGCGATCGCCTTCGCGGACGTTTTGTAAGAATGTCGAACACACGCCTTCGTGTACTCTCCCCGTTTTCGTTTTGTGTTTCACCACCGCCACGGTTGCCGTGACTATGCCGCTTCCATTGGTCATGTCGTTCGGCGAGGACGAGATAGAATAGTATCTCGGTTGTAACCTTCCGGCGACGCATCCGAAAAACGCACCTAAAGTCGGAACCGCGGATGGGAACTTTTCCATGACTTCTAATAAACTTCTGTGTGGCTCGGCGATGTACGCGTGGTATTTCGCCTTGTCTACGGCTAAGATCTCCAACTCTTTTGCTTCTTTTTTGTTCGTCGCAAACGATGCTAACGCTTTAATTGCGGTCTTTCGAGGCATGGATAACACGTCCGCATATCTAGCTACCGCGATGCCGACAGAAATTGGCCCTGGGAATACCGGTAGCAACGATTTCGGCGCGTCGTCTCTTCTCACCAACTCCATCGGCGTCTGTTTCGACACCTTCAATAACTTACACACTCTATCGACCACATCTGGCGCGTTTTCAGCGAACACACCCAAATGGTCCCCGATTTCGTACGTCAACCCTTTACACTGCGAAACGTCGAATTCTACGTGCACGCACGATCGATCGGACTTGCCGGTGTGCAACTCTTTGCAGGATTTGATCGGACACGCGTACGGTTTCGCTTGCGTCGGTATCTCGCTTCCTCTCGACATTTCGAACGATTTTCGCTCTCTGATCTTTGTCAACTCGTTTACTTTTTCAGCGTCTTCTTCTTTCTTGATCATGTACGAATGCTTTTCGACGTCGAAATCGCCTTCTTCTCCTTCCGCTTTCAACTGAAACGTCTTTTCCAATTGTCTCCACAACGCCTCCTTGAACTCCTCGAAATCTTCCTCTAAACTCTTGTCGTCGTCCCCTAACGTGATCTTCATCATTTTTTTGCCACCTAACGCAGTCAATGCTTTATCCACTTGCTTCGCCGCCGCATTGAAGTGTTCGTACGAGCGATTCCCGAGTCCAAACGTACAAAAATGCATATCCTCGAGCATATCCGGCATCCGACCGTCCGTCGCCGTTTCTTCCAACCATCTGCAAAAGTCCGCCGACCCATCCGTCGGGTCGCCGTCGCCGTACGTGGACTGCAGAAAGACCGCGCACTTCTCTGAGCTCAAAACTTCCTCGCAGAAATCCGGTTTCACGTCTTCGCAATCAATCGCTCTCGCCAAGACTTGTTTCGCGCCGTAGCGTTTTTGCGCATCTTCCACCAACGTGTACGCGTACCGCTCCGCGGTGCCCGTTTGCGTCCCGTAATAAAACGTAATCACTCGCGCACCATCCGCACCGCTCGGACATTTCAGTTCTCTCAGCGTCGTCGGTTTCCTTCTCCCGGCGACCTTGTCACCTTCCGCGCCTCCTCGTTCGCTCGCGCTCGTCGACGAAGACATCATCATCATCTTCCTCGAAAGTTTCAAAGTCACCAATCCGACGACCGAGGCGCACAATAACAGCGCGCACGCGTTCGTCATCGCGTCCGACGTGCCCGTGACGCGCTCTATTTTCGACATCACGACGTTTGTCAAGGAAGAACTCGTCGACGAAGACGCTGTCGTCGTCCTCCACGCCATATCTCTTCTTTTTTCAATAACACGCGTGGTGGGTGGTGTGCTTTAAAGGAAGAAGAAGAGAAAAAAAAGAACAAAAAAGTCGTGCAAAAGTTCCAAAATCATCTCGAGAGAGAGACGAGAGAGACTTGAGAGAGAGACTTGAGAGGAAGAAGAGAGAGTGAAGAGAGCTTTGGTGGCGGCTTCTGACGGCTCTCTCAAAAAAAAAAAGAGAGAAAATCTTCGGTAGATTTTTTTGTCCTTTCGCTCCTTTCGTGGTCCTTTCGCGACGAGATGAGTCACGACGCCGGCGCAAAAAAAAAAAGAAAATCCATTTTCGTATATTCTTCATTTATTAAACAACAACAACGCGCGTGGTCTGTTAAAAAAGGAAGCGCGAAGAAATACACACGACGCGCGCGTGAGAGCACGACGAGAGCGTTCTTTTCGCACCACCACCAGCGGGAGAGAAGAAGAGGACACAGAGAGAGAGAGACATTTTCTTTTTTTTTTGTTCTAACTGTGTCTCTCTATCCTGCCGCTATCTTTAAATTTTTAAACACACGCATTTCGCGCGCGCGTAGAGATCATCGCTCGCAACGATACGCGGGAGAGCCGTTGTTTTTCGATTAGTCTCTCTTTACGGTTAAACGAGAAGAACACGGGCGCTCGCAACGTACGTCTCGTGAGATTTGGAAAATAAAGAGAATATGGTCTCGAATAAAGCGACGAAAGCGTTGGTAGACGCGTCGTCGACTTTTGGCGGCGATCGCTCGGGAACAGGCGGAGGCCGGCCACCGCAGGCGCCTCACGCGACGACGACGACGACGACGACGACGGCGTTCGCTTCTTCTTTGGGCGTGCCCGCGACGATGGGGTTTAACATGTTCAATCCAGCGGCAACGATTGGGTTTCCGAACATGTTTGGTGGCGGCGTCGTGAATAACGGGTACCAGCCGGGAGGGATAGATCCGGCGACGGTCGCGGCGTTTGCGAGTGGATTTTACGCGCACTCGGCGCCGGCAGGGAAAACTGGAGGATTTTTTCCTCCTCCGGGCGGGAATGCTACTACTCCCGCGGCTACTATTCAGCAGCAACAGCAACAACAGCAACACGCATCGACGAGCGGAAATGCTCAGCAGCAGCAGCAGCAGCAGCAGCAAATTTTGGGAACGTCGCCGACGTTTTACGGGTCGAGTCCGACGGCGGCGCCGTTGCCGAGCCGGGCGACGATTGGCGGCGCGATGTCGCAACAGGCGGCGGCGCAAGCGGCGGCAAATTTTATGAGCAACGTGGCGGCTATGAATAACGCGGTGGCGAGTCACCAGAAAGAGACGTTGGCGTTATTACAGCAGCAACAGCAACAGAACTTTCATAATCAGGTGAGGAAAGGTAGTAGCGAAGATTCTTTCGGAGCGACGGCTGCGGCAAACGCCGCGGCGTTGAGCAACTCTTCTGGGTTCAGTTTGCAAACGCCGCAGATGCCAGCTTGGACGAAAGGACTATCTAGTTCGGCGGGTAATTCTGCGGGGACGCAAGTAACGCTCGGTTCATCGCCGAACAGTGGCTTTTCAACGTTTTCACCGGTGAATCATTCGCAGAGATCCGCCTCGTTCAACTACGGTCAACCGGGTGCAAATGCTACGAGCAATCAAACGGATACCCACCAACTGCAACAACCATCCGTAGGCAGAAGAAACTCTTTATCTGGGCGACACGCGTTTGAAGGAAGAAATTTGTCTTTATCGGCGTCACCGAGCAGCTCGCCACCGGTGAGAAGCGGTGGCGTGCAGAAAGCATCGAAGAACGATCCTTCCGTTTTGAAACGAAATAGTTTGAGTAACAACGCGGCATTTGTAGAAGGTTTAGCGAGCGCAGCGGCTGCTTGCAAAGTAGGCTCGGTAGACGGTGGTTCTAACGATGGTGGTAAAGAAGTAACTCCGGGCAAGACGGCTTCGGGTAAGGGGCAAAAATCCATCTATCGAGGCGTTAGACAAAGACCGTGGGGTAAGTTTGCGGCTGAAATCAGAGACCCGACGCGGGGATCTCGGTTATGGCTCGGGACGTTCGATTCTGCCGAGGATGCCGCGTTGGCGTACGATGCTGCCGCGCGCGCTATTCGTGGTGATGCCGCTGTAACAAACTTCGCCAAAGATGTCGTCATCCCAGAGAATGTGAGAGCACAACTGCCACCTTTGCCGGTGAGAGACGAGAATGGTAACATCATCGAAACTCACGGACACACGTCGGGCAACGCGCCAGGCAACGCGAAAAAGGGTGGCAACGCGAAGAAGCAACAGATCACGCCGGTAGGACTCGCTTCTAATGAGTTTGCGAATTCCACGCCGACGGTCCAAAAAGAGTCTAAGAAGAAGAATAAAGATGGCTTGCCATCAGAAGACGCGTCGATGCTGATGATGTTGAGCGGCGCAGCGCTTTTGGATGAGAGCGATAGTCCGAACACTACGAACGATGGATCCAAGTCGACAAACACGACGGAGGATGCAGAGGCATTGCAAGACATGGACATGGACGACGCCGAGGCAATCAACACGTCGGCGAATGCACCAAAATTGCACTTGAAAGGGAGCAAACCGAGAGGGAGAGGGAAGTCGGCAAAGAATGTCGCCGACGCCATGGCGAGCGCGATGAATCACAAGTACTGAGAAGGAAAATGTGACCATTGCGATCGCAAATTATGTAAAGAAGAGGAAGTGTAAATTATGATTGAAGAAGAAGAGAAAGAGTAAAAAGAGCGAGAGCGAAAAGCTTACGGCATCAAAAATCATCGTTTATGAATAATGTAATAACAGTTTCCATCAAACCATGCATATATACATAAAATTAGCGCACGCGCATGGTACTAAAACACGTGTTCGTTTCTGTTTTCAAATTAAAAGACCAAGCGCACCGACAGCAAGCGCGACGAAGGTCGAGAAGGAAGATGACGCTGAGGAAGATTCAGTGTTTTCTTCGCAAACGACGTCCTTGCACGCGGATGTTTCGGCGCAAATGGTCTTGCTCGCACCGCAACAGTCACTGCTTACACAGAAAACGCCATCCGTATCGATAATTTCGCCGTTACAGAAGAAATTGCACGACGGTAAAACACGAGAGGTGAATGAGCCATCCTCGCATTGAAGAAAATCGGATGGGCACGCCTCAAAACTACGTCCATCTAACGCGGTCGCCGTATCGATAATCGCGACATCGCCGAAGGAGACATCTTCGTCGGATGAAGATGGACCAGATTGGACGGCAACTGTGGTATTATTGTCGTTTTCTTCATTAGCTTTATCGTCGGTTGGTTTTGTGTGGTTCATCATCCAATCAACGAGCGCCGTTGAAAAGGCATCCGTGAATGAGTTTGCGACAGCAGTATCAGTATTCATGCCATCGATTACCCAATTTTCAACGGTCGTTCCTTCTTGGCACGTTCCATTCGTCCACGTTTCTGAGGACGTGTCCGGCGCGTTCGCGAAAAGCTTCGTGCGCAAGTTTAGCGCTCCATCAACCACCACCGACTCTTCCGCTTGGCAGCCATTTCTCGTCGCCCAACGCTTTGCCACGGTTTGAATCGAAGGAATTTCTACGCCTTCGAAAGTCCCGCCGTTTACCGAAGGCACTCGATCCAAACGTCCGGAAATCTGCAACATGTTAACGAAACTGTTCGCCGGCACCGACGAAGATTCCACGTTCAAAGCCTCACACTCGCTCGCATTTAAAAAGCTCGATCCACTAATAGAGACGATCCCGGAAAGAACCTCGGGGTGCTCACACGCCATTCTGTGCGCCATGAATCCTCCGTTTTCAAATCCAGCTACGAAAACTCTCGTCGGATCAATTTCGTATTGACTTTTTACCGCGGCGATCAACTGATAAATGTGCGTCACGTCGTCGTACGGCTCCCATACGTCTCGAACCAAAGTAGCTCGCAGAGGACCGGCATTCGCGCAGCACGCATCCGTCGCCGCCCAGGTTCTGCAGCCGTAGCGGGTATTTAAAATTCCTTTAAACAAAATTGATTCAGATGTGATAATGGTTTCGGCTCTACTACTTACCGTCGGATCTCGAACACGTCGAGCACCAAAAGTTTTGTCGATGGCCTTCTGGGACCGCCAAGATGAACTCTCGGGTGTCGACGTGCTTCTTCAAATCAATCAATTGCTCGATGGAGTTCCCATCCATGCATCTGCCGTGCAACAACACGACGAGACCAACCTCTTTACCGGATGGTTCCGTGCCGCTCGGAAGCGCCACGTCCGGCAAGAATAATCGAGAGGGATCTCGATTATACTCGTCGTCGTTCGCATAGACGATGTCGACTTCTTGCGTCGCGATGGCATCTGCAGTCAACGCGAAGTTATAGGAAACGGCGACGATTGCGGTGATCGCGAGGAGGAGGAGTCGCTTGAAGTTCATGGCGCTCACGTTTTCAAGCGTTAAATACACCGCGAGATACAAAAAAAAAACGAGCGTTACGAGTATTTTTTGAAGAAAAGCGGGCGTTTTTTTTTATTTGGTTTCAAACTTACAACGAACGTTGCGCGTCACAACATCTTCGGACGACACTGAGCGTAATACGCGTCTTGAACGAAACAATAGTCCATCGAGCTCTCGCAACACCGAGGGGGACCGTTGGGACTGACACTCCCGCCGCACTGTTCGTACCTTCTCGCGCACGGCACACCGTTGCGCTCGTATCGCGGGCGACACTGCGAATAATACTCGTCTTGAGTGAAGCAGTAATAGTTGGGATCGCAACAGTTGTTCAGAGAGCTGCTGTCGGCGTTTTGCTGCAACAGGCGACCGCCACATTGACCGTAATTTGAAGTACATTTTGGTATTTTTGGTCGACATTGTGAATAATATTCATCTTGTACGAAACAAAAGTCGTTCGCATCGCAGCACCGATTTGCGCCGGTCCAGAAGCGTCCGCCACATTGACTCCACGTTGGCTGACACGCGATGGAAGATATCGTATCTCGATACAGCTGTTGCTGGTTGAATGATAACGGCTGTTGCGACACAGATGAGGTGCCTCTGCCAGTCGTCGTCGTCGTCGTCGTTGTTCCTACGAAAGACGATGATGGTCGACACTGCGAGTAATAGCGATCGACGTATTCGCAAATATTACCAGTCGTGCAGCATTCGGCGCCCGTCCAATATTCTCCTCCACATTGACTCCACGTGGATTGACATCCTTTACATACCCCGTCGTCGCCAGCACAAACTAGACCGAGTTTACAACAGCTCGGGCGACCGTATATTGTGCCATCGCAACGTTCGTTTGCGTTCATACAAGGTACGCATGACTTTTCGCCGAAACCAGAAGTGAATTCGCAGCTGAAGCCTTCTTCGCAACACTTTTCTGCGCTCGCTCCGGCTGGAAGCGATAAAACGATCGACGAAGCGGAGGAGAAACAACTTTGGCCTCGCTGCGCACATTCGCACGGCTTACCGAGATTTGTCTCCAATCGAGCTGGATATAACTTGCACGGCTCCTTCGGTTTATCGCACTCTTCCTCTATCGCTTCTTTTGGTGCGTTTGGTAGAAACGTCGGAATCGGCCCGCACAAGTTTCGATTAAACGCCAACGAAACCGTTTTCAGAACCGGTAAACGCAAACGAGGAACTTTACCTGAAAACATGTTACCATGCAACAAAAGCACCTCTAATCGCTTAAATTTGGAGAGCGTTTCCGGAATAGGACCAGTGAAGAAGTTATCGTGAAGATCCAAAGTCGTGATATTGATAGGAAACGCCTGCGGATTGATGCCACCGGAGAGCTTATTTCCTTCGAGAACTATAACTTCTAACTTTGTAGCGCTCGCCATCCCTAACGGTATTGGACCACTGAATGCGCAATCGTCAAGAAATAACTCTCTGATATTTTGTAATCTCCCAATCGCCGCCGAGGGGACAGCGCCCGATAAATCTCTATTCCCGCTCAAATCTAAATACTCCAACGACTGCAAATATGCCAGCGCATTGTACGAAATTGGACCGCTTAGAAAATTTCGGTGTATATTCAACACTTTGAGTCGTCTTAAAAACCGAAACGATTCGGGAATCTGCCCTATGAACTGATTTCCAAAGTGCGAACCGGGAACGCCGTATTTATTCTTCTTCTCCTCCGGAAACCCCTCATCGTAATAAATCTGCCTTTCGGTGAACCCGCCGTCTAAATCAATCTCTTCCAAATACTGCAAATTCCCTAACTCGTACGGAAGGATTCCTTCCAGGTTGTTCACGCCCAACTTTATCGATTTTAAGTTAGGAAAACTCCTCACGAACGCGTTCAAAACGGGGCCTTTCAACCTGTTATTTCCCAAGTCGAAAATTTTCACGCCTTTCAACTTATTCGGCAAACCATCGCGCGGTAGCGTTCCCGTCAACTCCATCCCGTAAAACGAAACGTACGAAATCTCGCACGCGCTCCCCCCATCGCATTCGCACCCAATTTCCGGCCACTCGCACGCGTTCTCCGCGCTCGCGCGCGCGATGTCCGTGAACCACGTCTCGTTCAAATTTTTCATCAGATGGACGAGAGATTCGATTTCGCTTCTCGCTAAACTCCCGAAAGCGCCTCTCGAGTGCTCGAGAAATGCCGCGCACCACGCGAGGAAGAGGAAGGAGAAGAAGTGCATCATCGCGGCGTTGCGTGTTCAAGAGCGCGCGTGTTTTATTATGCGTTCTTCTTCTTCTTCTTCTTCTTCTTCTTCTTCTTATTTATTATTCTTTCTGCCTTCTTCGTGTATTTTTTACCTCTCTCCCTCGTGTTTTTTGCGCTCCCACAAAAAAAAAATTCAACGAAAAGCATCGCACCGCACAAATTTTTCCAATTTCCAATCGTTAAAGTCCCTCGAAAGAGAGAGAGCGAAAGAAAGTTGCGCGCTCTGAATTTCGCGTTCTCGTGCGTTTCGCATATCGTCCGTTCTGTTTCTTGTCTTTCTCGGAGTTCGTTCTTTAAGCTCGTCGAATTTGTTTTGGATAGAGACGAGAAGAAGAATTTAGAAGCGAAAAGAAACTTTTTATTCCGGATCGGGCCGTCAAAAATGCCGCCGAAACGCCGAACGTCTGTTTCCTCGGGCAAGAGCAGGAGAGGCGCGTCCGCGTCGTCGTCCGCGTCTTTCGCTTCCAGAGACGAGAGCGAAATCGACGCTTTCGCGCCGTGGTCGAGAACGGTCGAGGAGAACTGTCGCTTTTACGAAACGTCCGTGGACGCCGGTTTATCGGCTGCGGAGGTGGAAAGAAGACGAGAGAGATTCGGCCCGAACGAACTCACCAAGGCGAAAGGGAAGAGTTTACTGACGTTGGTTCTCGAACAGTTCGACGATGCTTTGGTGAAAATTTTACTCGCCTCGGCGATGGTGTCTTTCGTTTTGGCGTTCTTCGAGGAAGGGCCGAACCCGGGGGGAGGGAAGGATATCACCGCTTTCGTCGAACCTTTGGTTATTTTGTTGATTTTGATTTTGAACGCCATCGTCGGGGTTTGGCAAGAAACGAACGCTGAGAACGCGTTAGAGGCGTTGAAAGAAATGCAATCGCCTGACGCGAGAGTGATTAGAAACAACGGTGAGTTGATGACTGTGCCAGCGAATGAATTAGTGATCGGAGATATCGTGGCGTTGCACGGCGGAGACAGAGTGCCCGCGGATTTAAGAGTGATGGAACTGAAAACGGCGACATTGAGGTGCGAGCAAGCGAGTTTGACTGGTGAATCCGTTGCGGTGGATAAGCAAGCCGAAGACGATGAATTGTGTCCGGCAGAGATTGAGTTGCAAGGAAAAACGAACATCATGTTCAGCGGGACGGCGGTGAGTAACGGCCAGTGTAAAGGGATGGTGTGCGCGATTGGAATGAACACAGAGATGGGGAAAATTCAAACGCAAATCGAAGAGGCGAGTTTAGAGGAAGAGGACACACCGCTGAAGCAAAAGTTGGACGCGTTCGGTGAACTTTTGAGTAAACTCATCGCGATTATTTGTTTGTTGGTATGGTTAATCAACTATCATCACTTCATTTCGTTTGAAAGCGGAAGTTTCGCGTTCAACTTTGCCAAGTGCACGTACTACTTCAAAATTGCCGTGGCATTGGCGGTAGCGGCGATTCCCGAAGGTTTGCCGGCGGTCATTACCACTTGCTTGGCGCTTGGAACGAGAAAGATGGCAAAACAGAATGCAATCGTGAGAAAGCTTCCTTCGGTGGAAACTTTGGGATGCACTTCGGTTATTTGCTCCGATAAAACGGGCACGTTAACGACGAACCAGATGAGCGCGGTGAAGTTTGTCACGTCAGATAGGAATGGCATGAAAACGAGGGCATTTAAAGTCGCTGGGACTTCGTATGATCCCACTCAAGGCGGGATTGAAAACTTGCCAGATTTGAAGCAAGACGCTACTTTTGTCGTCGCCGCACAAATCTGCGCCGCGTGCAACTCCTCTCAGATTGAGTATGTCGAAGGGTCTGGGTATAAATGTATCGGCGAGCCTACCGAGGGTGCGTTGAAAATATTAGCAGAGAAAATAGGATGCGAAGATGATGCGAAGCATCGAAGGGCGATGAATCGCCGGAACAAGAGTGTAAAAGACGGCGCGCAGGCGGTGTGCGACGAAATCATGAGTGGCGTCGAGATCATGTCTACATTGGAGTTTGATAGAAACCGTAAATCAATGTCGGTGATTTGCAGAGAGAAGATCAATACTACTGCTGCTCAAAAAACAAAAAAATATAATAGCGCGGAGAACTATCTCCTGGCGAAGGGTGCGCCGGAGTTTATTTTAGAGAGATGCACGCATATTTTGACCCCAGACGGTATGGAGATTCCGCTCACTCAAAGCATGCGAGACGATATCTTAAAGCGACAACATGATATGGCGAGCGTCGCTTTGCGTTGCTTGGCGTTGGCGATGAAGTCTGGACCAGAACTTGGCGTTTTATCGAGTTACGACGGCAGTCATTCGCACCCGGGATACAAGATTTTGAAAGATCCTTCGCAATACGAAGCGGTCGAGTCAGAGATGACTTTCGTTGGTCTCGCCGGTTTACGTGATCCGCCTCGGCCGGAAGTGAGCGCTGCCATTTCGGATTGCAAGAAGGCTGGGATTCGAGTTATCGTGATCACCGGCGACAACAAGTTGACTGCCGAAGCAATTTGCGCAGAGATTGGTGTTTTCGATTCGATGCGCGAGGCGGCTGAGTTTTCGTTTACAGGACGCGAGTTTACGCAAATGACGAAGCAGCAACAGAGAGCCTGCCTTAAAGGTGAGTTCAACGGCGTCGTGTTTTCGCGCGCAGAACCGAAGCATAAGCAAGATATCGTCCGCTTGTTGCGAGAAGACGGTCACATTGTCGCTATGACTGGAGACGGCGTAAACGACGCGCCTGCTTTGAAGCTCGCGGATATCGGAGTCTCCATGGGTATTGCCGGAACGGAAGTCGCCAAAGAAGCGTCGGATATGATTTTGGTCGACGATAACTTTTCCACCATCGTTTCAGCGGTGTCTGAAGGACGGTCCATTTACGATAACATGAAAGCGTTCATCAGATATATGATTTCTAGTAACGTCGGTGAGGTTGTTTCCATCTTCTTGACCGCTGCGCTTGGTTTGCCAGAAGGTTTAATTCCGGTACAGCTGCTATGGGTCAACTTGGTTACCGATGGCCCACCAGCGACTGCGTTGGGTTTTAATCCCCCGGATAAAGACATCATGACGAGACCGCCGCGTCGTAAAGACGACGAGTTACTCACGCGATGGAGTGTTTTCCGCTACGCGGTAGTCGGTTTATATGTTGGCGTCGCCACGGTGAGCGTCTTTTGCATTTGGTTCACGCGAACGTCGTTTTTCTTCATCGACTTATCTGGAGATAACCACACGACTGTGTCGATGAAGCAGCTCATGGATTGGGAAAATTGCGCTTCCTGGACCGACGGCACGTTCAAAGGCGGTTCGTATTCCACTGCCATGGACGGTCCGTCGTTCTCTTTTACCGGTAAGAACAAGTGCGACTACTTCAGCGAAGGTAAAGCCAAGGCGTCGACGTTATCGTTGTCTGTCCTCGTGACCATTGAAATGTTCAACGCCTTGAATGCTTTGTCCGAAGACTCCAGTTTGTTCAGGTCACCGCCTTGGATCAACCCGTACTTGCTCATCGCCATGTTTGTCTCCTTCGGGTTACACTTTGTGATTTTGTACGTGCCAAGTTTTGCGACGATCTTCTCCATCGTCCCGTTAAGTTTCAACGAGTGGATGTTAGTCGTGTTGTGCGCATTACCGGTGTGCATCATCGACGAAATCTTGAAATGGTTCGGCAGGCGAATGAATGAAAAAGAGTTGCGCCAACGACTCGCCGCGATGAAAAACGAAGGGAAAGTAAAAAAGACGAAGACGACGCGAAGACGACGTTAATACTACGAAAAACCTTATTCACGTGCGAAGCATAGCTTTTTAATAATAATATGATATATACGCTAATAATACGGTGTTACTGCGGCCCGCGACCGGCGGGAAAAGTCTCAGTCATGATTTGCAACACCGGCGCCGCCAAACTGAACACGGCGACTACACTCAACACGCTCAACACGACAAACCCAGCTTTGAGAGCGTTCGAAAACGTCTCCGATTCCATCGCGTCGTTCTCCGGTCCCGGCGGCGGCGGCGGCCGTTCGAAGTCCTCGATCGTTTCCTCGTCCTCTCCTCCCGCCGCTCCGACCGCGACGACACCGATGATGTTTCTTCTTTCCCGCTTTCGTAGCTTTAACGTCGTCGTCGTCCTCTTCATCGCGTCGTCGTTCATCAATTTTCGTCCCCGGCAACAGGACGACGACGAGAACGACGACGACGCCATCGCCACCACCACCGATGGACTTCTTCTCGTTCCGAGCGACGACGACGACGACGAAGAAGAAGAAGAAGAAGATAAACTCGCCGTTCTGGCGATGAAAGCGGCGCTGCCGGACGTTGGGATCGCGACGAGCATCATGTTTGTGAGGAAAAGATATCAAAACGCGAACGAGTTTCCGGGAAAAAAATGATTAAAAAAATGTCACAAAATCGCGCGCGCGAAAATGGACCGAGCTGCTGCCGCCGCCGCCGCCGCCGCTCGTCCAAACCGGACGCGCGAACGCGTCGAGGTGCGTTTTCACATCGTCCTCGTTTTGTTATTCTTTTATCTCTCTCTCTCTCTCTTTCTCCGAGCGCGCGCGCTTTTTCTTCTTCTTCGTGTTCTTCGACAACGAACCAAATTCGCGCTTTAGAAGGAAAGGAAAAGAGCGCGTTGACTACTCGCCGTCGAAGAAGAAGAAGAAGAAGACCACTCTCTCTCTCTCCAAAAGGAGATCTCTCGAAGACAACTAAACACGAGACGCATCATCAACTCAACAGGAGGTATCTTCGTTCGCGGAAGACGTGGAGAAGTTCATCGAACGCGCCAAGAGGAAAGACGGGTCGATTTTAGCAGAACAGCTCGTTCGGAAAAAGACCACCGCGAAGGGCGAAGAAGAAGAAGAAGAAGAAGAAGAACACGTATTTTTACGAGAACGAGGCAACGCGCACTTTAAAAAAGGCGAATTCGTGGAAGCGGAGAGAAGTTACACGAAGAGTTTGGCGTCGAAAGAAACCGCGGCGGCGCTGAGCAATCGAGCGATGGTTCGATTGAAACTCGGGAAGGCGGCGTCGGCGGCGAAGGACTGCGGGAGGAGCGTAGATTTGTTGTCGTTTGAGGCGAGCGAGGATGGAGAGGATAGGAGTAAGAGGGAAGCGTTGCTTGTGAAAACGTGGCAGAGGAAAGGTACGGCGGAGATGGAAATGAAGATGTATCGAGAAGCGGCGGTGTCGTTTGAAAACGCGTTGAGAATAGAGCCGGAATCTAAGACGATTCGAGAGCAAAGGAAGACGGCGGTGAAGAAGATGGAGACGAAAGATACGAGCAAAGTAAAACATGAAGAGGTTGAATTGCGTGTGAAAGACTTCGTGGATAAGAAGAAACAAAAATACGAACCGACGACGGTAGGAAAGAAAGAAGAACTCGAAACGCCGTCGCCAGCCGCGTCAGCAAAGGTGAGGGCGATCGACGCGACGGAGAAAAAAGATGAAGAGGAACCCGTCGCGCGTCGATCGAAGGAAACGTCATCAGTAGACGTGGAAAAAGTGCGCAAAGCGATATCAAAGCTCGACCACGACGACGATGAAATCCAAACAGGTCCCGCTTTCGATAAGCAATGGAAGCTTGCCGCTAATTCGTGGGAGAAGAAGTGCAAAGTTCTTCGCGCCGTGCGCGCCGAAAACGTCACCAAAATCCTCGCGGAAAGACTCACCGGCGATCTTCTAGGCGACATCATCGTCTCCGTTCTCACGCACTGGATCTCAGAAGATGACGCGAACGATGACCCAATAAACTGGCTCGCTGAACTCACGAAAACCAACCGCTTCTCCATGGCTTCCATGCTCCTCTCCGGCACGGCCAAAACAAACGCCGCCGAAAGCTGGACTCGGTGCGTGCAAAGATTATCGGAAGACGACGCCAAGAACGCCGTAGCTTTAGATAGATTAGAACGCCTGCGCGCGAGCTTTAGAGTGTAATTCATCATCACGTGTACGAATATAGTAGCAGCGAGAGAGAGATAGAGACAAAGAGACGCGTCAGATGTGCGATGTTTACATAAAACGAATGGCGCTCGCCGGCGCCGCGACCCCCCCCCCCCAATATATCTCTCACAGCACAATACAACGCGCGGCGCTTTTTAAAATCTAAAACACACTCATCATGATTTTGCACAAAAAAATCTCCAAAAATCTTAACTGTTTCGCGGCAAAAGACGGACATTCGTTAGAAATTCGTTTGATTTTCGTTTTTTTTCCCGAAAGTTTCCCCAAAAAGCGTCATTTCGTCGCCCGCTTTTTCGGTGTCATAAATAAAAACTCCAAGAGACGCGCGCGCTGCTTTAAAAAACGAACGATCGTCGCACGTTTACTCGAACGCTAAAGAACAAACGCTCCTCGCGAGAAGACAGACGCACGAAAACTGCGCGATACAGGCGATAAAACGAATCGACCCGAAGAAGGTGATTTGCACGTTCCCCCTGACCGCGCGCGCGTCCTCTTTCGCCCTTTCAGATTTTTGGATTTTTGTCCCCGCGGGTGTGACCTTTCAAGCGTGACGACCTTTCGAATTATCCAAAAAACATATATGAGCGCTTTAACGCACGCGCTGGACAGCGCCAGCGTGAACCATCATCTCGCGAAGAGAGACGTGAGTACCAACGGTAGTGCTCGGAATTCGCGCGAGTCAACGCTCACGTCTTCTTCGCCGGACGTATCACCAGACGTGACCAATGCGCACGGAGGCATGTCCGCAATCGCCATGTTGCGTGCAAACGTCTGGGAAGAGGCACAAAAAAGAGGGGAAAACTCCGCGGGAACGGATGCGAAAACGAGCGCTTTGTTGGAGAACAAAAATGCGGAGCAAATGTTCGTGGGGAGAAAATCATTCGCGATTGAACAAGTCGCGAGTTTTGGGAACATTCAAATCGCGCCGGCGGTGTCTGCGTTCCCAAGCACGGGTGCGTTTGGCGGGAGCAGCTCGCTGCCGAGGGAGGTACCTCGCGTGCGACGGGTGACGGTATATAACGACGATATGGACGAGGAGAGTGACGTGAGCAGTCCTGGGAGGAAACGAAGAGGTGCGTCGACTTCGTATTTAGCGATTGAAGCAGATATGCTATCCAGAAGCGATGAAAATGTCGGTATGTTGTGTTCTTCTCCTAACGGGAAGAATTTTACTTCGGCCCCTTTCGCAGCGATTTTTGGCGGGAAGAATACTGCTATGAGAGTAGGATCGCCTTTAGGCCACCCATCTTCGCCACGGACGACTTCGACAGGATTTCAATCTGCACCTTTCGTAGCGGTGTATGGATCGCCGAACGCGCCTTCCAGTCCTGCGAGCAGATCTTCGTTGAATTTTTAAAACAGATAAAGATATCGAGGCGAAAAGAAAAGAAAAAAACGAGCTGTACATAAAATATATCAAGGCGCAAATGAAAAAGTCCAATAGCTGAGCAAATAGTAGCACATGTAATAAGTATCGTGAGAGCAACACACTCACAAGTTGTATATATATATATATAATTATTTCTTTCGAAAGTATTGCACACAATTAAAGTAATGTCTCGTAATACAATGGGAAAATCCCTCAAAGCAGCTAACGAACTCTCTTCTTTTGCGTGCCAGCAACGCTTGGAAAAAATACAACAACATCTGTTTTTAATATCCTCTACTATGACCAAATTTACACCTGTGCCCCCACTGACAACGTCCAGTTTGCGCAAACGCGCGACAGATTTGACTCTTGAACGTCACCAAGAGAGGCACAGAACCGCCTAACAAGGTTGACCCGTTCACTGTTTGTACCGCTCGCGTAGCCTCTTCGACAGTTTGGAACCCAATGAGTCCAGTTGTCGCGATGCGAGTGCACGACACGATGCGCCCAAACTGCGCGAACGCGTTAACTAAAGCATTTTCATCAGTCTCCGTGGGTAAACCTTTGATGTAAATGTTCTCTGAAGGTGGATTAGTCGTCATCATAGAGCCGCCAACGCCGCGCGCCTCGCCCACTCCTCGCCCGCTACTACCAACAACTCCAGAACTATCCGTATTCGCAAACTTCACCCGTAACGGCCTGTGCGCTAAATCTTCTCTCAAAACTCTTCCACTGACTTGATCGATCGCCTTTTCTGCCTCCTCGTACCTCACGAATTTCACAAACCCGTATCCTTTTGAAAGTTGCGACACTTTATCCCGCATAATATTCACGCTTTCCACCTCGCCGTACTCCTCGAATAACTGTTTCAACGCCCCTTCCTCCATATCTCTCGGAATATTCCAAACGTACAAATTGGAATGAGTCGGTAATCTAGCCATCATTTGCTGTTTCGCGTTAAACGACACCGACACGGGTATCCCGCCGCTAGAATCGCTCATCACCATCTTCCCGTTCGCCTCTCTCACTGCCGCCTCCGCTTCTCCAACCGTCTCGAACCGAATCAACGCCGTCGTCGCAATGACTCGACAACTGACAATCGTCCCAAACGCGCCAAACTTTTCCCTCAATGAACTCTCGTCCATATCTAACGGCAACCCTTTCACGTACACGTTATCTGTTGGAATCGACTGCACGTCCGTCCCAGTCGCGCCCATCAGCCCGCTCGAGTGTACCCCCATCAACCCAGTGGAATCCGTGCTCGCGAATTTTATTTGCAACTGCTTATCTTTCACGTATTTCCCGTGCAGCTTCTCCTTCGCGCTCACCGCGTCCTCGAACTTGACGTATTTAACAAAACCATATCCTTTCGACTGTTTCGTGTTCGGGTCTCGCATTATCGTGCACGATTCGACGGCGCCAAACTTCGCGAACAACGTCGATAACTGCTGCTCGTCGACGTCCCGGGGAATAGACCAGACGTACAGGTTGGAGTGTTTCGGCTTTTTACCGCCGTCGACGTCGTCCATCGCCGCGTTGCTCGAACCGAACGCGTTTTGCGCGCGCTTCATTATGTACTCGTGCGCGCGCGCGGCAGGGTTTGGGTGGTGGTGCTCCAGACGGCTGGTGGTGTGCGTAGCCGTCCGTCTGTGTTCGGGGAGATAGACAATGACGTTTTATTACAATTGCTCGCTCGCGGGGGTTTGCACGGCCAGAGAGGAAAAAAATTAATAGTGCTGGCAGATATCTTTTGTTTTAGATGTGCTTTTTTTCGCCGCTCTTTCTTTTTGCGTGCGTGTTTTCATACTCGTGTACTTTAACACATTTTACAACACGGGCGCGCGTACTTTTCTTTTCTAAAGCACGCGGCGAACTAATCCCATTCGGATTCTCTTTCTTGTTCATCTCCGTAGGCGAGCTCGATCGCCGCGGGTTGCGGTTCTGGAGTTTGGTCTCGTTCGGCGTCGCGCGGAGCGACTACCGGCATAGGAGGAGGAGGAGGACCTGCGGCCGGTTCCGAGACTTTTTCGTGTTGTTCGACGTGCGCGGAGAGGTCTCTTCGAAGCGATGAAAAGTCGCCGAGTTGCGTCGTCGCTGCGCCCCCGGCAAATCCACCGTATTGGTTCTCAAGAGAGAACGCCAGATCCTCGTGATGGTCATCCTCGTCTCCGTTTTCACCGGTGCTTTTCTTCATCGCTATTGAGAGATCGCTATCGATTTTGATTTTCGCTTCCGGGCGTTGAACGCGATCTATGATGCGGTGAACGCCAGAGCTGTAAGGTCTCGATGATCCATCAACAGCAATGCTCGAATAACCGTGTTTGCCCTCGATTCGGTCTTTGGCGCGTCGGCGGAGTTCGCTTAGAACATCTTTTGCCGGTTGAATGGTCTCGTGCTTGGATAAATCGCCACACTCGGTGTTGTTGGACCACTCGTCGAGGAATACGATGCACTTTAACTGCGTTTTCTTTGCGATATCGTAAGCTCGCTTGCGGCGATTGAGATCCTGGGAAAGTTGCGATTCGTCACGCATGATACCTCTTAGCATTGGCCGCAGATATTTTTGTATATTGTCGACAATAAACCCTTTCGCTTTCGTGGCGGCATCTAGACGATCGGAGCTCCCACCTTCAGAGCTGTGGATGTCCTCAAATGCCGCTTTGACGATTGCTGAACACACTGCTAACGGTACTATTTTACGTTCAATTTCAAGTTTCATTTCGGAATCATCGTCCTTGTCTTCACCGCCACTACCTACACCACCAGCTATCACCGTGCTGCTTTCCACACTTTCATCCGCGAGCGCTTTTAAGCCCTCAAATACTTTATCCGCGCCAATATCGCCGTGTTTTTTCACAAAGCGATACGTTTCTCTTCCTATGCTACCCACTAAAGAGAACATTTTGTTCTCACGAATGCTTGTGCGCACTTTTTTTATTAGCGCATCCGAGCCGACTCGAACGGCTTCGGGAACAAACGCATCTGCCAAAGTCGTCGGCGACACCGACATGGACTTTCCATTCGGCGGAGATATATGCGTTCCATTTGAATTCATCGAGTGAAACGATGTTGTTTGTCTATTGCTATTATTATCTTCACCTTTAACGGCAGATATTATCGACATTACGTTCAACGGCTTCATCGATTGCTTCGTCGCGCGTTCGCTAATGAGTCGATTTCTCTCCCTGGTATTTTCAATTATCTCGTTGATTTTATTCACACCTTTGCGGACTTCCTGTTCCGTTCCTTCGACGATTAAAACCGTAGGAAGCGATGCGTCGACCGTTACTGTTGCCCCAGTTACCATCCGTATCAAATCCAACTTCTCTTGCGATGACACCACGTTGAAGAAATTTTTGCAATCGTGGCGTCTCGTGACTTTCGGTCGCTGTTGTTGCTCTTGCATCATCTGTCGCTGCTCCATAATTCTAGGTTTCTTGAGTGGCAAATGCCCCTGTTGGTTTTGCTCCTGCACCTGCTGATGTTCGTCGCGAGACCTCGCAATATCCATCGCCGAAGATGCCATAGATAATTTTGTCCACTCTTCCCTCGCCTCAGATGTCTTTCGCTTTATTCGATTTCTTTGCGACGGCTGACTTTCTTTTTCGCGAGTTCCTTCCTGCTCTTCGTCGTTGTCGTTTTCCTCTTTCTCTTCTTTCCGCGCGGCGTCGTTATTCCTGTTCGGCTTTGGCGCGGTCAACTCCTTTTTCTTCTTTTTTTCCGGTGGTGGTGGTTTCCCTCTAATTCCCGAATCCAAAAACTTAAACACCTCCGGTTTACTTCGGTACCGATTCCCTTCTTCATCGAAATAGTACGCGTCGAAATGTTTCGGATTATTCGTCATCGCGCGTTTGTTCGCGCACACGTTCCATCCTTTCAACACTTCGAACGGATCTCTCGGCGTTTCTTTGTGTTCGCGGATGGCGTCGCACAAACGATGCCAGAACTCGGTGCGTTTTTTCTGCGTTTCCTCGGTTGGGTTTGGATTCGGGTCGGAGGATGGAAGCGGTGGATATTCCGACGACATTTGGTGTGTGTCTCACGTCACCACACGCGCACGCACACAATCCGTATTCTCGCGCGAGTGGGGATATATATTTTTTGCTCGCGCGTGTGTGTGTTTACGCGCGGAAGCGCGAGTGGAACAGAAGTTCGGGGTGAAAATGAGGCACGAGTGAGCAGATATTTTCATTTTCTCTTTATCAAAAAAGCTTGTTGGTTCTTGGTTGCTTGGTTCTAAAAAGAAAACTTCTCGCATCCACCCTCGGTAGTCAAACATTCGACGTACTGCGATTTATACATTCAATCTCTGGTTCTGCTCGCGCTTCTCAATCGAAAGTCACCTCCTCTGGATAGATCTTCGCAACCATTCTCTGAAAGCAAGCATTTTGAATATTCTGTCGTGATGCGCTTTAGTAAGCGACCGATAATCGGCAGATTTTCGTTGGCGTATATTTTCAGATTGTCCACGTAATCTCTTTGATAGATCGCCTTATTATTGTCCGCGTTGAACACAATCTTACTCATTCCAGTAATATCAGTGATGTCGTCATAAGAAAGGGACATGTTGAAAGAGTACGACGGAAAGTAAATCTGCTTGGTACACTCTTCGTCCAATATTTTTAGGTGTTGTATGGTAAAGTTGGAAGCGAACATATTCGTAAAAACGCGCGAAACTTCCTTCTTATTCGAAGCAGATACCGTACCATCCGTGTAAACCATCGCATTGTCAAAGTTCTCCAAACAGGCTCTCTCAAAGTTCGTACTGCCAGCGTCTTGATTACAGGTTATGATGTGACGCGCGATTTTCAAGCGCTCTGGAGAAAAGTTTTGGGCACACGAACGGGAAACTGTACGAGGTACGAGATCTTCGAAAAGCGCACACTCTGCCATCATTATCAGCGACGTTAAAGATAGCAGTGCACAAAAAGACACCCAAGAAATCATATTTCTTCTTGTTCGCGCTGTCTTTTGCCGCTGTCTTTTGTGTTTTTTTCTTTTTGCCTTTCCGTCCGACCATGTGATTATCAAAAACTTACTAAAACCAAAAATTCACACTTATCGAAGTTGAGAGAGACCGAACGTAATGCCAAGCGCCATGCGGGATGAACATGGCGTCTCCAGGATTTAAGATCGTGTCAAAGTAAATAGCTTCAGCAAATTTCGGAAACTTCTTTACGTTTGGATTCTCCACATCCTTCACTAAACTTCGCGTGAACGCGTTCACTTGATTTTTACCCGTCGTCATCACTGCTTCCGAATAGAGCTTCTCAGTTTGGTCGTCGAGATATATGCGGACGTATTTGAAACCACTCACTTGTACAAACACGTTGTTATAAGGATCGCGATGCAAAGTGGTACGAGTCTCTCGTGTGCCTATCCAAATATTTGATGCTCCCTCGCTGGTGACTTTGCCGAGCGTCAAGTGCGGGATTGTAATAAATTTTTGCAATTCTGGCGCGTGATGAAACAAACAATGCTGCGAGACGTACGCGATTTTTTTGCATCGGAGCGTGCCGCGTGCCGCATCCACAACATTGCTCGCTTCTAGCGCCTCTGAAAACTCAGACAAACTAATGACTCCGGCGCCGCAATCGCCACTCCCTGGATATCCAAACTCAACTGGAACGACTCGCTGGCCTCCGAACATTTCATCTCGTAAAAATTCTGTTGTTTTACACAAATCGAGAAGTTTCCATTTCTGCTCGTTGGCGTATTTTCTTATCACGCACGGTTTCTGCGATTTGAAATATTTTTGGAGAAACGCCGCTGCGCTCAAGTCGGCCGATTCTGACCTTATTTGATTTTGTACGAGATCTCGCGATTTCTTTTCCTGTTGCGCCTCGGGTATTTTCGTCGTAATCTTAACAACTTTACTCTCCGCACCACCCCAATCGTGAACGATTTTATCGCGATGAATTGCGTAGAATGCTTCCACCTCGCGCATCAACTCACCGCAGAAACTTGGCACTTTCTTCAAATTCTCCTCGCCGTCGATTCCTATTACTATATTCAACAAATCTAAATTTGCGCGAGCGATTTTGGTCACCGCCGAATCCCACTCGCGAAGCAACGCCGGCAGACGCGGATCGTCCGCGACGTTCACCCGTGCATCGTTCGAAAACACCTTTTCAAATTCATCCAATCTGTTTCGACGATTTTCTGTGCCATCTCCAACTACTTTCATTAAAATCACGACGTGCGCGTACGCTTGCGCGAGCAGCCACTCCAAATTGTCCCACTCATTCAACCGCTTTTGTTCCGTCACCTCCACGCAGCACTCTTTCGCGCCTTCCATCGTAAATTTCCTCAAATATTCCACCGCCAATTTCCCTCGCCTCGTTATACTCATTTTCGGTTCAATCGCGTCGACGAGCGTCCGCATCTCGTCCTCTCTCTTCTCCTCAGATGCCGCCGTCGCCGTCGTCCCCCAAACGCGTTCGGTAAACAATCTAAAATACAAAGACGTATCCGCGGTGGGTTGCTTCTTCTCGACGACGACTCGGTCGGTCGCGTCGGACCCGAAACAGTCCCAGGCGTCGTCTGTCATGCGTTTCTTCTTTTTTTCTCGTTTGCGTGTTATCGGAAGCGCGACGACATTTCTCGCGCGCGGTGTTTGCGTTTGTGTGTGTTAACAACAACAACAACAACAACAACAACAACAACAACAACAACGAACAGAGCCAGAGAGAGTTCGTTAGACTCGAGAGTCTCGAGAGAGCTTTTAAATGAAGAAGGCCATTTCGCGAATGATTATTGCAGCCAGCACCACGAAAGCACAAAAAAAGGAAAAAAGAGCAGAGCTTGGAGAAAAGAGTCTCAAGTGTGCGTCTACGCGAGAGAAAACTCAGAAGAGAGGGGTTTTGGGAAAATCTTCAGCACGTGCTCTATTTTTTTCCCCAATAAAACGAGAGAGAGAGAGAGAGAAAGAACGCGAGAACCGTGCGATAGAGAGAGAGAGAGAGAGAGAGAGAGAGAGAGAGAGAGAGAGAGAGAGAAAGAAAGAAATCACGAGAGTAGAGCGAAGAGGTTAAGCGAGAGACGGAGAGGTGGAAGAGAGAAAAAGGAAAAGGAGAGAATTGGAAACTTTCGAGAGAGAAAAGAAATCGATCAGAGATAACACGAGTAGAGAGAGAGAGAGAGCACATAAACAAAAGAGACATGAGCGTAGATCACGAGCAGCCGCCGAAGGTAGCCGCGTCTGATTTAGATTGTTTTACGCGAGTATGCAACGCGTCGGTGGCGATGTTCGGGATCGGCTCCATCATCGGCGCGCTGAAAGCGACGTGGGCGGAAGCGCCTTTGACGATTCAAAGAGGTCAAACGCTCGCGGCGGTCAGGAATACCGGATCGTACATGGCGAATTCCGGCGGTTTGTTTGCCGCAGTTGGAGCCACGTACACGGGAACGTCGTGTTTATCTAAAAGTATCCGAGGTCAAGACGACTTTTGGAACGGCGTTTATGGCGGGCTCGCCGCCGGGACGGTTATGGGGTTAAAGGCGAAAAAGGTGGGCGTCGCGGTCGGCGCCGGGGTGGCGTTTGCCGTGGCGAGCGCGAGCGTCGACGGCACCGGGGAAAAAGTACGAGGCGACGGGTTGTTTGACGACAACGCGACGCCAGGAAGAGTGTACTTTCCGTACAACGAGAAGAAGTAACGGAACGCGAATGGAAGAACACGCTTTATAACCGTCGTCTCGGAGAGCGCGTCAACGGGTTCTCGATTCTACGAACGTTTGTAATTTAACACCAATCGAAGAGTACGCTCCTCGTAGCTTTTTATCAGATTTTTATTATTAATATCGTCGCCGTCGTCGTCGTTTTTTTCGTCCCTGTTTTCTTATTCTCGCGTTGCTTCAGATGTTTGGCACGTGCGACATCGCGTCGTTTCGAACAAAGTTTTACGTGTTGCTCTGAGGTTGGAAATTTTCAAAAACTCATAAAAAAAGACAAAGAGAGGAGCGCGCACCAGACCACAAAAGAGAAGGCGCCGCGACCGCCCCGAACGATGTTCCCGTAGTACTCGTCGCGCTCGAAGAAAACAGCTCAGAAGTTCAGCTGAACGGATTGTACCAACACGTCAGCATGGGCATCTCCTCTCTCCTTTTGAACATCAAATCGATTACGAAATCGGGCACGCACATCAGCGCGCACAAAAACTGCAAAGTCGCGGTAGATTCGTACTGCTGGTTGCACAAGTGCGCGTATTCGTGCTCGAGAGAACTGGTGGAAAACTGCGGGAACCAAGACGCGTTCGTGTACGCGTTTTTGAATCGAGCGCGAATGTTGAAGAATGCCGGGATATCGGAAGTTATTTACGTCTTTGACGGTGCCTCGTTGCCGAGTAAAGCGAGAGAGGAGACGCAGCGAAGACAGAGACGGGAAGCGGCCAAGGATATGGCGAGAAAAGCGTGGAGCGAGGGCAACAGAAAATTAGCGTTCGACTACTACGCGAAGGCGATAGATGTAACGTTTGAGATGGCAAAAAGAGTGATTGATGCGATTGAAAGAGAAGGGTTGGGGCGAGTGTTAGTCGCGCCGTTCGAAGCAGACGCGCAGTTGGCGTATCTCTGTAAAAACGGGTACGCCGATGTGGTCATCACGGAAGATTCGGATCTGTTAGCGCACGGTGCACCCATCGTGTTTTATAAAATGGATAACAATGGTATCGGGGATGAGATTCGGTACGAGGATTTACCGAGAAACAGAGGGTTACGATTCGATCAGTTTACGCCAGATTTGTTTTTACAGATGTGTTGCATGAGCGGGTGCGATTATTTGCCGAGTTTGCCGAGCGTAGGAATGAAGAAGGCGCATCAGGCGATGCGAAAGTGTCGAGAGTACGGCGCAGCTTTGCGCTCGTTTAAATTTGAAGGGATTCGGGTCGACAAGGAATACGAAAGTGGGTTTCGAGACGCGTTGATTACGTTCAAGCACGCGTTGGTGTATTGTCCGAAGAGGAAGAAGTGCGTGAACTTGAGCGATTGCGCCGAAGACAATGGGGAGCCTGAAGAGGATGCCTTGAACTTGAGATTTAGCGAGGATGACGAGAAGAGACTTTTAGGTGAACGGCGAGTCGATTCGGTCTGCGAAGGTGTCGCGAATGGGAAACTTCATCCAGTAACTCTGCAGCCATATCCCGCGCAAAGAGAATTACCGAAAAGCAAAAGAAACGTTACGAATAACACGAATGTCAACAACGGTATGACCATGAATAATTATTTCACGACTAGAAAAGATGAAGAAAGAACGGTGGGATCTGGACAATACCAATACCAGCATCACTCGCGCTCTGCTGTTCGTTCAGATGCACCAAAAATGCAACCGTGCAGACCGATTGTGCGCTCAAGCTTTTTCGCCAACGCTCTGAAAGACGACAAAGAAGAGAAGAATAGGCGAGAAGCTTTGAAACAGTACGCCGCGAAGCCGTCGACATTTGATGAATTCGAATATTCCAACAGAAACAATAATGACATCAAGACTTTGTTACCGCTGAATCGCGCCACACCCGAGCTATCATTGCAGTCGCCGATGAAGAAACGTACCGTGAAAAAGTTTGACTTGTACGGCTCTGCCGCTAAACATACGCCTGGGGATACGAAGAACGAGAGTAAGATTGAAACGTCACCGAACGTGATCTTGAACACGACAGTGCGAAAATCACCGAGACATTCAAAGATGAGATCGAACGCACTCGATGCTAACGTTGACGACGATGACAACGCGACACCGGCTGTCGGGAAGAAAACGGCAGATTTCCTCGAAAATTTTAGATTCGATTCCACATCTTCGAAAAAGAAGAAGGTTTCGTCTGGACAAAAAACTACCGTCATTCCGAGCACCGTGTCAGTCGGCAAAAAGAAGAAAGCAGCAGCATCGGTATCGAAAACATCTGCGATGACAACGAGTAAAAAGAAACGCCGAACATCGAAGCGTCTCTCGGCGGGTGGAGAGAGAACTTCCGCCGGCGCCTTGTTTTCAGAATTCGCTTTATACCCAAACGATTAATTATAGGACAACACATATATAGTAGCTAGCTTAAAATAGTTCCTTAGTAGCAGCTCATACACAATCGCGTTTGTTTTAATACTAATTACAAGAATACAACGAGAAATCGTTTTTTTTCATCTACAAAAAAGAGCTAGCTATCTCACGGCAAACTGATTCTTTATTTTACCCGTTCGCGTGTCGCAAAGCATTCGTTCGTCCCTCCGATGCTTCGCGTCTAACCTCTGCCTTGCGAAATCGAGCGCTTTTGGATTCGTCTTCATCTCCGCCAGCTCGTCTACTTTCGAACGAATCACGACGTCGAACCCATCTCTCGTCGTGAACTTCGCGCTTTGCCGTCCCATCGCTTCTTCTCGCATCCTCTCCCGTTTCAGTTGCTTCTTCCGTTTTTTTCTTTGAGATTTGGTATCGTGAAAGTCTCTCAGGTATTTTTCTTTCAACTCGTTCTCGTTCGCGGCGACGGCGTCGACGATATCCTCGTCCAAAGTGAACGCGTCTGGGTCTTCGAACTCTTCCGCCTCATCGTCGTCCTCGGGCTCTTCCTCTTTCCTCTTTTCCATCGCCCTTTCTTCCTTCTCTCGTTTCCTCTTCGCCGCCGCCTCCTGCCGCTCCTTTTCTTTTTCCAAACGCTTCTCTTTTTCTCTCTCTTTCGATATCTGCTGCATCTCTATCGCGCGTTTCTTCGTCATTTGCTCTTCTCTCGTATCTCTCTCCGCGTCCGCGCGCGCGACTTCTTCCGGCGGCGCGTCGTCCGAATCGCTCTCGTCGCCAAAATCGTCTCCTCTTTTTCCCACATTCTTCTTCTCCGTTTCTTTCCGTCGTTTCTCGTCTTCTTCTTCTTCCTTGTCCCCACCACCACCACTACCACCGGTGAGTTTCCCCCTCGAACGCGTCGCGCGAGGCATGTGCTCTCTCTGACGTCTTCTCTGCGCGCGTACGCGTGCGTCCCTTCCTTTCTTCTCAAAGGAAAATGCGCGTTGTGTCCGTCGGGTGCGCGCTTTCGTCTGCGGCGTCTCGGTGTCGTTTTTCCCCAAACTCAACTTCTTTTCCCTAATAAAAACCTTCACCCGCGCTTTTATCAGAACATACGCGCATAACTCACACGAGAAGAAGAAAATGCCTCGAATCACGTGCACGGGCAATCCCGAGCAGAGAGGGTGCGGGACAGTTTTGGTGCACCCGCCGTCGGCGGCGTTCGTGCGTTGCGCGGTGTGTGCAGCCATCACTCCGTGCGGGAGTAATGGTGAAGGCACCTCGTCGTCGTCATCGAACGGTACCACTGATACTAATAACAGCGCGGGGAATCAAAGGCGCCGCGCATCGTTTTCATCGACGAGATTGATGCCGTCGGGGGGGAGAGAGATGGCTGCCATCGAGTGCCAAGGATGCACGGTTCGACTGATGTTTCATTTAGGCGCGACGCAAGTGCAGTGCGCGTTGTGTCACACGGTGAACCGAGTCGTTTCCGGAGGTGGGGTGCAAAGACAGGACGTTTCACACTGCACGTGTCGGGGGTGCGGGGTGACGCTGATGTACACGAGAGGCGCGACGAGCGTGAGTTGCGGGGCGTGTCACGCGGTGACGAATACGGCGGGGATAGCCGCGGAGAGAGAGGGGAATAGCAAGATGAATAGCGGAGACGAGGAGAGAGAGTTGGTGGTGGTTGAAAATCCGCCGGTGAAGTTGAGAGACGGTCGCGTCATGCCCAACGTGAGCGTCGCAGTGGAAATTCATAGCGCGAAGAATACGAAGAAGTAGCATTGTATATAAATAAAAAGCGCTCGGTGTATATTATATGATTATTTTACAACATTTTCTATGATACATGGTACACAGTTTATCCATCGAGTTGGCGAAGTTTAAAGCCGATGTTTATGTATTGCAACTCCAACGATTTCAAGTTTGACGGCATGTCGTCGTACCCGGGTTCTCTCCCGAAACGAATGTGGAAGTTGATTCTCCATAACTTCAGAATTCTCGCCAATCGAATGTGACGATTCACGTGTTTTCCTAAATACGACTCGTACGCCTCGTCGCCGTGGACGTGCCTCAAAGCTTTCCCGAGTTTCCCAACCATCGGGCCTCTTCGCGCTCGCATATACTCGTATACTTTCGGATTATTCGTAAACGGATCGTCTAATAACGTGCCTCGAAAGTTCTCGGAAACATTTTTGCTTCGACTCGCGTCGTATTCTACTTTTCCAAAATCGATCGGCGACGTTTGGCCTTGTCTTCCGATGGTACACAACCAGTTCCTCGCCGCTTCGCGCGCGTCGGCCTCGGAAACCGGAGAAGAAGAGGAAGAGGAAGACGAAGAAGAGGAAGACGTTCCGTATTCCGCGTTCTCGTCGTCCTCTGCGGACCCGTACGTCCAATTATACCCGTGTTTTTCTCTGTACGACGTGTACGGTTTCTGTTGTTGCTGAAAATCGCTCATGGTCGATCGCACCCGATGCGCTCTTTTCTTGTTATTCTGGTTGTTGGAGTCTGAAGCGTTGTTGTTGTTGCTGGTATTGTTGGCATTGCTGCCGTTGCTACTCCCCGCCGCGCGAACGAGGCGGGTATTCGAGAACACCTGATACAAAAGAACGAAATAGAGAAAGAGAGAAAGATCAAACGCGTCAGCGATCTGTGTTTCGCGGCGCGCTCGATCGAACAAACAGAGAGACAGAGACAGAGACAGAGAGGAAAAAAAAAACATTTCCCGAGAGAGAGACAAAGATATTCTCTTTCGCCCGTCGACGTCGCGCTTCCTCTTCCATTCTTTTATACCTTGTCGTTACTCTTACTCTTCCTCGAACGATGGTGGCACGAGAGGCACACCGAGGGCGACGACGAGAAGGAACGCAACGACGCTTCCATCCCGCGCGTCGTCGCGATCCTCTCAGATGTGCTCTCGTTTCGCGTGCGTCTTCTTCTTCTTCTTCTTTTGTGCGAGTTTGTGGGTCGCAATAATGATGTGTGACGCTTTCGCGAAGAGCACCCAGCACCACGCGAGCGAGCGGTGTGTTGTTTTTGTTTGGGGGTGGCGGAGGAGAGAGATTTCGAGAGAGTTTTCATCAGATTCGCGACTGACTTTTCCCGCCTAAATTTTCAAAAGCATCGCGCAGAGGAAGAAAAATTTTTAAAAAATGCAGGAGACGAATCGTCAAAAAAAGCGCAGCGCAACCTTTTAAACACACGCACGCGCACGACGACGCACGCGTCGCGTTTTTATTATTCGCGCGAGTGTAGAGCTGATCGCATTTCTTTTTGTTGCGCGAGTAGTGTTTTTTTTGCGGAGAAAAGAGAAGAATGTCCACGCGCCGCTCGACGCGGAGCGGGAGATCCGACGCGAATCTGGTCGAAGAGAAGAAGAGAAATCTCGATTTGAAACGAACGCGATCGACGAGTCGAGGACGGAAAAAGAAGGAGGAAGAGCCGACGACGACAGAGACGACAGAGACGGAGGAGGAAGAAGAAGAACGCGAGAAGCAACCGCAAAAGTCGATTTTGAAGACGAGAAACAAGAGCGTGAACAAAGTCTGGGGAGTCTCGAGTGGTGGGAAGAAGAGGAAGAGCGCTGCGGTTGATGGCAAAAAGGAGCAAGAAAAAGAAGAGGTTGAGGAAGAGATGCCGGCGGTGAAAGAGAAGGACGACGATGAGAAGGACAACGACGACGACAAGGATGGTAAAGAGGAAGATGAACAGCAGTTACCGCTCGTCGCAGTGACGCCGAAACAGCAACAAGCCGGTCGCCTCGAAGGCGCCGACGAAGAAGAGGAAGAGGAAGAAGAAGAAGAGCAAGGCTTGTTTGAATGGATCGCGAAAAAAGAAAAGTTACCGGAGGAGAAAGCAAATCGATTAGCATCAGAGTGGACGACGCGATACCAAGAGGATAAGGCGTCTGCGGCGGCAGAAATGTACACTTTGTTGACGAAAGCGAGCGGCTGCAAGGCGAAAGTTTACAAGCCGGAGCTGATGAATTCGGAGTGCGCCGTTATCTTAAAGAGAATAGAAGACGAGCTGAGACAAGGTAACGTTAACCCAGACGATCCGATGGCAGAGAAAGGAAAGGTGTACAGGTACTTCAAGAACGATTTGATTCTGTTCATGCGCGCGGTGGTGAGAGAAACGATCGATTCGAGAGACTTGTTCGACGATACCATGTTTGAAATGTTTCGGGAGATTTTTCAGACGTGTTCAAACTCAAGCGCGCGAGTGGTGCGAATTGTTGCGACCGAGATGGGGCTTACAGTTATTTCTGGATTAGTGAATGCGTGTTTGTCCAATTCGAAGCAAGCGGCGTTGAAACAAAGACAATTAGACAACGCGTTGGCGTCGAAACGAAAAGAGGCCAAGACGGAGGCGGAGGCCATAAAGAAAACCATGGATCAATGCGCGAAGAATACCGAGGCGTGCACAGGAATGATCAAAGAGATGTTCAACGGCGTCTTCACGGGACGATTTCGCGATTACGACGCGCAAATTCGCGCGAGCTGCATGGCAGCGGTGTCGAACTGGATGTTGGAGTACCCTTTGATGTTTTTGACGGATTTTTACTTGAAATATTTAGGATGGTCTATGAACGACAAATCGCCACTGGTGAGATTGGAGGTTTTGAAAGGTTTGCGACGTTTATACGCGGACGGAACGAACGCATCCATCATGGATGGATTCACGAATAGATTTAGCGAGCGCATTAAGGAGCTTTTATCCGACGTTGATCCTATGGTGACATGCGAAGCGATTTTTGTCGTTGCGCAACTGCGCGAGTACGAGACGTACGACGCAGACACGATGAACAAAGTGTTGCACTTGCTTACGGAGGAAAACGAAAGCGTTCGAGTGACTGCGGCGAAAGTGTTGCCAAAAATATTACCGTCGTTGTTGGAGCAGTACAATAAAAGTCGCGCAGGCGCTAATGGCAAAAAGAAGAAGCCAGCAGCGAAGAAGAAAGCGAAGGCGGCGAAGAAGACGAAAAGGAAAACAAACAAAAAAATACGAAACGAGGACGATGAGGACAACACGGACGAAGACGGAGAAGAAGAAGAAGAGGAGAAACGTGGCAATTTATTCGGTGACAATGAAGAGAACGACGAGTTAGAAGACGAAGATTTCGATACGAGCCTGGGCGTTGGCGAACTCTCGGCTACCGAGACACTTGAAAGCGTTTTGGAGTTGGTGAAAATTTTGTCCAACACGACGCACGCGAAGCATCTTCCAGAAGACGACGCTTTGGAAACGCACTCGAAAATCATCGATGCCGTCTGGGACGAAATGCCTCTGTTCCATTCGTTTGAATTTTTGGCCACAAAGTTGTGCGACGAAGAGTTTTGCGATGACATTGGGGATGCCACTGCGCTGGCGAACTTAACGCTTCGCGCGGTTAAGAAATCACAAATGGAAAACATCATCGCCGACGCTTTGGCGAAATCAAACGTACCCACGCCAGCAAAAATGAGCATGACCAAACGCGATAGGGAAACGTGCGATCAAAGCAGAGAAAAGATCACGCTCGCGTTCACTACGCATCTTCCGACGTTGTTGGAGAAATATTCCGTAGAAGACGAAGTCCTGGCACCTCTGCTGGGAATAATCCCATACTTGAAGCTCGAACATTATCCGTTGCGACAGCGAGACAACGAATTTGAAGCACTGATGGAATCCGTCAAAAGCATCTTATTCAAGCGCGTCGATGCGAAAGTTTTAGACAGCGCTGCGAAAGCGATCGCGTTTTGCGCCCACGATGGCTACGAAGGCACGAGAAGCGTCGCGATGAAAGTTTTCGATTCCATCGCCGAACACCTTGGCGAGAAGATTTCCCAGTTAGCCAGTAACGCAATTGTGAACAGAACCGTAAACGTCGACGAGGACGAAAACGACGACGACGATTTCATCGTTAGCGAAGACAATGGCGACGGATTCAGTTTGAAATGCGCTTTATTGCGCGTCTCAGCACTCCTCAAGCATGCGAGATTATCAAAGCTCGAAGGCGAAGCGGTTTTTGAAGCAATGGCTAGACTTTTGGACGAAATTTCACGTAATGTTCTTAGAGATGGCGAGAAAAAACTTTCGAAAGAGGTCCGAGTTGGTCCAATCGCTGCGGGATTACTCGCAGAAGGGGTCATGTACGAAACGGTTTGGCGTGGGATCGACCTGTCCGAAACAGAGCGCGGGCGTGTGTCTGAAGAAGACATCCTCACTTTTCAAAACACGCGCGACAAATGTTTGACGAGCTTAATTCGTTTAGCCGAAAATGCGGAAAAAATTTTCGGAAAGTACGGGTCGAAGGTTGTCGTAGATACTAGACGTAAGTGCACGGCCGCTGTCGCCGATGCCGTCTTATATCTCAAAATGGCTGCGGAGACATCCGTTTCGTTACCGCCGAACATGATGACGGCAGCGTGGCGTGCAGCGGATAAAATAATGACTCCGGAAGATGAAAATTTAGACGCCGATGTTAACGCCGCAAAAATTGGATACCAGCTAGCTCTAGTAGACGCCAAGTGTGGTGATCACGCGAACGGAAACGTAGCAGCTCCGGCGTTTATTTCCAACTTTGCAATCGGCGGGGACCACCTGGATGCCGCCATCAAGGGGTTCATGACGGAATTGCGTCGCGACAGTCCCACGAAACTCGCGAGAACAATCTTCATGGCATTAGCAGATGCTTATCAAGTGGTTTCAAACGCGATGAAAGATGCGGACGCCGACGATGACATCGCGCAAAGAGCGATTGACTTTTTGCGCGACCTCGCGACACGCATCGCGAGCATCTTCTCCCCGTCCGTGCAAAGAGACCGTTTGGTGGTGCGCTCGATGACCGCAGATTGCGTGAATTACTCGTTGTTACCGTTGAAACCAGAACGTTTTGCCTTCTTAGATTACGCAGTTTCGGCATTCATTCCGAAAATCTCGCAAGTTGACGCGAAGAACGTCTTGGAAGTGTGCGAAAAGCAGTTGGCGCACGTCGACGAATCCGACAAGCGCTCGTTGAGTTTTAAAGAGTTCATCGAAGTCGTTCGCGTTCGTTCACTGGGTAAAAGTGCAGCAAAAGTGGAACGAGAGAAGAGAGCTGCGGCTAAGAAAGCCGCGAAAGAAGCTGAAATGGAAACCTCGTTCGAAGAAGAGGACGAAATCGAAACGGAATCGGAGCTCGATGGTGCGACTCCCGCAACGAACAAAACGCGAAAGACAAACAAAACTTCAACGCCTGGCTCGGAGAAGAAACGAACTTTAGAAACGAAGAAGAACTTTGCAAAGATTGTCGAAAACGAGGAAAGCAAGGAAGAAACCATCGCTACAACTACTGAAGACGGCGAAGCGGTAGACGCGGACATGGAAAACGTCGAGCAGCAGCAGCAACAACAACAACAACAACCGGAAAAAAATGACGACGAAAAGAGCGTCGAAGACATCGTTCCGGTGCAAAAGCCTTCGAGACGCGGGCGCAGATAATTTGTTATACAATAGGGATAGACGACAAGGTGAGAAGAATGAAAGAGAAACACACACAAACACACATGTAATATACTACTAAATACTCAATTATATATATATCAATGATAAACTTACAGGTAACAGAAACAAACTAGCATCGTCCGAGCGGCTTCAACTCTCTCGCCAAACGCCTTCTCGTTTCGTTCTTCGCTCTCAACGCAACCGCCTCCTCCGTCGTCACGTCGTCATCAAACCCGAGCACTGGCGCGGCATCAATTGCCCTCTCAATTGTCCCCGGAGGAGCTCTCGTTCTTTGATTATCAATCTCGTTCGTCAACCTCGCCAACTTCTCCAACGCTTTCTGCAACCTCTCTTTCGCCACCGGCATCGCGGCCAAAGACTTTTCCAACTTCTTCTTCGTCTCTTCCAGCTCCTCTGCCGAGATGTTCGCCGCCGCTAAAATGCTCTTGTTATTTTCCTCGTCCACTTTTCCGTCCTCTTCCTCTTCGTTGTTGTTATTCTTTTTCTTCGCTTCGATTGCCATCCGTTCATCTTTCAATCTATTCTCCAAGTTTTGCAACACTCTCGCCGGTCCAGTCAAGCGCTGCTCGCCAACCTTCTCGGTCAACTCCGCGACTTCGTTCTCCAACTCGTCCAACTCTGGGTCACAAGTAAGTTCTTTCAATCGTTTTTCCTCTTTAATTCGTAACTCTTCCATTTCTTCCTCGTTCTCCTCCTCCTCCTCGTCCGCGCGCGGTTCTCTCCCGGCGACCAGAACGTTTTTGCTCAACGTTTCCGTCACGGATTCGCACATTCGAATCAATTGAAAGGACATCATGTTCTGTTGAATTTGATCGGTATACATCGCCTTAGCTTCCAAGGCTTTATCCGTCGCCGCGTCGGCGAGGAACTCTTCGATCTTTTTCAGCTCCGACGGGGATTTTAATCTCACTTTGACCATGTTACTTAATAATAATAATAGCTCTTCTTCGTCGCGCGTTTCTCTTGAATTTTTTTGAATTCTCTTCTCAATAAAACCCCTCTCTCTCTCTCTGTTTTTGAATTTTTAATCTCGACTTTGAAACAATAAAAAGCGAGTGTTCGAGCGAGCGGGAAGCTTTCTGCAAAGGTCCGTTTTCGCTCAGTCGGCGTATCCACGACGCGAGATGAGTTGTCTCTCTCTTTTTATATATATCGCGCGCGCGAAGCAAACGAACGGAGCGCAAACCAAAAAAAAAGCGCGTGTGCTCTGTGTGTTGTGAGGCAATTTTTTCTCTGATTTTCCCGAAAAGAAGGAAGAGAGAAAAAAAATTGGTGCGTGCGATGAGTGAAATTTTTGAAATTTTTTTGCCTCTCGACTTCTGTATAGAGCTCGCGCGTTTTTGGCAGAAGAAGAAGAAGAAGAAACCAAACGAACGATTTGGAGCCATCCAGTTTTGCTCGAAAGGGAAAGCGCGAAAAAAGCGCTCTCGCTCTCTCTCTGGTCGCGGTGTGACGTTTCCTTTTTTCCACTTCTCAGTAATCATCGCAAAAATCATCGTCAGTACTCTATCCACGCGTAAATAAACACACACACACACAATGTTTAGCGCAACCAGTCAGGCCCAACGAATCGTCTCCCTTCGCACGACCTCCGGGTCGTCTTCTTCGTCTTCGTCTTCGAGAAGACCGTCGCCGTCGTCTTTGGCGCGATGCAGCGTCGGTGCGACGAAGAAAACGGAAGACAAAAAAGCCAGCGTCGTCATCGCGTCGTCGTCTTCGGAAGATGTCGGTCGCACCGCGCTGTTGGCGACCATCGCGTCGTCCCCGATCGTGTTAACCGCGCAAGACGCGTTCGCAAAAGGTGGGGAGTTTGGCTTGCTCGAAGGCCGCACCGCGGCGTTGGTGCATCCGTTTTTCTTGGGCATCATGTACGCCACCAGCTTATACGCCGGGTATTTAGGCTTGCAGTGGCGAAAAGTGCGCACGGTCGGCGAGGAGATTCAAGAGTTGAAAAAAGCCGGCGCGGGTGCGGAAACGGCGAATGGGGAAGCCGCGGCGGCGAACCCGAACCAATCGAAAATTGACGAGTTAACGAAAGAACGCAAGGAGTTAGTCGCCGGGAACTATAAAGAGAAACACTTCAACGCCGGGTCGCTCTTGTTGGCGTTCGGGACGTGCTTAGCCATCGAGGGCGGGATGAACACGTACATTCGCGTCGGGAAGTTGTTCCCGGGCCCGCACTTGTACGCTGGAATGGGGATTGTGGCGTTGTGGGCCGCCGCCGCTGGTTTGGTGCCGGAGATGCAAAGAGGCAACGACAAGGCGAGAAGCGCGCACATCGCGTTGAACGCCATCAACGTCGCGCTCTTCACGTGGCAGATTCCGACTGGTTTGGAAATCGTCGGGAAGGTGTTTCAGTTTACCAGTTGGCCGTAACGGGTAGACGTGCATATGGATTTGTGCGAGAGAGATATATATAATAAGATTCGTGTAACGCTCATTCTCTTTAAAATACTATAAACATGTCACCTCTTTATGTTTACGCTGTTTCTCTCACTTTCTCATTGATGTTCTTTTTCGCTCAAGTGTCGTCATATTTTCACAGCCGAACCATGCGTCGAAGCTCGTCGGCGACGAGGAATCTTTTATCCCGGCACTTGGCCTCCCTGAACGCGCAGAGCGCGACTTCACTTTCGAGCGCGTCCTCTGCGTCTTTTTCAGCGTCGCTGTGTCGCCCTGAGCCTCGCTCGTCGAGCGGTAGAAGCGATGACGCGCGACACTTGTTGGAAAACGTCAGACGTCACTCCACGGCGAGGGAGTTTTGCACGGCGCATGAGAGGAGGTTTTTGAGCGCGAACGCGCACTTTGATGGGCACGTGGATGCGAAAAGAAGGAGTTTGAGAGACGACGCGGACGTGCAGAGACGATTGAAGTCAACGAAAGCTTCGTCGTCGTCGTCGTCGTCGTCCTCTTCTTCGGCTCCTTCAAAGAGGGAAACGAATTCCAAGAAGTTTGCCACCTCGAGCGGCGGCTCGAAACAACATCAGCAACAACAAAATCAAAATCAGAACAAACACTCGCTGTTCACGTCGAAGCCAAAATCGTTAGCCATACCGTTCGATTCTACCTCGGAGGTTTTCGAAGTGCCGGAAAAGCGCTCTGCGAGCCTTCCATGGTACACGCGTATCATGTTGAAAATTGGCGGGTACGATAGTTCGGAAAGCGTGCAGAATCGAGCGTCGCAGCGGTTATTTAAAGCTGTGATCGAGAGGTGCGACGAAGCAAAGTTCTACGAGGTTCTTGGATTAGAGCACTCGTTCCGAACGGAGCACGCGATGTTTGTGTTGCACGTGTGGTTAGTTTTAGCTCGATTACGACGCGAAGGGGATTCTGGAAAGGCGATTTCGCAAATGTTTTACGACACATTCCAAGAGGAAGTGGAGAAGAGAGTCCACCGAGAAGGCGTGAAAGTGAGAGTTCGGTCGACGTTGAAAGAGTTGGAGCAGTCATTTTACGGGTCCGCGTTGGCATACGATAAGGCGTTGATTAGCGGGAACGACGATTTTATGAAGTCGTTGAGGAGAAACGTATTCATGAACGAAGGGGACGAGAAGAATGCAAAGGCTCTGGAGAGGTATTGCAGAAGGGAGATGGCGTGTTTGCACATCACCGAGACAGAGGCGGTTGTGAGTGGTAGAGTGCGCTTTTCAAGCATTGATTGAGATAGTATGATTTTCGTGTAGCGCGGACGAAAGAAAAAAGCATTAGCGGCGTTAGCTTCAATTCGAATGGTTGTTGTTTCAACTTCTTATATTATTTATCGCAAATGTTTCAATATTATAGAACAATATTAATATAGTAGCAACACAAGTGACTTTGCTCTCGCATTAGTCGCTCTTGTGACGCTTGGCGCCCCCACCTCGTCCGCGATTTCCTCTTCCTCTGCCGCCGCCTCTGCCGCCGCCGCGATGGTCTCTTTTGTTACCGTTGCGATCTTGACGATCGCGATCTCTCGCGCGTCTATCGATGGCTTCCCAATACGACTTTTCCTCGTCGCCTCCAACGAGTTCAAGCGCGCACGCGTCGCCTTCTACCTCAATCGCGTTGCCGCCTTGGATGGATTCGATTATTTTCGCCGCTACTTTTTCGTCTTCGAATCTCAAAAAGCCAGACTTTTCGCCTTGCTTGAAATCGACAAACTTGATTTTACCGTACGATTCAAACGCACTTTTAATGCCCTCGCGAAACTTGACGAAATCTTCCCACTCTGTGTTTGCCTTTTCGCCCAAAGTGATTCTTGCAATCATCCCGGGCGTGTACTCAACCTCTCTCTCTTCGCCGTTGTTTTCTTTCTTCTCTCTTCTTTCTCCTCCTCTTTCGTCGTCTCTGCTACGTTTGCTACCATTATGATTATTGTTATCGTGACGACGATCGCTAATCACCACTTCTCTTTCCGCTCTTTTCCTCTCCTCGTCTAACTTCGCGTACTTCTCTGGATTGGCCGCTCTGTCCGCCTCCTCCTTCGCTTTCTGCTCCGCCTTCAACGCCTTCTCTTCCTTTTTCTTTTCCAAGTACTCCTTCTTGAACATCAACGTCACCTCCGCGCCTTCGAACACCAACTTGTTGGACATTGCGGTCACCTTTTTGGCGCTCTCCTCCGTCGCAAACTCGACGAAGATGCTTCCTTTGAAATCTTTCGAGGCGATGTGTCTTCGTAATCTCACCGACAACACTCTCTCGTCGCACTCCTTCTCAAAGAAATCCGTCAACGATTCAATCGTCGCCGTCATCGGAAACGGGTTCGCATACAACGACCTCTTCTCCACGTCCCGATCGATTTCCTCTTTCGGTCTCAGATCCTCTTTCCTTCTCACTCTCGGATCTGAAGTCGTCTCGTCGACGACTTGCAAACTCACAGATTTCTCCTTCAACAGTTTCGCAACGGCCTCGATGACCTCGGGGTTATTTGACCCGCCAGAATCGTACAAAACGTCGCGCATGCGCTGAAATTTCAGAAGCAATCTCAAATCCACGTAAGACTCCGGATCTCTCTCCACCGTTTCTCGCAAAAACTTATCTCTCGGTAAGTTGGAATCCGAAAAGTAAAACTCCAGCTGCCTCAACAATTTCCTCTCCAATTGCTCGTCGAATGGGACGAAATCCCGGTACTGTTTTCGGTCGTTTTTCCATCTCTCCCCCCCTGGACCTTCGTTCTTCGCGTCAGCCGCGGTGGCTTTGTTTTCTTCGTCCGCCATGATGCGTTGGTTGCTACCTTTTGTGTGTGTGTGCGTGCGCTGTGTGCGTAAAAGAGCGGGAATAGTTTTGGCGGCGGGGACCTTGGGGGATCGTGATTTTTTTTTCTTTTTGTTTTTGTGACTGAAACCCTAAATTTTTCACGTTAAAAAGTGGATTCACGTTCAATTTTCCTCACTAGAATAGAAGGCTTTACACGATGCCACCGCGGCGAAGCGCTCGAGGGAAGAGCGCGAGCGTGGAACCACCACCGGTAGAGGACGAGAAAAAACAAGAAGACGACGACGCACCACCTCCTCCGAGGAGAGGACGGTCGAAAAGCGCGAGCGTGGAACCACCAACAGCACCACCAGTAGCAAAAGCAAATAAAGAAGAAGAAGAAGAAGAAAAGAAGTCACCGATCAAGAAAAAGACGACGCCGTCTCCTTCGTCGAAGAAGAATGCGCCAACGACCGCGGCTGCTCCGGCGGCGGCAGCAGCTGCGACGAAGAAGAAACCCGTCGCCGCGAGCAGCAACGTCGCCAGAAAGAAGAGCGGAAGCTCGAGCGGCGGTAAAAAAGTCGCGCAACAACAGCCGGAAATCGTGGACGAGACGAATCGATTGAAACGAGAGACGGCGTTTTTGTGCCCGATGCAGTTTAGGAACAATTTACCGCCCCCGAGGGCACTGGATTGGAAATTACTGCGAAGGAAAGGAAGTTTAGACGACGATATGATGGCGGAACACAACGTGGCGCTGTTGTACGACGAATTGAGGCGATCGGCGAGAATGTTTTCTGAGGATTTGGGGATAAATTTGGACCCGATTGGCTCGGACGCGTTTCGAGCGGCGAGGACGAAAGGAGAGATTCACCCGGACGATTTGATATTATTAGCTAACGATTCCGCGAAGGATAAAGAGACGGCGAGTGGAACCGGAAGAAAACCGGATGTGAATAAAGCAATGTGGTTGATGAACACGAAATACATATCCGAAGGAGGTTTGTCGTTGAAGACGGGGATATCGGAAAAGTCGAATTTGATTTTAAAGAGACAAAGAGAGTTGAGAGAACAAGAGGAAAAGTTAGATCCAAGTTTGAGAGAATACAACAAATCGTTGACGGAACGAGAGAAGCAAATATTGGCGATCAAGAAATCTTTCGAGGCGGCGGAGAAGGTGACTTTAGAAACGGTGAAGCACCCGAGAAACAAGAGTTTGAAACCGGTTTCGGTGACGCCGGTATTTCCAGATTTCAAGGTTTGGCCGCAAAATTTTGTGAGGTTGACGTTTGATGAGGACCCAACGTTAGATGTGGAAGGTATGAGTGAAGCCGCGGAGGATGTCAAGGACAAAGCGATGCAAAAAGCGATGGTGAAACCGATGATGGTGGAAGACGAAGCCGGTCGTCCGGATAAGTTCATCGCGTTGATGCTTCCGAAAGATGCCGCAAACGCGGAAAATGTAAAGATATTGGACGAAAACGAAAATGAAAACGGAACAGATTACGAATGGGTGAGAGAATACAAATACGCGGTGAAAACGGAAGATATTAACACGGTGTGCTTTTATTTCGGTAAAGACCGTGTGACGTACGCCGACTTGAACACGAAGATAACCTGTCAAAAGAAAGCGAAGAGCACAAAAGGCAGAGAAGGCCAAGCCTGGAAACCAGTCTCCGTGCACGTGAAGAAACGCAAACGCACGGAGGAGGAAGAGGAGAAAAGAGCGGGAAAGTTAGCCGCGATAGAAGCTTAAGTATATATAAATGTTATAATATGAAAAACGAATTGAAAACGTAAATCACGCGTCGCGCGTCTCGAATGAACACGGAACGATTTACTCCAACATCGCCCGTTCCAACTCTTCTTTCAAACTCCCATCTTTATACGCCTCCATGGTAATATCGCATCCGCCGAAGAACTCGCCACCGATGTACAGCTGCGGAAATGTCGGCCAACTGCTGTACACTTTCATCCCACTTCTCAACTGTTCGCTGGCTAAAATGTCCACGTCCGTGAACGGCACGTTCATGCTCTGTAAAATCTGCACGCACGTGTTTGAAAACCCACACCTCGGCGCCGATTTCGTCCCTTTCATGAACAACACCACCTTGTTCTCCGTCACGCACTTATCGATTTGCAATTTCAGTTCTGGTCCGAGATTCGCGTACGTAATCTTCGTCGTTTTGGTGGGTTTTCTTCCCATTTTGGAAAACGACGTCGTGGCGCCGCTCGCGCGTCGAGTCGCGCACGAAGAAGGAGAAACGGCCGTCTTAAACGACAAAAGCGTCGATGATGTGCTCGCCATCGTTGAATAAATACTCTCAGGTGTTATTTATTACGTGTGCGCGTTCGCAGAGAGAGAGAGGTTGCAAAAAAAAGTATGACGAGTCGAGAGTCGAGTTCTTCTCTCTCGTCTTTTTCAGCCAACCCGACGAGGCTTCTTTTCCACATTTTTTTTTTCCTAAAAAGCTTCTTTGTTTGGCTTTTTCACAAGCCTCTGCGCCTTCCATTCGCCCAAAGTGGCCACGTCCCCCTCCGAAGCGACGCCTCACAAATAAATTCCAACGAGAGAAGAGCGTATCGTCGGGAAACTCGTCCACGCAAACTCCATTAAAACGCGTTTCTCTCTCTCTCTCTCTCTCTCTCTCTCTATCGGATCGAACCAAAAGCAAAGAAGGAAGAAGGCACCGAGCGCGCGCGCTCTCTCTCTCTCGATGGCGTCGTCTTCTTCGCTCTCCTTCTCCTCCTCTTCCGCGCTCGTCGGGAGTTCACCCGTCTCGAGATGCGGAAGAGGAGGAAGACGAAGAAGCGCGAAGAAGAGGACGACGATTACTCCACCGAATGCGACGACGAGGGACCACGCGAACATCAACGAGGAGGAGAAAAAGATATCCGCCTCCGACCAACGCTCGGATAAACCGAGTAAAAGTAAAATGTGGGGGTCAAACTCTTCCTCTTCTTCTTCTTCTTCTTCGATGAGCGCGAACATTCGAGCGATTCGGACGTTTGCCGGGAACGCGAGGACGATGCTCGTCGCGTCCTCCAGTGGATCAACGACGACGCCCCCCTCGGGAAAATCCAACTCTTTGAAGAACAACAACAACAACAACAACAAAAGGTTGAACGCGATGTCCGTGGAAGAGAGCGAACGGGACGGAGAGATGGCGAGGGAAGAAGAAACGACCAGGGAGAAAGGGATGGCGTTTATCGCGAAGATCGCGAACGGATCGATCATTCCCTCTTCTTTGAATTCAAGTTTGAGTTCTAATTCTTCGAAGAAGCTGATGGAGAATGAGGAAGAGGCGACGAAGGCGACGTCGAGTAACAGTGGAAGCAACGAAAAAGGTAAACAAATAATAGGCAGAGATAACGTGAGGATTGCAACGAGTGAGAATGATTTTGAAGTGGTGGCGAATTTGAGAGCGACTGCTTTCTACGACGATCTCACGGAACGACAAGCGCTGCCGTTCCCCCCTCGGTTTACGCCTACATTTCACCGAGAGTTTGCACAAAGGGAGAGGAAGGCGTTGGCGGAGAGAGTGGTGAGGCCAACTTCAGCGTGCGCTAAGTGCGTGTGTTTGGTGGCTGATGATTCTGGGGAACATTTGGTCGTGGAGAGGTTGAGGAATAGCTCGTCGGCGGTGATTGGGTGCTTGGACGTTTCCATTCGGCACAATCCGCAATCGAATTCGACGCGATACCAGTCTGAAGTCGCGGCTGATGCAAATGCGAACGATAGTATTAATAGATATAGTAACGGTCCAAAAACGGAAACGTTTGTATATGTGGACAACGTAGCTGTCGCACGACGCGCGCGGCGGCGTGGTGCGGCGAAGGCATTGCTCGAAGCTGCTTCGAATGAAGCCATCTCTTGGGGCGCGAGGGAGATGTTCACGCACGTTCACTGCGAAAATGCAGCGGCGAGACGATTGTACCACGCGTACGGGTTCAGAGCGTGTGTTCCCGATATCGAGGAGACATCATCAACGGAACAAGGAGAAGATGGAGTGGCGACGACTACAACGAGTATAAATAATAACGGCAACAGGTTTGGTCGACTGGCTGGCCTCGTCATGATTCGAGCGCCGTTGCCGTTGAAAAGAAACAACGAAGACTTCCCGCCGTCTGAGTCGTGCGATTGCGGATTTGAAATGATTGAAGAAATCGACGAGTGCGTTTGCGGGAAATCGGGCTGCAAAGACCCGTCCAAACGCTTGATTTCTCTGTAAATAGTATATGTGAAAGAGAAAAAGAGGAGGAGAATTTTGTGGAAACTTTGAGAATTGATTTTTTGTGTGTATTCTAGAAATGTAAATGCATTTAAGCGCGTGCTATATATATAAATCAACTGTGTGCTAATAAAACTCTATTGCGTATTGCTAGTAGCATCTCTGCCGCATGTACTGTACTATTGGTTTCCCTTGTCTTTCTCGTAGTAATCCGGCATGGATTCCAACAACTCGCGTCGTTCCCTTTTCCTTTTCGATACCGGAGCCTTCTTGGTAATGACAGTCGTTTTCTTCGTATTTACGACTGTTAAACCATCAACTGTTGTAGTGACGACTTCTGCAGAGGGTTCCCTTGGTAGCTCTTTCGTGTCATTATTGCTGGTACTCGTCGACGTATTCCTCCTGTACGCGCGCTTTTGTTTCGGTTGCGCCTTCAAAATTTCTTCGAGCTTCCCTTCCAACCTTTTCACAAATCTGTCAACAGCGCCGCCAATCTTCTTCGCTGGATCGAGATAATCTGCCGCGTATGTCGACGGTACTGGCCGTTGTTCTAACACCAGATCCAATGCTTTACCGTAAGCTTCTGTTTGCTCGAGCAACGCTGCCACGCCCTGGATCCCACCATTCTCAAGGGATATCATCTCGTCTCGAACCTCTTCGTAAACCTCTAATAACTCGTTCTTTACGACTAGTTTAGTCGATTCCACGAAATCTCGTCTCTCTCGTTGCGTCAACGGTCGTGTGCATCCGATAATAAACGCATTATCCGCGACCATTTCTCTGATGATAGCTAACGTTTCGAGTGCAGCCTCCACATCATCATCATCATCATCTCTATCGCCGTCCTCTTCCTCGTCGGCCTTCTTGTTCTTGTCGTTGCTCTTCTTCTTTTGCACTACCTCCTCTTCTAATTTGTCCACCACTCCCAACAGCTCCCTCATTCTCTTTAAACTCACGTAAACTCTCGCTGTCGGTAATTCCTCTTCTTCTCCTTCCGCCTCTTTTGCTCTGTCTCGATAGCCTCGTTTCACGAAGAACACGTCTTTTCTCGGTTGTCTGCGATAGAACATGAAGAGTAAAAATAAAGCCCCCACGACTAAACTCGAGCTCGTCCGGCTCTTTTTCTCCTTCTCTCGAAACATCTTATCGTTGGCGAGATCCCATATCGCCAGCGACGCGTCGTACAATCTTTGCAGCTGTTCGTTCGGGTTGGTAAACTTCGTTTTCAAATGAAACATTCGGTCGAAATTCCGCTCGGTGTACAGCAATCGAAACGATTGGAACGGCGATTCCTTTTCTTTTCCTTTTGACGCCCTTCCATCTTTCTCGTCCCCTACCTCTTCCTTTTCCTCTCCGTCGTCGTCGTCGTCGTTATCGTTATCGTCGTCGCTTCTACCCGCACCGCGCGCGATTCCTCTCCTCTCCTTCTCTTCTTCTTCTCCTCTCGTTGCATTTTCCCTCCGTCGAAATTGCCACGCGCGAACGAGGTCGAAGCAATCCGTTTCCAGGCCGGGAGGGAAGAGATACTCTTCGTTCTCTTCTTCCTCTTCTTCTTTTTCGTCGTCGCTCTCGCTGGAACTCGTCATTCTCTTCTGTCTTGGGGAAGTTTTCAAGGGGCGACACTTTGGGGGAAAAAAACGACGATTTTACGAGTAGTGAGAAAGTCGACAAAAGAGCGCGCGCGCGAGCGAGAGAGAAACGCGCGCGCCGAATCGACCGACGAAGCGAATCGACGAAGATGACGATCGAATGACGAACAGCGCGAAGAACAAAAAGTCGTTTCTTCCGAGATGGCTCCTCGTCGCCGACGAGTCGTCGCGAAATAACGATAACGAAGACTGTCGTCGTCTTCTCTCGTCGCTGCTTCTCTGCGAAACTAACGGTTTCGATGCGAAAACGCGTTCGGAGGTGTTCTTTTCCTCCTCATCCTCGTCGTCGTCGTCCTCTTCGCGCGATGACGCAGTCGAGATGCTCTCTTCGACGTTCGCTGGAGCTTTCGACGAAGATGAATGGGAAGATGAAGAAGACGTCGCGGTCGCAAAACTCGTCGCGCTGCAACACGCGAAGGATTTTGTCTGGGAGGAGCTCCACACGGGAGACTGGCGAGACGCGAACGAAAAATGGCGCGAGTGCGAAGGCGCGGTAGTTTTCGAGTACTGTCGCACGTGCGTGAGATATGCGCAATTGAGAGCGAAGAGGGAGGATATCGGGATGAAATACGTCGAGCGGGTACTGCGAAGGGTGATTAAAGAGTTGGACGTGGGAGCGTTGCTCGCGGGAGAGGTTGGCGGCGGGAAGACGTTGGTGAAAGTCGCGGAGACTGTGAGCGCGACGCTGAAAGAGGCGAGGAAGATGATGCATGCGCCAGAAAAAGAGAAGAGGTTGTTGAGTTGGAGATTTGAATGCGAGGACGCGGATATTAGAAGAGAGGTAGATGTAGAGGAGGAGGAGGAGGACGATGACGACGGGAAGAAGAAACGAAAGAGAGATGAATTCGAAGAGGAAGAAAAGAGCGTCTTATTTCCGATACTCGAGAAAGACAAAGGAGGACAACCTCCATTAAAAGTGCCTAAATTTAAGAAACCGTTGTCATTGGAGACTTTCATGACGCAATTTTACTTGCCGAAGAAACCGTGCGCCATGCGACGATTTTGCACCCAGTGGCCCGCTCACGAGAAGTGGAAAGACCCATCATACTTTCTCGAACATTTTGGTGCTCGAGCCGTGCCGGTGGAATTTGGAAGCTCTTACTCGAGCCAAAACTGGAGGATAAGAGTCGTGACGTTCGAAGATTTTCTTTTGAAGCACATGATGGACGTCGAAAGCGGCGCTTATTTAGCGCAGCAAACGCTCGCGGATCAGTTCCCGCAACTTCTCGAAGATATCCGCGAACCGGAATACATCCACGGCTGTTTTCGAGAGGAAGATGAGAACGAAGAGTGCGATGCTTTCGATCAAAAAATCGCGAAAAACTTCTGGATAGGTCCGAAAAACACGGTCTCGCCGCCGCACACGGACCCACGAGATAACTTGTTCGTCCAAATATGCGGTGCAAAGCACGTCCGTCTCTGGAAACCGTTAGATACGGACATAGACGAGGACGAAACTGAAACCATAAAAAACGACGACGACAATAAAGACATGAACATAAAACGGAAAACAACGACAACGACGACGACGACGACGACGATGTACCCGTACACTCCATCCTCCGCAGAAAATGCCAAACTCACCAACACCTCGAAAGCGGGAGATATTTCGCTCGCCTCTTTTTCTCCTCGCACGTTCCCCAAACTCTATCAGAGACCTTTTTACGACGTTCAGTTAGACGCCGGCGACGCGCTCTTCATTCCTCGCGGTTGGTGGCACTTCGTGAAGAGCGTTTCGAATTCCATAAGCCTCTCGCATTGGTGGTAGAAAGAAAGTAGAAAATAAAGTAGTTATCTATCGTAGGAGTAGGTTTAAGCAGAATAAGAATGAGTTTAAGGTTTGAACACCCTATTGAATTTTCAAAGCTACTAAGCAATTTCTTCCCGCACACACAGCGCGCGCGAGAATACTCCTTTTAAAAGAGAGGTGCATTCAAAAAAAAAACCGCGTTCAAACGTGTGCGACGCACGAGTAACTAAACATCAACGTGAACATGCGCGTCTACGGTGCCGTGAAAGCGTCGGAAGATGCGCCTTTGTTGCAGAAACAAAAGCAAACGAAATTCGCCACGGCGAGTAAAATCGCACTCGTGACGGTCGGTCTCGCCGGTGGGGTCATCGCCATCGCTTCTTCCTCTTCCTCGTTCAGATCGTTCGGGCTCGGGTTGTCTTCTTCTTCTTTGGCCGAGAAGTGTGCCGATTTGAACTCGATTCCTCAGTGTCCGAGCGCAAAGTTAGGCGCGACGGAAGCGGAGAAAATTTTGGACTCGGTCCAATGCAAGACGTCGAAGGCTTCGGTGAAGATGTACGCGACGGGACCGTGCGCGGCGTGGCCGGAAGACGACGCTTACGAGAACACGTCGAAAGTTGGCAGAAAAGAGATGACTCCGAAAAAAACGTCGTCAACTTCTGGCTCTGATTCCGGCGACGTGAACGACAAGACCGTCGTGTTGGATACGAAAAAGTACATCGAAAACTTCCAGGACAACATCGACGAAGCGGTCAAGAACGCTCAAGATACCACAGGTAACATCACGGATGGCATTAAAAAGGAATGGGATGAGATTACTGGCGAAGAAGGCGAAGAAGACTCGACGACGTCCTCGGAAGAATCGGAAGGTGACGAAGAAGACTCGATGCCGTCCCCGGAAGAATCGGAAGGTGACGAAGAAGATTCGACGCCGTCCCCGGAAGAATCGGAAGGTACCATGGAAGGTGACGAAGAAGATTCGACGCCGTCCTCGGAAGAATCGGAGGGTACCATGGAAGGTGACGAAGAAGATTCGACGCCGTCCTCGGAAGAATCGGAAGGTGACGAAGAAGATTCCTCTGGAGATGCACCGGATTGCCATCATGATGGGGTGCTGCACTCGTGCCCACCCGAAGAAGACTCCCCCGAAGCAGACTCTACGAAGGCAACTTTTGCCCAAATTGATGAGTATGGTGAACACGTCGATAACGCCATCGATCAATTTGCTCACAAGGTTGATGAGTCGCAAGAAAAGATCTCGGATGCCTTGGAAAAAATCGACGATGCCAATAAGGATATCGATGGCGATGTTCAAGATGTTCTCGACGTTGCCGTATCACCGACAATTGAAGAAGTGACGGAGGCAGCAGAAGCGGCAAAAGCTGAAGAGGAGGAGGAAGAAGAGGAGGAGAATGACGATGATGATGATGATGAAGCAAAGGTTGGTAAGAAACATCACTCGAGTAAAACGAAGTCTTCATCCGAAGTTGCAGCTAATGGAGATGAAGAACAGGAAGGTGACGAAGAAGACTCGACGACGTCCTCGGAAGAATCGGAAGGTGGTGAAGAAGACTCGACGACGTCCTCGGAAGAATCGGAAGGTGGTGAAGAAGACTCGACGACGTCCTCGGAAGAATCGGAAGGTGACGAAGAAGATTCGACGCCGTCCCCGGAAGAATCGGAAGATACCATGGAAGGTGACGAAGAAGATTCGACGCCGTCCTCGGAAGAATCGGAGGGTACCATGGAAGGTGACGAAGAAGATTCGACGCCGTCCCCGGAAGAATCGGAGGGTTCACCAGAATCTGTCAAACAGGCGGAAGAAGAGTCGGCAAGCGCGGAAAAAGAAGCGCAAGAGGAGGTGGCGAAGGCTGCGGAGCACGTCGAACGAAAACTCAAGAAAATGGCTGAAAAAATCGATGATGCTCAGACTAAAATCGATGAATCGATGACAGACATTGAAAAGGCGCAAGATGAGATTGATGACGCTCTGGATCTTGATGACGTGGAAGAGGAATCCTCGGGCTCGTCGGATGAAGAAAAGCCCAAGCCAGGGGACGAGCAACCGCCGCCTGAAGAGGAATCGACGAAGACCTCGAACAAAGACGAATCCTCGGGCTCGTCGGATCAAGAACAGTCCCCTTCGGAAGAAGATGACACCTCATCATATGGCACGAAGGCCTAGGCAATGGATGGAAACCATTCAAAATGGTGGAATCACGATATTTTCCTCTTTCCTCACTCTCTGAGGCAGACATACTAACGTGGTCCGAAGCGGAGAAGTGCGAAAAGAGACATTTACTTTTTTAAAAATATACAAAATCACTCGCATTATTGGGAAAGCTCGAACCGACCGCAGAGAACGAGAATGTGGCGGTCATGTGGTTCTATTCGCATCGCGTGTACATTTGAAGAATAAAACTTTCTCTGCGGTGCATTCCCTTTAATAGGAGATGGAACTTTATGAAAAATTTAATATTCACAACGAAAAGACATCAAAATAAATGATATGAAACCAACTTTCTCTCTCTCTCTCTCTCTCTCTCTCAACACGCATGTCTATTCGTCGCGCAACGAATATCCGCAACAGAAACTGGTCGGTATCGACCACAAGTAGACGAAAAGTTCGCGCGCTGTCGCCTTCCTTTTTGTTGCTCTCTTTTTTTGCTTTCTTTCTATTTCTTGTTTTCTTCAAAAATACGCGAACGAGGAAAACAGACGAACGTGAAAATAATCGATTACTCAAGTGCGCCATCGTGACGACGACGACGAACGCGAGCGGTAAACAATTCGAACAATGGTTTCGATGGCACCATCAGATTTTAGGTTTCGAGATGTTTTACGTGTTTGTGGACGACAGAGGGACGCCTTCTTCTTTCCCTGCTCGTTCCCAGAGCCTTTTTCCAGAGAATGTAAAATTGTTTCGCGAATCTCACGGCGATCTGGAGAGTATTCGACCAAAATTAAGATGTAATAAGGAACAGTGGTTGGTACCATGGATGCGAAAGAGAGGGTGCAATGCCGAGTTATTCGTAAAACAGTCGCAAAACGTGGAGATGGCCATTTCAATGGCGAGGAAGGATAACATCGATTGGATTGCGCACATAGATACCGATGAGTTGTTATTTCCTAGTGGAGTTGCGAGTTTAGATATCCGCGAACTTTTGCGGGATCAACCCGGGTATGTAGACGCGATTGTTTTCCCTAATTACGAAGCAGTACCGGAAATGAGGGGCGGAGTGCAAGATCCGTTCGTCGACGCGACACTTTTCAAACGCAATTATGAGCAGGCAAGAGACAAAGACAAATGGAAGAAACTCGGCGGCGAGGTTGTTCGCAACAAATCTCTACCAAACTTTTTTCTTGCGTATGCAAATGGAAAGTCAATTGCTCGGATCGCTGGAAACAAGTTACGATCAAACGGCGCACATAGATTCAAGTTTCGGTCAGCGTCAAATTCTCCTCCTTCAAGTGAGCTAAACTTCAACGAAGTCACGCACGAAGAAGCAAAACTCCTCCACTATCCATACATGAATCTGAACGAATCCATCAAAAGACTGCGCAAGTGCTCACGCGACGCGACCTCATCTTTTCACGCGGAATTAGACTTCCTTCTCGAATTTGATCGACGGGCCTATGTCGCGTTGGTCTTAAACGACGAAGGAAGCGTGTCCTCGCCACAACAACAAAGTAGAAGAAGAAGAAGAAGAAGAGAGGACTGGTATAACCGGCGCGTCGTCTTCGAGGACAAAAATGAGGTCGCAAAGCTCGTGCGCGGTGACGTATTCCAGCGAATATACGCACCCAGTCTTCTCCTGAAAAATGGTTTTAATTAACGGGGTAACGGTAATTCAAAACCAAGTGACGTGACTTTTCGCGCGGGCACAAAAAAGATAAAAAGGCACGTGTGTTATTCTAAGATCTTCACTTTATCGCGCACGCACAAAATGCCAAACGACATGAATAAAAGATCCATCCTCGCGTCGTCGTCGTCGTCGTCGTCGTCGTCGTCGTCGTCGTTGCGTTCGATCTTCTTCTTGCTGCTTCTCGCGTGTAGCGCGTCGTTTCTCCTCGTCGAAGCGCGAACGAGTTTTGATTCCTTCCTGAAAATCAAAACCGACAACGACGATGACGCTGCAACTAAAGGTGCCTTTTCGACATCAAACATTAAACTGACCAAAGCGGGACACGTGAACGAATATCGAGTGCTTCCTGGGCACGACAAGAAGGAGAAAGTGTTGTCCGAAACGCCCGACGCGTACGTCTCGTCGAAAGAGCTACCGGAAAGCTTCACGTGGTCGAACGTCAGCGGACACAATTTTTTGAGCAAGAGCTTGAACCAACACATCCCTCAGTATTGCGGGTCGTGTTGGGCGCACGGTGCGATGTCGGCGCTCGCGGATAGGATTCAAATCGCCAGCGGAAAGAAACGAATGCAAGACGTAAACTTGGCGATTCAGTTCATACTGAACTGTGGAACGGAAGTTGCTGGATCGTGTCACGGAGGCTCGCATACGGGCGCGTATCAGTTTGTACACGACGTCGGGTTCGTGCCATATGATACGTGCTTAAGTTACGAGGCGTGCTCAAACGAGTCGATTGAAGGCTCGTGTGGGTACGTGACGGATAGGTACAAGTGCAATGCGATTAATACGTGCCGAACGTGCTCAACATTTTCTCAGTTGGGCGGATTTTGCGCACCGTTGGCGACGTTTCCAAACGCCACGGTGAAAGAATATGGGACGATTTCTGGAGAGGAGGCGATTATGAAAGAAATTTACGCTCGAGGTCCTGTTGCGGCTGGCATCGACGCTGATGGATTGCGTTCTTACACGAAAGGCATTTATACCGACACCCCTTCGTATGAAATCAATCATATCGTCAGCATCGTTGGGTGGGGCGTGGAGAAGAAAACAAACACGAAGTATTGGATCGTTCGAAACAGTTGGGGCCAGTATTGGGGTGAGATGGGATTTTTCCGCATCATTCGCGGGAAGAAAAGTTTAGGTATTGAGGACGAAGTCGCTTGGGCTACTCCAGGGAGATGGACCGGGATGAAACACGACGACTACGCAAACTTCCCGTGCTTTGAAGACGGCGCCAACTGTCAGGAAGAAGATTTCGCGCCGAATGTTAACGATATGGCCGCAGAATACGTCGACCCGAGCGTGAAAGGGATTCCGTTTGGAAAGTTACACTCCCAAGAAGTGAAAAACTAACTACGCGTACAAAATTTTGTAATATATACACACATGCTATCGAGTAATCGAATCTCAGGAAAGGTGTGACGGAGTAAAAATTACCAGAAAACACTTCATTCAAATCGCACCTCTACAGACATACACAACCAGAGGAAGCGAAAAAAAACATGATGACGCCTCGTCGATAATAAACGAAGACGATAAAGCCATGCCAATCGTCCCGAGAGTCAAATCGAAATCGTCGTTCTCGAGCAGTGCGTATCTCTTCTCCTTCTTTTCTCGATTGGTGTTCTTCGCTCCTCAAAGGAGAACCAAAGCCGTATGGAAATCTCTCGGACGAAACAACAGACTCCTACTTCTTCTGATTCTCCTCATCTTTGTCGTCCATCGCGAGTTCCTCGCAACCTGTGGCCCACATTCAAAATATGGATTCCTGGAAACGAACGCGTGTCATAAAAACGCCGCGGCGAAAGAGGATTGGAAAACGTCCAAATTTGGTTTCGATTTTCTACTCAATCGCCCACAGCGAGGAGGGAAAAAATGTTTCGTTTCAAAAGAGGACGTAAAGACGAGTGGATTTTGCCTATGCAATGGTTTTAAGGTGGCTGGTTTGAGAAATTGCGGAGACGGCGTGGAGATTGATTGTCAGCGCTCGTGCAGAGAGGAGATTATGGGAATGGGCAGCGCGAGCAAGAGGGACGGGCGCTGCAAAGAGCTTAGCGCAAAAAATATTGCGAAAGAGTGTCCTTTGAAAAGAGTGTTCGAGGCCCGACCGGATGGATATGAAAACGCGATGAAGAATACGAAACGGATGCACGCGATGTTTAAGAAAGTAATATTGAAGACAATGCCGAATGGTTTTTCGTTTACGCTGCCAAGCGATAGGAGACGAGCAAATTTGAAAAGGGATTTCGTGTTGGCCGGGGAACGGTTGTCGAAAGCGCAGGTGGAAGAGATTCGCACGAAGACGACGGCGTACGTGAAGAGCGTGGAGGAGGAATTGAATAGTATGCGAACCGATATCGATGAATATTTTGAGAATCAACGAGGTATAGTCATCGTTGGTGGGTCTAAGTATAGCATCAAGACGTCGTATTGGATAGCCGTGCACGCCGTGCGGCGCGCTAAGTCGCGCTTACCTATAGAGTTGTGGTTTCCGGCGAACGAGTTACCTTCGTGCGAGGATGTCGAAAACTTGAGAGATTTAGGCGTTATCGTTCGTTCGTTCAGCGAGCTCGGAGATGCGTTAAATTTTGCGAGTAAAGGAAAACGCAAACCGAGTCGATTCGCGTATAAACTTTTAGCGCTAACGTTTTCCTCGTTCAAAGAAGCTTTGAGCGTTGACGCGGATAATTTGGTACTGAAAGATCCAGAGACGAAATTATTCGAAAACGAGGAGTTTAAAGCAACCGGGGTAGTGTTGTGGCGAGACTTTTGGAGAGATTCAAGCGCGCCGGATGCGCGATTGGCCCTCTTTGGAGACGAAAACGCGCCTTCTTGGCCAAAGTTTACGCACGAGAGTGGCCAGATGCTCGTAGATAAGAGTAAGCATTGGAACGCTTTATTTTTAGCGTTATATTTTAATGCGTTCGACCATATATTTTACCCTTTATTTAGCGGATTCATGGGTATCGGTGATAAAGAGTTGTTCGCGGTAGCTTTGCGCTACATCAAAGACGATTTCACCATCGTGCCGCACGACCCAGACCACGTGGGCATTCGGGACGGTTCGAGCGGGAACATCTTCGGAAATACGATGTTACATCGCGACTTAAACGGTGACCCGTTGTTTTTACACGCAAATAAAGGGAAAATGACCAATCACGTTCCGGATTTCGCCGATTACTCTTCGACCAAGTACATCCGAAGGTGGGAAGAGAGCGCCTTTCTCGGCTCCAAAGTTGTTCGAGTGATTAACGAAGCCACGGGAGAGCACGATTTCGAGAAGTGGATATTTGATTTAGTTTCCAAGAACAAGTGTAAATTTGGCGACACGAGCGATGCGTACTACGACGTTTTGAGCGAAGAAAGCGGGCGCGGTGTTTTATTAGATGGGATGTACCTGAACGATTACCTGGAAAATCCAGGCGTTTGGTTCTCACACGGTAACTTGCATTCGTAGATTAGTAGAGAAAGAGATAGGAGATAAATTAGAATATGTAGAAGAGCAGATGTTAGAAAAAAAAATAATATTCTTATTCCACCTCCTCGTGCGCCGGTTCCTCCTCCGTCGTGGTGTCGTCTGCCTCTTCGTGCGTGCCTTCGTGATCGCTATCCAAATCGTCTTCGCCGTGTTCTTCGCCGCCGTGCGGTTTCGACGAGACGCTTTTTTTACTACCGTTGTGTCCGCCGCGTTTGCGGTTCTTACTGCTATGCTTACCTCTCGAGGATCGCCCGCTCGGTTGTTCCGTCGGCTCTTCCTCGCTTATCGCGTCGTCTTCCTCTTCCTCCTCGCCGCTGCTACCACCTCCACTACCACTCTTGTGCCCGTCCACGTCCGCTTCGCTCAGCGCCTCTTTCATCACCTCCAACTGCGTCGTCTTGTGTTCCAACTCCAAGTGCTTTTCCTCAAGCAAATTGCTCGCGTGCGTCAACATGTCGTGCTTCTCTCTCAACGCCCCCGACGCCTCCTCGTGCTTCTCTTTCCAACTCTCGATTTCCTCGTGCACGCTGCTCAAAGCGTCCTTGTGCTCCGCCAAAACTTGCCTGCAGTGTTCTCTCTCCAGCACTAAATCGTTCGATATCCCCCGCCATCGGTTCACGATCGACTGTCGATGGTTGAACACGTCCGCGTGGAACAGGAGAAACGAGAGGAAGAAACCAAACGTGAACGCGATTAAAGTTTTTCCATTGCTGTTGCTCGGTCCTCTTTTCTTCGGGTTGTGTTGATGGTGCTGCTCCGCGGTGCGGTGCAACAAGCGTTCGTGCGAGGACGAGGAGGACATCCTTTCCTTCCTTCCTTCCTGTGTTGTTTGTGTGGGGAAATATGAGCAAGGAGAGAGAGCGAAAGCGAGCCTTTTCTCGCGGGAAAGAAGAAAACCATCTCTCTCTCTCGAAAGGCGCGGTGAAACACAAAAGTCGTCCCGTCGTTTTTTAACTTTTTCGTGGCTGTGAAAGCGAGTTTTGACACCCACACGCACAAAAAAAAACAAACGAACCAACAGTTGGAGTGACAACGTGGATTCTCTGCTTCGTCACACAAAAAAAGCACGTGCGCGCGTACACACACCCCCCAACACGTGTTGTCGCGACATTCGTACTTAATAAATCCATCGATTAAGGCACTCCACTCGATACGCGTAACCCGAGTTTAAGAAGAATAAAAACAAATGAGTTTTGCGGCGCAAACTTTGGCGCGCGCTTCGGCGAATTTCGCGCAGTTGCCTGCCCAAAAGAAGACGACGACGACTCGTCGATCTTCGGTTATCAGAGCGGTGAAAAGAGAAGACGTGAGTCGCCGATTTTAGTTTTTAGCCTTTAAATGAGGAATTCGCGTTCGCATGAATATCGTCCGCGATTCGCGCGCGGCAGAGGTGGATTGTTACGGTCGCGTCGAGGCGTTTCCGCGCGCTTTCGTGAATTGATTACGCCTTCGTGATGACGTCCACTCTGGATAGATGTGTCGTCATCCGTACTCGCGTTCGAATTTCCTCTCTCTCTTTTATTCTCCGTCCGGAGCTATTTTTTCGCATCGCTAACCGTGCTCTTAATCTCTCAATCTCTCTCTTTCCACGCGCAGTCTTCTGAAGAAGTCTCCAACTCCCGCAGAGACGTGCTCAAGAACGCGCTCGGCGTCTCCGCCGCGTTTGCAGCCTTGGGTGCCAATGGCCAAGCCAAGGCTGCCGATGACCAAGGCGTCGCGTCTTCGAGAATGTCCTACTCTCGATTTTTGGAATACTTGGACATGGGCCGAGTGAAGAAAGTTGATTTGTACGCCAACGGTACGATCGCGATCGTGGAAGCGGTTTCGCCGGAATTGGGCAACAGAGTGCAAAGAGTCAGAGTGCAATTGCCGGGCACCTCTGGCGAGCTTTTGCAAAAATTCAGAGAAAAGAACGTCGATTTTGCGGCGCACAGTGAGTCCGAAGATACTGGTGGTGTCTTTTTGAACTTGTTGGGCAACTTGGCGTTTCCGTTGTTGCTCGTTGGCGGTTTGTTTTTGCTCACCAGACGATCTGGTGGCGCTGGCGGCGGGCCGGGCATGCCGGGAGGCATGGGCGGCAACAACCCGATGGCGTTTGGTAAATCCAAAGCCAAGTTTCAAATGGAACCAAACACGGGCGTCACGTTCGATGATGTTGCCGGTGTCGACGAAGCCAAGCAAGATTTCATGGAAGTTGTTGAGTTCTTGAAGAAGCCGGAACGTTTCACCGCCGTCGGCGCGAAGATCCCGAAGGGTGTTTTGCTTGTCGGCCCACCGGGTACCGGTAAGACTTTGCTCGCGAAAGCCATTGCCGGCGAAGCCGGCGTTCCGTTCTTCTCGATCTCCGGTTCCGAGTTTGTTGAAATGTTTGTCGGTGTTGGTGCTTCCAGAGTTAGAGATTTGTTCAAGAAGGCGAAGGAGAACGCGCCGTGCATCATCTTCGTTGATGAAATCGATGCCGTCGGTCGATCTAGAGGTACCGGCGTTGGTGGCGGTAACGATGAAAGAGAGCAAACGTTGAACCAGTTGTTGACTGAAATGGATGGTTTCGAAGGTAACACTGGCGTCATTGTCGTTGCGGCGACGAACAGAGCGGACATTCTTGACCCGGCTTTGTTGCGCCCGGGACGCTTTGACAGACAAGTCTCTGTCGACAACCCCGACTTGAAGGGCAGAATTGAAATCTTGAAAGTGCACGCGAAGAACAAGAGATTTGAAGGTGAAGTTGACATCGAAACCATTGCCAAGAGAACCCCGGGCTTCTCTGGTGCGGATTTGTCCAACTTGTTGAACGAAGCCGCCATCTTGACTGGCCGAAGAAACAAGGACTCCATCACTTTGCTCGAAATCGACGACTCCGTCGACAGAATCGTCGCTGGTATGGAAGGTACCCGCTTGACTGACGGTAAGGCGAAGACTTTGGTCGCGTACCACGAAGTTGGCCACGCCATCTGTGGTACTTTGCAGGCTGGTCACGATCCGGTTCAAAAGGTCACCATCGTCCCGAGAGGCCAAGCCAAGGGTTTGACCTGGTTTATCCCGGGCGAAGACCCGAGTTTGATCTCCAAGCAACAAATCTTTGCGAGAGTTGTCGGTGCGTTGGGTGGCAGAGCCGCGGAAGAGATTGTCTTTGGCGAAGCTGAAGTCACCACCGGCGCCGGCGGTGACTTGCAACAAGTCTCCTCCATGGCCAAGCAAATGGTCACCGCGTTTGGCATGTCCGACGTCGGACCGTGGGCGGTCCAAGACCAACAATCTGGCGATATGATCATGAGAATGATGGCGAAGAACTCGATGTCCGAAAAGTTACAAAACGACATCGACGTTGCGGTGAAGAGAATCGCGGACGAGGCGTACGTCATGGCGCTCAAGCACATCTCCGAGAACAGAGAAGCGATGGATGAAATCGTCGAGGAGCTCTTGGAGGTAGAAACTATGGACGGTGCTCGATTCCGCGAAATCTTGTCCAAGTACGCCACCATTCCGGAAGAAAACATCCCAAAGAAGATTGAAATGTGGGCGAACCCGAGACTCCAAAACGCCATCGACGGCAGCGAGTTCAAGAACTAATTTTTTGCGCGCGAAATAAAATAAGAGAGAAAACGAAAGAATAGAAGAACCACCAAAAACGAATCGAATCTATCATATCAAAAGCTGTTGTTAATAATAATAAACGTAAGTGTTTAGTAGTTTCCTAAAATATCGCACGTAAGTATAGTACACAAATTGTTTCTAAACGACTATATTCAACTGGCGCAGCGTTCGGTTGTTCCTCTCTCGCGCGCGTTCTATATTCCTCACACCTTCTCTCGAAAAAAACTCTACTCCCTCTTGTTCATCTCGCAACTTTCGCTAAACGAGCCAGCCTTTGCAAGTGAAAGTTGATCGTATTCTTCGCCTTTGGCGCCTTGGCGTGCGTGCTCGTGCACTTATCCAGCAACGCCGACTCTCTCAAACACTTGCTCATGTCGAAGTTGTGTTTTTTCAACGCCGTCATCAGCGCCGTCGTTTCCTCCATGCACGGAATCACTTTCCCTCGTCTGGTTTTCTTCGTGTTGATCCACAGGCGAGGCTCTACGTTTTTACCCATTTTTACGCGCCTGTTTTGCTCTGCCGCTATCTATGTACCTCTTTCTCTCTTTTCTCTAATTCTAAAACCCCCCCGCGACTCTCTCAAAAAAGGACTCTCGCTCTCTCTGTCTTTCTTTTGAAGCGTTTGTCGCGCGACGGTACCCCGCGTCCTCGCGTTCTTTCAGCGAGAGAAAGGAAAGAGGAGCCGTGCGTGTGTGCTCGTGCGAACTTTTTCTAACGTTTTTCCACCAGACTGCCAGACGGCGTAAGAGAGAGAGTCGTAAAATCCGAAAAAGAGAACAAGAGATAAAAAAAAAGTCGCTGTCAAAAGTCGCTTTACGTACCTCTCAAAAACCGCACGAGGGGAAGAAGAAGAAGAAGAAGAAGAAGAAGAAGAAGAAGAAAAAGAAGTCAAAAAGCGAGAGATCTACGAAGAAGAGAATGACGCGGTATTACTGCGAATACTGCGACGCGTACCTCACGCACGACTCCGCGACCGTTCGAAGACAACACATTTCGGGATTTAAACACAAAGCGAACGTGAGAAATTACTACTTACAGTTTACCAACTTTCAACAAAACGCGCAAAACCTGCCACCGCCGATGGCGATGCCGGGGATGATGGGTGGTGGACAACAAATGCCGGGGATGATGATGCCGCCACCGATGATGATGGGGCAACAGCAACAACCGCCGCAACAACCGCCGCAGATGATGATGCCGCCGCCGAAGTATTGAGAGTAAGTAGAATATATTTTTTTGTTCTGGAATATAATTTTTGTTCTGGCATGACGAGGATGAAACGCTTCGCTCACGTGGAAAAGAAGAATTCACGCGCGGGAGGCGTGCGGCTTTGGACGTTACTGTCTTATGTCGTCGTATTCATCGTCGTCGTACTCTCAAATGAGGCTCGAGCAGTTCCTGTGACGACGGCAACGACGCCTAGGAAGAAGAAAGCAACGTCATCCGTGAATAGAAACACAAAAAGCGATGGCGAAAGACACTCGACCTTTTCGTCGGTCGCGTTAGAAAGTCTGCGCCGAGAAAGTATCGGCCCATCCGGCGCGTACTACGCGTTCGACGGCGTGGACGATTACATCATCGCCAGAAATGTGCGCGGTTTACCTTCTCAAACGATATCTGCGTGCGCTTGGGTATTTTTGAATACGCATAAAAGTTTTAATCGAATCGTCAGTCACGAGTGGATTAACTGGGGTTGGAACTTGTATACGGATGCGCAAGGCGTCGCGAGGTTTGGTATCGGCAAGGATAATAAAGATTTCAGCGCCGGAAAGGTTATATTTTTAAACAGATGGCATTTCGTCTGCGGAACGTACGACGGGAGAGCGATTACGGTGTTTGTAGACGGAGCAGCAGGGCCACAGGTACCGTTAGAAGAGAGCGGTCTGGATTTCGATGGACACGTGACGATTGGAGGCGCAGAGTGGGATCCGTTCGACGGGAGATTAGACGACGTGAGCGTATGGAATCGAGCGCTGACTCCAGCGGAGGTGCGGCAATTAATGGTGGTAGGAATGCCCTCTTCTTCCGATGCTGCATCGAACAATCGAGATGATCCAACTTTACTTTGGATGATGAAAGATTGCGTCGCGTTTTGGACATTTGACGAAGAAACGTCAACGATGCACGGAGAAGGTAACAAAGAAGTATTTCTGCACGACTCGAGCGGGCGAGTAAATTTGGCTTACTTAGGACGTGAAAATCGCATGCCAAAGAGATACGTAAACGACGCGCCGCCGAGTCGAATACCGTGCGTATCAAAGATTAAGTCTTCGCAACACATCGATGAGGGCGATGATGGCAGAAAAGATGTACAGAGAGAAAAAATTGATCTCAACGTTGATTACGAAGAAGGCGGTAAAAACGCCACTCTCGTTTTTCGCGTTACCTCTGTTTATCCGAGAAATCTCATCCAACTGTCTTTGCGTTACGACAAAGATAATAAATACGAAGATGGCGAGAACATCGTGATCAATACATCCTATAGGATTGATCCGTCTTTAGATCCGAAAGATACAAAAAATTCAAACGTTCTCGCTCGAAGCGTCTTTGTCGAATCGTTACCGTTAGAGTTAGAGTGGGAAACCGAAGATTTGGACATGGAATGCGCGACGATCGTGTTTAAAACTAAAGTCATAGAAGAAGGAACAAACGCCGACGATGAAGATATACCTTGGTCCACGAGAACTGTTTTAGTCGACATCACCGAACAATCAGAGTTGTGCCACGTTTTCGATAGCTTAAAGGCTTCTCGTGTCGGTGCCGGGTCGTGCACGGAAAAGCGCAAAGAAGTGCACCAAGTGCGTCCCAAACGAGAGTACGCCGAATTTGTCGAAAAAACAGATCGAGAGAGAAGAGAAATCGTTTCGGATTACATCGAAGACACAGCAATTGGCGCTTTACCATTCGTCTCCGTGGTTGTTCCGTTTTACAACGGCGCAAAGGAGACTTTGGAGGAAACCTTATCGAGCGTATATTCCCAAACATATAAAAATATCGAAGTTTTATTGATCGACGATGGAAGTAAAGACGGATCATTCGAAGTCGCGAGGCAACTCGTCGATCGGTTCAACCAAAAAGGCGGACGGTTGTTCCAAATCCAAGTCCACCAGAAGGAAAACGGCGGACTGGGAGATGCGCGCAATTTTGGTTTCGATCGCGCCATCGGTAAGTACGTTTTACCGCTCGATGCGGACGATTTAATCGACGAAACGTTCATTGAGAAAGCCATTGATTTGCTTGAAGACCCGAACACTGATTACAACTTAGCCGTGGCCGATCTCGTAGGCTTTGGAGACTGGGAGTATAGTTGGAATTTGCCACAGTACGATCCGCAAGATCTGCGCTACTTCAACGCCTTTCACTGTTCGGCGGTCATTCTGAAATCTTTATGGGAAAACACACCTGGTGGATACCCGCGAACGACGTTGTTCGGCTACGAGGATTGGGCTTTTTGGCTCGAGGCTGAAAAATACGTTGGTTTAAAACCAGTAAATATTCGGGAACCGTTGTTCAAGTATCGCTTGCGCAAAGGTTCTATGCTCCAATCTATGATTGATGGGAAAAATGAGTTATTCGCTCTCGCAAGCGTGCGCATGTTAAACCCGATAACATATCCTGTTGAACTTATATTAGCTGCACACGATATGTTCAACGAAAGAGACGTCACGAGAGAGATTGTGGACACTCTCACTGCGAAATTGACCAAGTTTCAACGTGCAGCGATGCCCGCTCTTATGCTGGGGATTTACTTTGAATCAAACGGGAAATTTCCCGAAGCCGGACAAATGTATTTGAGAGCAATTGAGATAACTGATGGCACAAATGATTGGCAACCTCGATGGAGAAATGGCTTGTTGTTGCAAAAAGTAGGAAACTACGCAGCTGCGAACGAAACGTTATCGAAGCTATTCCAAGATTTCGACGGTTTAGAACAAGTTTACGAAGAGAAGCGTAAAAGAGCGCCACGTATGTTTGGTTCAATTTTAGCCCCATCTTTGGTTGAGAAACGAAGAAAGTTACGCATGGAGAACAACAATAGCGACAATAACGTCAACAAGAGCAGGGGTAAAAAACAGGTTGGAGGCGCTAGGAAGAAGAACGACGAGCTTTAGAAGAGAAAAGGAAGTGAGAGTGAATATTATTCACTACCACAACGTGATATATAAAAATTTAGACGTACGTAGAAAGTTTTGGTAATTAAAAATTGTATATAAATGTATAGCCTTTATTAAAATTCAAAGACCGTTTAATAGAAACTGAAACCCTTGGCCGCGTTAGTCAAGACATTGTTGTGCACCGGGTCGGCGACGTGGTTAGTCCAGTTGGCAATCGGACCTTCTTGCGTCGCCAAGGCTTGGAAGATGCAGCCCAACCACGCGAACATGGACAATCTGCAGTGCTTCAACTCCTTGATCTTCAACTCTTCTAAGTCACCGGCTTCGGCGAAACCCAACGGGTCGAATCTGCCACCCGGGGAGACAGACAACTCCAATTCCGGGAACGGGTTTTCGAAGATGCCCGTTCTGTACGCCTCGGCGTTGCCGACCAAGAAGACTTCGATGGCCAAAACCGCCCAGAAGTTCGGGTAGCCAGAGCCTTCCGGCGCCAACGGCGCAACGGCACCCGGGAACTTGTCCGCGACGGCTGTGCAGTCATCTGGAGTGCACAAGGTACCCGCGGTGAACCACGGGATGCCGGTACCGTTCTCGGCGGCCCAGGCGCCAGTGACACCCAATTGCGCCCATCGGCCGTGGATCAACTCTCTCTCCGCGTTCTTCTCATCCGTGTACGGGATGATCAAGGAGTTACCCCCACCCGGGTACGTACCGAATTCCGGGTACAAATCCGGCGGCGCCAACGAACCGAAGGAGGCGATTTGGGCCTTCTTTTGCGTGGACGGCGCGGACGCTTTCGTGCGTCTCGCGTTGATTTGCGTGTCAACCTTTCTTTGGACGGTGACGGATTGTTGGGCAAGTTTAGACCCAGTAAAAGTGGTAGAGAAGGACATCTTTTTTCAACGAGTGATTTTAGAACTGTAAACGGATCGTGTCGTTACTTTGAACTTAACCGAGTGTGTGTGCGTGTGATTCGAGACGAATAACTGCGCGTGTGTTTGTATGAAGAAGAGATTAGAAAAGATAATTTCGTATTCTTTCGTTCCAAGATACGCTACGCTTTTCCCCCACAAAACTTGCGAGATCTTAAAAACCCTAAATTTTCCTTTTTTCAAAAGGAAGAAAGGAATGGTGAGATTTAGTTAGCGATTTCTCAAAAACACGTACGTGTATATTTGTACGTATATACTGTCTGTTTATTGCTACAAAAACTACTATTCATATAGTCTAAACGAATTGGAGAACTCCTCTTCTTTCCCATCTAGAGAATTGTGCAACTTTCCTTATCCGCCTCCCTCCCTGACAAAAAGATTTATTATTGGTACTGCATGTATTTCGCCGTACTGCTAAACTTCTTAAAGCCTTTGATGACTTTGTTCACGGCGTCTAAGAAATCTTTTTCGCTGACTGTCTTTCTTCTCTGTCGAATGGCAAACATGCCAGCTTCGGTGCACACGCTGTGGATTTCCGCGCCGGTGCTGTTCGGACACAATCGACTCAACAACTCGAACCGGATATCTCTTTCCACCGCCATCGACCGCGTGTGAATCTTAAAAATCTGCGTCCTACCTTCCAAATCCGGTAATCCAAACTCAACTTTTCTATCCAATCTACCCGGTCTCAATAATGCGGGATCTAAGGTATCCGGTCTGTTTGTAGCCATTAAAACCTTAATGTTCCCTCTCGCATCGAACCCGTCCAACTGATTTACAATTTCCAACATAGTCCTCTGCACCTCGTTATCCCCACCTTGACCGTCGTCAAACCTTGCCCCACCAATTGCATCGACCTCATCGAAGAAAATCAAACACGCTTTCTTACTTCTGGCCATTTGAAACAATTCTCTGACCAACCTCGCGCCTTCGCCGACGTATTTCTGCACCAACTCTGAACCAATAACGCGTATAAAACACGCGTCAGTCCTATTCGCCACCGCTCTCGCTAACAACGTCTTCCCAGTCCCAGGAGGCCCGTAACACAAAATCCCTTTTGGAGGATCGATCCCTAACGTGACGAACTTCTCTGGATGTAACAACGGCAACTCCACGACTTCTCTCAACTTTTCAATCTGATCTTTATTCCCGCCCACATCCGCATACGTCACGTCTGGTTTCTCCTCTACCGTCATCATCGTTACGCTCGGATCAATCTTCGGTGGAAGCGGAATCTGTATGCTATATTTCGTCCTGTCCACGCCAACGCGCATCCCTTCCTCGATGTCCGTTGGCGCGACGTGTTGCCCTAGACCAACCACAAACTTCGCGATCTGTTTCACGTTGATGACGTACTGCGCGTCCGTCGTCCCCGGATTGATTATCTTCGTGCATCTCGCTACTTGCAGCGGATGTTCCTCTTGCGTCGCTTGTTTATCCGCGGTTAAATCCCATCTTGACGGCGGCGCGAGACCGGTGTCGGACTCTTTTATCCCGCACAACTTTTCAACGCGCGAGACGCACGACACTAAGTCAGTTTCGAGATTTTTTATCAGAGTACCGTACGGACCGACGCCGTAAGTTTTGAGCAACGCGATGTCGTCCGCATCCAGAGGGATGATCTTCTTGTCCTTCTTGTCGTCATCGTCCTCTGGGTTTTCGACGACTTGTTGCACCATGATGATTGGGAAGCGCTCGGGCGTTTTGACGGATCTAACGGACAACAAACGAGAGAGAAAACAAACCACACGCAAGACAAACAGACACCCTAAATAAAAACTTTTGAAACGTGAAAAGGCAGCTTTTGGGGAAACAACCCCTCATAAAAGAACAAATATAGCCAGCAATAATGACGGAAGCACCGTTCCTTCTGTTCCAATCGCTCGCGGTTTCCAAGACGACGACCATCGAAGAAGTCGTCGCTACAAATTACGGCAGTTGGCGATCTCTTTTAAACGCGATAAAAGAAGTACAGAGAGAAGAAAACTCGCAATTTTCAAAGTTGAACGTCGAAAAGTTAGCCAATCTGTCCATGCCGTTAGACGCGTGGGGAACCAGACAGTTGAAAGAGCGCAGTCCAATGTTTTCGGACGAATTTCAGCGATTTGTGTCGTGCGAGGAGATTGTGAAGAGTTTGGTAGAGGATTTGGGGAACTTAGGGAATGGTAGTGGTGAGAATAACGAGAACCTCAACTGCGGTGGTGTTGGTAAACTCGTGAAGGATACTTTGAGTAGTAAGACCGACGCGCAGACGACGACTAAGCCGCCACCGTCATCTCCGCCGCTTGTTCGGAAGAAGCAATCAAAAGCGGTCATGATTGAAATACCGCTCGATGGAGAGTGCCAGCTCGACGACGAAAAAGAAGTAGAAGAAGAAGGAAAAGAAGAAGAGGAAGAAGACATTTTCAAAGTTTCCGGAAGAGTTCAGAATACCCCGCCTCAACAACAACAACAACAGCAACGCGCAGCCGCGCCACAACATACTCGCTTCGATTCCTCGCCAGAATGCGAAGGCGGAATCTTCGAAGACAGAGAAGCGGCTGAAGAAGAAGAAGAAGAAGAAGAAGAAGAAGAAGAAGAAGAAGAAGAAGACATTTTGTTTGATACACCGGCCGCACCGAGGCAGAGAAGAGACGGTTCAATGCCGCCTCCTTTAGAGGCTGTCACGGTAATGAAGCCTAGGAGAGAATCCGTTGCGTTGACGCCGAAGCAGGTCTATGAGAGTGCGGAGCGTCTGAAAAGATTGGCGTCGGAAAAGTTGCAAAAGTTTAGCGTCGAAAAGCAACGCTATGGAGACGAAGAAGATGGATTAACTGAAGGAACAACAACATCAACAACAATGGAAGAAGCACACGCAGCTTTTTATCAAGAACAAATTATAAATTACTTGGAAGAATTCGAGGCCGTTTTGGAGAAGATTAAAGGTCAGGTGGCTAAGATTAAGAACGCTCCTCTTTCATTGGCGATGGCAGAGACTATATCCGTTGAGCTTGAAATCGAGTCTTCGATAAAGGAAATCAGAGCAGAAGTTCAAGCACACAAGAAGTAAATAAATCCACGAAGTTAGAAACATCAATATCAAGCAACGCCGCAACAGCAACGAATAGTAGTAAAAAAACGCGAAAGCATTAGAAAGTGTGCGTGTGAGAGAGAGACTCGATGTTACCATAATACTGAAAGTACATTGTTTCATTTTGTACAATTTGTGATTTTTCGTTTGCGCGAAAGGTTATTTCTACTAAAATATTAGTTACCAGCAGGAGTGGCAGCGGCAGTGTTTCCTTGAGGAACAGTAGCCGCTACGTTCTCTTGCATGGGCGCATCGCCGTTCAGCACTTGAGCAGCGATATTGTTTGCCCCTGGAGTGATCATATCGATACCTTTTCCCGCCACTACCTCAACCCGATTACTCGTATCTGATTGTAATACGTCGATCAAGTTTTGATACGTCCCGTTATCTCTGGCCGTATTGTTCATGCACGACTCGATGCGATCGTCGTTGCTGTTCTGTTCCTTCAAATATTTCGCTTTTACTTGTCTCCTCGTTCGCGAAGGAAATAATCTTTGTATGAGCGTGAAATCAGTGCCAAATTGCTCCATGGCTTTGTAAAACAACTCCGTCTCTTGCTTTGTCCACTTCGCCGGTTTCGACCGGTTCCCGTACGTCTGCGAGTTAATCATCATTCTATCTCCTGTTGTTCTCGTGAACTCGCTCTCGGTTATTCGATTTTCATGCGAGGCTTGCACTGTGAGCGTCTCTTGATCGGCTACGATTTGACCATCGACAATTTTTACTCTCGGCGTGTGCACGTTTTGCGCCTGTTGTTGCTGTGGTACTGCAGGGGGCGCGTTGGCCAAGGCGAAGGTGTTGTTTGCAACTTGTGAGGACTTTTTTAGCGCGGACTTTAAAAGTGTCGGTGCGCCGGTCATTTTCACATTCGGTGTTTTTGCCGATGGTGCATCAGTGGACGCATTCGGTTTCTCCGTAGCTACTGTTCCAAGCGATGAAGATCTCAGACGCGTCCGTCGTCCGTTCTCCGAGGCTGGCGTTTCGTTGGCTTCGTTTTTATCCTTGTTTGCTTTTTCTGCGAAGTGCACCGAAGTTGGTGTCCCGCCACTTGTCGGAGGTTGATTACCACCACCAACAAATCCATCTAATCCCATCGCTCCCGCTGGAAGCGTCAATAATTGATCGCGTCTTCGTTTCTCTCTCCTTGCGCGAAGTTCTGCCGAGCGTTCATCTCTCGCTTTCCTCACCATTATGTCTCGAATCGAAGTTGGCTGGGGAGGTTCGTTTACTATGTTATCTACCAATCGCTGAGGAGGAGGTGCCCGAGCGGACTTCCTTCCTACCGGTTGTCGTGGCACTTGTTTGTCTAGTATGGGAATCGGTGGAGCTCTTGCGTTAGGAAGAGGTTGTCGTGGCACGAGTTTTTCAGACTTCTGTTGTTGTTGTTGATGTTGTTGTTGTTGCTGCTGCTGCTGTTGCTGTTGCTGCCGTTGTCGTTGTTGCTGCTGTTGCTTTTGTTGTTGTTGTTGCTGTAACAACAACTGCTGCTGTTGTCGTTGTTCGCGTTGCCTTTGCAACTGCACCTCCCTTTCTCGTTGCAACTTCTTCTGCTTCTCTTGCTCAGCTTTCTCCCTTTGTTGTTGTTGTTGCTGCTCTAAAGCCCGTTTCTCGCGTTCCTCTCTCTCCTTCTTCTGTTGGATCTGCGCTCGCAATTCCTTCTCTCTCTGCGCAGCCGCAACCGGCGACTGCATTCTCGCCCCGGCCGCGTGTTCCGGACTCGTCACCCTATGCGGCGAGGACAACATAGACGCGTCAATCCCCCCTGGTCTTCTCGGCGCCGGCATTCTCTGCTGACTCTGACTTTGCGTTCGAGGCGTCAACCGTTCCGACGTTCCTTCCCGGCTTCGATTATTCGTTTTCTCTCCTCCTCTCATAACGCGATTCGGGTCCACTCTAGAATCCATTCGATTCGAAGAAGGAATCGACTTTTGACTCCCCGCCAGCAGAGTCGTTTTTGAAGCGCTGCTTTTCTTCTTAATCGTCGCCGCATCTAAAACCGCTTTTCCTAAACGAGAGACTCTCTGTTGTTGTTGTTGTTTCGGCGCCGCGGCAGCCGCCGCAGACCCAGAAACCGCCCCACCAGCTGCCGTTTCTCTCGTCGCATTCTTCTTTCCCGTTGTCGTTGTCGCCTTCTTCTCAATTTTTTTCTTGGTACCCTTTGCCGCCGGCATGATGACGATACGACTCCTCGCGCGCGCGCGAAAACACGCTCACGAATATAAAAAACTCTTCACAACGTGCGCGTGCGCGTAGGCTTTCCTTTTTTGGAGTGAGCGAACGAAAAAAAAAGAAGCTTTTGCGCGTTGTTCCTTTTGTCGTTGTTGTGTTGTTTTGCCGTAAGTGCGTGTCGAGTTCAATTCTCGATTCTTCTCTGTGGGTGGGGGACCGGTGCAAAAAATAAAAGGGGGAGAACGAGAAGCAAAAATCGAAAAATTTTTATGTGTGTTTTTTGGTGGCTGCTTCTTCAGTTCCAAGAACTTGGAGAGTGGCGGCTCCTCGTGACAGAGAATACAAAATAGAACAAACGCGTCGTCGGCAACAAAAACGTCGATGAGAGACAACGAGAAAGCGAAGAAAGCCACCGGTGGTGGTGGTGATGATGAAGATGAGGACAAGAACGACGCTCCGTCGTCTTCGTGGGAGTCTCTGGGTTTAGACGCGCGCTTGGTGCAATCCTGCGTTTCCCGAAACTTGCGCACGCCGACGCACGCGCAAATCCGGTCGATACCGCTGACGCTGAAAGGGTTGGACGTGTCCTGTCGAGCGCACACCGGGAGCGGGAAGACGCTGGCGTATTTGTTGCCGAGTTTGCACAAGGTTTTCTTGGCGGATAAGAAGAGAAGGGCGGAGAAGAAGGGCGGCGGTTCCGCGACCAACTCGACGGGTGCGTGTGCGCCTCCGAGAGTGATTGTTTTGGTACCGACCAAGGAGCTGGCGACGCAGGTGCGGAAAGAGTGTCAGGAGGTTTTGAAATACTGCGGGAAAGGCGAGGATAAAGACGACGAAGTCTCCAAGAAATATCGCGTCGGAGAGCTGCCGCAAGGTTCGAGTAATTCCGCGGCGGTTCGAGAAGCGGCGAGGAACTGTCCGGACGTGTTGGTGTCTACGCCCGCGCGCGTGGCGCAGTGCCTCAAGGATAAACTCTTCCCGCCAAAGAGCGTGAATGGCGACGGATTGGAGATGATGGTTTTGGACGAGTGCGATTTGTTGTTATCGTTTGGTCACGAGAAGGATATCAAGTACATATTCGAGAGGTGTCGAGAAGGAGTGCAGACGGTGATGGTGAGCGCGACTTCGACGAGCGAAGAGGTTGGGAATTTGAAGTCGTTGCTGTTATCGAAACCAGCCGAGGTGAATTGCGACGACGTAGAAGAGATGGAACAAAAAAAACGAGAGGAACGAGAGATGAAGAAGGAGTTGAAGAAAAAGAAGAAGCCATTGATCACGCATTTTGGTTTGGAGATTAAAAAAGGGAAAAACGACAAGTTGTTGTATTTGATGGCACTGTTACGCTTGGGTTTGTGCAAGAAGAAGATTTTGATCTTCGTGAAGGATGCCGACGAAGCCGTGAGGGCGAGATTGTTTTTGCACAAGTTTGGCGTATTATGCGTTGCTCTACACTCTGAGTTACCGGCAAACTCAAGGGCGCACATATTAGAGGAGTTCAATCGCGGCGTGCATGACGTGTTAGTAGCCGCAGCGGAGGACGATAGCAGTAGTGGTAACGACGCGAGCGATAAAGAAAACGCAAACCAAGAAGATGACAAAGAAGAAGACCAACCGACCCGGAAATCGAAGAAAGAAAGAAAAAAGGAGAAGGAAAAAAGAAACCAAGCGGCGAAGAAAGATTCCGAGTTTGGCGTTTCTCGCGGCGTCGATTTCAAAAAGGTGCACACGGTGATTAATTTTGAAGTTCCAAAGACGTTTGAGGCGTATCAACACAGAGTTGGGCGAACGGGGAGAGCCGGCGCAACTGGAGTGGCGATTACGTTTTTCTGTCCATCGGACGAAGAATCGTATAACATGTTATTGAAGGGATACGCTGATGCGGCTGCGGCCGCGAAAGCCGCGGAAGCAAAGGAAGGGGATGATGACGACGACGGAGATGAAGAAGATGAACGAGACGAAGAGGATATCGACGACTTTTTGAAACCGTTCGAGCGCCTTCCGAAAGAAGCTACAGAAGCTTTACGGTACAGAGCGGAAGATACGTTACGTTCGATTAGTAAAAGCGCGGTCAAAGACGCGCGTTTGCGCGAACTTCGCGTGGAACTTTTAAATTCCGAGCGTCTCGCATCGCACTTTGAAGAAAATCCGGACGATTTAAGTCTCTTGCGGCATGATAGCTCTATTTCAAAAAGAGACGACGCGAACAAGCACTTGAGTCATCTCCCTGCGTATCTTCGTAACGCAAGTAAAAAGAAAAGGAAAAAGAATGCAATCAACGCTGTCGAAACGGAAGACGGGGACGAGGCGAAATGGGCGGCCATGCGGTTAGACGTGGACGTCGCCGAGTTTGGACAGAAGAAGAAACGCCGACGAAAAGATAAGAGGGAAGGAGGGAAGCAGAAAAAGTCTCGAGAAGAAGTTGGTGCGAAAGTGAAAAAGAAAGCAGGCCGGAAGCGCTCGCGCTAAAAAAGTGATGTTGTTCTCGTTATGAACAACATTGCATGATACCAATAGTAATGTAACGTAGTAATTTGTAGTGGTAGGTTTATTTGTACAGCAACTCGTGATGAATGATAAAACAATATTTTCAAGGAACAATGCCTCCGACCTCTTCCTCTCTTTTTGCGCCTTCTTTAAGCGCGTCTAAATATCGTACTCTAGTTCCATAATCATGGTTTTCTGCCGCGTTTTTAATGAATTCGTGTTCGCCTCCAAACGAGTGGCCGCTCCACATCTTTCGCGCTCCGCCTTTTGAGTTGGTCACGTACGCTTGACTCTTCGGATCCTCCTCTGCTCTCCAATAAGAATACACCGTCGTCTTGGCGCAATAGTGTCTCGACAACATGACGTACGCTAAAAATCCTGAACTCCACTGTTTGCCTTCCGCGCCTTTCATCTGTGCAAACAAATCGGTCGTTTCTTTCGTGACTGCGTGTGGAATTGTCTTCCAATCGTTGTGAGCTTCCAAGAAGTCAAAAACCGCCGGAGCTGGTCGCCAGAAGGGCACGTGCAAAAACTTGTGCTTGACTTTTTGGTTCAGCTTTTTACCCTTAGTCGTGTTCAAGTTTTTGATCAAATCATTCAACGTGTGCTCGACGACGTTGGAAAACACGAAATCGGTTTTTGAACCGTAATCTCTTGGGTTGGCTAATTTGTTCGCTAAAGACGAGTTTTGGACTTCGATGTATTGCGCGTTCATTCTAGCGACGCACTCGTGCGAATCAATTTCTTTGCCGAGTGACATCCCAACCATATCTGGCATCGGTAAAACTAACGCACACGAAGAGCACTCGCACCTACCGGCATAAATAGCAGAAGTTGGGCATAATTCTGCTTTGGGAGGTTGAGCTGGCGTCGTGTCTGCGGATGACGATGCTTTCAATTGAATGCCACGTTTCTCGGCGTTGTATTGAAGCAGCTTTTCAAGCTTGGAAAACTCACTGTCCGATAAATCGCGCTTGGTTGAGCCTTTAAGTAACGAAGATAGCTGCGCTCCTGCTCTCATCGTTTCCGTCGCTTCTTCTTGCTTTTGCTCGTCATGCCCTTCTTCACTAACACTCGCTTCAGTTGAAGCTTCTGTTTCTTCTCCTTTTTCCTCTTCTTTTTCTTCTTCTTTTTCAGCCATCGCTTCGTCAGTTTCCGGTGCCGTGGTTTCATCTTCCGCCGTTACTTCTGTTTCTTCATCACCTTCTTCAACTTCTTTTTCGACCGGTGTCGCAGTCAGCTCTTCCTCTAACGCCGCGCGCTCCATCTCTTTTTGAAATGCCAATGCCATCTCCTCCAAGGAGTCCTTTTCTTCCTTCGCGCTCTCCTCGGAATTGGCGGACACATCGTTGTTTTTCTCTTCCTCTTTCAACTCTTCCTCCAACTCTTGGTCCACAAACGAAGCCATCACTTGCGGTAGCGCCTCTTCTTCTTCCTCTTTATCGTCGTCGCCGCTTTCTTCTTCTTTTGGTTCGTCTTCGCTGACAACTGGGTCTTCTCCAGTTAACATTTTCACTGCCGCGTTGCGTTCATCCGCGTCTTCTTGTTCTTTCAAGTCTTCACTTTTTTCTCCATCATTTTCTCCTTCTTCAACTTCACTTTCTCCTTCTTCAACTTCACTTTCTCCTTCTTCAACTTCACTTTCAGTGGTAGTCTCCACGGCGTCGCTGTCGCCTTCCGCCGCTACGGGCACGACTTCGTCTTCCAAGTAGTCGTCCTCGTCTTGTATGTTCAAAGCGCGTTGCCGCTTTGCCTTCTCCAAGCGCTTGATCTTTCGCTGCACCTCTTCAATCGCCAAAGAAGCTTGGATCATGTTCCTTTCCTTCGCACCTAACGCGGAAGTGTCTAAATCCACGTCCGCGTATCCCAGCTGCGCGGTTCTTACGGGTAAAGCCTTCGTCGCCGCTCTCGCCGCCGCGCTCGCTCCGGCTTCTTTCGAGCCGTACGCGTGCATCGCACTTCCGAGCACACCGTTGTTGTGAATAGAAGTAACGGATGAATAACCCGCGAACGCGGCGACTAAAGATAACGATCCAATAACCGCGAACGCTATCCATCGTTTACTCGCAAATCGCGTCGAAAAAGTATCGTCTTCGCCATCCGCGCGGGAAGAAGAAGAAGCGAGCAATCTTTCTCTCTCGTTCATCATCATCATCTTCATCTTCGATGATGATGATTCGGCGGAAGACGAAACGTGCGTATTCATTCCGTGCGCGTGCGCGTGCGTGCGCGTGTGCTCCAGAAAAGAAAGATCTCGACGAGTTCCCTCTCTCTTCTTTCTCTCTCTCTCTCTCGCTCTCTGCTTATCTCGCACTCGCGCCGTGACGCCGCGTGTTTCTTTTTTGTATCGACGTTGGTACAAAAAAGCCGCGGGGTGTGCGGGAGAAAAAGCAGTTTAGGGTTTCAACTTCTCATCATTCTTCACGCGAGAGACCGCGCGCACTCGTATCTCACTTTACGCGCGGCGATATACGTAGGGACAGAAAAAAAAAGGATCAACGATGGCGAAGAAGACATCCTACGGGACGGTCTCGAACGATGAGGACGATGATACGTCGTCGTCGTTTGTGACGACGGACTTGGAATCGCAGCAACAACAACAGCGATCTTCTTCTGCGACGACGACGCGTGCAACCAAGTCGACGGCGAAGAAAATCGCGCTGGCGTTTAGCGCGTGCGCGGTGACGTTTGCCGTCGCGAGCCGCCAGCGACATTTTGGTAACCAGAATATTATCACGGACAAGAGCTCCGAAACGCGGTTGGGCGGGTTGAGAGGCGCGACGACGACGACGACGACGCCGAGGTCCGCGACGGTCGCGCGGGGATTTACATTTACCCGTGGGGCCGCGTCCTCCTCATCATCTTCATCGTCGTTGCCGCGCGTGAACGCTGGGTTCGCGAAAATGCAAGAGCGATTCGCGCAGGAGAGACGCGAGTCAGAGATGGAGGAAATGGAAGATGGCATGAGCGGAACGTACACCACGGGAGATTTGATGGCGATGCAATCTTCTTCTTCTTCTTCTTCTTCTTCTTCTGAAATTGTCGATGAGCCAATGTTGGCGAAAAAGGAGGAAGGCGAGGAGGAAAAACGACCGCCGAAATCAGCCAACTTGGGCGTACCGATGGAATGTAAATCTTGCGCGTTAGTTCTTCCAACGCCAGACATGAATGGTCAATCGCTTGGTAAGGAAATTGATTCGCACGATTGCGTCGCGAGAATCAACACGCACTATTTGGACTCCGCGGACGAAAGGAACGCCAAGTATCGCGAAGATTTCGGGACCAAGACCGATTTCGTGTTTGCTAACGTCGTCCCGCACACGATGGATGAGTTGAACAGAGGCGATCACTCGAAGGTTGACAAGACAGTGAAACACAAAATTTTGGTTTTGAGATCGTTGGACGAGAAGAAAACGTCGGATTCGTCTACGAAAATTCCGTACCAAGATCCCGGATCGGCCAATCCGGAGGATGTGTATCGATTTTTGGACGCCAACGAAGGGTGGGTGGTCACGCCCGAAGTCATTTCCAACGAAGCGACGGAGTTATTTTCGCCGTTATCCGGTGCTGAAGGCAAGTTATGGTCGTCCGGATTTCTCGCGTATACGACTTTGACGAGACACTTTTGCGAGTCAACAACAGTGTACGCTCTAACCGAGGACTCCGAAAATGACAACGCGTCGAAGACAGACTACTTCTCCTCCTCTTTGACCAGTCAAAGACAAATGTGGGAGGGGCACTCGTTCGGATCTGAGCACGAATTCATGCGCGAAGAAGCCAAGATGGGCGATTACGGAGTCAAGGTGAAGACGGTCGTCGACCTAGAAAAGTTGGCGAGAGAAGAGGCTTTACGTAAAGAACAAGAAGCCGCGCAAAAAGAGCAAGAAGAGGCGCAAGCGGCTATTGCAAAGAAACAAGCTGAAAACGAGGCTATGATTTCCGCGCAACAAAGGGCTGCTAAAGCGGCGATCGATGCGGCGCAAGAAGCCGCGGCGAAGGCATCGTTGGAACAACAAGCTGAAGAGATTGTCGAACCGGCGGTGGTGCTCAACGAAACGCCGCAACCGGAAGTCATCGAAGCAGGCGAAGAGTCGGCTTCGACTGGTTTTGAAGACGTTGCTACTCCTATTGTCGACCCGAATTTCGATTTAGTCGGCGATCAGTCCACGTGCACAGAGTCCTTCAAGGATCTCTTTTGCAACCCGGCTTTGCAATGTGTGGGCGGCATCCCGTGCCCGGGCCAAGGGTGCTGCGACAGAATGTCGTGCAACCCGGCGGATTCCTGCATGCCAGGCGTACCAATTCCAGGGATTGGGTGCTGTAAGGACGCCGAAGACTGGCGCCCGGCGTGGGGAGCGAGTCGAATCGATAGATCAGACCCGAGCGCTTTGGTCAACGTCATCTTGGAAGACGGCACTCCGAAATCCATCATGGTCTCCGAGTTGGACACTTATATCAATGCGAGAGTTTTAAAAATGACCAACCCGCCGCCGAAAGAGGACCCTGATAGCGGTAGTGATATTGAAGGCGGCGGAGATGATGACGACACTATCGTTCCGGCTGCGGCGAAGAAGAAGATTATCGTGAAAAAGTTAAAAAACCCAAAGGAGCAAAAGATGCTCTTTGAACTCCAGGATGACGAGTCCTCTGCGCAGACGAAGAAGAAACATCACGCTTCGAAAAAGACCGCGCAGCTTGGCATGGCCGCTCCGACAGTGGATGAACTCATGGCGGCGTTAGGTAAGCATCACCACTACGCGAACAAGGACACGGAAACCCAGTCCGCGAACATGTTCGACATGTCTAAAGTTGAAGTCGCGGAAGAGGTGACCTGGAAATCAGGAGCCGCCGGCGGGATGGCCAACAACAACCAACCGAAAGGTAACAACTTTATGAAGGACGGCAAGTACGATCCGCCGATGTTTTGTGACAACAGCGAAAACTGCGTCCCCGGTCAGCGCTGGCCAGGTGTCGGGTGCTGCACGCCAGATTCGTGCAACCCGGATCCATCCCCCAACTGCCAAGCTGGAACTCCAATGCCAGGCTACGGATGCTGCTCGGACAGGAGCACATACCGATGGGACGACAAGGAAAATCGATACAAGAAAATCGAATACAAGGAAGTCACCAAGGATGATTTACAAGTCATGATGGCGACCAAGTCTTTGGACATCCCGGGCGTTGAGAAACCAAAAGTTTCGTACGAATCCATCGTCGGTAAAGATGATATCGACTTGTCCAGCGCGAACGTGGAAGCGCCGGAAGACCAAGTTATCGCTGATTTCATCCAAGGTAAAACAACTACAGAGGAGGAAGCGATTCCTTCTGAAGAACCCGCTTCTGAAGAACCCGCTTCTGAAGAACCCGCTTCTGAAGAACCGGCTTCTGAAGAACCGGCTTCTGAAGAAGAGCAAGAAGCGGATGCGAAAGCTGAAGTTGCCGAGGAGTTGATCGGCGATGAAGGCACCGTCGTGGTTGAAGAGAAGGAAGATGCTCCAGAAGGAGAATCAAAGCCATTATTTTGCAACACACAAACTGAAGGGTGTGTTGCCGGTGTCCCGATCCCGGGTATTCCGTGCTGTAACGCGCCGGATATTTGCAACCCGGAACCGAAGGAAACTTGCGTTGCCGGCGTTCCCCTTCCAGGTATCCCGTGCTGCTTCCAGCGTCAGCCGCAAGCGCAACAAAACCCGGACGCGCAAAAAGACTCGGCTTTGGCCAAATCGCTCGCTTCTTCACCCAAGAAAACGTGCAATCCGGATCCGAAGTGCACGCCAGGCGTCCCAGTTCCGGGCGTCGGATGCTGCAAAAATGGCTGGGGCAAAGTTGACGGCAACGCAGTTGAAAAATTAGACACGACCAAGGCTGCGAAAGAGGATATTTTGAAAGATTCCGTTGAAGCGTTGGCGCTCAAAAAGCGTATCCGCGAGGAGTTACAACGCAAACATCAACTCGTAAACCACAAAGAGGATGTGGAGGAAATGGAGAAGGAAAAGAAGCTCAAGGAAGAAAAGAAAGCCGAGAAGGAAAAGAAAGCCAAGGAGGAAAAGAAGGCTGAGGAGGAAAAGAGAATAGAGGATGAAGCGAAGGAGCTTGCGGAGCAGGACAAACCAGTGGACGACGTGCCCAACGAAGAAGACGTCACGACGACGACCGATGCTGAAGTCCAAGTCGACGAAGGAGAAGAAGAAAAATCCGACGACCCCGTAGCAGAGAATCAAGACGAAGAGGAACAGCCGGCAACTTCGACGACGGAGGAAGCCGAGAGTGAAGTCGTCGAAGAACAAGGCTCCAAGAAGTCCTCCAAGAAGAACAGAGCGAGTGGTAAGCCCGAGGTTTGGGACAGCGACTATTAAAAGGATCAACAATGAAGAGACGTTTCATCGTCGCGTAAACATTAATCTATGTAAATATTTATCATCACACACATTTTATTAATTTTTTCCTCACTAAAACATGCTTCTTTTTCAACCGTTTTTTCCTTCTCCTTCTCCTTCTTCTTCTTCGTGTCGTCCGAGGAGGATAAAACGACGACGATTTCGCGTCGCTCGCTCTCAAAACGACGAGAGAAGAGAAAGAAGTGCGTATCTTCGTCTTGGTCGCGAGGACGAGGACGAGGACGCGCACGCGCGAAACGAAGAGCGAGCGCGCATTGGAAAAAATGACTTCAATTGGGAATCGAATTGGCAAAAAGATACGGCACCTTTCTCTAGCGACGACGAAAAGAAGAACAGAGCGGCGTTACTATTGCGCAGATTCGCATTTGCCGCACTTTTCGTGCTTTTGCAGTTTCGCGTCCCATTGCCAGCGCAGAGCGCGGGGATACCGCGGGAAAGGATGCAAGAACAACAACAGAGTTTTTCCTTCAGAAGAGGAGGACAGAGGAACAACGACAAAACCGCGAGGAAAAAATCGAGAGCGAAGCGGAACAGTTTCGTGCGAAAAGCTGCAGAATCGGTGGGTCCTTGTGTGGTGCGAGTGGACGCAATGATGCCTTCGCCTTCTTCGATTGCGGGTGGCAGTAGTAACGATAACGGGAACAGACAGCGGAAGGAAGAGGAAGGACCGTCGTCGACGAGCAAGAACAAGAGCGTCGACGAGTGGCATGCGGGCGGAGGTTGTGGACTCGTTTTAGACTCGACGTTAGGTCGCGTGGTGACTAACGCTCACGTGGTTGGAAACTCGCAGAAAGTCAGAGTTACGTTCACGGATGGGAGAACGTACATCGCTGATGTGAAAGGCGTCGATCAAACCGCTGATATCGCCCTTTTAAAGTTGAATTTAAGAGCCTCACACGTGTTGCCGAGATGCGATATAGGAGATTCAGACGAGGTAGAAGTTGGCGATTGGGCAGTAGCGGTTGGAAACCCGTTCGGATTAGATAACTCGGTAGCTTTAGGAATCATATCAAACTTAGCGAGAACGTCGACTGAGCTTGGCATACCAGAACGACGAAGTTTGGAATTTTTTCAAACGGATACCGCGATAAACCCAGGTAATAGTGGGGGGCCATTAGTGAATGAGTTTTCCGAGGTCATTGCAATCAATGCAGCAATTAGGCAAGATGCGGACGGTATTGGATTCGCTATTCCAATCAACACCGTCCGTCGAGTGGCGGAGGCGCTCTCGAGAGGCGAAATCATTGCACGGCCATACTTGGGTATAGAAATGGCAACCTTATTAGAGGGAAAATCCACATCGTCTCCGTCGTCGTCATCAGGGGACAACAACGCGAATGTCAACGATGCTGCCACGAAAAATCCACCTCGTGAAGGCGCACTCATTGTCAAAGTCTCCGATGCCTCCCCCGCGCACATCGCGGGCCTACGCGCTGGCGACGTCATCATAGATTGTAACGGCGAAGCCATCGTCGACGCAAACCAAGTCCGAAAAATCGTCCGCGAAGCCGACCCAGGGAAAGTTTTATCCATTGTCGTTTGGCGAGTGGATAGGTTCGCTTTAGAAACGTTAGATGTTGTCGTCGGCGATGCGAGTTTAGGACGTGTTTCGACGAACATCAACAACAATAATAACAGAGGCACGAAAAACTTGGACATCGCGCCGCCCGGGATGGGAGGCGTGCGGCGGCGCGCGTGATGAAGATACAGAACCAGAATCGTATTTGTATATTTTTGTATATTTTGATCGCTTCAATTCTGTAATGCCGGCGCCAGGTAGCATAAAAGCGTAAAAGCGTACAACTCTATTCTGGGTACTCGCGCACTCCTTTTGAAAAAAAGTCTCGTCCCTTTCTTCTTCTGCATCGCTTCACAAAAAAGGAATTTTTTCCTCGCCGCTCTCTGGTTTCGCGCGTTTGTTCGAGAGAGAGAGAGAGAAGTTGCGCGAGGCAGTTCAGGAAATACGTCCAATTGCGCGTGCGTGAGACGTACACACACGCACACGCGAAAGAAAAAGAAAGAAGCGCGCGTGTTTTGGCCACGCTCGGGAAAAAGAAAGAGAGAGAGAGATCTCGTTAAAGGGAAGAGTTTGCGATCGAAAGAGAGAGAGAGAGAGAGAGAGTAAACGCTTCAGAGAGAGAGAGAGAAAGAAAAGAGACACATTTCGTAACCACGTAGTAACGCATTAGCTATATATATATATTGCATAGAAATGGCGTACGACAGCGCCATCACGGTCTTCTCCCCGGACGGCCACTTGTTCCAAGTTGAATACGCGATGGAAGCGG
>Ga0255763_1000040_pt1 | contig 114421 bp, 75 predicted proteins | sample 041ome_2_FD_179963 | JGI IMG/M metagenome (GOLD analysis project Ga0255763, IMG submission 179963) | Coastal salt marsh microbial communities from the Groves Creek Marsh, Skidaway Island, Georgia - 041406US metaG (version 2) | ecosystem: Environmental > Aquatic > Marine > Intertidal zone > Salt...
ATCCACGACGGATCGCGGTCGCGTCAATACGCGCGGTCGCGCACGCATCGATGCGTTCGCACGCGACGGGGCGACAGAGTCGGACGCGATGGACGCGACGTGCGCGCCGCCGCCGGCGAGACCGAATTGCGATTGCGGTGCGTACTACCGCGACGCGACGCGACGGGACTACGACGCGGGACGACGCGACGACGACGCGCTTCGCGATCGAGGGTCGAGGGCGCGCGGTCGAGGGCGGGATCTCGACGGCGCGCGAGCGACGGCGCGCGGGACAAAGTGCGGGACGCGGGCGCGAAGCGACCGCGCGATCGGGGCGTGGGGAGACTGACGGATGCGGTGATCGCGCGCGAGAACAGCGGTGTGCGTGCCGAAGGCGCTGAAAGATGGGGATTACGACGCCTCGCTCAAGGGGGCGACGAGCCCGTTTCAGCCGTACAAGCTGGTGAAGGTGGAGTTGGACGGCACGCGAAGACCGCTGACGGCGCAGGAGCTGAACGCGCTCGAAAAGTCGAATCCGACGGTTTGTGAGTGGCAAACGCCGCTCAGTCAGGCGAAGCGGATGTGGCAGAAGACGTGCGCGGGGATTTTGAAAAAGTTGTTTACGTACAAAAAGTTGGCGTGGCCGTTTACGGAGCCGGTGGATTGGGAGGTTTTGAACATCCCGGATTACCCGGTCATCATCAAGCATCCCATGGACTTGAAAACGATCGAGTCGAAGTTGCACGACGGGCACATCGAAAGCCCTGATGAGTTTGTCGCCCTCGTGCGCACGGTTTTCCGTAACGCGTACGTGTACAACGCGGTGGGCGATCCCAGCGGCGTTCGCGAGTGCGCGGAGAAGCTCTCGCAAATTTTCGAGAAGGAACTCGCCAAATTGTAATACGAAAATAGAAGAAAATAGAAGAATGATGGCTACATCTCGTACTGCCGTGCTAATTTACTAAAACTACTGCGTTACTACTGAGCGCCGGCGACGTAGAGCGATGCGCTGAAGACAATGTCGCGTTTAATCGCCGCGCTCGCTTCTTCCATTTTCGCGAACAAGGTGCTATCGCCCATGATTCTCGCCGCGTTCCTCACGTCGCGGCACATTTCATCGAGTCGAACGATGGTGCGAACGACGCTTCCCTCTTGCACGTCGGTGAGCTGACAGATGTCCGCGAACGGCGTGCCGCGCGCCCACTCGTAGACGACTTCGGATAAACCAAAGCGCATGGTCGTCTCTACGAATTCATCAGGCGCAATCGGTAGACCATGTGCCATCTGTATCTCGCCGGCGGCAAACGCTAGCTCTTTCGCGCGATCACACGCCGCTTTGAGCGAGCCTTCGAGGTTGGGCGGGGAAGCATTCTTTTCTTGAAAGACGAGCGCCGCGAGAAGCGCCACGGCTTCCTCTGAAGGTATATCCGTGAGCACGCCCGCAAATATAATTTCTGTTCCGACGAGCTCGTCCCCAGTGGCAATTTCACACGCCACGCGACCTTTCAACGTCACCGTCCTGTTTTCGTCGAGATAGCCCATGCGCTGGAGCACAGCGACGCGCGCTTCAAAATCGGGCATTTGGAGCAAGTTTGCGTCTGACAATCCGAACTCCAGCTCGGCGACACGAGAAGTGAGAACATGTTTTGCTCGCAGCAACGCCGACCATTCACGAAGTTTCTGCGCCGATGCGACCGGTCTCGGGGGCAAGCTCTTCACCAAGTCGGCGTGATGCTGACAAGCTTCCACGGTGACGATGTCTTGTATCTTCAAATCCTTGAGCGGGTGGAGAGCTTCAAACGAGGTCTCACTCGACAATTTCTCCATCGATAGGAGCGCTCGAGAAGTCGCCGCTACGTCACCACTACCATCTAGTATTGCGTCCGCTTCTACGCTCAACCGACTAGTCGTGATAGCGAGTATCGCGGTCTCAGGAACGCTCGCGACAATGTAATCGATGCCGCCCGCTTGTCGAAACCACGGAAGGCCGTCGGGCATTTTATTTGAAGTCGTGCCACCGCGCTTACCTCCGCCGGCGGACTTCTTGGACATGCCGAAGAAATCATCGTCGTCATCTTTGTCCTTACTATTCATGGACTTCGTCGCCGTGGGTGCGTTGTCTCGGGCAGCGTCTTCAGCTTCGGCGACACCTTTGGAGGCATGGCCTTCAGGACACGAAACAAGAACCACGAAAGACTTTCCATTCGTCGCAGAAGTCACCACGCGCAGGAGCACGCAATGTTTTGCGACACCACCTCTTGGTAGTCCGTCCACACTCTCACCTCCCTCGCCTTCAGGAGCGACGAGCAAGACCCTTCCCGGGCTGAGTGCGTTTTGCGCCCCTCGACTCGTCATGATGGCTTCTCTCACGTGCTCCACGCTTCGTGCAATCTCTCTCGCATGGTCGTCCCAATGAACGGCTTTCTGCCATTCATCCGGTGAAAACTGCGCTTCAGTTTGCATGAGCGACTCTACTTTGCGAAGAGCAGCGGTGTCGATAGCGAGATCGCCTCGTCGATCTATGACGCTGCGCTGTGCATGGAATTCGGCAAACGAGCGCGCGAGCATATCCTCGACGCGCAAGTCCTCGACTCGCATGAGGTTGAGAATCATGCCGTACGTCAATCGGAACTGTGACTGCAATTTCGTTGCTTGACCCGACAGCAACTGACGAAGCTCAAGTTCTGGAGGAAAGTTCTCCCAAGCTGCCAAGATGACGGTGCCGACTGTGTCGAGGCCTCGACGTCCAGCGCGGCCAGCCATTTGCGTATATTCACCACTTAGAAGACCTCTGAAATCTTGCCCGTCATGTTTGCGCAGACTTTGGAAGCACACACAACGAGCTGGAGCGTTTACACCCATCGCAAAAGTTTCCGTGCAATAGAGAACTTTAAGCAAACCACGACAAAACAACATCTCGACAATCTCCTTGACGATTGGCAGTAGACCAGCGTGATGCACGCCGAGACCTCGACGAAGGAGTTCGCGCACGCGAAGGACTTGCGGTAACTTGCGGTCGGTGACGGATAATCTACTCAGCGCGCGTTCACAAAATATGTGGATTTCGTGCTTCTCAGAGCTTGATGTGAGATCCATCGACGTCAGGCTGTCGACGAGAGTGTCGCATCGTTTCTTGCTAAACGCAAATACAACCATGGGTAGTAGTTCTCGACGTTCAAGATTGCGAATGAGCTCTACCCACATATTCTTATCGCGCCCAGCGTTGGGTCCAAACGAGCTTCCTCGTCCACCGGTGACGTTTTGGGTTCCTCCGCGCCCGCCCGCTCGGCCTCCTCGCCCTTGTTGGGCTCCACCACGGCCGCCCCGTCCGGCGAGCGCGGTTTGTTTCGCAGCTTGCGCATTCGCTGGTGTTGCCGTCGTCGTTTTGTTACCAAGTAGCTTCTTTTTGTGCGTATCTGACGCGACTTTATACCCAGTCGGCAAGAATGCTTCGTGCTCTCCGACCTTGTAAAAGTCCTTCTCCTTATCGCCTCCGAAGTAGATGCAGTGTTCGAGCGGCACAGGTCGCTTCTTCGTTCCCGTGACGAAGATTTTCTTTCTCTTCGTTCTTCCAACCCAATCTGCAAACTCGAAAACGTTTGGTACCGTGGCAGACAACAAAATCAAACCAACGTGCGCGGGAAGCATGATGATGACCTCTTCCCACACGACACCTCTCTCGGCGTCATTTACGTAGTGCACCTCGTCAAAGATAACCCATTCGACGTCGCGTATCAGATCCGCGCCTCGATACAGCATACTCCGCAAAATTTCCGTCGTCATGATGAGACAAGCCGCTTCCGGTTTGATGGAAACGTCACCTGTCAACAGGCCGACGTCGAACATCTTCCCAAAATCTCTAAACTTTTGGTTGCTAATCGTCTTGATTGGAGACGTATAGATGGCGCGCGTGCAGTGTTTCGTAGCCAGCGCAAAGGCGTATTCTGCAACCACGGTCTTGCCCGCGGAAGTGTGCGCTGCAACGAACACATTCTCGGACTTTTCCAAGTGGACGATGGCTTCTTTCTGAAATAAATCGAGTTCGAATGGGAAATCGTGCGCCGGTTCGGGTACCTCGCGTCTATACGCTTCCTGAACGTCGTCAAATCTCTCCATGACGGCCCATGTCTCTCCTTTCTTCTTCCTCGACTTACTTCGCCTTCGAGCCGCAATAATGGATTTTGTGCCGTTCAGTAATGCCTCGACTTCGGCTTCGCCTTCGAGCGTGACTTCGTCGACCGCTTCGCCGTCCTCTTCCGTTTCGTCCTCCGTTTCGTCCTCCGTGTCATCCTCCTCGCTCGATGATTCCTCCGGTCGAACAGCGCCGCGAAGCGCATCGATGAATAAATCGTCGTACGACATCGGTAACTCTTCATCGTCCATCACTGTCAGCTTTTCAAGCTCGAGCTCCATTTGCTCCATGCCACTGTCTAAATCAAACATTTCTCGCATCCCGTGCAGCGTGTTTGGTAGAGTCGACGCTGACAGATACGTCCCCGCTTCAAACTCTTCCAACCACGCCTTTCCCGCGCGACTCGCCAGCTCCATACGCTTTGCCGCGCTCTCTCGCGCGGCTGCGTCCCATCCTTCTCCTCCCGGCGTGAACGGCACTTGACTAAACGAACCTCGCACGAAATCGCTCTGCGGCGCGGGCGAACGCGCCAACGAACTCGAATCTCCAGCCCCACCTTCGGCGAGAAGTTCGACCTCGATCCAATCCGTCGTCGCCAACGTCTCCCCTCGCGCTTGTCGCTCGACCCAATCCTTTGACGGCGTCGGCGTCGAGTGTGCGTCGTATGCGTCCACGTCGTACGGCGTCGGCGTCGGCGCGCGCGGAAGCACCGCCGCCTCCGCCTCGCTCGGCTCTGCGCCCGCGCAGTGCGCGCTCAGCTTCACGCGGGCCATCATCGACGCGGACGCAATCAGGGCGTCATCCAGTTCGCTCGCGCGCCGCGCTCGCGCGTCGTGCGCAGCGCCGTCGTCGTTCGGGACGACGGTTGGGTCAAAGCGGAGCGCGCGCGCGGGGACGCGTTCGACGGCGTCGACGTCCGCGACGTCGTCCTCGTCCACGACGACGATGCGGACGTCACCGCTCGATGTGGGGACGAGGGCCACGCGATCACCGACGCCCTCGACGAGGAGTCGCATCGCGAACGACGCGGCTGGCTGTGAGGCCGAGCGCGTCGGTTGTCAACGCCGAAGAGTGGAGCATCGAGACATCGAATCGCTATAGTATTGAAAAAATAAATTGCGCGCGCTACGCGTGTGAAATAGTTACGCTCAAGTTTCGTAACGCTGCTCGCCGAGCAAGAAAACCTTGTCCGTTCTCGACAAGTCGTGTTCGAATCCGCCATGGCCGATGCGCTCCAGGGCGTCTGCAGGAGAAATATCGAGAAGTTCGTCGCCGAGAAGGGCGCGCCAGGTGTTGAGATCGGTGATTCCCGTTTCTGGTAAGCGATTACTCGCTTGGAAAGTCAGAAGAGCCGCGGAGGTGGTGCTACCGAAGTACCAATACTCCATGTCCTCTTCGCCCGAATCGAAACCTTGTTCGGAGAGGATGACTTGCATCTTGTGAACTTCCATACCGCCGTCGTCTTCGCGAAGGACGGGCCACTTATGAGCACCTTTTTTACCGTTCGTTTCGAATGAAGCGCCTTGAGGCGCACCTCGCTCGTCGTCGTGGCCAAAAGGATCGTAATCATCCGGGGCGTAGTCCTCTTCCGCCATGACATATTTCGGGTTCGCAGTGGCCGCTTCTGCTGCGGGCGCTTCTACCGAGGGCACCTTGTCCACGACCTCTGGAATCTTGCTCTCATCGAATGCGATCGCACCCGGTGGAGGTCCCCACTTGAATGCTTCTTCACCGAGCAATGCGCGCCACGTATCCGAATCCACGAGCCCAGTCTCGGGGATCCCAGCGTTGGCTTGGAAATACAACAACGCGACCTTCGTGGTTTCGCCGAAGAACATATCCTCCTCGTCGTCTTCCCCGGCCCAGAATCCCGCCTCGTTTAATTTGTAGTGAATCGTCGTCATCAGATAGATGTCGTCGTCATTTTTCTTGACGAGCGGCCACTCCCCCGAACGATCCGTGCCGTCGCCTCTCCACTCGCTCACGTCGAGCACGGGCTCGACAATCGGTTCGCTCGCCTCCACATCCACCGCGCCTAACCCACCACCACCAACGCCAAGCATGGCCAACATATCCGCATCACTCTTCTCTCCCTTCACGGCGTTCATGCTCGAACCCGCGTCGAGCGTCCCTCCTCGCGTCGTCGCCGCTCGCACCTCCTCCTTCAGCTCCCGCACCTCCTTCGTCAACGACCGAATCTCTTTCAGCAGCTCCATCTGCACTTGCGCCGCATCCAAGACTATTTCTCCTCGCTCTTCGCGTATCTCCCGCAGTTCATTATCGATCAGCGTGCGTTCGACGCGCAGGCGCGACGTCTCCACCAACGCCGCCTCCGCCGCGTCCCCAGCCTTCTTGAGAAATCCTCGAAGCTTCTTCTTCCCTCGCGCCACCACCGCGCCGCGCGGAGCGTCCGCGCGCGCGCGTCGCGACGGCGCGAGCGTCACCGGCGTCGCCCCGTCCGCGCGCGCGCGAAGGACGCAGCGCGCGCGCGGCGTCGCGGCGTCGCCGAATCCACGCCCGACGACGACGACGGCGGCGCGCGCGACGCCTCGAGCGCGCGCCGCGCCGCGCGACGACGACGGCGCGCGCGCCGCCGTCGATCGCGTCGACGCGGCGATGGGCGCGCGCGCGCGCATGTCGGAAGACGACGCGACGCGACGAGAGCGCGCGTGACAATGCCGACACCGACGCGCTGCGCGCGAGACGTCGACGCGCGACGCGCGGACGACGCGTCGAGGCGTCGAGTCGACGGCGATGACGCGGTCGAGCGCGATGCGCGCGCTCGCGCGCGCGCGCGCGCGCGTCGTCGCCGCGCGCGCGCGCGGTGGGAACGTTTCGTCGTCGTCAAAGTTCGCGTCGATGACGACGACGACGACGACGCGCCCGAGCGACGACGTCACCGCGCGCACGCTGCTCGAGGCGAACGGCAAGCGATTCGACGTCGCGATGCCGCGCGGCGTGGCGCTGCAGGCGCTGTTGCTCGCGCGAAGCGACGACTTGAAGTGCGTGGACATCATGTGTCAGTGGGTGGGGGACGCGTGCGCGTGCAGGCTCGCGCGCGCGCTCGACAGGCGAGGGGAGGCGCTCAGGGTGCTGGATGTTTCTGGGAACAGGCTGCGCGCGCTGCCGAGCGCGGTGTGGGCGATGCGGGCGCTGGAGGTGTTGGACGCGAGCGACAACGCGTTGACGCCGGCGGACGTCCCGTTCGACGATTTGATGGACGAGACCAAGGATGTGGCGCCGAATCTCAAGGTTTTGAATTTAAGGGGGAACGTGGCGGTGATAGATGGGTTAGAGGGGCGATTGAGAGAGGTCGTGGACGCCATGGCGCGTCGCGGCGTGAAGCTCGTGTTGTAGTAAAGCGGTTAGCGTTTGATTAAACGTCATTCGTCGTCGCGCATGTCAGCGTCATCGCGTTGCGGTGCGCGAGCCGCCTCGACATCGTCGCCGTCGCGTCATCTCTCGCGTCGCCGCCCTTCGCGCGCGCGCGCGTCGATGGCGTCGGTTGCCAGCCAGCTCCCGGTGCTGTCGCTGCCGCGAGAAGACGCCGACGAAAACTCACACCGCGCGTTCGCCGCGGAGCTGTGTCGAACGTGTCACGACGTTGGATTCTTTTATTTATCGAATCACGGCGTCGAGCAGGCGTGCGACAACGTTCTCGACGCGTCGAGGGCGTTCTTCGCGTTGCCACTGGCTGAGAAGAAAGAGATAGACTACACGCGAAGTCGAGCGTTTCGAGGATACATGTACGACGGCGCCGAAAACACCGCTGGAAAGCCAGATCGAAGAGAGCAGATTGAATTCGGTGTCGAGTGCGCCGAAACGTGCGCCACCGAAGGGCCATATTACGAGCGATTAAAAGGTCCAAATCAGTGGCCGGCTCAGGTGCCGCTTCGCGCACCAGTGGAAGATTTCCAAAACAAAATGGCGACGTTGAGTCGAAGAATCATGACTTATTTGGCGATCGGACTAGACCTCGACGGCGGTTATTTCGATTCCATGTTCGGCGACGAACCGAACGTGCAGATGAAAATTTGCCGGTATCCGCCGAGCGACGGATCCGTCGGCGAACACAGCGACACTGGAATTCTTTCTTTTGTCGTCCAAGACTCGGTCGGTGGTTTGCAAGTGCAGCTTCACGATAGCGGTGAATGGATTGATGCGCCGCCGATCGACGGAACGCTCGTCGTCAACTTGGGGGAGATGATTCAACTAATCACCGGCGGCTACTTTCTTGCCACGCCGCATCGCGTTCAAAACCTGAACGGCAGCCAGGCGCGATACTCGGTGCCTTACTTTTGGAATCCGGAGCTAGACTATCGAGTCGAATTTATAGAGTCCTCCATATTGGACAGTTTGGTTTGGCATCGGCCGCGACCGTCGGACGATTCCTTCAGAGCGACGGGATCGCACGGCGGCGCGAATCGACTCATCTCAGCGTACGGCGAAAACGCGTTCAAATCGTTCGCACGGTCTCATCCCGTAGTCATGCGAAGGCATCATTCAGACTTAGTGATGAACCCCGACGGTAGTATAACTAGTCCTAGCAGCTCAATATTATAATCGTTCCGCCGGCGCAGGAACCGGCGTTTTCTTTTTCTGCGGTAAACTAACTTCTAACGTCACCTTCACGTCATCATCCGCACCGACTGTGGTGATGATGTTCACGCGCTCTTGCGACGGCTTTGGAGTTTTCGGCTTCTTCGGTGGCTTGACCTTTTTCGGCGCGTACTTGGTGTTATATCTCGTCATCGCGTCACCAAACTTGTTGTCAAGCAACACCTCCTGCAACGCCTCCACGGCGTCTTCCACGGCGCCATTCACCTTGACCGCGTCGTCCTCATCGAACCTCGAAAGCACGTACTCGTACACCGCCGTATTTTCATCTTTAGGCCGTCCAATCCCAATCTTAACTCGCGCGAAAGATCTATCGCCGCGCGTCGCGTCGTCGATGACGCTTCGCACACCGTTATGCCCACCATGACTCCCGCTCGTCTTCATCCTCAACTCTCCAAGCTTGGTCTCTAAATCATCGTACACGATCACGATTCGCGACTTACCGATCTTAAACGCCCGCATCATCTCTCGCACGCTCTTGCCGCTCAGGTTCATAAAAGTCTGCGGCTTCGCCAGAACCACCGCGCTGCGTCCAAGCTTCCCCACCCCGAGCACCGCGCGGTGCTTCGTCGACGTCAGCTCGATCCCAGCGCGTCGCGCGAGCGCGTCCACGACCTCGAAACCGACGTTGTGTCTCGTGCCGGCGAATTTCGCGCCTGGGTTCCCGAGTCCACAAATCAACCACGCGTCGCGTTCGACGCCGCGCGCGCCCATCGCGCGCGTCGACACCGCGCGCACCGCGCGCGCGGGCAAGCCGACGATCGCCACCGACGCGCGCGCGGTGGCTCGCAGCGCGCCCGCGAGCGCGCGCTTCATGCCGCGGTGGCGAGTGGCGCGTGCCGCAGTGCTCGACGCGACGACGCGAGACGAAGACGAGATGAGCGCGCGACAGGTGCGAACGACGCGACGCGGCGCGACGCGACGCGACGATGTCGCGCGTCGGGCGACGCGACGATGCGACGGGCCGCGCGCCGTTCGAATCGATTCGATTCGATTTCGATGCGATCGAGCGATGCGTTGGCGTCTAGGGCGACGACGCGAAGCGCGTTCGAGCGCGTCGAGACTCGCAGAGCCCCCCCCGCGCGCGATGACGACACGACTGACGCCGAGCGCGTCGAGCGCGCGCGATCGAAGAAACAAACCGCCGAGGACGTGGCGGCGCAGATGGAGAAACGCGCGGCGGCGCAGGCGAGACTCGCGGCGGCGCAAGCGGCGGCGGCGGCGTCCGCGGCGGCGGCGAAAAAGAAGACCGATGATGGTGGTCACGCGATCTCCAAGGATGAGCTTCAGGAGCTGCTGAAGGAGTTCGCGCCGGGAGAGAGCTTCGAACCGGAGGTTGAGGAAATGCTGTTGGAGATTACGGACGACTTCGTCGACAACGTGCTCGAACACGCGGCGCGATTAGCGAGACATCGAGGAAGCGAGGCGGTGGAACCGAAAGATGTGTTGTTACATCTCGAGCGGCAGTGGGATATGCACATTCCCGGGTACGGTGGTGAAGAGGTGCCAAAGTATACGGAGAAGCAAAGCGTGGAGACGCACTCGAGACGACTGGCGGCGGTGCGACGGTCGGTAGCCGCGGCCACGGCGGCGCAAAACGAGCAACGCAAGCAAGCTCGACTCGCAGCCGATCGTGCGACGAAAGGAAAAGGAGATATGGGCGCGGAAGACGCATAGAAATGTTTTAGTAATCTTCACTTAATTAGTCATACATCATCAAAAGCCGCATCTGTGCGCGCTTCCTCTACACCTCATCCTCGTTGAGCAGCATATTCGGAATCCCTTTATTAATGGGAAACTTTCTCCCGCTCTCCGGGCACACCAACGTGCCTTCCTCCACGTGCACCTCTAAAAGCGCGTGATGAAACGTTCTCAAAAACTCCTCGTCGCTCGCCGCGTCGTCGGGAATCTCGCTCGGTAGTCCCTCAAGCCCGATCTCCTTCGCCGCATTCACAAACGCACTCCACTCCATCTTCGGCAGCATGTGCGTCAAGAATTCGGCGTTAAAGTCCACTTCGACCTCGCGCGTTTCCTTCGGGACAATCTTCAGCGGGAACCCGTTCACCACGCCCTGCGCGCGCCCGGTCCAGTCGACCTCGTTCGTCAGTCGCGCGTCACGCTCGCGCGCGGCATCACCACGTCCGACTCGTTCGCGTTTCGCATCGCGCGCGTCGTCGTCGTCGTCGTCGCTGCCGCCGTCGTCGTCGCGCATCACCGCCGCCGGCGCAACTTTCGTCGCCGCTCGCGCATCGCGCCGCGTCGCGCTCGCGCCATCGCGCGTCGCATCGCGCGCACCTTGGCGTTACACGCCAGCATGTTGTGCGCCAGCAGCCGCATCGCGCGCGCGTCGTCGTCGTCGTCGTCGAACCGTCGCGCTCTGCTGTCTCGTCACTCGCGCGCGCGCGATCGACCATGGTCACCGCGCTCGCGCCTCGCGACCGCGCGCGCGCGCCAGACGTGGACGTCGACGAAGCGCGCGCGATAGCGAGCGATCGCGCGGACGCGGAGACGCTCACCGAGGGCGAACGCGTGGCGATCGTCCCGAAGGAATGGTTTGAAGCCTTCGCGCGGTCGTTCGCGGGCGCGACGTCGATGAAACGCGTGGACGGAGGCGAAGAGGGCGAGAGTGCGGTCGGGGCGATCGATACGCGCGAGTTGTTGCTCGCGACGGCGTCGACGACGGCGGTGCGGGCGGATGACGACGACGACGCGCGCGACGAGGCTATCCTGAAACCGGCGCTCGCCGAGGGCGTGGACTTTGAAATCGTGCGCGAGCGAGCGATGGTGAAGCTTGAGGGGTGGTACGGACACGTGGAAGGGTCGAGATCGATTTATAGGACGTGCGTGCGACGGGGGAGTGGGATATACGTCGATGTGTATGGATTGGGGTTGGTGGCGAAATTCGGCGACGAGGAGCGAGCGGTGGAGGTGCGAAGGGAGAGCGCGGCGAGTGAGCTCGTGCGTGTGGTGAAGAAGGCGTTTGCGGCGCTAAAGGACGTGGATGATGCTGATGTGCGCGTGGCAGATTACTTGTACGGTAATCGAGGCGAAGTGCTGACGAGCAACCCGAGGAAGTTGTTGGAAGAATTTCACCTGTTGCCGGGACAGGAGGTTCTAGTGGAGACGAAATCCGCTGGCGGTTCGTGGAACGAAGACGAGGATTCGGTCATAGCGTTGCCGGGAACGAGCGAAGATGAAGTTATGGAAGACACGACTTTTGGATGCGATGTGAGTTTGACGCCAAAGAACGACGTGACGACTTGCGCTGAGGAGGCAAAAGTAGGAACGAGGGGCAAAGCCGGACTGAGCAATCTCGGGAATACGTGCTTTATGAATAGCGCATTGCAGTGTCTCAGTCACTCTTCGCTTTTGACGGATTACTTTCTGTCCGATAAATACGAAGTGGACATTAATACGGACAATCCCATCGGTATGGGCGGGGAGCTGGCGAAGGAGTACGCGAATTTGATAGGCGCACTTTGGCGGGACGGCGCGCTCACGGTCACGCCGCGCAAGTTCAAGTCTTCCTTGGCTCGTTTCGCGCCTCAGTTCAGTGGATATATGCAACAAGATGCACAAGAGCTGTTGGCGTTTTTACTAGATGGCTTGCACGAAGATTTAAATCGCGTCAAGAACAAACCGTACGCCACAGAGCGAGACGCGGAGGGAAGAAGCGACGAGGACGTTGCAAACGAATCTTGGGAAGCACACACGGCTCGCAACAATTCTTGCATCGTCGATACTTTTCAGGGTCAGTATCGATCGACGTTGGTTTGCCCGTCATGCAGCAACAAATCGGTCAAGTTCGATCCGTTCATGTACCTTTCCATTCCGGTCCCGTCGGCTCGTGAGCGCATGATTAAAGTCACACTCGTATCGTACGGCGACGAACTTTCTGCAATCACGTACGGTTTGAAACTGCCTAAGAATGGTGAGATTGCCATGTTACTTAGTGCTCTATGCGAAGCCGCTGATATCGATACGATGGACGAACGTGTGGTACTTTGCGAAGTGTACAATCATCGAATGGAAAAGACTCTTTCGAACATGTCCTACTCACTCACAGACATCAGAGAACGCGACGTGATATACGCGCACCGCTTACCGGCGATAAAAGACAACGACAACGTGGAAACAGTCGACACCGTTCTTGTGCACAGAAAAGAGTTGAATCAAAACAAGACGCCGTATTCGCACGTTAGCTCCGTGGCGGCGACGACGATGGTCCGATTTGGCTTTCCGTGGATCGTTCCAGTGAGCGTGCCAAAAGGCACGAAGGCTGGTCCCGACCACGCGAGATTCGTAGAGAAGGAGGTGGAAAAGTTTAGCGCAAAGTTTGCACACACAAATTCGATGGAGAAATCGTGTTCGCCTACCACGAGCGGCGATACAGAAGGAAGTGCGTCTCGACGCGCCGTCGCAGAAAAGGACTCTCGACTCTTCAAAATGAAGTACACGAATAAGAGCGCCTCGGCATCGTTCCACGAGTATGGTTCAACGACCGCATCGACGTCGGACTCGCACGAAATGCAGTACACCATCGCCTCCTCCATGCATTGCGTTGCGATAGACTGGTCTTCGAAGGCTCTGAGCCAGTTCTTTGACGAAGAATTGTTGGAGCGTGAAATCGAGGAGCACCCAAGCGTGAAGGAGAACGCGATTGAGAACAGCGGGACTCAAGGCACACCACTAGCGTCGTGCATCGAGTCTTTCATTCAAGAAGAGCCGCTCGGTAAGGATGACATGTGGTATTGCAAGCAGTGCAAGGACCACGTCCAGGCGATGAAAAAGCTCGATTTGTGGCGCATGCCGCCGATTCTCGTCATGCACCTCAAGCGTTTCAGCTACAGTCGAACGTGGCGAGATAAGATCGATACGTTGATTGATTTTCCACTCAACACGCTTGACATGACGCCTTACGTACTCCCGAACGCTTCCAGTGGGCCGGCGCCGATTTATGACTTGTACGCGGTGGTGAACCACTTTGGCGGCATGGGCGGCGGTCATTACACCGCGTACACGAGACACGCCGAGGAGGGCACGTGGCACTTGTACGACGATAGTCGTTGTACCGCAGTAGACGTCGGTGCGGCGCTGAACAACAGCGCGGCTTACGTCTTGTTCTACAAGCGCCGCGACGTTCCGATGCGCCAAGCCATGTCTCGCGCCGGCTCGCTGTGCAACATGGCCGCCATGGACAGCGTCGCGAACACGCGTACCCCATGCGACGACGACGACGACGAACCTAGAGAAATGGAACTCAACTAGAACGTAATACCTTTTGAAGCCAAAGTAATAGCTCGCCAAAGCCGCCGCCGCTCGAGCCGTCGCGCGTCGTCGTCGCGTCACTCGCGACCTCGCGCGCGATGTCCGTCGTCGTCGACGACGACGGCGACGCTCCGGCGCCATCGCCACTAAAATTTCGAATCATCGCCACGGACGGTCGCGCTCGCGCGACGTCGCTGACGCTTCCGCATCACGAATGTTTCACGCCGATGTTCATGCCCGTCGGTACGCAAGGCTCGGTGAAAGGCTTGACGAGCGCGCAGCTGGAGGCGATCGAGTGCCAGGTGATTCTCGGGAACACGTATCACTTGGGAAATCGCCCCGGGGCGGACGTGCTCGCCAAAGCCGGCGGTCTGCACGGGTTCATGAACTGGCGTCGAGCGATGCTCACCGACAGCGGCGGGTTCCAGATGGTGTCGCTGCTTGATTTAGCGGATATCACCGAGGAAGGGGTGACGTTTCAAAGCCCGACCGATGGGAAACAGATGTTACTCACGCCCGAGCGAAGTATTCACATACAGAACGATATAGGGGCGGATATCATCATGGCGTTGGACGACGTGGTGTCGAGCGTGACGGCGGACCGAGCGAGGTTCGAGGAGGCAACGCATAGAACGACGCGGTGGATAGATAGATGCATCGCGGCGCACAAGCGACCGCACGAACAGTGCTTGTTCGGCATCGTGCAGGGGGGGTTAGACTTAGATTTGAGAGATGTATCGCTGGAAGGGTTGTTGGCGCGCGGCGACGCGTTGCCGGGCATGGCGGTGGGCGGTTTAGCTGGCGGCGAGTCCAAGGAAGATTTCGTGCGCGTCGTGTCGCACTGCACGGCGAAGTTGCCCGATCACAAACCAAGATACGTCATGGGCGTGGGCTATCCGTTGGATTTAGTGTTGTGCACCGCGCTCGGGGCGGACATGTACGACTGCGTGTACCCGTCGCGCACGGCGCGATTCGGCACGGCGCTCGTGCCCGAGGGCGTTCTTCGACTGAAGAGCTCCGCTCTCGAACACGACCACCGGCCTATCGACGAAACGTGCGACTGTTTGACGTGCAAAACGTACACGCGCGCGCAAATGCACGCCATCGCGACGAAGGAGCCTCGCGCGGCGCAGTTGCTCACGATTCACAACTTGCGCTATCAAATGCGTCTCTGCGCCGCGATGCACCACGCCATCGTCGAGCAACGTTTCGCCGATTTCGTTCGAGATTTCATCGAGAAGCAGTATCCCGACGACACCGCCCCACCGTGGGTGCGTCAAGCGTTGGAGTACGCCGGAATTACCCTTCGCGTCGCGTGACGCCTTGTAGCGCGCACCTTTGCCCGTCGTCAGAGCGTCGCCTTTGCTCCCGCACACGTCGCCTCGCGTCGTCGTCTCGCCACGCATGGGCGCCGCGAAATCGAAATCAGCGTCCATCGTGAACGCGTCGAAACCCGCGCGCGCGCTCCCTCGTCCCGGCGCGACGCCCATCGCGCCGTACGTCCCGCCCGACACTTTCGTCCAGGCGTCCCCGGTCGACGACGCGCGAGCCGACGACACCGCGCTGCGCGAGATGATGTCCAAGCTCGTCGTGCGCACCACCGATGTCTCCGCGGTGGACTACGGCTACGCCCCGTCGCCAGCGAGCGCGGTGAAGCGAAGGGAACCGCCGGGGACGGAGGCGCTGCTGAAGCCGCGCGACGTCGCCGAAGCGCTCGAGCGACACCGCGCGAGCGCGTTCTCAGACGCGATCGTGGAAGAGATCGCGCGAGAACGACGCGGAAAGTTAGATTCAAAAGTGCTGGGGCTGATGATGAAGCACGTGCGCGCGCACGCGTACGCGGAGGAGGAGGACGAGCGGCGGCCGGGCGGGACGCTGCGCGTCGGGACATGGTAGCGCGTCGACGCCGTCGGAAACGGCGATGGACGCGCGAGCGATGGTGGAAGAGAAACCGTATTTCGCGTCATCGATCGATGCGTTCGTAGTACTTGTAGGTAGCATTCATAGTTGTCATCGTTCCTTCGCGCGGCGCGTCGTCGGTTTCCGCCGCCCGCCGAGGCGCTCGCGTCGCGACACACTCGCGCGCGCGATCGGTCGACGTCCACGGTCCCGCGCTGAGATGACTAAAACGGGCGTGCGCGTAGATCGCGCCGCCGGCGCCGCGCACGCCGTCGTGTGGCTCGAACGCGAGCCCGTCAACTCGATGACGTTGGAATTCTGGCGCGCGCTCACGGACGCGCTGACAGCGCTCGAGAACGACGCTACGGTGCGCACGACGCGCGCGCGAGGCAAAGATGGGAAGACTGACGGTGCGCGCTCGCGTCGAACAGGTGCACGGGGTGATTTTCGCCAGCGGGTTGCGACGGTCGGTGTTCACGGCTGGGAACGACATCGCGGAGCTGTACGCGCCGAAGACGACGTGGAAACGATACCGAGAATTCTGGCTCACGCAGACGACTTTTTTGTCTAGACTGTTGAGCACTAGATTGGCGACGGTGTGCGCGATTCGAGGCGCGTGCCCGGCGGGAGGATGCGTCGTGGCGCTGTGTTGCGATTATCGGTTGCAGACGACGAGCGGGTCGCTCGGGCTGAACGAAGTCGCGTTGGGTATCGCGGTGCCAAAGTATTGGGCCGAGTTGTTTCTGTATCGATGTATCGATCGTGTGAAGGGAGAGAGCTTACTGCAGCGTGGGGTTTTAGTGCGACCTTTAGAGGCGCAAAGTCTTGGATTAATCGACGAAGTCGTCGGCGAAGGCGCGCTCATGTCGGCGGCGGCGAGCGCCATGGAACGCTACTTGAAGCTTCCTTCGAGCGCGCGGGCGACGACTAAGCGGACGATTCGTTCACATTTCAGCGAATCGTGGGCGGCATACGCGGAAGAGGAGGCGAAGGGAGGATGGAAGATGTTGAATGAGCCGCACATCGTCAAGGCACTCGGGGGGGTATTGATGAAATTGAGCGGTGGGAAAGCAAAGCTGTAGAAGCGCCTAATATCAAATTAAATGTACTGTAAACTGTAACCTCGTAAATCGCATACCGCAAACGCGTGATTAAATTGTGAGTGATTACTTTTTCGGGGAAGTCGCCTCATCGACGAGGTACACCAACCCGCGGAAGGGGACGCCGTCCGCGTGGTTGGAGAGGTTCACTTCGCACGTGCGGCTAGTGGAGTAGCCATCGGTACAACCCTTAGGGAGGTTCATGTAGCCCAAGGCAGAGTCGGTGATTTCGGGGTATCGCATACCGCGATCACCAGCCATACCGCAACACGGGATACCGGAGCCGGAGACCTCGTCGGCGCACTTGCTCGCCAACTTCATAAAGGTTTGCTCGACGCCCATCTTCTTCGACGAGCACGGCACGTGCACGGCGATGTGCTTCTTCACCTTCTTCCATTCGAGCTTATCGACAAGGTGGTTGGCGATGAACTCAGACGGCTCGTAAAGCGCGAAACGAAGCTCAGGGCTTTCGAGTTGCTCCTTGATCTGCGCCAAGCACGGAGACGTGTCGACAATGATCGGGTACTTGCCCCCTTCGGAAGCCTTCAAGAGCGCTTGCTCGAGATCGTAACCCTTAGCTAAAGATTGGTCCTTGAGACCACGAGAGTTGAAGATCATCCCGCAGCATTGGGAGTTGAGACCTTCGGGGTAAACAACTTCGTACTTGGCCTTATCCAAGATGCTCATCATCGCGTCGGCAACGCCGCCGTTCGCTTCTTCGCCCTTCACCGGACCCATCATGCGAGTCACGCACGACGGCAAGTAAACCACCTTGCGAGGAATACCCTTGGACGGTGCCGCGTCGGCACGCGCCGGAAGCGGCGCCGGAAGCTTGGGAGCACCAGTGGGCATGTACGGGTTCCAAACCGGAATCATGGCGCCCGAAGCCTTGTTCAACATCTTCGAGACGCCCTTCAACACACCTTCACCGAGGATACCGTGCGCCATGGAGACCGTGTTCAAGAGCGGCGGCACCACAGACGTGGCGGCACCAAAGTTGCGCGCGACCATGCCAGCCATGGACTTGGCCGATCGCGCGGTTTCCATCTCGCGGTTGCGGATGCTCTTGACGAGCTCGCCGGTGTTGATGCCAACCGGGCACTTCACTTCACACATACCATCAGCTGCGCACGTGCTGTTACCAGCGTACGCGAAGATGTCAAGGAATTCGTCCAATCGGCTCTGGTCTTCCTTCGTGCGAGTGTTCGGTTCAATCGCCTGGAGGCGAGAGATTTCGCGGTACACGGTGATGCGCTGTCGCGGCGTGAGCGAGACGTCGCGAGTCGGGCAGTTGGATTCGCAGAAGCCACACTCCATGCACATGTCGACGATGGGATCGGCGACCGGCTTGGGCTTGAGGTTCTTCTCGTGCACGTGCGGATCTCTGTTGAGGATGACACCCGGGTTCAACACGTAGTTCGGGTCGAAGAGCTCCTTCAACTCCCACATGATGTCGTACGCCTTGGTACCCCACTCCATCTCCACGAACGGCGCAACGTTACGACCGGTACCGTGCTCAGCCTTGAGGCTGCCCTGGTACTTGACGGCGACGATTTCGCACATCTCTTGCATCATCGCCGAGTACATCTTGACTTCTTCGTCGGTTCGGAAACCTTGAGAGAAAACCAAGTGCAAGTTGCCCTCCAGGGCGTGACCCATGCAAGACGCATCGTCGTATCCAAACTTTTCAAACATGGCGATCAAGTCTTTCGTCATGTTACCGAGCTTGTCGACTTCGCACGCGACGTCTTCGATGAGCACAGACGTACCGGCTTCGCGGCTGGAACCGACCATCGGGATGAGACCCTTGCGGACGTCCCAGTACACCTTGTAAACGTCTTCCTCCTTGCTGAAGGGGTACTTTTCCGAGCGCGGGTGCAAGAATCGCACACCAGCGTTGTCGATGGACTTCTCGACGGCAGAGATACCTTTGTTCAGCTCTTCATCCGTCGCACCTCGGCACTCGATGAGAAGCGCGGCGCCGTACTTGGGCGCCTCCTTAATCGTCGGCACCAAGTTCATGATCTTTTCGTGACCTTCGCACTGCGTCAGCGAGGCACGATCGAACAACTCGACGGCATCGACGTCGGTTTCCCGACGTAACACGGCCGCAGCCTTGCACGCATCCTCGACGTCTTGGAACACGATGAACGCGCTCGCCTTGTGCGGGTGGTCGACGACGGTCTTGTACGTCGCCTGGCTCACGAAACCGAGCGTACCTTCGCTGCCAATCATCAAACGCTTGATGATTTCGATCGGGTCGTCCACCGGGTGATCCACCAAGGCGTTGATGGAGTAACCAGTGGTGCACTTGATGGCGAACTTCTTCTTGATGAGCGCGGTGAGCTCCTCGTCCGCTTGCACGCGGCGCGCGAGCGCTTGCACACCCTCGACGAGCGGCTTGTGCGTGCGCATGAAAGATTCGCGGCTGGCTTGGTCGGACGTGTCGAGAACGGTACCGTCGACGAAGACGATGCGCATGTCCTTGAGCGTGTGGTAGGTGTTTTGAGACACGCCGCAGCACATGCCCGAGGAGTTGTTCGCGACGACGCCGCCAATCATGCACGAGTCGATGGACGACGGATCGGGACCCATCTTGTACTGAACGTCGTGACCACCCTTGATTTTGTGTGCTTGAAGTAATCGGTTGACTTCACCCAAAATCAATCCCGGTTCGACGGTAATTTCGCTCCCGTCCCCCTTGATTTCGTACTTTCTGAAATTCTGCCCCGTGTGCGACAGCTTGAGCAAGATGGAGTCCGACACCGCTTGACCCGAGAGCGAGGTCCCGGCGGCTCGGAAAGTCACCGGCGTTTCATTTTCTGCCGCGACGGGCAAAATCTTCTTCACCTCGGTCTCGTTGTGAATCTTCACCACCGCCTGCGGCAGGAGACGATAAAACGAGGCGTCCGTCCCGTACGCGAACGTCTTCACCGGATCGGTGTAAATGCGTTCCTCGGGAATGATGCTCTTGATGTCGTTCTGAAACTTGGTATATCTCCCATCGTTCACCCGCATGCCGTCCGCGTTCTCGTACACCTTGTTCGTCAACGGCTTCACCGGGTACACCCCCGTCTCCACCGTCCCCGCGAGCCCGTAATCGATCGATTTGACCGTCGTCGCCGCCGCCGGCGACGCCTTCGCCCGCGCCGTCTCCCGTCCCGGCGCGCGCAGCGCACCATTCACCGGCTTCGCGTCGCCTCGCACGCCTCGTCGCGCGTGCACCGACCGCTTCGCATCGCTCGTCTTCATTCGCCGCGACGTCGGCATGACGCCCCCTGTGCTTCGCGTCGTCGCGCGATCGACGCCCGTCTTCACCGTCGCCGACGTGCTCGCGCCGAGCGCTTTCGCACCGCGCGCGATGACATCGCGCACGACGTCGTGCCGTCGTCCCATCGCGGAGAACCCGTCACCACTCGCGCGCGCGCGTCGCGCGATGCCGCGCCCGTCGGCGTCATCGCGTCGCCGTCGCGACGTCATCGCGCGCGCGATCGACGATCGATCGATCGATCGATCGTCGATCGCGCGCGAAACTCGCGCGATGGGTCGATCGCGGCGCGCGAACCTCGATCGCGCGGGTCGATCTCGATCGCGCGCGTTATCCGAAGGCCCCCTCGCGGCGATCGTCGAAATCCGCGCGCGATCGCGCGTATTCTACGTGTAACGAACGGGATTAAAATCAATGCGTCATGCGCGTAATCATGCACGACGATAAAACCGCGCGGCGCGGGATCGGGCGGTCGGTCGCCGCGCGCGACTCGACGCGCGCGCGCGCGCGACGCCGCACTCTTCGCATCCGACGACTATCGACACGATGCTCGCCTCCGCTTCCACGTTCACCGGCGTCAAGGTCGTCGCGAAGGCGACCGCCAAGACGACCGTCGCCAAGCGCGCCGCGTGCGTGACGCGCGCGGGGCAATACGACGATGAATTGCTCGAGACCGCGGTGCGCCGACGACGCGACGCGACGCGACGCGGGACGACGCGATGACGCGGTGATGCGCGCGCGACGCGCGCGGGAATCCGGCGATGCGCGCGGGAGTTGGGATGGAAAATATTTTCGCGTCGAACGCGCGCGGGCGCGGCGGTCGGGGGGGGCGCGCGCGTCGGGGGGGGGCGACGGCGCGACGGCGCGATGGCGCGATCGGATAGGGTTGTTCGGGCGAGGGTGATAATCCATCAATCCATCGATCGAAACGACTCACGTCGCGATGGAATCGATCGAACGCGGTGACTGACGAGGATGGAAACGCGATTCGCGACGCGCGCAGACCAACATGACCAAGGCGGGTAAGGGTATCCTCGCCATGGACGAGTCCAACGCCACGTGCGGTACCCGACTCGAAGGCGTCGGGGTCGAAAACACCGAAGAAAACCGCCGCCGCTACCGCGAGTTGCTCATCACCACCAAGGGTATGGGCGAATACGTCGGCGGTGCGATTCTCTTCGAAGAAACCTTGTACCAATCTTGCAAGGATGGCACCTCGTTCGTCGACGCGCTCCGCAAGGAAGGCATGTACCCGGGTATCAAGGTTGACAAGGGCCTCCGGCCGCTCGCCAACTCCAACGGCGAGTCTTGGTGCCAAGGTCTCGACGGCCTCGCCGAACGCGCGGCTGAGTACTACAAGCAAGGCGCGCGCTTCTGCAAGTGGCGCTCCGTCGTCTCCATCCCGGCCGGTCCGTCCAAGATCGCCGTGACGGACTGCGCTTACGGCCTCGCCCGCTACGCGGCCATCTGCCAAAACGCCGGTCTCGTCCCGATCGTCGAACCGGAGATCCTCCTCGACGGTGACCACGACATCGACCGCAACTTCGAAGTCGCCTCCATGGTTTGGGCGGAGACCTTCAAGTACTTGGCCGACAACAACGTCAAGTTCGACCGCATGCTCTTGAAGCCGTCCATGGTTGCCCCGGGCGCCGACTGCACGAAGAAGTCCAACGCCAAGGAAGTCGCCGCGTACACCTTGAAGATGCTCAACTCCCGAGTCCCGCCGGAAACCGCGGGTATCATGTTCTTGTCCGGTGGCTTGTCCGAGTTGGACTCCACCATGTACTTGAACGCCATGAACCAGCAACCGAACCCGTGGCACGTGTCTTTCTCGTACGCGCGGGCTCTTCAAAACTCGGTACGTATTTTTTTTTGTGAGCGCCTCGTCACGCGTCTGAGAAGCGTCTGAGAATCGCGAGAATAACGCGTACTGACGACTGACGAACACTTATAACGCGCCAGGTTATTAAAACGTGGGCGGGCGATGATTCTCGAGCCGCGGAAGCGCAAGAAATCCTTCTCCGCCGCGCTCGCGAGAACTCTGAAGCGCAACGCGGCGTCTTCGACGTGACGAAGTCGCAGACGGAAGGTTCTTCGATGTATGAGAAGGGCTACGTGTACTAAATCAGTACGCTACGCGCTTCCTTGTCGAGCCACTCGTTTCAATGAAATCTTCTTTACATGAATTACATCAACCTTCCCTCGCACGACTCAAAACCGAAACGACAACTGCGAGCTGAAAGCTGTTCAGCTCACAGTTGTCCCGCGTATCTCCACCCATACCTCGCCATAGCGCGCCGCGTCGCGCGCGACGACCCGTCTCATGCGGTCGAACGTCGCGCTCCGAGCGTCCACGACGTCCGCGCACCGATGGTCTCGCCCTTCGTCGTCGCCGTCGTCCACGAGACGTCGCCAACATCAGCGCCAACATCACCATCTTGATGTCCAACACCGTCCTTCTCGTCCCGTTCGCGTCGCCGCCGCGCCCGCGGAGAAGCCGACGGTCGAAGAAGACACCGCGCGCGTGCTTCGCGTGCGATATCACCGCAAAGATGGCGCGTACGCGGGATGGGGCGCACACGTTTGGGGACGCGGCGCGGCGTCGCCGACGCCATGGGACGCGCCGCTCGCGGCGACGACGGATGACGCGTCGGAATGGGTGACCTTTGACGTCGAGCTCTCGGATATCTCTCGCGGTGATGGATCGGTGAGCGTGCTGATTCATAAGGGCGAGGCGCAAGACTGTCGAGTAGAGGATTTCGACGCGACGGCGGCGCCAGAGGTGTTTTTGGTGAGCGGATATTCGAGCGCGTTCGAGACGGAGCCCGATTTGACGTCGTTGCCGAAAGGAGACATAGAAAAGTATCGCGCGATCTGGGTCGCCGAGCGCGTGATCGCGGTGCCGGGGGATTTCGCGAACGATGGGGACTCGTTCACGCTCGTGAGCTCGTCCACGGCGGATTTGAAAGTCACGGGCGAAGGCGTCGTCGGCGGCGACGACGTCGTCACCGTGGTTCGTTCGGGTGAGTTACCTTCGAGCGTGTGCGCAAAGTTTCCACACATCAAAGCTGCGGGCTATCGCGCGCTCGAAGTTCCTTCGAGCGTCAACGTGCGAGACGCGTTGAAGCGCCAAATTGCCGTAGCCGCGGTGGACGCCGCGGGTAAGCCGACGGATGCCACGGGCGTGCAGTTGCAAGGCGCGATCGATGATTTATTCGCTTACGATGGACCTCTCGGAGCGGAATTTGGAGTGAACGACAAAGTCACGCTACGCGTGTGGGCGCCCACGGCCTTGAACGTCGCGTTGGCGTTGTTCGACGAACCCAGAGGAGAGGAGACGAGACGCGTCGTCGCGATGACGCGGGACGAGACGTCGGGGGTGTGGAGTGCGACCGGTGACGATTTCAAGGATAAATATTACAATTTCGAAGTCACCGTATTCAACCCGACGACTGGGAAAGTGTCGACGAACGTCGCGTCGGATCCGTACGCTCGGAGCCTCGCCGCCGACGGTCGCCGAGCGCACGTGTGCGACATTTCGCGAGACGACCTCAAACCCAAGGGATGGGAGACGTTTGAGAAGCCAAAGTTCACGCATCCCGTGGATTGTTCAATCTACGAGCTACACGTGCGAGATTTCAGCGCGTTGGATGAAACCGTGAGCGCTTCTGCGCGAGGCAAGTATTTAGCGTTCTGCGAAGAATCGAGCGTGTGCGTGTCCCATCTCAAAAAGCTCGCCGACGCCGGTCTCACGCACGTGCACCTGTTGCCGTCTTACGACTTTGGTTCCGTGCCCGAGCTCCCAGAAAATCAGCTGTCGGTAGACTTCAAAGAGTTGGCCAAATTACCACCGAATTCTCGAAAGCAACAAGAAGAAATCAGTAAAATTGCATGGTCTGATTGCTTCAACTGGGGATACGACCCCGTGCACTACGGCGTGCCCGAAGGCAGTTACGCCACCAATCCAGACGGTCCCCGGCGCATTTTCGAGTACCGCCAGATGGTGCATGCGCTCGCCTCGAACGGATTACGCGTCATATGTGATGTGGTGTATAATCACACCTTGTCGTCCGGACCGAGTGACGTCAACAGCGTCTTGGATAAAATTGTCCCGGGGTACTACCATCGACGCAACTTTGACGGATTCATCGAGGCGAGCACGTGTTGCAACAACACGGCCAGCGAGCATTACATGATGGATCGTCTCATTGTGGACGATCTCGTGCACTGGGCGAAAGATTATAAGGTTGATGGATTCCGATTTGATTTAATGGGGCACTTGATGCTGTCCACGATGCTTCGAGCGAAGGACGCGCTCCAATCGTTGACGCTCGAGAAGGATGGTGTCGATGGTAAATCACTGTACCTGTACGGAGAAGGATGGGATTACGCCGAGGTGGAAAAAGGTCGCGTCGGCAAGAATGCATCGCAGCTAAATTTGGCTCACACTGGTATCGGAAGCTTTAACGACCGCGTCCGCGAGGGTTGCATCGGAGGCAGTCCCTTTGGCGATCCTCGCATGCAAGGTTTCCTCACGGGCTTGTACTACACCCCCAACGGCGCCGTCGATCAAGGAGACCAAGACTCCCAACGCTATAGAATGATGGAGGACGGCGAGAAGATAATCGCCGCGCTCGCTGGAAACGTCCGTGATTTTGTCTTTGTCAATCGCCACGGCGTCGAGGTTCCGTCGAGTTCGGCGGCTTGGCCAGACTCAAACGTTGCCTACGCGGGCGAACCGGAAGAAACGGTGAACTACGTCAGCGCGCACGATAACGAAACCCTATTCGATTGCATCATGTTAAGAGCGGCGGCGTCTGTGTCTCTGGAACAAAGGTGCCGAATCAATCATTTAGCGACGGCGATTGTGGCGTTGTCGCAAGGCGTGCCATTCTTCCACGCGGGCGACGAAATCTTACGGAGTAAATCTTTAGACCGAGACTCGTACTCCAGCGGTGACTGGTTCAATAGGCTGGACTACTCTGGGGACACGCACAACTTCGGCGTCGGGTTGCCCGGGGAGCAAAAGAACGGCGATAGATACGACTTCATCACGCCCATGCTCGCCGATACGTCGATGCGCCCCTCGAAAGAGTTCATCGAAGAGGCGACGAGAAACTTTTGCGAACTTCTGAGCATCCGTCAATCGACGCCACTGTTGCGTCTTCAAACCACGCGAGACATTCAGCGTCGCATGAAGTTTTATAACCGCGGACCGGCGCAAACGCCTGGGCTCATCATCGCTAGTATCAACGACGGCGACGCGTCCACGCCTGGGTTACCATCGCTCGACGCGAACTACAAGCGCGTCGTGCTCGCGTTCAACGCCACTCCGAACGAAATTTCACATCACGAGGCTGGGCTTAAAGTTGATTTCGCTGGCGTCGATCTCGAATTACATCCGCTCGTCGGCGGCGTCACCGCGGACGCCGTCGCGATGAGGAGCGTCTTCATCGAAGGCGTTCCCACGATTCCTCCGTACACGTGGACCGTGTTCGTACAGCATAGATAATATTAGCGTTATAGCTGCGGTAAGCTCAATTAGAGTCAAGCTGAGAAACAACTTTCTGACGCGCGTTCCTTTCCGGTCGTTACAATTGGAGATGTTTGCGCAAAAACGCGTCTACGCGCGACCACGCGAGCTCGACCGCGGACTCATCGAGCTTTGGAAACCCTTGCACTTTCTCTCGCTCCTCAAAGTTCGGATACGGTTGAGGCGTCGTGTTCATGAAGGCGTGCCCGACGTTTTCGTAAAAGTGTATCTCGCCCTGGCGAAGTCTCTCTCGCAATTTCTTCGCGCTGCCGGGATCCGAAAATCCAACCAAATTGTCCTTCTCCCCGAAGTGTCCTTGCACCGGAACCTCGATCGCGCTCACATCGCACGCGTCGTCGCCCGGAATCCCGTAAAACGGCACCGCGCAATCCACGCTCGCCTTTGCCGCGGCGATGAGCGTCAGCGCGCCGCCCATGCAGAATCCCACGACGCCCACTCTTTCCGCCTTTCGCTCCGCCCGCAGCCACGCGGCCGCCTCGCGGATCTCTTCGGTCGCCACTTTCCAATCCATGTTCGTCATCAGGTGATGCGCTTCCTCGACGTCGACGCCGAGCTCGCCGCGGTACAAGTCAGGGACGAGCACCGTCACGCCCAGTTCGTCGCGCAATCGTCGAGCGTGCGCGAGGACGACGTCGTTGACGCCCCACCACTCCTGCAGGACGATCACCGCCGCGCGCGTCGACGCGGACGACGGCGCGGCGAGGACGCGGGCCCGCGCGCCGGCGGCGCCGAACGCGACATCCTCGAACGACGACGACATCGTCGGATTGTGTCGCGAGCGGCGCCGCTCGCAAAAATGAATTCGCAAATCCGAGATTGCGGTGAAAGGTACCGACTGCTCGACGAAAATCGGGCGCGCGCGGGCGCGCGGGCGCGACGGCGCAAAGTTACGGTTTCTTCGAGAGGTGGTTAACAACCGACGCGGGCCTAGGCGCCGTATCCAAACACTTGTCGAATGCGACCGAAGATTAAATTCTTCCACCCGTTTTCGGTGGTGTCCATCACCGTCTCGTTGCCGAACTTGTCGCACTCCGGGACGTTGGTTTGCACGAGGTCGACGAAGCAGTTGCCGGGCTCGGGCTCGCGAAACGTGACGGTGACGACGGAGAAGTGGTCGTCGGGCCACGACGAGAATCGCCAGTTTTGAACTATTTTTTCGCCCGGAACGTACTCCGTCGTTTCGCCTTGAACGTTTCCGTCGAACATTTCGAATTTACCCGTCGAACCGTTCAATCCGGACGCTCGACTTTGCGTGAAATGTTGCACGCGATTTCCATCGAGCAAGGCGTCGCAAATATCTCTCGGGCGACAGTAAAAATTCTCCGTCAGCCGGATGGTGTGGTTCGTTTGCGATAACGGCGCGGTTTTATCGCTCCTAGGCACCGACGCGCTCGATTTCGCCTTGGCCGCCTTGGCCGCCTCGGCCGCCTCGGCCGCCTCGGCCGCCGCCTCGGCGCTCGCCGGCGCGTCGCCTCCCGGCCCGCCCGCCGCCATCTCCTTCACCCACGTCCTCACGCCCTCTAAAACCTTCGGCACGATCGATTTCAAAATCAGCGCCTTCACTCGCGCGTCCTCGTTCGTATCGTTCGCCGGCACCACGACGCACTCCGGGTCCTCGTCCGCGTTTTCGTCCGCCACGTACGGCAGCCGAATCTTCCCGTCGCGCGTCTTCCCGTCCCTCAGCTCCGCGACGTACGACATCTCCAGCTCCAGCTCGTACCCGGGTATAATTTTTCCTTTTCTTTTGTTCACGTACGCCTCGCCCTCGCACTTCGTCACGCCCGTCACCGCGACGCGCGTCACGACGCCATCGCCATCGCCGTCGCCGTCGCCGTCGATCGCGTGTCGCGCGCACAGCGCGTCCAATCGCGCGCGCGCCCAGGGCAGGGCGTCCTTCTCCTGCCAGTGCCACCCGTGGACGTTGGTGCCGTCCGCGCGATCCTCGACGATCCATCGCGCGTCGCCCTCGCCCGCGCGCGCCATCGCTTCTCGAAGCTTCGCGGCGCGGAGTGGCGTCGATCGCCGCGCGACGGTCGACCCTCGGCGCGAGGGTCGAGGCGCGCGCGCGAACCTCGCGGCGAGGGTCGCGGCGCGCGCGCGACGACGCGCGGGGACCGACCGTCGCGCGCGACGGACGACGCGCGCGACAGACGACGACGACGACGACGCGCGATGCGGGCGGCGGCGACGACGACGATGCTGGGACGCTCGACGACGACGGGCGCGCGCGCGCGCGCGCGCGCGGCGCCGGCGCGCGCGTCGACGCGGAAATATCCGGTCGTCTCGAGGTTTTCGGCGACGCGCGACGCGAGGACGGGCGCGGGCGCGTTTCGCAACGCGCCGGAGCCGCAGACGGAGGAAGAGGAGGGGTCGGTTTTGGATTTCCCGGAGGAGTACCAGCGCGCGGTGCCGTCGAGACGACCGGACATATTTCCAGACCTGAAGGAGCCGAAGACGCCGATGCCGCGACCGATGCCGGGCGACCCGGAGATGCCAGGTACGCGACGACGACGTCTCGTGTGGTCACCGTGTTGACTAATTTTTTACGCGCAGATGAGGAGGAAGAGGAGAAGGAGCGCAAGGAGAATCCTGGTGAACCGGGGGTAAGTTTTGGTTTCGACCGACGCGCGTTCGCGACTCGAGCTCGCGCGAACGCTCGACTGACTCCTCGCTTTCGCGTCGCGTCGTAGGAAAAACCGGAAGATGAGGAAGAAGAAGAAAACGAAAAGAAGAAGAAGAAGAAGATCAAGAAGGATGACGAAGAAGAAGAGTGAGAGAAAAGTAGAAGATGAGTTGTCACGATGCGTAAATAGTTCTTCGCTATCTCAGACGCCTATCCTCCTAATTCCTAATCTATCGTCCTAATGCTAATGTTAATGCGCGTGTGGGAGATGTATTCCGCGAACTCTTCATCCCAGGCATCGGCGCCGAGCGCGTCAGGAAGCTCGAATCCACGCTCGTTTGATTCGAAGACCCTCGGCACGCCGTGGTAGCATTTTCGCGACTCTCCGCCGAGGATCACGGCGTCGCCCGTTCGCAGCACCAGGGCCGTCGGTGCGCGGTTTCGGTCTTCGTATCCGAGTAGGAAAATTGCGGGACACCCGAGAGAAATACTCACTATCGGGCGGTCCAAATTGGACTCAGCGTCGTCCACATGCCCATTCAACGTGTCGCCCGGTTGATAATAATTCACCAATCCCGCCTGCGCCTCAAATTCCCAGTTTTCCGGCGCCACGCTCGCGATTCGCCGCGTCAAACTCACGAGCTCTTCGCTTATCGCCCGTCTCGGCACGTCCGGTTCGTATATCCGCGACGTCCAGTTGAAGGGCGCGCCCACCGTCGCCCAACGCAGCTTTGATAGCAACCGCCTGGCGAGGAGTCGCTCGTCAGCGTCGCCTCGCTTCACCTCACGCGCTGGCCTGGCCCATCGCTCACCATCGATTAACATCAAATCCTCCCGCGCGGCGTCCCACAACCCAGGAGGCAAGTCTCCGAGCTCTTTTCCAAAGTTTGTTCGCGCCGGCGGCTCGCACAGCTCCGTCGCCGCCGCTCGCACCCACGTCCGCTGTTCATCGCTCGACAGCGCGTTCGAGACGTAATAAAACCCCGGATGCTCGTCCAGGGCGTAGACTTTCACCGCGCCTTCCTCGCGCGCGAGCGTCGCGCCGTGCGCGTTCGCCGCGTCCTTCGACAGGTCGAGCGCGTCGCGCAGGTCCACCGGCTCGGCGACGAATCGACCGCCCCTGCGTCGTCCGTTCGCGCTCGTTCGGAACTGCTCGACGAGTTTCAGCTGGTACTTTTTCTCCGCCGCGCGAAACGCGGTTTGCGCCGGGGGATCGGTGCCGGGATCGCGAGCGTACATCCGCGCAGTGAGGTTGGTTCGGTTGCTATTCACAAAGACTACTTTTTCGATTCGCGTTCGCGCTGATGATAATACCTCTTCAAAACCTCCTTGGCGGAACACATCGGGAAGTTTGAGAGGTCGTAATAGTGCGGCGCTAAGTCGATGAGCCACTCGCCACGAACGTCCGTGACGGTGCGAATGTAATTCTTTGACGTCAACACGAACTCGTTGTAGACGACCCACTCGGGCTTGCGATCGAGGCACGTGGACGGGTGAAGCATGACTTCTTGGTTGTCCTTGACGGTCAAATACCGTCCACCGCGCTCGAGATGGGCGACTTGCATGAAGTATCCGCTCAAAATGGCCTTGCGAATGTTCGGGTAGTAATCCCTCGACGCGAAATCCGTGCTCACGAGCGGAAGGTTGAAGCGTTGGCAAATGCGCACGAGTTGCGTGCGCACGTTGTCCGCGCTCTTCATCGCGCGATGGCTGATGTAATTGTTCCAGCACCAATCCGGATCATCTTTGGCCTGCTTGTACGCGTGATAAACGTTGAGCAAGGTCAAGTGATCGCCGTCGACGTGAGCGAATTGAGCCTTCGCCGCGTCCGCTTGCTCGGCTTGATCCCTCGGGCGAATGAAACACATGGGCACGGAGAGCATGGCGACGATGGAGAGCACCTCGTTCGAGCACTTGAACTCGCACGACGTGACGAGCATTTTCGCCAACTGTGGATCCAACGGGTACTCCGCCATCACTTGACCGACCGTGGTCAAGTTACCGTCGTCGTCTAGGGCGCCGAGGTAGTTCAGTAGCTCCAGCGCCCGCATGAGCGTCTCGGGCGCCGGCGGATCCATAAAGTCGAAGTGCACTAAATCATCTATCCCAAGTTTCTTCAGCTGCAACACCACGCTTCCGAGGTTCGATCGCAAAATCTCCGGGTACGTTTGCTCCTGCAAATCCTTCTTGAACGACTGTTCGGTGTACAAGCGGAAGCATTTACCAGGCTGCGTACGACCGGCGCGACCGGCGCGTTGTTGCGCCGAGGCTCTCGAAATGGGCGACACGAGGAGAGACTCCACTCGAATCCTCGGATTGAACACTTTTTGCTTTGAGAAGCCAGGATCGATCACGTACACGATCCCATCGATCGTCAAAGACGTTTCGGCTATGTTTGTGGAGACTACGATTTTGCGCCCGGCGGGTTTGCCCGGTTTTCCCTCTGGCGCCTTGTCGAAGATTTTCTGCTGCATCGCCGGCGGAAGCGTGGCGTAGAGCGGTACGACGTTCACCACGCCCACCTCATCGCCTAAGTTTTGAATCTCACGACGAATCTTCCCGCACGCGTCCTCGATTTCTTCCTCGCCCGTCAAGAACAACAAAATGTCCCCCGGCGGCTCGCATTGGTGAATTTGCGTCACCGTACGAATCGCTGATTCTAAGTAATCGCGCTCCGGTTCTTGCGTGTAGAAGATCTCCACCGGGTGCATACGACCCGGAACCTTCATCAACGGTGCGTCCAAGAAGTACCCCTGAAACTTCTCCGCCTCGAGCGTCGCAGACATCACCACGCACTTCAAGTCTTTGCGCTTGACTAAAATTTCCTTCAATAAACCAAACAAAATATCCGTCGCCAACGTCCGTTCGTGCGCCTCATCGATGACGACGACGGAATATCGCGACAACAACGGATCCGTCATCGCCTCACGAAGCAACATGCCATCCGTCGCGTACTTTAACATCGTCTTCGGCCCCGTGGTTTCTTCGAAACGAATCGAATAGCCCACCTCCTCGCCGATGTTCACGTCCATCTCATCCGCCACCCGCTTCGCCACGCTCATCGCCGCCACTCGTCTCGGCTGCGTGCACACGCACATCTTCCCATCCGCGGTATATCCAGCGTCGACGACGAATTGCGGCACCTGCGTCGTCTTCCCGCTCCCCGTCTCCCCGACCAAAATCATCGTCTGGCTTTGACTCAGCTTTTCGATGAACTCCCTCTTCTGCAACCACACCGGCAGGGTCTTCCGTTTCTCCAGGATGTCGTAGTACCGCCGCGACAGCGCGTTCCCGGTGTGCTTATTGATCCCATCGTCGTCGTCGTCCGCCGTCGTCTTCGCCTTTTTCGGCGTCTTTTCTTCGTCTCCCATGGCGCTTCGCGCGCGCTGGCGGCGGCGACGCGATTCGTTCGCGCGCGCGCCGTCGCGTCGTCGGCGCGCGCGTCGGCGGTGCGTCGCGCGCGCGGTGCGTCGCGCGTTCGTTCGCGCGCGTCGTCGATTCGCGATTCGCGATTCGCGACGCGCGCGGGTGTGCGTCGCGCCCGTCGCGCGCGCGCGTCCCGCGCCGACGAAAAACGACGCGCCGAGAAGATTGAAATTTAGAGTCGCGGGTGATCGCTAAAGCGAAGCGTTACAACATCATACCGCCGGACGCGCCTTGATGACCGTGACGCGCGATCTCGGGACGACCGCGACGCTGCGAGAGCTCGCCCAACACCGGTGGGACGTCGCTGCCCTGAATGAACGTCCTGTGAATGCCCGACGCGTCGACGGCGTTGAGGCGAATGCAACCGCCCGAGGAACCGTCGACGGACATCGCGAGGGCGATAGCCTTGGCGACGAACGCCTCGCACTCCTCCCGGGTCATCCCTTCGCGCCACCCGCTGTCTAAAAAACCCCAAATATACGTCGACCCGCTGCCGTCGGTGGTCCATCGCTCCTTGATCATGTTCCCGCCCGCCGTGCACGCGTACACCTGCGACCCGCGGCGCTCGTCCCAACCGCCCACGATGGTGTACGCGCTCAGCCCTCGGCCTCGATTCGCGCCCTTGTTCTGATACCCTATTTGATTCGCGATCGTCGCCACCGTTTTCACGTCCGCGATTTCGTCCAGCTCCATCTCGTGCTGACTCACGATGTTTCGCACGTACCCCGCGAGCGCCTCGGTGTCCGCCGCGGAGCCGGATCGACACATGATCGTGCGATCGTTCAGCGCGCACATCTTATCCGACGCCCGGTTCGAGACGTATATCCCTGCGCGCGCGTCGCGATCGACGGCGTCGTCGCGTCGTCGTCAGTCTTCGCGCTCGATCGCGTCGTCGTCGAGTCAAACGCCGCGGTCGTCGTTCGAACCGCTCGCGCGCGTTCGCACCCGTGCTGACGCGAGAGTCCGCGCCGAGGACCACGCCGCCGGCGTATTCGCACGCGACGATGGTCGTCCCCGTGTGCGGGGCCTCGCTCGCGTCCGCGTCGCGCGCGTCGAGGCCCATGTCGACGTCGAGCGCGCGATTGTGTCGACGCGGCGGGCGCGCGCGGTCGCACATCTCGACGCCGACGTCGCGAGACCGCGAGACCGCGCGCTCGGACGAGCGAAACAATCGTCGCGGATCGCGTCGCGCGCGCGCGGGCGCGAGAAGCGCCATGCTCGACGCCGGGGCGCGTCGTTTGGGTCGGTGTCACAATGCCCTCGTGACGGCGCTGCTCACGGATACGTACCAGCTCACGATGGCGTACGCGTACTGGAGGAACGGCACGCACGACCGACGCGCGGTGTTCGAGCTGTTCTTTCGAGCGAACCCGTTCCAGGGCGAGTTCACCGTGTTCGCGGGGTTGGAGGAGGCGCTGCGATTCGTGAGCAACTTTGAGTTTACGGAGCGGGACGTGGAGTACTTGAAATCGACGCCCGTGGGGGAGAACATGGAGGATGAGTTCTTCGAGTTTCTCCTCGGACTCGACGCGAGCGAGGTGAGGGTGTACGCGCAAAAGGAAGGGTCGGTGGTATTCCCGAGGGTGCCGCTGTTGCGTCTCGAGGGACCGCTCGCGACGGTGCAGTTGCTCGAGACGACGCTGCTGTGTCTCGTCAACTACGCCAGTTTGTTGGCGACGAACGCGGCGAGGCATCGACTTGTGGCGGGGCAAAACGCGATGCTGCTCGAGTTTGGGTTGCGACGGGCGCAAGGGGTGGATGGAGGTGTGAGCGCGAGTCGGTACGCGTACCTCGGCGGTTTCGACGCCACGAGCAACGTCGAGGCGGGACGACAGTTTGGGATTCCAATCAAGGGCACGCACGCGCACTCGTACGTGCAATCGCACGCGGGATGGGGTTGCGTGAAAAACCCCAAGCTAGTCGCCGCCGATGGCTCGGTGTGCGAAGACTTTCCCGCGCTCGTGTTGGAAAAGATGAAGAGTTTAGAGGCGATTCGAGACGACATGGAAGTCGACTTGCGGTGGAGCGAGACGAACACGAGCGAGCTGGCCGCTTTCACATCGTACGCTCTCGCGTTTCCGAACGCGTTTTTGGCCCTCGTGGACACGTACAACGTTTTGCAAAGCGGTTTGCCAAACTTTTGCGCCGTCGCGTTGGCGCTTCGCGAGCTGGGGTACGCCGCCGTGGGAATTCGGCTCGACAGCGGTGATTTGTCGTACCTCAGTAAGCGCTCGCGAGCGTTTTTGCGTAACATCGAGCGTTTGCTAGGGACGAAGATTGCGGATAACTTGAGCGCGGTGTCCATCACGGCGTCGAACGACATCCACGAGGAGGTGTTGTATTCGCTTCGCCAACACGGGCACGAGATTGATGCGTTCGGCATAGGCACGCATCTCGTCACGTGCTTGAAACAACCCGCACTGGGATGTGTGTACAAGCTCGTTGAAGTCGACGGAACGCCGCGAATCAAACTGAGCGAGGATATCGGCAAGGTGACGATTCCTGGGTGCAAGAATGGCTATCGCCTCTTTTCGCAGACGGGAGAAGCCATCGTAGACGTGATGACGCGCGTGGGCGAGCCCGTACCGAAGGTTGGCGAACGGATGTTGTGTCGTCATCCGTTCATGGAGAGCAAACGCGCGTACGTCGTTCCATCCAAGGTGGAACCATTGTTTGATTTAGTTTGGGACGGCGCGCGCGGCGTGGACCCGCAAGTAGATTTGAGTTTAGAAACCTCCCGCGCTCGATGCAAGGAGTCGATTCGTCAGCTGCGCGCGGACCATTTGCGGTACACCAATCCGACGCCGTACAAAGTGAGCGTGTCTGCGTCGCTGTACGATTTCATCCACGATTTGTGGCTCGCCGAGGCGCCCGTGGGCGAGTTGCGCTAGCGGCGAACGAGGAAAACTATTAAATATAGATTCATCATCTATTCGTTCTTCTTTGGTACTAAATGAATTGCTATGTGCTATCGAACACTCGTGTGTGTGTGTGTTCCATCACTCGTCTTCGTCGTCCGTCGGTACCCATCGCGGCGCCGCTTGGCTCAGCGGTAAGATTTCTTCGTCGTGCCAGTCTTCGTCTTCCGAAGTCGTCGGCGAAGATTTGCCCCCCAACGCGCTCGTCTTGTTCTCGTCGTCGGTACCGATAGAAATCACTTCGGTGGTTTGCGTTTCGCCGCTTGCGTCTTCCTTTGCAGCCTTTTGTCTACTTCGAACTTCCTCGATGAGTCGAGCGAAGGTGGCGTCGCTCGTCTTCGCCGCCGCCGCCGTCGCCTTCTCCCTGCTCGTCGCCACCGTGTTGAACATGCGAGCTTTGGCGCCCGCACCTACCTTGCGCGCTTCTTCGCGATTGACTTCACGCGCGATCGCGGGTAAATCCGGCACGCGTCCGTATCCTATGATGGAATTCACGCGCGTCGTGAACTCCTTGTGCCTCGCCTCGAGCATCTTTTTGTCGCCGTTGGACGCCAAGCCTTCTTTTTTGCACAGCTCGCGTATCTTGTTCAACGTGAAGACGTGATACGCAAGCTTTGGCAGTCGACGCGTGAGAGCCGTCGACGTCGTTTCTTCAACCGAACGCGCGCGTTTCTTTGCGCCCCCCCCGCCCGGCGACGAAAGCGGTTCGTTGCGCACCAAACACGAGTTGAGATGAGAGTTAATCTCCCTCGACGGCACTTGCGCGCAACACACCGGACACGCGACGTTATCAGAACCGTCTCGCCTGTGCGCCGTCGGCGACGTTCCGAGCCCCCCATCCGTCGCGGAATCGCTCGCGTCGTTTCCGTCTCCGTCGTCGTCGCTTCCGTCGTCCAACACGATGGCCCCATCGTCTTCGAATTCGTCCGCCTGTTCGATCACCGGTCGAGCCACTTTCGCTCGCGACGTCCTCTCCGCGCGTCGTTCGCTCGTTTTCGTCGCCGCCGCCGTCCTCGCCGTCAACGCCGCGTCGAGGAGTTCGTCGCGAATCTTTTTAAATCTCTCCACCACCTCCTCCAGCGCCTTCGCCGGGACTAAATCCGACTCCTCCGCCGGTTCGCGGCACGTCGGACACTTGTGCATCGTCGGCAGCGATCTTCGCGCGCAATCGGAGCAGAACGCGTGCTGACACGCGCGAAACGTCACCGGCATGGCGTAAAACTCGGCGCAAATCGCGCATCGCAGCGACGCGTCGAAATCGCGCTGCGGCACCGTCGGCCACGCCTCGGCGACGTCCGAGTGCTTCGGTTTCGCGCTCGCGAACGCCGACGCGATCGTTCGACGCGACATCGCGCGCGGGAGACTGGCGCGACGGCGCGGGAAGCGAGCGCTCGGGCGTCGGTCCCCTCGTCGTCGAAACAAACAACCCGTAACTTTGCGCGCGCGCCCGATTTCGCCAGGTGCCCGGATCTTTATGCGTTCTCCACGTATCTGATCGCGCATAACGGCGTATAATGCGACGTTTACCGCGATCGGGGTCGTAGCTCAAATGGTAGAGCGCGCGCTTAGCATGCGCGAGGTACGGAGATCGATACTTCGCGACTCCAATATATTAACTTTTTTTAGCCCATCAAGTATTTCCATCCAAGCCTGATAAACTCTTAGGGTTTAGGCAACTCCACTCATATTAACGGCGGGTTTATTTCTTTTTGTTCCTGTATGGGCTTCTTTTCGCTTCACTCATATTTTGCAGTTTGTTTCCCTATCACTTTTATACCTCCTCAATGCTTACTGGTAATCACTGTGGTACCACACCCAGTTGTCGGACATTTTTAGAGAGATCAAGAGGACGCGGAGATGTTCGCCGCAAAGCGCGCGTAGAAGCCGCCCGATACGCGCGCTGCTCATACATTGATTGCGTGGTACGCATCGTCGATCGATATCGATGGTCTCCATGTTACAAGGTGTATCGCCGCTAAAGGTGTCGTCGTCGTCCGTTCGTCGTTCGTCGTCCGCTCGGCTCGATCGAGTCCCGCGTCTGAAAACCGACGCTCCGGTCGAATCACGACCGCGACGACGACGGTTATTGCTTTCGTCTTCTAATGATGCCCACCTCCCGGCACGCGCTTGTGCACGAACCACTCGGAACCGATGAGCATCGGCGGCGCGCCTTCCTCGAGGCGTCCCCAGTGAATGATGGAGTCGTCGTCCGGATCGGGCGAGCCCACGACGCGATACTCCATCGTCGACTCCACCACGCACGGCGATTCTTTCGTCCCCGTCGGCGCGCGCAAAAACGCGTGATGATCGAAGATATCTTCCCCCTTGAGCCGCCCCTCGAGCTCCGCCTTGTACAAACCCGTGGCGTTTTCCAAGTTGGTCACCACGCCCCCCCCGCTGTACGCCCGCGCGGACGTCCCGAGCGCGGCCTGCGCGCGTGCACCGCGACCGCGCGTTCACCGTCAGTCTCGCGCTCGCGTCGCGATCACCACCGCGCGTCTTCGCGCGCCGCGTTCGCGCTTTCGCGCGCGTCGAATCGATCGTTCGATCGAGTCGCGCGCGGCGTTCCCCCGTCGTCGTCGCGCGCGCGCGCGCGTCGTCGTCGTCGCACCTCGACCCGCCGGCGCGTCACCGCCATGATCGATCGTCGAAGCATCGCGATCGTCGTCGCGCGTCGCCGTCCGCCGTCGCGTCGCGTCGCGTCGCGTCGTCGCGTCGCCGTCGTCGGCCCGACGCCCCCGAGTCCCCCGATCGTCGAGTCACGAACGGTCGAATCGCGCGAAAATCACGAAATGCCGTCCTGTATTTTTTCCGTCGGGAGGTCACGCCCAAAGCCCTAAAACGCGAGCGCGATCGCGCGGCGCGCGAATCCGTCTTTTCGCGACGCGCCGTGTCGGTGAACGCTCGATCCGTCGCTCGTAAACGACGCTTGATACTCTCGCACACCGCGCGACGTAACTCAAATCTCTCGACATGGGTCGCATGCACACGCCCGGGAAGGGCATGTCCGGCTCCGCCTTGCCCTACAAGCGCTCGGCGCCGAGCTGGTTGAAGGTCACGCCGACGGAGGTGACGGAGATGATCACCAAGATGGCGAAGAAGGGCATGACGCCGTCGCAGATCGGCGTGGCGCTGCGCGATAACCACGGCATCGCGCAGGTGAGCGCGGTGACGAACTCGAAGGTTTTGCGAATCTTGCGGGGGCAAGGGCTCGCGCCGGGGATTCCGGAAGATCTTTATTGTTTGATCAAGAAGGCGGTGAGCGTGCGCAAGCACTTGGAGCGCAACCGTAAGGATATGGATTCCAAGTTCCGCTTGATTCTCATCGAATCTCGCATTCACCGCTTGGCGCGATACTACAAGCTCGCCAAGAAGCTCGAGCCGTCGTTCAAGTACGACTCGGCGAGCGCCGCGACGCTCTTGACGACGTAAACTTAGCACACGGAGGAACGGGAAACGGAGGAAGAGAAGATGTCTTAGGTTGTAAAGATCATCCATCTTTGAGTCATTACATTTTTCGCGTCATCGTTCTCACGCGCGCGCTCTGGGCGTTTGAATGGCGCGTCGGAGCGCAATCCAATCCTAAAACACCGCACAACTTAGCGCGCATCGTCGCCCGCGCGTCGCGTCGCGCGAGTCTCGATCGAGTCGCCGCGCGATTAAGCGACGCGTCGTCATCGCGTCGTCGTCGCGATGTCGACGACGCGAAGAAGCGCGCGATTGGGCTCGATGGCGAAAGATTCCGATGCCGAAACGTCCGGCGCGACGGTGGCGCTGAGCGATGCGCCCGTGGTGCGACGACGCGCGAGCGCACAGCGTAAACGCGAACGCTCGCCTGAAACGACGGAGGTGGCGCAGTCGAGCGCGAGATCGCGACCGCAGAGCTCTCGGCGGGCGTTGGCGTCGACGGCGAAGGCGGCGCGCGCGGCGGCGAGAAAGATGAAGGAAGCGGACGGTGATGGCGAGCACGACGACGATGACGTTCAAGGCACCGCTGGTGAAACCTCGGATGATCCCATGGAGATCGTCCGCACGGATGGTGCGCTGGTGAACGCGTACGAGGCGACAAACATGGTTAAATCGGCGCTCGTTGCTGAATTCGAACGCCGAGGGGAAAAATTGATCGAGCTCGAGCGCGAGGCGCACGCGTTGAAACAGAAAACGAAGAGCGCGGAATCACTGTTAGCGGCGACGACGGCGGAGGTGGAGTCTTTGCGCGAGATGAAGTCAGATCATGAAAAGAGCAAGGTTGCGATGCGAGAGGAACTCGCCGAGGAGCGACAGGCGAACATGTTGGCGCTCGAGCGCGAGGTCGGACGCGCGTGCGAGGCAGAATCGCGCGCTAAAACGTTAGCCGAAGAGTTGTCCGCGATGAAAGAAACTTTGGCTGCGATCGAACGCGAACGTGCGGAGGATTCCGCTGAAGACGACGCCGAGCGCTATCCGAGCGATTTCGCGGAGAAAAACGCCGAGTTGGAGTACTCCGTCGCGTGTTTACAGGACGAAGTTTCGAATCTTAAGAAGGAAAATGTGTCTTTACAAGCACGCTTTCAAACGGTCGAGGCTGAGCGCGTGGAGGTGACGACGCGCGCGGAGCAAGCCGAAGAGGCGCTTCGCGAGTGCGAATCCTTGGTGGCGCAGGCGGAAGCCACGGTGCTGGACATTAGAAGAGAAGCGGATGACGCCAAGCTCGCGCGAGGCGCGGATGGCGACGAAGAATCGAGTAAGATTATCGAAGACTTACGAGGGATGAACAGGACTTTACAAGAAGAGCTCAGAGTCGCGACTCGAGAAGCGGCGGAGGTGAAGACGTTGCGTCGCAAAGCTGAGTTCGCGGCGACGTGCGAAGAGCGCGCCATGGCTGCGGAATCGCGCGCGCTTCGCGCCGAGGCGAGCGTGATCGATACGTCATCTTTACAAGCACGACTTTCAAAGCTCGAGTATCTCGAAAACGATTGGGCGTCAGTCATCGATCGTTTGTCGCCGGGGAGCGTAAAGGTGCCGTCAGATCTCGTCGAGCGCGTCATCTCGCTCGAGACGCGTCTCACGTCGCAGACTGGCGAACAAGGAAAGATGATGTCCGATCTTGCGCAAGCTCAAATGAAAGAAACTGCGGCTACGCGTCGGGCCACCGAGGCCGAGGAAAAGTATCAGAAAATTGAATCCAGCGCCTCAAGCGCCGTCGAGGCGCTCGCCGTGGCGGAGCGTCAAATCGCGATGATGAAGGGGCAAGTCGAGAGCTTGAATAGAATCGTTAAGTCCTACGAAGACGAAGGTAACGCCGCGGCGGCAAGGAAATCGACTGAAAAGGAGAAATCCAAGGCTGCGTCCGATCGTGCGATGAAGGAGCTCGAAAAGCTACTCGCCCACGCGAAGGAACGAATCGCCGTGCTCGACGGCGAGTTGAGCGAAGCCAAGACGCGAGCCGAAACCGCCGAAGCCGCCGCGACAGCCGCGGCCGCGGCGTTGCCGGTGGAGAACCCAGTGACTCTTGCGCGCATCGAAACGCTCGAACGCGAGCGCGAAGAGCTGTTAGAGCGACTGAAAAGAGAGAGCGCACAGGAAGATGACTCTAAAGCCTTGAAGGTGCTTCACTTCAAATCCAACCCCGTCGCCTCGGCGATGCGAAGCGCGTTGGAAAAAGAAGTCGAATCGCTGCGAAGCGAAGCCGCTGGCTTGCGTGAGGCGTTGTCCAAGTTACAACAAGGTTCGGTAAGCTCCGCGAGCGAGGCCGACATGACCGTGATGAAGCGAAAATTGGAAGATTTGCAAAAGCGCGAACAGCGCCTGATGACTGTGTTCAAGCGTCAAATCTCCGCCTTTCGCGAGGCGTGCCACAAAATCTTTGGCTACAAGATTGAAATGAACGAAGACGCCGGCGCGTGTACGTTCACGCTCACTTCCGATTACGCCACTAACCCCACCGACGCCTTCGCGTTCAAGTACGACGATAAATCCAGCACGGTATCGCTCAAAGAAACCCCCTTCGTCGCCGCGCCGGAGATTCGGCGCAGCGTCGAAACCTTCGTCACGCGCATGCGTTCCATCCCAGCCTTCATCGCCAACCACACCATCGAGACCTTCAATCAACGCGACGACGACGTCGACGTCGACGACGACGGCGTCGACGCCATGGACGCGTGATCACCGCTCATAGTTTATAGCGCGGTGCCTCGAGCGCCGCTGTAAGACGCGCGCGCGTCGCCACATCCGCCCGCGTTCGATCGTCCTCGCGCGCGTCCATGTTCGCCCTCGCGCCCGCGTTCGCGCCTCGCGCGCCCGCGTCTGGCGCGCCTCGCGCGTCTGGCGCGCGTCGCGTCGTCGTCGCGCGCGCCGCCGCGCCGTCGCCGTCGTCGTCGTCGTCGCGTCGCGTCGCGCTCGCGCTCGCGTCGTCGCTCGCGGCGTTCCTGCGCCCGCGCGCGAGCGACGCGGCGTACGGCACGAGCGCCGGGGGTTCGAGCGACGACACCGACGCGAGCGACTTGACGTGGGGCACGTTCTACGGCGCGGCGAACCCGCCGGCGACGTACGGGACCACGGGCGGGACGACGAAGTCGCTGGCGAAGTACTCGTACGACGTGCCGAGCTCGTGGGTCGAGGAAGCGACGACGAAGGTGGAGAAGGGAAGCGGCGGACAAGACTCTCGATGGGTGAAGAGAGGCTCGCGAGGAGAGGAAAAAGCGTACCTGCTGACGCTGAACAGGGCGGGTCAGGATGGGGCGGCGTTCGAGCTCACGGACGCGTCGCTGCAAGCCGTGGCGGGAGCGCTCAGCGAGATGCAAGATTCGATCGCGTCGGGACGCGTGACGAGTCGACGCGATACCGAGGACGGTAGGGAGTACGCGCTGTTCGATGTCGACGCCGATCGAAAGTACACGGTGAAGATCTCGATCGACAACACCGGGAGACTGTTCGCGTTCGTCGTCACGGCGCCGGCTTCGCAGTTTAATCGCGATAAAAAGGTGCTCGATAGAATGGTGGATTCGTTTCGGATTTACACCAGCGCGTCTCAGTTTGTGTAACATCGTCAAGAGTTTGTGTAAACGGTGCGCGGCTATTGTTGTTACGTTTCATCGTCGCCAGAGATCGAGCGGAACGTATTCGCGATCGGAATCGACGCGAAGCGGAATCTGCTCCAAGCCGTATTTTTCGCACAACGCGTCTGTGAGAAACGTCCCCGCGACGACGTGCGTTTGCGCCATGCGCTTCACGCGAGGTCGCGGTTCGCCGCGCGCGGGATCGTCCAACGTCGCGCAGCACTGCTTCGGCGCCGTGAGCGAGACGAGCAAGTCGGGGACGAAGATGTCGCCGTCGTCTGGCGCGCCCGCGTCGACGTCCCAACCGCTCGGAATGTCCAAGCTCACCGTGAACGTCTCGCGCGCGTCCCCGTTCGTGAGCGCGACCAACGCGTTCAAAACATTCACGAACGGCGCTCGCACGGCGCCTTTGAATGAAAAACCAAACAGAGCGTCGACGAAACATCGCGGCGTCGCCGCCGCCGACGTCGCGCGCTCCCGCATCATCCCCAACACCGCGTCCTCGTCCACGAACTCCACGTTCGCCGTCTCTCGACACTCTCTCACCAACTCGCCGTACAATTCGTTCGTCCCCGCCCCCTTCGGGTACCACACCGACACCCGCGCGTCGCTTCGCCGCGTCGCGACCTCTCGCGCCAGCGCCAAACCGTCCCCTCCGTTGTTCCCCGGTCCGCACAGCACCACGAAATCCGTCCCCCCGAACGCGTCCAACGTCGCCGTCGCCGCCGCGCGTCCCGCCGCGCGCATCAGCGCCTCCAACGACCGCGCCTCGCACGCGCGTCCCGCCGTCAAGTCCTCGTCCAACCGCCTCGCCGCGTCGCTCGTCAAAAACGCGCCGTCGCGCGCGCGTCGCGCCCGCGCCGGCGTCCCGGACGCGCCGCGCGTCCGCATCCGCGCGCGCGCCGCCGCGCGCGCGCGCGCGATCGCCGTCGCCGTCGCCGCGCGCGCGCGCGCGTCGCGCGATGCCATCGATCGCGTCGTCGATCGATCGATCGCCCGCCAACCTCGATCGCGGGTCGCCGACGCCGGGTTCGCGAACCTCGATTTTCGCCCCGCGCGGGGGCGCGCGGGGCGGGGCGACGCGTCGGCGCGCGGTGCGACGCGCGTCACAACACGCGCGACGCCGCGATGAGCGACGACGAGCACGACGTGGAAACGTTCGAATCCGCCGATGCGGGCGCCTCGCACACCGTGCCCATGCAGGCCGGGTCCGTGCGCAAGGGCGGCTTCATGGTGCGCCGACGACGCGCGACCGAGGACGCGACCCGATGCGCGATCGCGCGACGGCGGGGGGGGCGACGGGCGCGGCGAAGCGCGCGCGCGAGCGACGCGAGGCAGAGCGATGGGAAAGAAATGCGCGCGCGCGATGGGGGGAGGCGCGGGCGAGGCGCGCGCGCGGTGGGGCGAGGGAGGCGGCGCGCGACTTCGCGACTTCGCGACTTGGGGTTTATCGCGGGGTAACCCTGTTTGGACGCGCGCGGGGCGGCGCGAACGCGAGCGCGATGGACGACGACTGACGATGCGCCGGGCGCGATGTTGAATGATAGGTGATTAAGGGTCGCCCGACCAAGGTGATCGAGGTCACGACGTCGAAGACGGGGAAGCACGGGCACGCGAAGTGCCACTTCACCGCGCTCGATATTTTCACCAACAAAAAGGTTGAAGAACTCGTGCCGTCTTCGCACAACCTTGAAGTGCCGATCGTGAACCGGGTAGAATACACTTTGTTGGATATTGATGAGGATGACCACATGTCTCTCATGGATGATAAGGGAGACACGCGTGAAGACTTGAAGCTTCCGGGGGGACACGCGGAGGCGGAAAAGTTAGCCGAGGATTTGCGCGCCGCGTTCGACGACGGCAAGGAAGTGCAAGTGACGATTTTGTGCTCCATGGGTATCGAACAAGCTCACGCGATTAAGGAAGTGAACAACTCTTAGTGAACAACTCTTAAACTCGAATGAGTTAGATGATTTCTAAGGAAACGTTGAAGTAGAAGAGCTGGAGACGGCGGCTTCGGCGTCGCGTGGCGACGGTCGCTTTCACTTTCGCTTTCGCGTCGCGAGACCGCTCGTCACCGCATCTTTACAACCCTCACATAAACCGTTGTCAGTACAAAAAATTCTGAGTATTATCATCAAAGCGCGCGCGCCACGACTGCCCCGCGGCGGTAGATTGTTTCCTCGAACGCCTCGTCGAGCCGCCGGCGACGCGGACCGCACAACGCGTCCGACCCTTCGACGCGGCCGCGCGCCTCGAGAGCATCATGATAATGTTTGCATCGACGCCGACCGCCCCCGGCGAGTCGCAGGCGTGTTAGAGCGTCACAAACGTCGACGTAAATGTCTCCACGGGCGCGGCATTTCCGTTTCAAGCGCCGCGCACGAGCCGTGCGATGCGCGCTCGTCGCGCTCTGCGCCGCCCTCGCCGGCGCGGTCGTCACCGCGACGTTCGATGTGCTCGGATGTCACGATAACGGCGTCGTCGGCACGATCGTCGGCGCGGGCGTCGAAGGAATGCGTGACGGACGGTTTGAAAAGAGTTTTCTGCGCGCGCCCGCCGGCGCGGCGTGCAACGCGACGGTGTGCTACGTCACAGAGAGTGGGAATAACGCGGTGAAAACCATCAATATAGCGAAGAGTGAGATGGTGATGTATGCGGGATCGACGGCGGGCACGGCGGGGTCGACGGACGGAAAGGCGAAGGCGTGCGCGGAGAAAGGCGAGACGCAGGCGTTGTTTAAACAGCCGGCGAGCGTCGTGCTCGTGTCGCAGTCGAGCTCGTATTACGCGGCGGGAGATGTGCTGGTGGTGGATAGCGGTAATAACGCCATCAGGCGAGTGTCGGGGGATGACGTGAGCACGTTGATCACGGGACTGGCATTTGCACCGACGGCGATGGTATTCGACGAGAGCGACGGGGCGATTTATTTTCTAGGATCGTCGCAGAATCATGTGTCCAAGATAGCGTACGGGTCTGGGACGGTGTCAACGTACGCGGGCAGTCAAGGGACGTCGGGACTCGTCGACAACGTCACTCCCTCGAGCGCACGCTTCAACGCTCCTGAAGGCTTGGCGCTGGATGGCGCGAATCGCATATTATACGTAGCAGACACCGGAAACCACGCCGTTAGGGCGATCGACTTATCCACCGGAGCGGTAACGACAGTACTGGGCGATGGGACGATTTCTGCAAGCGGTGCGGTACTCGATTCTGACGGTATACTTTCCACCCCAGCACGCTTCAACTACCCGGCGGGGATCGCGTATAACCTCGATTCCAGCCTCAGCAGCGGTGTTCTATTAGTCACGGATCGGGGAACGCATCAGATTCGTAAAATAATTCTCACGGATGCAACAGCATCGAATGCTGCGACGGTGGTGACGGTGGCCGGAAGCTACACCGGAACCTCTGGTTTCCGAGACAGTACCGTGGGAAGCGCGGCGTTGCTAAACAAGCCGGTGTCCATTTCATACGTCAGCGGTTCAACATACGTGGTTGTCGACCAAGACAATCACGCAATTAGAAAAGTCAGTTTAGAGGCACCGGTACAGATCACGTTCACGATGCAATCGGTGGCGGATATCGAGAAGACGGAACAAAGTCATGATTTGGTGATAGAGGAGTACGGCTCGTATTCTGTCAACGGACCTCCGTACAATGAGACTACGCACTTCTCGGGTGTTTTGACGTATTTTGGCGAGATACACGAGCTCGTCATGTGCGCTTATCCATCGGTTGAATACTTTGTGAAATTCGAAGGCGCCATGCAAGCCACGGTCAAGGATGCGAGTTATTTGTACTTCGGGTACACGGGCGCGACGGTGGATAACAGCTTGGCACGCACCTTTCGGATTCGTGGACCGGGATGCACGGACGCTTCGGCGCCTAATTATAATCCGTTCGCCACGAGTGATGACGGTTCGTGCGTGAGTGGGGTACAACTTCGCTTCACCGTCGGAGCGTACGGCGTCATAGATCATGCTGTTTACGAATTCGAAGGACCAGGATTTTACATCTCAGACTCTTTCGAAAGCGGAAGTGGGGAAGCTCATTACGAACAATCGATAGATTTCGACTTCATGGCATATCCAGGAGCGGTGTACATTGCAACTTTTTACGGTGCACTGAATGCTTCGTTAACCACCGTGTCCGGCCAGTCGGGCTTGGGAGCGACGTTGATCACATACTGGACCTACACGTCGAGTCAAGCCAGCGACCAGAGTGTGCAGCGAGCTCGGGTCATTGGGCCAGGGTGCATCGACCCATCGTATCCATCGTATGATCAGTATGCTTTGGCCTCGGACGAAGTGAATGCATGTACCTTTGCGAGCACCATGCGCGTCGTTCTCAACGCCAGCGCGTCGGCAGAGTCGTGGTACGATTTTGGCTCCATCGTAGGCACCTCGGACCAAGTCGCTTCGGTCGATGGGATCTCATTGGACAACGCTACGGATCAATTTGTTTTGGATATGTCGGTAACTCCCGGCGTGTACGAGTTTGAATCGTACGGAGATGTTTCGGGGGCAATTCAACAATATGACTCTGGTTCTTACACGAACCTTCGCACTTGGCTCGGCACTGATAGTTCACTCAGAACCGATTCATACGGATTTTCAACCACAACAGACTCAGAACGTATCACAGTCTCGTTCCCGTTCACGTTTTCACTGAATATCGGCGCGGACGGTGTGGTGGGATATGCTGGTGGTGTACTCGTTGGCGATGACGGTACGTCAAGCGTGACCTTCGTCGAAGGTTCGGTTCCGGCGCTAGCCACCATTACATCGACGTTTACACAAGTCGCATCGTCGACCTCGATAAAGAATTCTTTATGGTACACGTGGAACACTAATATTCTTGGCGTGTCAACGTACGTCATGGCACTCACGCCCACTGGATACCAGCTAGCCGTCTCTGCTGCGCTTTCGCTAAAGTATGACAAAACTGGAGTGCCGTCGCAAGAAGGTAACGAAAATATAGTCCTTTTCAAGGCTTCAGACAGCACAATGCAAGATGCTATCACTTTGTATGGTGCTACTTTCGACGCCGCAAACGGCATCGCCTCGGCAACGATTGATTCCATGGGTACTTACGGCGTCGCGTTTAGAGCAACGGTGAGAAGTATCTCGCCGCCGCGTGGCTGGCTCGACGGAGACGTCACGGTGACGTTGGATGGTGTCGACTTTTCGTCGCTGAGTACCGTAAATACGGTAACAACGTATCAAAAGTGTCGATGGGGTGAGACCTTCACAGTCGCAACCACTGTAGCTTCGAGTGATACTCGATCACAGCTTTCAGGCTCGGACAGCACCATCCTGGGTACGAAGATAAATGCCGTGTCCTGCCAGTCACCGGTGGTGGCATACGCTGGATTTACTATCGTAGAGTTCCATGACTCACGGAATGGCATGTCGAGTGACACCAGATTTGTTTACTTACAAACCGCATCTCCACAAGTTCGAGCTGTCGTCCCGCCAGAAGGCGTCTCGTCTGGTGGAACCGTCGTCTCGTTATCCGGTTCATTTCTCAGAGCTGGCGCCGTGGCGTCTGATTGGGAAAAATACGATCTAGACACCACATTCTTCGCAAATAGCGGACCAACCACAGTATCTTGCGTCTTTGGTTCAACAACGTCGAGTGGCATCGCCGTGTCTTCTGCGTTCGCTCGATGTGAGAGTCCGCCGTCGACCACGACTGCGTCGAAGACGTTGCGTGTTGGTGATTTATCCCATCAAGTGGCTGGATATGGCGTCTACACGTACGTTACTGATTTCGATGCCGGCATCACAACGTCAGCGTATGAAGATCATAGCGGAGACAGCTCGTTTACCGATGGTGGAGTCGTGGTGGACTTGTACGCTGCGACAGGATCTCTCACAAAACAGCGCAACTCCTTCTACGACTGGAGGTGCTTGTTTGGCACCGTCAGCGTGGCGGCGAGACGCAAACCTTACGGCGACTTGAGCTGTGTTTCTACATCGATAGCTAGAGGAACAACTGTGGACGTGCGACTGGTGGGTCCTCTCGGGGAACACTCTCTTTTGCTCGGTAACATCACCGCCGCTACGATTGCGAGTACGTACGTCGACTCGATTGTAACTCTTCCAGGAACTCCAAAGATAGTGGAAACGATCACTATCATCGAGAGAGCGATATCTCCGCCAGTCTGGGAGCCTCTGAAGTGGGTTAGCACCGCTCACGCACTCGTTGCGACACCAGGCGGAAGTTGGTCTGGTACAAGTCAAGGATACGGCCATGGTACGTATGGCGTCGCAAATTGTACCTTCACCACGGATGCGGGCGTCGTCACGACGAGGGTAGCGAACATCATATCGTCTGCGCTCGTGGTATGCGAGGCGCCTATCACTGCGGCGGAAGAATGGTATTCACTTACTATTACGAGCAACGGTGTATCATCTGGATCCCCAAGGACGTCGCTCAAGGCTTGGTACGAACCTGTGACTCGATCGGGGAGCTACTCGCTCGGCGACGTCGTCGACGCGTGGCTGCCTTCGGCAACCGCCGGCGGAGTCGTTATTCGACCGTATTTCTTACCCTCAAGCGCCTCATCAGTTTCTACGCTGTGTTATTTCGGCGTTTCTATAGATCCAGTGGCGTACTCATCCAGCGTGTGCACCGTTCCCAGGTCGCTCTCTCCAGGCTTCGTCGCCATCACTTTGGGCGTCGCCTCGGTCGGACCAAGTTTTGCGCATCAGATCGAGATTCTTGAGCCCGTGCACGCGAGCATGGTTTTACCGAGATTCGTCGACGCTAACGGTGGATCGATCGTGGACATTATGGGTAGAGATTTATACTCCGGACCTGGCGCGATGCCCATATACTGTGGGTACACGGATTCTTCAACGATAATCGAAGCCGTCTTCGTCTCGTCGGGGCTGTTGAAGTGCGAGACGGCGCTCAGCAGCAACACCATCTACCGCGATCAGAAAGATTTGGGAATCGGTCGATACGATGACTTCACCGGTACCGAGCCGATCGAACTTTCGTTGTCACCGGGAAACGGTACTATAGCTCTTGCAGCGAACGTGTTCGGCTTGCAAACTCTGCTGACGCCCACGGTGACGGCGGTTTCCCCCGTCGCGTCGTCGGCGCAAGGCGGCGCCATCTTCGCCGTGACTGGTACACAATTCGCCTCGCAAACTGGCTATGCGAATTGCGTCTTTGGCAACGTCTTCGTGGCGGCCATGGTCTACAACTCCACGTACGCCGATTGCGTGGTGCCATCGCTGTATCCGATGCGAACGTACGACGTCTCCTTCGCCGTGACGGGTTCGGCCGGGCAGCGCGAGTTGGACGTAGGATTCGCCTACGCCAACGGCACCGCGCTCGCATTCAGCGCATACTAGAAAAAAAGTCATTTGTAGCATTAGCTTTTCGCATTCGTCGCGTCCGCGCGCGAATGCGTTGTAACTTTACATTAGAGCCGCTCGCTCGTCCCGTCGCGCCGAGGGGAAGCTCCACGGTGCGTTCGAACCCGCGTCACTTCCCGCGCGCCAGTTTCGAGTTCACGCGACGCGAACCATGGCGAATGCGATGCAAAACATCTGCGCCAACTTCGATCAAGTGGGCAAGGTGCGCATCGCGCGACAGCGCGCGCTACTCGACGTCGACGATTATGATTGCACTTTAATCGCCAAGAGAGATTACCGCGCCGTACGCGCTCGACTGACGCCTTCGCGATGGCTCTCGCGCGCAGGCTTTCGCGGAACACTACTATAACACCTTTGACACCGACCGATCGCAGCTCGGCCCGCTTTACAACGACACGTACTCGATGCTAAACTTTGAGCACAGCGTCGATCGCCCGGGACAATTCAAGGGCAGCGCCGCGATTGTCGAAAAACTCCGAACGTTACCGTTTCAACAGGTGAAGCACCAAGTGGTGACGTTGGACACGCAACCATCGCCGAACGGTGGGGTGGTCGTGATGGTGTGCGGGAACTTGCTCATCGACGGCGAACAACAGCCGCAAAAGTTTTCCCAGTGCTTTCAACTCATGCCCACCGAAGCCGCCGGGCTCGCCCCCGGCAGCTACTTCATCTTCAACGACGTGTTTAGACTGAATATTGGATGATCATCGATGATTCCTATATTTTAGACTAGCTCGCTATTGCAACAAAACCTACCGCGACTCCGCGCGCGTTCGACCCGTCGTCGTCACACCGCCGTCTTTCCCGACAGGCACAAATCAACCTTCTCCAGCAAATTCCCATTCTCCAGCGCCGCCGCCACGCGTTCCTTATCGTTCAACTGTTTATTCACCGCCCTCTCGCTCGCGTGCGTTCCCGGCGCGATCACCACGTCCACCTTGAACCTCCTCGGCAGCGTCCGCAGCAGCTTCACGCGAATGCTCAGCCCGATGAGCGTCGCCATCGAGCAGTGCGGCACCGTCGGCGTGAACGCCACCCGCACCCGATTCCGCGCGTCATCGCACTCGATCGCGCTCGCGCTGACGACGTTCAGCCGTTCGAGCGAGTACGGGTGCTCGGGGTCGTTGATGTCCCGCACGTGGTCAAAGATTTCGAGCGCGTCGACGGCGTCGCGCGTCGTTTCGTCGCCCTCTCGCGCCGCGCGCGCGTCGCGCGCCGACGCGCGGTCGCGCGCGCGCGCGTAGACGATCGGTTCGGGGTTTATGAAGCCACCGCGCGCGTCGTCGTCGTCGTCGTCGGCGTCGGCGCGCATCGTCGAACGCGAATCGAATCGAACGCGCGACAGTGACGACAGACGGCGACGCGACGCGCGGATGACGACGACGACGGCGACGGCGCGGATGACGACGACGGCGACGACGGCGCGGATGACGACGACGGCGCGAGGCCGCGCGCGGCGCGCGAGGACGACGCGCGCGGCGCGGTGCGACGGCGACGGCGACGGCGAGGACGACGCGCGGACGACGACGACGACGACGACGACGCGCGGACGAAAGGCGCGCGGAGGGGAAGCGCGCGCGATGGTGGTCGGCGCGAACGACGCGGACGATGGACGGCGAGGTCGGCGCGAGGTGCTGCGCGCGCTCGCGGTCGGGGCGAGCGCGAACGCGGCGGCGGGGTTGGCGAGGGACGACGCGGGCGAGGCGAGAGCGGACGCGGGCGAGGAGGGAAAGCGCGGGTTGACGCGATACGTGGATTCGAAAAAAATGTTTGAGTTGGGATACCCGTCGAGTTGGGCGGTGGCGAGCAAGCCCGGGGCGGAGGTGTTGTTTAAGAACCCGGAGGCGAAGTATAGCAACATCGGCGTCACGGTTTCGCCGGTGACGATCGATTCGCTCGGTAAGTTTGGGAGCTTGAGTGAGATTGGAGAGAAACTGGCGCAGGCGGAGAGTAAGAAAGAAAGCACCATACCGGGCGGGGTGAGCGTGTTGAGTGAGACGGAGCGCGTGGGGGCAAAATCTGGGGCGACGTTTTACGACTACGAGTATCGATTGATCACGACGCACGGGAATAAGCGTATTTTCACTTCGGTGTCCATCGTGGACAGCACGCTGTACATCTTGAATGCCCAGGTGTACGAAACAGCCGATCCCGAGAATCCAACGGAGGAACAAAAAGCCTTCGACGCCAAAAACATGGATTTGTATAAACAAGTCGGGGCTACGTTTGACGCGTCTAAAGCCATCTTTTTAGCGTAGAGGCCAAATATCTAATATTTATTCATTGAGCACGCGTCGAAACGTTGTCTACTACTACGCTGTCCACTCCACGAATCCATTCTCTTGATCATACGTCCAGTATTTATGTTTGTCGGTGAAGAGTTGCTTATGATGATCGTAAAACAAATCTGAAGCTTGGCAATAGTACATGCCGTCATCAGCTCTCCACGCGTAGCCCTCGGGAACCACGACCGGCTTGCAACACTTCGCGCGAGAAATGAGCTCACTCTTTTCTGCGATATTGCCCGCGACGCTCCCACCATGCGCTTGAATGTACGCCTTGAGGTTTTTCACGCTCATTGAAGCGAAGTTTAAGCCGCTAGAGGGCGGCGGATCTTCAATCTTCGACGGCTCCACTTTTGCCTTCTTCGCTGCTGGCAACGAAGGCTCGGGTGCGACACCTTCATCGTCGTCGCTATCGGCGAACATGTCTTTACCAGTGTCTTCCGTCAAAGTCGTCGTCGGCGCGTACAGGTTTGCTGCGCGCTCGAACGCCTCTTTACGAAACGTGTACACTTCGTATTCCCCTTGACCCATTAGTGCGCTCGAAAGCTCCGTCAGCTTATCAAACACTTTCTTTTCTTCATCACTCATGACTTTAGCGGGCTTGCCTTGATTACCACCGCGTCCACCGCCACCTTTTTTCGCGTTCCCGCCGAGACGCTTGAGCGCGCCGAGCACTGTTTCCCCTGGGTTCAAATATCCAGCTATTTCGCGCTGCACCACGGCCACCTCGCGCTCGCTCATCGATGTCGCCCCCTCTTCCTCTTCAAACGCCGCCGTGCTTCGTTTGATCGCGCCGCTCGCTAATCTCTCGTCAACTTTTGCATCTTTTTCTAACCACAAATCCGCCTCGTCCTGTTCCTCGGCGTATTCGACGTAATTCCCATCGTCATCGAAGTACCCTTCCTGTCGCTCTTTATCCAAATTGAACGCCATGAACTCCGATTCCTTCCCTTCATCGTCTCCCACGAGCGCCTCTTCGGCATCCTTCACGTCGTCGCGCGCGTCGACGTCGTCGGCGTCCCGCACGCCCGCCGCCCACTCAGACCTCAACAGCGCGCGCGTCTTCGCCGCCCCGCTCGCCTTTCTCGCCATCGCGGCGTCGTCTTCGTCGTCATCTTCCGCGAAAGACACCACTTTTTTACCGTCCCGCGCGTCTTTCGGTGCGTCGTCGTCGCTATCGCCGCCGCCGCTCGGTAAAACGGTCGCGCGCGGGACGTCGGATTTCGACTTTGCTTTTTGGCCCTCCTCGAGGACGCGGGCGACGAGCTCGGCGGTGGATCCGGGCTCGTGCGTCGCGATGGCGTCCTCATCGTCGGTGTCGACATCGTCGAACGCGGGACGCTTCTCGCGACGCATCGTCAGTGGGGGACGCGAGAGCGAATGTGAGGCGAAGTTGCGCAGGCGTTGCTACAAAGTTGCCGACTCCGGAGTGCTGTACTACTTCCAAGTGATGATCGCGTTGAAGAACTCATCGTAAGATAACGAGTCATCGCCATCGACGTCAAAAATGTCGAAGACGATTTTGACGACTTCGCGACTGAGGTTGACGCCGGCGGTGCGCTTGGCGATTTTTCTAAACTTTTCTCTGGTGATGGGCGCGCCGGAATCGGAGATTTCCTTCATCTCGGCCTGGAACGCCCCATCACCGTGTTTTGCAATGCGAGCAAAGGCTAGGAACTCCGCGCGGCTGACTCGATTCTTAGCCTCGCGCCCCGGAAGTTCCTTGACTTTTTGCAAAAACGTCGCGAGGTGGTCCACCTTCGAGCCCGCGACGAGGGCGTATCCAAAGTCTCGCGGGGTAATGGAGCCCACGTTGTGATAGTCGTAATGCTTGAATTCTAGGTCATCCATTTCCCAGCGAAGAGTTTGAAGAAACGAGTGAAAGTGCTTCAACTTTAATCTCTTGTTGCGCTTCGGGCCAAACAAATAATCCAACAAGCCTTCGCCGACTTCGTCCACTCTGGCGACCCCCGTGTCCAAGCCCGTACGCATACCAGTTGCGTGCTTGACTTGCGTGCGCATATCCTTCATCATCGCCGTGAACTCTTCAACGTCTAAAGCACCGGAGCCATCGACGTCGTACCTGTGAAACGTCGACGTCGCTTGCTTCCGATCCGTCTTCAACAGCGTCATAAAGAATAAATACTCCGCGAAATCAAACAACCCGTTGTTATCGGTATCGAAAAGCTCGAATAACTTACTGCGCATCACTTCTGTGCTCACCTTCTTCCCCAGCTCAGCGCTCCCATCCGTTTCACCGTGCAATTTCCCCGCTCGCGTCTCCCCGCTGCCCACCGCCGGGTGCAACGGTAACAACGATCGCACGAGATCGCTCAGCGTCATGTACGTGCTCCCATCTTGATGTACGCTCGCGAAGTAGTCAAAAACTTTTTCAGGCGGTGAAAACGCTCGCAATCGTCGTTCATAGCTAAAGAACACATCCTGTTTGTACTCGTGCGAGAACCCGGAGTTGAGCTTGCCGAACTCGTTCGGGTAGTACTGCGCGCGTCGATCAAACCACTGCTGCCACGTCTCCTCCGGCCTCACGAGCGGTCCGTACGTGCGATCGAACGCGACGCCACCTCCCACGAGCGCGGCGACGCCGAGCGCGGCGCCGAACCCACCACCGCCACCACCACCGCCGTTCGCATTCGTGGAATTATGACGCGAGATAATCGCCGACGCGCGCGTCAACGCGGTCGCGTGACCGCGCGCGGTGCGCCGCGCGATGACGCCGAACATATCGCGCGTTCGTGTCGGCGCTTTCGAGACGGCGCGCGGGCGCGCTCGACGACGTGTGCGGAGATGAACGAATCTAGCAAAAGTACGTTACCCGTAACTTTCGCGTCGTGACCCCCCGTGGTGCGCGGCTAAAGGGTCGTGCGTCACATGGTGTTATTAAGGCGGCTCGCAATTCCAACCGCATTTGAATGTCAACTTTTTTGGTAAGTTGGATGGTTGGATGGTTGGCGTTGGCGCGAGTAATCCAAACCAGAGCGCGCGGCGGCGAGCGAAGTACAAAAGTCAACTACAAATGTCTACCGGCCACGCGGTGGGGCTCGGGAATGAGCGCCTTGGTGCGCGATAATCGAGCTACCGTGACGAGCTTGTTGTCGATGGGAATGCTCGGATCGGCGAGCTCCAAGACGTCGATGCGCACCGAACGCCACTCGTCTCGCGAAAAGAGATGTTGATGACGTTGAATGGCCTGGTACAATGAATTCAAGGCGTAAATTAACATGCCTTGCTGCACCGATCGACGCTCAGCGATCTTTAAGCTGGTTAAGGCGCGCTCGGCTTCGTGAAGGAGCATGCGCATCTCTTCCCGATGTTTCGAGCGACGACGATAGACGGAGAGCGAGAGCGACGCCTTCATCGCGAGCACCGTGGTGTACATGCCGAGAGCCGCGGGAAAACAAGCCATGAGGGAAAAGTTAAGGCGGTTCGCCCGCATGAGTTGATCCATTTGCATCAACGCACCTTCCATCTCTACTTTCATGACTTGCGTTTGTAGGAGAAGCAGTTGCATGAGATCTCCTGCGAGCATGTTCGTCAGCGGACTCTTGAGTTCTTCTTCGACTCGAGCCGTCACGAGGCGCGTCGGGTCGGGGGTGACTAAGACCTTTTCTTCGCCCTCACCTTTGCTTCCGCCGCCCACGGACTTGTATGCGCGATAGAGAGATTCAGAGTAACCCGGTCTCGACGCTTGTTTCGTGTATTCACCGAGCATGCGATCAAGAGACGCCTTACTTTCTTCCAATCTCTCTATCGCGTCGTCCGGGCGATCTGAGACAAACGCCGCCTTGAGCTCATCTCGCAACTCTTTCACGGGATCGAGAATGCGCATCTTCAGGAACGTGATGAATGCAGCCTTCGCCGCGTGTAACGTGTTATCCAGATCATCGCTTCCACACAGGCGACTGTGACGAATCATCACCGTCGTCGAAATCACAAACGTCGCGCTGCCAATCGTGTACAGCAACCACCGTCTGACGTGCTTCGACGGCTTCGCGTGAACCTCCAAAGCATCGTGCGATGAGTCGCGAACTTCCGACCACTCTTGCTCGACGCGATTCAACGCCTGCCAAATCGTATCATTCACCTTTGGCAGAGAAAGTGGCCGACCGTTGACGACGAGAGGCTGTCGGAAGCGATGCGCGACTGCGGCGTCTTCGGGCTGCTTGCTCAAGTCCATGCTCGCCAACCGCTGCAAGCGGCTCAAAGGACGCGTCGGTCCCGGAGACAGATCGCGATCAAAGTCACCACTCGATCGCGTACTCGACCGTGGTGTGGGCTCGGGCAAATCGGGCATCATATCTCGCAACCGCTTACCGTGACTCAATCGATGCAGAGACTTTAACAACTTTGGCGAGTCTCTCGCCGCGAGCCGCGACGAATTTGACACTTTTGCCAAGTCTCCCACGGTTTCTCTCGACTTCGTCGCGTACTCTTTCACTTGTTCTAAACACTCTAATAAGCCATCCGTGGCCTCGATGATCGCCTGTCGCGTCATCTCTCTCGACTCACCCCCCATGCTCGCGCTCAACGAACTCTCCCCGCTCGCGTTTGCGACGGTGTCCGCGTGATGATGCACGCGGCCGACGACGCTGGCCAAGCTCACCTGCAACTCATTCAACGCGTTCACTCGCCCATCGATGATCACTCGCGCGCTCGCGCTCGGAAGCGCAAACTTTGCGTCCGTCTCGTTCAACGCCGCGCGCGCGTGACACCATAAACGATACGTCCCTTCCCTCGCGAGCGCCACGAAATTACTCGGCCCCGTGTTGAACAGCAAAAACCGCGCCTGCCCGCTCGGTCGATCTCTCAACATCTCCCAAAAGCTCAGCGAGCTCGTCGCGACGTGTAAATCAAGCAACAACTCCCGACTCATGTCCTGCGCGAAAAACAACGTCGCTCGCGCGGCGTGTCCGAGGTCGCTCGCCTCGCTCGCCTCCTCCGCTCTGCTTTCGTCGCCGTCGAGCGCCGCCGACACCGCGAACGCGTCCCTCCACCACACCGCGCTCGCGCCCGTGCGTCCATCCTTATCGAAAAACACCGGCAGCGATTTCACCGCGCGCGCGCGCCTCGCGCCGCGCTCTCGCGCCCTCGCGCGCGCGTGCGTCGCTCGCTTTCGCAGCTCCTTGGCCACGTCCCAAAACGACCCGTACTCCCCTCGCGCCCGGCGCTTCTCCTCGGCGGCGTCCAGGACGTCGCGCGCGACGTCCCTGAACAACCGCCGCACCGGCGGTCCGTCGCTCGCCATCGCGCGTCGCGAGGCGACGCGCGTCGCGCTCTGGCGTCGCCGCTCGCCCGCCGTCGCGTCGACCGGGACGGTCGACGTCCCGCACCGCGCGACGCGCGCGCCCGCGATGCGCGCGGCGTCGACGGCGTCGACGGCGTCGACGTCGGCGCCCTCGACGTCGGCGCCGACGCTCGGCGCGCGCGCGGCCGGCGCGCGCGCGCGCGTCGCCGTCGCGCTCGGTCGACCGCTGCGACCGAACGCGCGACGCGCGACGCTGAAGCCGCCGCCGATCGACCTCGAGGGAGGGGCGCCGACGGCGTGCGCGGAGATTGATTACGAACGCGACGTCGTCGCGGCGAACGTCGGCGCGCGCGCGCTCGGGGAAGCGCTCGCGCGGTTGCGCGAACCGCTGGTGGTCAGGGGCGGCGCGAAGGCGTGGCGCGCGAGCGGTCGGTGGACGCTGGAGACGCTCGTGCGAGAATACGGCGATTGGCGGTGCGACGTGCGCGTGATAGCGTCGCCGGAGACGAACGATGGACGGGAGTTCGTGTACTGCGAGGAGTCGCACGAGGCGGTGCGAGAGGGAAAGTTCGCGGCGCCGAGCGCGACGGCGACGATGGATTTCGCGACGGCGGCGGCTAAAGTTTTGAGATTTCACGGCGATGGGGCGTACGTGCAGTCAAAAATATCGGAGAAAATGACGCTGGAATGCGTCGGGGGAGTGAGCGATGCGTTCGGCGCGCTCGGTGAGGAGTCGCAGGAGCGCAGGCTGTGGCTCGCGCTCGCCGGGTCGGTGTCGCCGATGCATTTCGACGCGTCGACGAGCACGTTGGTCCAAGTCGGCGAAGGAACGAAGCGCATGCTTTTGTATCAACCATTCGCGCTTTCTGCGATTGACTTGTATCCAAATTGGCATCCTCTTCGTCGACGAGGAAGACGCTTCGCGCCGAAAGCCCTTGTTAGAGAGGCTATCATCGCGCCAGGAGACGCGCTCATTTTCCCTCCGCGCTGGGCGCACTACACTGAAAGTTGTGGCGATCGAGTGTCCGCATCGGTTACGCAGCGATTCAAGCACAGTCGCGGCATGAAGTACAGCGATGATATCGCAGGAAAATTTCAACGCTGGGCGAATAATCGCGACAGACCCAATGCGCTTGCGCGTCTCGTCTCCAGCGGGCTCGTGGAGTCTGACGTCGGCACAGTTTTGCCACGCAACGCACGCACGGGTGAAGTGATGCCGATCGATTCGAGTGGTTGGGAAAGGTCGACAAATGTTGAGTGGCGCACTGCGGCGATCGAGTGCGCGACGATGATCAAAGAACACATCGCAGAGGGAGATTTAATTGGGATTTATAGTCGTGGTTCCGTGGCAAATGGAACTGCGCGCAAAAATATTTCTGATGTTGACTTGATCGTCATCACTCGTCAACGCGGATTGGACGAAGACTTCGTGCGCGACGATTTACAGCAACGGTGGCTACCTCGTCACGCACACATGGTGAAGAAATGTGATGTTCGTTTTGAGTACGTCGCGTCGGAAGCAGAAATCGCAACGAGTGCTTGGGTGGATACTTTTGTCATCGCGACGCAAAGCGTAACCATTTTCGGATCACCCCTTCCAACTTCCCTGCCATCGAGCGCGCGAATTCCGAAGCCTCGAATTTTGGAAAGCGTGCAGGACGACGTCGACGCCGCGATTCGGCATGGTTCAGAACGCTCGCTCACGTGGGCGTTGAAACGTCTCATCAGGGCGTCCTACGAGAAGTATGCTTTGCCCGTTGATGGTGTTGAGTACACGAGAGATTTGTATCATTGCGTCAGATTAGCACTGCTGCACGCGAATATTGATGTTACGAGCGAATTGACGACGGCCCTCGTGCTCTGCGTGCACTCGCCCCGTAAGGTGTGTGGCGATGTCTTGTGGAGAGCGCTGACCGAAGCCCTTTGTCGTCGTTTAGTAGCTGCGCTGAGTTGTATTTGAATTATATTGTTTTTGTTTTTGTTGCAAAGCGTACGTGCTGTAGGTTTCTAGGTTAACCTACATTTGCGCGAGGATAGCGCTCAAGGCCTCCGCATCGAGGCCCTTGAGTTCGCTCACGAATTGGGCGACTTGCGCGGCGCGTCCCTTGACCATGACATCCGCCATCACCTTATCAGAGCTGTTTTCAAGCAACGCAGCGACCGCACGGTCGTCGTTGGCGTTGACCCCCGAAGCAGCGATGGCATCTTCGACGAGAGCTTCGACTGACTTGTCGAGCTCAACGTCGCCAAGCTGCTCCTTGATCCTACTTGCTAACGCGTCCACGGCAAGTCTGCGCGTGAGCCTACCGTGGAAATAGCGGCGAGCGTTTTGCCACTCGACGACATCTCGAATGACTCCCTTGGCCTTCATGCGACCACTGCGATCGTGGAGATCGGCGAACTCGTGCGCGACTTGCGTGTACATCGGCAAGAGGCTCGCTTCCCGCTTCTTGATCTCATCCTTGTTCTTCTCCGGATCCTCAGCCAAGTTGGCAAGGATCGGGTCCAACCGGTGCATCGCGGCGATCTGATCCTTGGAGCGGAACTTGACTTCGCAGATACCTGGCGGTTCGAGGATACCACCTCGAGATTCCTTATCCGCGTACATCTCCATTCTCGCTTCGTTGATGGTCGGGTCGACGACGACCCAAGCACCACCCCGAAGCTCACCGTTCGGCGGAATGTAGACGAACACCGGATGGCGGTACACTCGAAGTTCATCGACAATCATCGCACCGAACTTCAAGATCTCTCCGTACATGTCCCGGGTACCGCCGCTGAAACCACGCCAGTTGGCAAAGATGAAGAGAGGCAAGTTTTCGGCGTTGTTGAAATCTCTGATAGCAGTCGCAGTCTTGTGAGCGCTGTCAGGGAACCACACTTGACCAGCTTGAGCCAAAACCGCTTCACGCGATTCCGGGTTGGCGGGGTCGGCGGGGATGCGTTGCTCCATCAAGCGAGTTTCGACGGCAATGACACCGCACGGAATACCACCAAGACGCGCTCGACCGGTGACAACGGACTTACCCCAATCGGGCAACGTCTCAGTCCACGAGTTCACATCGAAGAAACCCTTAGCAAAAGCACCATTCGACTGCACACCCGCAAGCATGTTGCGAGGATCGTACGGCGTCTTCGTCGGCATGAATTCAATGTCGCGATCGACCGGATCAGACGTGCGAAGCGCAGGCGCTTGCGACTTGGACGTGGCCGGAGTGTACGACAACCACTTCAAGATGGACTGAACGCCCTCTTGGTCGTCAGACACTTGCAAGTGAGACACACCATTCGGCATCATGACTTGCGGGCCGCCGAGCTGATCTTGGCTCGTGTAAACTTCACGGCCGAGCAGCTTGTTCAACGCCAAGTAACCGGTGAGGATGAGCGGACCATTCGTCATTTGAATGTTACGCTGGCCCAAGCGGCACAGGTAGGCACCGATACCGACAGATCGACCGGTGACGTAAGACAACGTGAAAGCGTCGGCGTACGCGGCGGATTGCTCGCCGGCAATCATACCGGAGCCTCGCAAGTTTTCGACACCGATGCCATGGATTTGACCGATGATGTCGGTAAGCTTCATGCGCGTTTCGCCGCCCTCTACGATCTCTTCTGCCGCGACGGTACCTTCCGGGAACACCTTATAATCGTCCGGAGTGAGGTAGAGGTACTTGAAACCCATGCCTGGATTGGAATCGTCAATCCACGCGATCTTGAAGTACGGCTTGAGTTCCTCGACGAGACCGATGCGCGCGCCAGAGTTAGACGCGATGTACACTCGCGGCAAGCCCAAGTTGCGCGCATACTTGGAAACGGCGTCGTAGACATCGTCTTCCTTGACACCGAAAGAACCAGACATGTAGGTGCAATCATTACCGACGATGACGATTTCTCGGCCTTGGGGGTACTCGGGCGTTTTCATAAAGCAATGCCAGCCAACCATGCCGACGTTGTTCGATCCCGCCGGGCGTTGTTCCTTCGTGAGCACTCCATCTTCGCCCAGGACGAGTTCGGAAGCACTGAAGAATTCACTTGGCATCGTACCACCGACATCGGCGACGTGAGCACGCCAGTCAAGAACCAAGGCCTTTTCGAAAAGACCGAGGAAGTCGAAAATGTAAGTCGTGCCGATCGCACGAGCCACGGCGCGCTTTTGCTGCAGAGCACCCGGTTGCGGATACGGCTCAAGGAAGCACGCTTGTTCTTCACCGTTCGGGCCGAGCATGCAGAACTGTTCGGCCTTGCCAGTCGTCGGCTCCAAATACTCCTTGTACATGTCAACCTTCAACCACTGACCAGACATGGAGGTGGCCATGAGACGAAGCGGCACCTTCTCCTTGCCGACGCGGACGCGGATCTCAATTTCATCCACTCGTCGCGCGAGCAAAGACGCAGACTTGCGGCTGATGAAGTCGGCGAGCTTGTTCTTCAGAGAAGAGATAGCAACGGAGAAGTTTTGTTCTTCGAGATGCGGCAAGAAGTTGACGTAAATTCTGGACGACGAAGCACCCTTGGCTCGGCTGTCCATCAGAGACAGAGACAACGCCTCGACGGCCTTGTCAAGAACACGCTCCAATCCGCCTTCCATGACATCCTTGGAATGAGAGAGACGGCGCAACAACAAGTGCTTTGCTGGACCGCGCCGAGCACCGACCGAAGACTCACCGACGTACATGTGAAGATCACGGTTCACAGTCGGGAGACGAGTCAAGCCATAGTTCTCGAGACGAGCGAGTTCGAGAAGGTGAGCGACAGTGGGTCGTTCACCGCGGTACAGTAAGTCTTCCTTGAAATCCTTGGAAGAGTGGAACGTGTAGTACGACGGAAGCTCGAGGTTCGCATACGCGAGAACGTTCACGAACTTAATGCCCATCGATTCAAGACGCGGCTTTTGCGTCGCGATGAAGGCCTCGAGATCACCCGGCAACGAATCGTCGGCGCTTTGTTGGCAAATTGCCACGTGAAGAACGTGCATTTGGTCGTTCGAAGCGCCGGCCGCCTTGATGGTGGCATCAAGTCGGTCCAAGATTGCGGTGAAACGCGACTTGGCTTCCGCAACATTGTCCACGCGCGCCAAGAGACCGCATCGGAGCGGGCTCTCATCCGGGAAAGTATTGAACTTGAACTGCCAGCTGATGGAAGTCATGCCATCATCGCGCGACACCGCGGTGCTGAGCACGTTGTGCGCACGGAAAACACGCTTGGCGTACACTTCAAGGGCAGCATTCTGCACCTTTTCATCCTTGTCCGCGAAGAGCGCAGGCAACAAATCAACGGCGAGAGTCGGCGACTCAACCAAAGACTGAAGATCACCCGCGCTTGCCTTGCCCCAGGCGCGCGACAACGGTTGCGAGCCGATGAGAATCTTCTTCAATTCTTCCAAGCGCTTGTCAATAGACGGCAAGCGACGCTCGATGAGAATGTTGGACGCGACGACAGCGATATCGCCGTATTCGTTGCCGCGAAGCTTAGAGAGAGCTTCGATGTTTCCACGTAGAGAGTCGGAGATCGGGGCGTGATCGTCCGCCCATGAAATCGGACCTCGAGAAAGAACTCGCTGCGGCAAAGTCGGCGCTTGCTTCAATAGCGACAAGATGAGATCTTGACGCTGCTTGGATCGCATATGCGCACGAACCTGATTCAACACCGGGGTCAAGTTGCTACTGTTCGAGCGAATCAATTGTTGCATGACAGCATCCATCGGCTTGCCTTCAAACACGCTTTCGACGCTGAGGTAACGTTGAATGATTTGCTCGAGCACAGTCGTCGCTCGTTCCCATCGGCCTTGATCTGCCGGAAGAGCAGTGAGGCAGTTGAACAAGTCAGAAACACATTCATCCGCATCGAGCTCATAACCGTCTAAGAGTAAGTTTACTCGCGCCACAGCAGCTTCGAGAGCTTCCTCCGGACCCGCCGGAGTAGACTCATCGGCGGGGATGCGAAGCGCACCAGAGAAAGTGCTGATCTTCTTTACCTTGCTCGGATCCTTCAACTCAAGCGACGCAAGCAAGTCACCGGCTTCGATAACGGCGCCAGCAGACTTGGCGTGAGACACCTTGCCGCTTTCAGTGGCGATGAGGGGCATAACCATCTTCATCGCTTCGACTTCGGCGAACGGCTTCCCAGCCACGACTTCAGCACCGTCGTCTTGGAGGAAGCGAATGAGCTTACCAGTGACGTCGGTGCGAAGCTCAGATGGGTCGAAAACGTTCGGCAGTAGCCAAGTTTGACCGTCAAGAATCATTCTCAAGCCAAGCGGTTCCTCGAGACCCTCGACCTCGTGTTGTTCACCACCGAAAGTACCGACGAGGGCGCCATCCGGACGCTCGCGAAGCTTGGCTTCGATCTTCTGGCCTTCCGGAGTGACAATGCAGAAAGTGTCCGGGCCCGGTCGAGTCACTTCGAAAGAGTACTTCGTGTCCTGGTACGTGATTTCGACCGGAAAGCGAATCATCTTGTCGACACCTTGCACAGACACCTGGCCCTTTTGCCAGAACTCCGTAAAGGCGCTCTCTTCAGCCTTCGCCATGTTGAAAGCACGGAACAAAGCAGCACCGACCACAATCATGTGCGGGTCTTGCTTGTTGGCGATTTCCTTCTTCGCGATCAACCCGTCCAACCAAGAGGTGTCGATGGTATTATCCTTGAACTCACCCGTTTCGAGAAGCTGAACCAAGTACTCGACGGCGGTGCGGATTTCACCGCGCACGACCATGCCCTTGAGAGCGAGCACGAGCGCCTTGCGCGCTTCGTTACGGGTTTTGCCAGATGCAAAGATGTGACCGAACTGGGAATCCGCAAACTCGTGTACGCCCCCATTGGCGCCGACAGAGAAGTAACCCCACACGTTGGGCGTAGACTGGAACTGCACGCGCTCGATGCCACCAGACGTCGGCTTGAAACCTTCATCCGGGTTCTCGGCGGTGATGCGCGCTGCGATGACGTGAGTTTGCGGCAAGATGTAATCTTCTTCCATGAAGTCAATACTGTCCGTCGTTTCCGTGTCACGCCCGTAAAAGGTTCGAATTTCCGGGATGCGCTCGAGCGGAATACCCATGGCAACTTGCAACTGCGTCGCGGGAAGGTTGACACCAGTGATGCCTTCCGTCACCGGGTGCTCGACTTGCAAACGCGGGTTGAGTTCAAGGAAGAAGTACTTGTCTGTCGCTGCGTTGTACAAGTACTCAACCGTACCAGCACCAATGTAACCAATATTCTTTGTCAAACGCTGCGCTGCCTTTTCCATTTCTCTGAAAATTTCCGGCTTGGCAATCGTCGGAGGACCTTCCTCAAAGATCTTCTGGAATCGACGCTGCGTGGAGCAATCACGACCGTTCAAGGCAATGGCATTACCGTACTCGTCACCGACAATTTGCACTTCCAAGTGACGCGCCTGCGTACAAAGCTGCATCATGAACATCGGCGAGCCCGGGACTTCAGCCTTGACTTGCTCAAAGTTTGTTCGAAGCTGCTCTTCATCCGCGCTCATACGAATACCCTTACCACCACCACCTTCAGACGCTTTCAACATGACCGGGAAACCGATGCGTTTCGCCGCCGCGACGCACTCCTCGACCGTCGTGACCATCGCCTTGTTGAAAATTTCTTCCGGAATCGTGCCCTCCTCCGTCAACTCTGCGACGAGACCGTCGCCAGACCACGGAATAGACGGAACCTTGGCGGTTTGCGCCAAAATATTGGCCGCAATCTTATCGCCTAGCACGCTCATCACCGGCGCAGTCGGGCCGATGAATTGCACGCCGATCGCCTTGAGCGAAGTCGGGAGCTTTGGATTCTCGGAAGCGTGACCCCATCCCGGCCAAACCGCGTCGACGCCTTCGCGCTTGGCGATTTCTGTGATCAAAGGCACGTTGGCGTAGTTGTTCTTGTTCGAACCACCCGGAACTTCGACGTAGTCATCCGCGAAACGGATAAACTCGGCGTTCGCCGCGATGTCCTCCGGGGTCGCCATGGCCAAGAATTGAATTGCGTTTTCATCCCCGAACGTGTTAAACGCCCAACGCCGCATCGAGAGAATGCTCTTCGTCGCCGCCATACCGTTGTTCGCGATCAACACCTTACGAATCACCCGTTTCCCTCCTCTTTCAGCCACATACTTGGCCAACGCATCCGCGCTCGACGCTGAAGCCGTGCTCGCCGCCGAATCCGCGACGGCGTCGCGCGCCTGCGCGTCGCCGCGCTTCGTCGCGCGCGCCACGCCGACGCGTCGCGCCGAGTCCGCCCTGCGCACGCACGCGCGCGCCGACGTCCCCTTCTTCACGTCACCCAAAACTACGCGCGCTCGCACGAGTTCGCGTCCTCGTCAGTCTTCCGCTCTCCGCGTTCGCGCGCCGACCTAGGTTTCATCCACTCCACCTTATCGAATAACGGGATGCCGTTGGTTTCGATCGCGCGCGATCGCTCGTCGCCTCGCGCGCGCGCTTCGCCTCGCCGCGCGCATCGTTCGCCGCGCGAACAAAAAAACGTACACTTCGTCTTCGTCGATACCGCACGCGCGGCACCGCACGCGCGCTGCGTCGCGGGCGCCATCTGTGTTTCGCACGCGCGCGACGTGAGTCACGGGGTTCGCTTTTCGCGCGTCGCTTTTCGCGCGTCGCTTTTCGCGCGCGCGCGATCGCCCGTCGTCGTCGCCTCGCGCGCGCGCCGCGCAGAATATTCCCGCGTCGACGCGCGCGGTCCGCGCCTCGCGACCGTCGTCGCGCGCGCGTCCGGCGCGCTCGACGCCGCGCGCCGGAGAGGTCACGCGCGTCGCGCGTCGCGCGTCCGCGTCCGACGTCGCGACGCCGCCGCGCCGTCGTCGCGCGCGCGGTCGATCGCGGTCTTTCGCGCGCGTTCGCGCTCGCGCGATCGCGCGCGTTCGCTCAGCGCACCGTCGCCGTCGCGCGCGTCGCGTTCGAGTGTGCGGATCCGCGGTCGGCCTTTCGCGCGCGCGGCGCGGCATAAATCGCGCGACGCGCGCGGGCGTCGTATACGAGTGCGTCGGAGCGCCATGACGGGCGACGTTATCCGTCCGCGCTGACGGGGCATCGCGGACGAGGTCCGTGTTTTAGTTTTCAATTCGTGTCCGTGTGTATGCTAGTTTCGCGGTGAAACGTCCCGTCGCGCGCGCGACGCGCGTCGCCAGAGCGGCGCGTCGGCGCGCGCGTCGACGATGCGGGCGTCGGCGCGGACGCCCGCGACGCCGGCGTCGACGTCGCGCGCGCGCGGACGCGCGTCGAGCGCCGCGGCGCGGTGCGCGCGGATGGGCGCTGGGCGCGACGACGCGGGAGGCGGACGCGTCGCGCGCGACGTCGCGTCGCGCGCGCGCGCGACGCGGACGCGCGAGCGAGGGTCGACGCGTCGACGCGGGCGATGGACGCGCGCGCGCGCGTCGTGGGGAAGCGACGCGCGGGCGGGGTACGAAATTTCGACGAGTTGGGACGATTACGACGACGAGGCGGACGACGACGAGAGAGGCTCGAACGAGGCGGCGGACGACGAGGAGACGGAGGAAGAGGAGAGCGCGGCGGCGATCGTCGCGGTGGACGTCGTCGCGTCGCCGGAGTCGGTGTGGGCGTGTTTGGCGAGAGGGGAGAATTTGTCGGAGTTCGCGCCGACGCTGCTCGTGGCCAAGCGCGGGCCGAAGCAATACGGATCGACGGAGACGGAGGTGCGATTGCTCGCGATGGATTACACGCTGTTCACGCCGAGAATGCTGAATACGGTGAGCGTTCGGATCGTGGATAAGTCGAAGGGGCCACCGAACTGGGAAAACGGGCCGGCGAAGCTTGGATTTTTGGCGAGAAACGTCGACGAGCGAAGCGATTTCATGCTCGTGGGATCGTTTTGTATTCGGCCTATTTTTGGCGAATCGTACAAGTGCAGATTGGAGTACAGGGCTGAGTTGAGGCCGACAAATTACGAAGTTCCAGCTGATGTCCTGCGCAGGGCGGTGGAGGAGAGCTTCCCGTTCGTCATCGCGAGCGTGACGAAGCAGGCGGTGAAGAGAGACCAACGACGACTGCGGTCGCCGGGATTCCTGCCTCAGCTCGAGACCCCTTTCGGGGCATCCAGGGAACTGGCAAAGAAAGCGGACGATTCTTTAGTACCGAGTGGATATCTCGGATTGAGTGAGGTCAACGTCCCGACGCAAAACTCGGAATCGAGTCAAGACGAGGAGACGCCGGATGCCTCCAAACCCGCCGCGGTGCGGATGCGTCCGCGCGGCGAGACAGCCAAAGCCTCAGAGGCACCGAAGAGCTGGAGAGCTATCGGTGGTGGTGCGCAAGGAGAGAAGTGGTTTTCAAGCGACATTACCCCGTTTGAAAATCCAGGCTCGCTCGAGGTGCACATGCGACGGTACGATACGGACAGTTTGTTGCACAGACGCGCGCTGGCCGCGGTTCGCATCGAGGCGCCGCCGGCGTTGGTGTGGGATTTGTTGACGAATTACGAAAACATGCCAAAGTTCATGCCGCATCTCATGCACACTGAGTACATTCAAAGATATAATGCAGTCGAGCGTGAGGCGTCCGAAAAGATCAAACGATTGCGTCTCAGGCAAGTCTTCGTAAAGTGCGACCTCTTTCACGCCATCGAAGAGTCGACGGCGCTGGACGTCGTGCAGAAGGACGACCGCACCGAGTTACAGTTTCGCGTGTTACAGAACCCGAAATTCGGCGCGCTTCAAGGTAAATGGCTCGTCGTTCCGACCGAAGACTCCGCAGCCACGGTGTTGAAATTCGCCATCGAGGGCGTTGTGAGCAATGCTGGAATAGATGGGACGGCGAAAAAGGTGGACCCGCTCAACGAGCGCATCGTGTTTGAAGAGATTTCAACCATGCTCAAACAAGCGAGAGATTTCATGGAAGGAATTGCGAGTAAAGAGGTGCAGTCATACGGGAACGTCAACATCAAAGTCGCCGATCTTGTGCTGAAAGGCGCTGGAATGTCCGTCGACGAGGAAGACGCCGTCGACGAGCAAATCGTCGGCGCGCTCAACTCTGAAGCCACTGAAAACCAAGAGAAACAGATACAAGCGTTGAAGCGCGAACTTATCACTCTCGGCTTCGGCGAGAACAAGTGCATGCCGACGCGAGAACAGTTACGCGGCGGGCGTCACTGGGACGCCATCCAGCAAATCGAAAGCCTCGGCGGTTTCGTAAAGGTGGCGCAACTTCTAGATTGGTCGGGCGCGAAGACGCGACCACGTGGGTATTGGACACTGCGAACGTTGGAGTTGGAGATCAAAGACTTCATCGCCAACACAGAGGATCCGAATGTTCAACGGAACCCCCGAAGGATGCCGTCTCAGAAATCGTTGCGCGACGCCGGGCGAGCGGATATCGTCAATGCGCTCAAGCGTTTCGGCGGCGCCGAGAAAGTGGCGGCCAGCATGGGTCTCGAATTCGGTAGCGGCAACAAACGTTCGTCCGCGAGCGCGCGCGGCGGCGGCGACGATTAGAATTTAGCGAGCAGCAATTTTAGAGCGTTGTGTAATTTATATTTTCATTCGCGGAATCAAGTCAGATGAAATACGTGAACACGTCGCCCTCCGAATCAATCTTCGTCGGATACACCGCCAACGGCACGGGCGTCGCCGCCTTCTTGAGTCCTCCCAAAAATTTGCGCATCATGGTATTTTGCGGACACCACGTGATCACCTCTCCCGTGGCCAAGTCGTACTCCGTGCCGTCGAGCGGCACGCGAATCGCCGCCCCGCTCGGTCCCTCGAACAGCTCCCCGTCGATGAGCGGATACTGATACGCCGTCGAGTTACACGCCGTGATGAAAACCATCGACCCATACTTCACCATGCAAAAGTTCCCATTCGCCAGCAGCAGCGCCTTGATCGGCTTCTCCTCGAGTTCGCTCACGTTGCCCACTTTAATCCACTTATCCTGCGCGCTCGACGTCGTCCCCATCGGTTTCCGCTCGAACTGCGCCCCTCCGTCGCGCGAGACCCCCCCGCGCTTCTTCTCCTTCTTCTTCCCATCGCTCTCGCTGAACTCGTCGTCCAGGATGTCCCCGATCCCTCGTCGCTTCCCCGCGCGCGCGTCGACCGCGCGCTGACGTCGACCATCGCCGCGCGCGTTCGCGCGCGTCGCGCGCGCGCGTCGCGTCGCGTCGCCGCGCGCGCGCGCGGCCGCGAGCGCCGTCATCCTCGTCGTCGTCGCCGTCGCCATCGTCGCCGTCGTCGCCGTCGCGTCGCGGAATCGCGCCGCGCCGCGCCGCGCGGCACATCAAAACGCGCCGATCGACGCCGCGCGACGACGCGCGCGCGGCGCCGAGACCGCCGGCGATGGCGCGCGGCGACGGCTCGAAACGCAACGCGTCCGCGCGCGCCTCGGCGCGGCGCGCGCGACGGCTGATCGTCAAGGAGTTCGCGCTGAGGCAATGCTTCGAATCGTTGGACGCGAGCGGGCGCGGGGAGATCGTCGTGCGCGCGTTCCTGGATCGATTGCGCGCGGACGCGGCGATGACGGACGCGCTGCAGGGAGCGACGGAGGCGTTCACGTCGACGGAGATGCTGGACGGGGTGTTCGACGCGCTGGAGGAGGCGGCGGCGCGCGCGGTGCGGGTTGAGGAATTCTTGGAATTGTTCAGAATCAGCGCGATCGAGGCGAATAAGCGAGCGAGGGCGAAGAAGAAGATGGAAACGGAGGAGAGAAAGGCGCTCGAGGGCGGGAAGACGAACGCGGCGGTGAAGGAGGAGACGGCGGTGGAGAACGGAGCGACGAGAGTGGAGGGCGCGGGGGAGGACGCGCCGGAGATCGAGGCGCGGGCGGGGCGGAACGCGGAGGAGAACGCGGTGGTGCCGGCACCGGAGCCGGAGGCGCGCGCGGCGCCGCCGAGGCCGCCGCCGCCGCAGGCTCCGGTTCAGGTGGTGGTTGACGCGAATTACCTCAAGCAAGTGTTTAAATTGATCGACTACGACGGCAACGGCGAGGTGACGCTCGTGGAGTTCTTATCGGCTTTACACTCGAATCCGGAGATCGGAGCCTTGTTAGATGAAGGCACGCCCGCCGGCGACGACGTATCGAACGTTGTCAGCGAGGTTTTCTCAAGGATGGACGCCGACCAGAATAAGAGCGTTAACTTTGAAGAGTTCGTGGAGTACTTTACGGTGCAGCAAAACGCGCACTCGAATCACGCTCTGAACAAGCTGTCGAGAGACGAAAAGAAAGCGTTGCTAATGTCGTTCGATCAGGCAAAAGTTCGAAGCATGAGCGCGTTTAAGCGTGGCATTCGGTATGTCAGCAAGCAAGCGCTCAAAGCAGGCTTGCGAACGAGCGAGAAAGAAAAGAAGGAGGAGAACATGAGCAAAATACCGGATTCTGACTTGCTTGTCCTTAAATCATACTTGCGTGATGTGTACAAAATTGTGGATTACGAAAAGAACGAGCGCATCGTGTTGCAGGAGTTCCTGGACGAGCTCAGAGAGAGCCCCAACATCGCGCTCGCACTCGACGTCGGCAGCGACATCTCCCACGGCGCTGACAAGACGAAAAAGATGGTCGCGGTTATCTTCAAGGCGATGTCGATTGACGCAAAAAGGGTGGTGACATTTCCTGAATTCGTAAACTACTTCATCAAGATCGCGTCGGACTACTTTAACTCGGATTCTCCTTTGTCGCAACAGAGCGTCGTGAGCGAGTCTCGAAGCGCCTCAGCGAATAGCACGATCGGCGCGTTTGTCGGGGAGTTGTTCAAGTTTGGGAACAAAACGCCGTCTCCAGCACCTGTGGCCGAAGAACGGGTAGCGTCTCGGAATGGCCTTCGCCCTCACGGGGATGACGACTACATGGACGGCCTGGTTTACGGCGACGATGAAAATGAGGATTTGGATCACACTGTTCACTTACTGCGTCATGAGTTACAACAAATGAATGCTGTTCTGGAAGAAAATCAGCATCAAAAGAAGATGAATAACGCACTCAGGTTGAAGCTGAATGTGTTGACGCACATGTACGCAAAGCAAAGCGCGGAATTCCAGGCACTGATTGACTCGATGAAGTAAATATTTCACGAGGTGCATCGCGATGATAGAAGAATTCTGCCGTGGTTATTGCAATATCTATTTCGATGCTTTAATCGATCTTGACACTTCCGTAAATCGCACGAACGAATGCTAAACTCGCCAAGAAACCCACAGTGCCCGTGAGGATGAAGAATCCAAACGACAAAACCGACATGTACGAAAAGTAGATGAATGTCGTCAGTTTGTGCGTCACCACAAGCGTGGTGTGGTAGTAGACGATCCCGTACGCGAACATGTAGAACGCGGCCGCTCCACTTGTCAAGAACGATCGCCACCACCAACGATAATCTTCGGCGCAGAGTTGGAAGTAGCACATGACGACGGTGATTTCCGCACACGTGACGACGAGAATGATGAAGACGAGCGCCAGGAAGCCAAATATGTAGTAGAACTGCTGAAGCCAGATGCTAGTGAGGATGAAGAACAGCTCGATGAACACCGCCCCAAACGGAAGCACGCCTCCGATGAGAACGGCCACGGCATCGTGCATGTACCAAGGCTGCGGCGGGATTTGGCGTGGAATCTTATTCGTTCGCACAGGTTCCTCCAAAGGCTCTCTCTTGAAACCCAAGTAACTCCCCATGAAAGTCAGCGGGACGGAGATACCGAACCACAAGAACATGAGAACAAAATACGTTCCGAACGGGATCGCACCACTGCTCTTTTGACCCCAGATAAGAACGTTCAACACCGTACCCACTGTGAAGACGACGCCAGGATACAACAAAGAAGCCTTGACGGCGTTCATCTTCCAAGTTTGACCTTTGAACATACGGAACAAAAATGCGCTGACGAAACCATTCACGAAGCTCATGATGACGTAAATCATCACCATAGCGGTCATGAGCCCACCTCGATTGGCGGGTGATAAGAACCCGAGAACAGCGAAGAAGATGGTTACCGTCGTCATGCAGAGGAGTTGCACGCCCGTGCCGGCGAAGACGGAGAGCCAGGTGTAGTGCGCCGGAACGCGGAAGACGTCACCGTGAACCAACTTCCAACCAGACTCTTCTTGCGTTTCTTCAGCGGTTTCGAGCTGGTTATACACGGTAATATCGCGATGAAGCGTTCGCAGCATGATGAGCGCCGTCATCACCGACAAGAAGAGCACAATCATCATGCTGTTGATGATGGAAAACCAGTGAATTTCATCGTCTGCCATCAAGAGATACGTATCCCAACGGCTCGCCCACCGAATGTCACTCTCTTTAAATAGCGTGTCGTACGTGTACACGATTTCTTCACCCGGCTTGACCTCTTGCGGCGCGCTCCCCTCCGAAACGTACACTTGCTGCCTCGGATCGCACGTTTTCAACAACGGCTTATCGTCGCTCCACTTCTTATACTTGTGATCCACGCTGAATGGCTCGCATTCGAATCCAACGATTCTACTCAAATCCGTCTCCTGATCCTTGTGATACAAGATCGTGAAGCGAATGTGATTATTCACGTACGCTTTCCCGTCCTCCGTCGTGAATCCCACTGGATATCCGCGTTCGTACTTTTTCCTCGTCCCTTGCTCGTCCTCCACGTACCGCGTCATCCCCACCGGTAGATTATCCAATATCATCTGCACCCTGTATTCGTCCTTGATCATTCCTTTCAGCGTTTTCGCTTCCTCTTCGCTCAACTGTTTCCGACACTGCACCTTGCACCGATCGTCGAATCGCATCTCCAGCGAGTACAGCGAATTCTCGATCCGATCTCCTCGCAGCACCTCCCCGAGGTTCTCCGCCGCGTGTTTTATCTTATCCGGTTTACAGTACGGTAGCGCGTAGTAATCGTACGGCAACTGCGTGACCGTGGACGTGAGTTTGTTCACCTTGATGTACACCAAGTCGTCGCGCTCGTAATCGATCGGGGCGACGCCGGGGAGATAAAACGCGCGCGCGGAGCCGACGCGACGCGCGAGCGCGCACGCGAACGCGACGAGGGCGACGACGCGCGCGTTTCGCGCGCGAACGCGCATGGCGCGAGCGAGTTTCGCGACGCGCGCGCGAGTGAGGTCGGATGGGCTCGCGGAATCTGGCGCGTTGAGCGGGCGAGGCGCCGGCGCCGGCGACGAGGAGAAGAAATGTTTTACAACGGTGACGGTCACGCGCGCGCGAGCTTCGAGGCGACGGTGAGATGGAGATCGCGTAAACGCTCGGACCAGTTGGCGAAGCCGCGAGCGCGAGCGATGGCGTCGATGGCGCGCGGATCCTCGCGCGCGATGTGGACGACTTGCGCGCGTTGGTCGATTTTGGCGTCGACGCGGCGGTCGAGGATGAGGGAAACCATGAGGGACTCGACGTCGGGCTCGGGAATGTTGAGCTCGGTGGAGATGTAAGGGATCGTGATTCTGGTGTACGGCTCGATGAGTCTCAAGAGGACTTGGGTGCGGATGTTCTTCAGGAGATCCTCGACGTAATCGCGAATGAAGTCGTCGCCCATGACTTGCTCGCGATGCGTCTTGAGGAGTTGCTCGAATGCCGCGATATCGTTTCGTTGATACGCGCCAACGAGCGATCGCATGACGGTGACTTCTTTATCCTCGCGAAACGGTTTCACCTCTTGCGCGTCGAACGGGTCGACTTCGCTCTCCATGAGCATGTTCGCCAGGACCAGATATTTCAAGCACTGCACGCGTCGATCGCTACCGGCTTCGTCGTAGGATTTGAACGCTTCGAAGAAATCCGTCGCCGCGTTTTCCCAGTCGCGCTCTACCATGTACATCTTCCCACCGCACTCTCGAATAATGCCTAAGATTCGCGGGTGCGGAATCGCCGACGTCACTTCTAACGCCTTTTCGTACAAATCCTTGAGCTTCTTCGTGTTCTTTTGCGCCGTGTACATTTGTATCTCGATCGAGTACACCTCCAAAAGCTGCGTCCCTTTGCGCTGATCCACCGTGCCATCCTCATTTTGGCAACTCTTGTGCAGTTCCTTCAAAATCACCTGCATGCGCGCGAAATCTTTCGCGTCGAAGACCAGTTTACACAGCTTGAGATTCGTCTTGAACCACAGACGCTCGTTCTTCGTCTCTTCTAATTTTCTAAGCGTCGTCTCGTAAAACTCTTGCAAAAATCCCATATCCTCGTTCGACGCAATCGTATCTAATATCGAATTCAACACCTTTTCGCTGTAATTCCTCGTCACCGCGTCGTTGACGTACGTCAACAGCTCCTTGTACCGCTCCAGCATCGCCCCCGCGTCGTTCATTTTATACAGCAGCTTGACCATTTGTTTCAACGCCTTGAACCCCCACTCGCCTTTCTCGTGCTCCATCGCGATCACTTCCTCGAAACCTTTCATCGCCGCTTCGTTCGCACCGCTCTCGAGCGAGCCTACGGACGTCATCTCGCGTCAGTCGGGTCGTTTCGTCGCGCCGTTGACGCGTTCGCATTCGCAAGGGGACGCGCGTTCGTCCGTCGAGTCGTCGCGCGGCGCACCTTTGGCGTTGTAGTAAGCGTTCTCGATGTCGACCTCATCTTCGTTGCACTCGTCCTCGTCCGAGTACGTGAATCCGTAGTCGTCGTCGTCCGACATGTTCGCGGCGAGGCGGCGACTGGGGTCGAGAGGTGGTTGCGTCGGTTGGGGTCGAGAGGTGGTTGCGTCGGTTGGGTCGCGCTCCGGCGCTCCGGCGCTCCGTACTATTGAACTTCTAAGACGCGTTGGCCTATGCGCATTAACAGCGCGCGACTCTTGAGCTTGGCGTACTCGTGAAGCTTGGCGTAGGCGTAGAGCGAACCGGCGAAGAGGGGAAGCCGCGCGCCCTTTAAGCCGTTGGCGGCGAAGACGAAGGCAAAGCTCGGGCCGACGAATTCGGCGACGCGGCGAATTCCCTGAACTTGAATTTTGTTGTACATACTCACGATGAAGGCGAGCAAGCCGACCATGAGGTACCCACCGGTGAAAAAGTCGAGGTATTCGTGTATCGCGATGATGCGCGGGGCGTGGAACCAACTGTCGGCGCGACGCAAGTCGCGCCAAGGAGGGATCCAACGCACAAGACGATAGAAGAAGACTTCGACGTAACACGTCGACGCGTGCAGCGTCACGCCTCGATGGGTCTGCACGCGCTTCATGGTGAGTTCTGCTAGGATGCGATCGATGCTCGGACGCGATCGCAACATGTTTCGCGCTTGAAGAAACTGGCGTACGCGCGTCATAATGAGAAACGCCCCGTGGCTCGCCGCGCGACACAGCGCGGCGACGAAGAGCGTTAAGAGAAACACACCCACGACTGCGAACACCAACGCGGGCTCTTCTCGCTCTAAATAACGCGCCGCTCTCGTGCGCTCGAGATTGTACTGATATCCGCATTGATCGCAGCCGTAAAAGCTCCGAGGATTTCGACTGAGGTTTCTCCACTCGTTCAGGCACTCCACGTGCACCAACGCCATCGAACCTCGACACCGGCACGGCGAAAACAACCGTCCGCCATCCTCACCCGAAAAACATATCCTACACAACCGTTCGTCGTCATCGTCGTCGTCGTCGTCGTTCGTCGTCGCTCGGATTTCTCGAGCCGCTCGCGACGCGCGCGCGACGTTCTCGTCCTCGCGTTCCCTCGCCCTTCGCTCCTCCACCTCGCGTCGCTGCGCCTCCCATCGCGCGCGATGTTCCAACGCTCTTCGTCGCAGCGCTTCCTGCTGCACGGTCGACATCGACATCGCGTTCACGTCCCGCGCACGTCAAACCTCAAGTCTTCAAACTTCAACCCAGCCTCGGCGAGGGATTGCTTCACCGCCATCTGATCGCTCACCGTCTTGATCCTTCCCGCGATATCGTCCACGGTCATGCGATGGACGTTAAACTGATCGCGCGCGCCGCTCGCGAACTCCACCGCGACGACCGGCGGCGCGGCGTCGTTGCGCACGCGCGGCTCGACGGCGCACTCGGGGTTGGATTTCGCCGCCTTCGCCGTGGTGACGCGGGCGAGGAACTCGCGCGCAGCCGTGCTGCGAGGATCGAGCGGGTTGAATTGCACGCGCACGCGCTTCAGGTGGCGCAAGGGCATGGAACGGGCGAACGCGCGGGTGACGACGCGCGCCCTCGAGTGCGGCGACGACGAACGGGACGACGGAGGTCGACGAGACGAGGGCGCTCGGATGGGGAATGAAGGAATATTATACTGAATATTGAATCGCACACTGTGTGTCTATCTAGTTAACGCTATTGACTGCGTCCTACGCGAGCGCCGGTCGAAATCAGAGGTTGAAGTCGGGAATGTCGTCGAGCGAAAAGTCTCGCGGCAGCGAGCTCGCGGGGTGGTCCGCGTCTCGAGGCATCAGGTCTTCCATGTGCTTCTCGAAATCGAGCTGCAAATCCGCGACGGCTATGTTCATGGACGGCGTTTCCATCATCAACTTGGTGATTTCTTCGTGAAGATCGGGATTGGCGGTGTACGGCGTTCCGCCGAAGAGCGCGGCGTCCGCGACGCCGACGGCGCCGACCCCCGTCAAACCCGCATTTACTCCGGGCGTCAACACGGGTAATTCGCTCTTTTTCGCCCCCGACGCGTTCGACGCGCGCGCCGGCGTCGCCGCCTCCACCGCGGGTGTCTTCGTTTGCGCGGTTTGTTTCCTCTTCGGCGACGCCTTCGCCTTCGCCTTCGCCTTCGCCTTCGGTTCGCCTCCTCGTCCCGCCTCCCCGTTCTTCTGCATCCACTCGTGCTGCTTCTCCAGCAGCGCGTTGAAGCGAATGATCTGATCCTTCACCTCCACCATGACGCCGTACGCCTGAAAAAATTCCGGATTACTCTTCTCCAGCTGCCCCCACACCAGTTGCGTGAACACCGGGTCGATGTTCGCCAGCGCCTGCAGGTGCGCCACCACCTCCCTCTTCGACATGTACAACCGCAGCGAGCGTTCCAGCAAATTTTGCACCATGGTCACGTCGTTGACGTCCAGATTATTCGCCGCGCGCCACGGGTTCGCGCTCCACCCGTCTCCGCTCGCGTCGCCGCCCGCTCTCGCGCGTTCGCCCGCTCTCGCGCGTTCGCCCTCGTCCGCGCGCGCCGTCGTCGCGTTCGTCCCGTCGCCGTCGCGCCGCGATCGCTTTCGTCCCGTCGTCGTCGCGCGCGCGTCCGTCGCCGTCGTCGCGCGCGCGCTTCCGTCCGCGCGCGCCGTCGTCGCCCGCGCGCGCGCCCGCGGTCCCCGCCGCGGCGACGTCGCGCGCGCTCGCGTCGCGCCCTCGCGCTCGCGCGCGTCGCTCGCGCGCGCGGCGCGCGCGGTGGACATCCCGCGCGGCGTCGCGCGCGCGGGGCGTCGCGCGGCGTCGCGCGCGCGCTGTGACGCGCGCGCGCGATTCGCGCGCGTCCCGGCGACGGCGCCGACGCGCGACCGCACGGCGCGGCGCGCGATGTCGAGCGAGCGCGCGCGCGACGGACGCGGCGCGAGCGCGCGGTTGGGGAGCATACGCGCGAGCGCGGCGAGCGAGCGCGCGAGCGCGAGCGCGAGCGCGACGCGAGGGAAATCGGCGAGCGCGGGCGGCGGCGGCGATCGACGCGCGACGACGACGACGCGAGGCGCGCGCGGGAGCTCGAGGGAGCGGCGAGAGCGAGGCGAGGGCGCGACGCGCGCGAATCGCGCGGGCGCGGGCGAACGGACGCGCGCGGGCGAACGGACGGGCGAGGGCGAGGGCGAGGGCGAGGGCGAGGGCGCGGCGAGCGGGACGCCGCGACGCGCGGGACGCGCGGCGAGAGGCGCGAAAGAGACGACGAGCGCGAGCGGGGGGAAGCGCGGGAAAGCCGCGATCGGTGGTGCGTCGACGCGGAAAGCCGCGAGCGCGGTGGCGGTGAAGGAAGAAGTCGGCGACGCGGCGACGGCGGACGACGACGGCGAGGAGGACGGGTTGCCGGGGAAGGCGCCGGCGACGCCGTCGACGCCCGCGCGAGCGGCGGATGCGATCATGACGGACGCGCCGGTAGGCGTGCAGACGACGCCCGCGCGTCAGGCGCGGATGAGCAAGGCGAAGCAAGCGCAACTGGCGTTGGAGGAGGCTTCGAGGCGGATACAACCCGAACGCGCGACGACGGAGGAGATGTACGACGCCGAGGAAGATTGGACGGATAAGTCGCAGTATTACCCCACGGTGCTCACACGAAGTTCGCGCGAGGTCGATGTCGGTGCCGTAGGCGATACGGTTCGCGAATCGACCGAGGACAAGTACGTGGTGCTTCAACTGCCGTCGGATTTACCGCTTCGCAAGCGCATCGCGAGCGAGGAGATGGACGTGGACGGCGTCGTCACGCTCAGAGACGATGATCCAGACGACGAAGATTCGGGTATGGTGCGTGGCGTGTCCGAACTCTCCAATGGACAGCTCGGGGAATTGAAGATTCACGCCGACGGTTCGGCGAAGCTGTACATTGGAAACGCGGTGTTCGACGTCATGCGAGGAACGCCGTACCAACACTCGGAGCAGCTCGCTCGATTAGATGGGGATAGGCAACAGTGCGTCATCATGGGACCGACGATCGCGCGCATGACGTGCGTGCCGGACGTGACGCAGCTTTTGCTTTGAGATGGACAAATTTTAGCTTTGCGTGACTGATCGTATTAATAAAAACTTTTACTATCGCGCAACCGCCTTGGGCGCGTAAACCGACGCCCGCGCCGCATCGCAGAAGTGTCCGACGTTCTCCTCCGGAGTGCCTTGAACCACACCGTGACCGACGTTCAAGATGTGCTTCCTGCTACCGGCGTCTCTCACGTTGTTCGCCACCTCTTGTCTAATGCGCTCCGGGCTCGCGAAGAGGTACATGGGATCCATGTTTCCTTGCAACACGCGATCCGGACCGAGCACCGCTCGCGCCTCGCTCATGCTCGTGTTCCAATCCAATCCAATTACATCCGCCGTAGATTTCTTGAGCTCGTGAAGCTTGCCGCATCCGCCGTTCGCGTGGAAGATGAGCGGAGTGTCCGGATAACGCTGCTTGACGTACGCGATGACGCGCTCGTTATACGGGTGGGAAAACTCGAGATACTGTTGCGGCGAAAGGTGGTGGGCCCAAGAATCGAAAATTTGCACCACTTGCGCACCACTGTCGATCTGATGGCACACGTACACACCGAGAGCGTCGGCTAACTTGGACAAAAACGCGTGCAGCGTCTCCGGATCTTGCGTCATGATTTGCTTCGTCGTCACCAAGTGTCGATCGCTCGAACCTTCCATGGCGTACGCCGCGAGCGTCCACGGCGAACCGATGAAACCAAGCATGGTGGATTGGCCTTCGATTTCTTTCCGAAGCGTGCTCAAAATCTCACGAACGAACGGCAATTGCGAATCCGGATCGTCCAGCTGCTTCATCGCCTTGACGTCGTCCATCGTCCTCACCGGCGTCACCACCGGCCCTTTCCCCTTCACGACATCAAACTCGATCCCCAACGCCGGCAACGGAGTCAAAATATCACTAAACATGATAACCCCATCCGGCTTAAACGCCCGCCACGGTTGCATCGACAGCTCGATGGCGATCTCCGGCGTCTCGCTTCGGTGCCTGAACCCGTACTTGGTACTGTACGCGCGAAACTCCGCCATGTACCTCCCCGCCTGACGCATCAGCCACACCGGCGGTCGTTCCACGTCTTCCCCTCGCGCCGCGCGAAGCAAGATCGGATCTTGGTTCCCTCCCGCCGCCGCCGTCGTCGTCGTCGTCCTTCGCGTTCGCATCCTTCGTCCTCGCGCGTCGCTCTTTCCGACGACGTCCCTCTTCGCCAGCGTCATCGCGCGCGTCGCGCCGATCGTCAACCCGTGCATGTTACTCGTCTTTCGCCGCCGTCGGTGTTTCGGTCGCCGTCGTCGTCGCGTCGACGCGTGCGGCGCGCCGAGAGTCGCGGCGTGTGGATAAGCGTCCCCGTCGCGACCGACAACTCCCGGGTGTTTTCAATGCGCGCGTCCCGCGCCGCGCCCGCGCGCGCCGCCGCACTCCGCGCCGCGCCCGCGCTCGACGCGAACGAACGCCGAACTTCGGAGCGCACCGCGCGCGCGACGCGTCATGGATCAGTTCGCCGCGCGCATCGACGGCGTGCTGCATCACCTCGAGGACCAGGGCGTCGGTGGACGACAAATGCTGAAGATCGCGCGCGCGTCGACGTACGCGCAGATCGTGCTGGCGATGATGGGATCGCTCGCGTTCGTCTACGGCACCGTGCACGCGTCGGCGCTCGCGCTGTCGCTGTACGCGGTGGTGGCGATGGAGATCAAGGCGCCGCGGTTGTTGAAAATCTACGCCGTGCTGCTCGCGGCGCTGACGATTACTGATTTCTTTTGGTTGGCCACGTACGCGGGACCGATCGGGAGCGGCACGACGGGGATGACGGTGACGGTCGGACCGAACTCGGCGAACATCGACTCGTCGCTGATGTCGATCAAGTGGGGACTGTTGGCGTCGAGCGTGAATAACTTTTTTTGCCTGGTGCCGGAGCTGTTCGCGTTCTTCGTGCGCGTGGCGAGCGTGGCGCTGTGGGTGCTCATGTGGAGCAAAGGCTTGCTCGATGGGAACGACGGAGACGTGTATAACGATCCGAATCTGTCGCACGGCGATGGGTCGTCGATGAAACACGAGCCGATACCGGGGTCGCCGGCGAGGACCGCGCGCGCGGGCGGCGACTTGTTCACGGCGGACGGCGGATATCAAGACAGCGAGGGGTTGCTTTCGCGCGCGGTGTGATCGGGCCTAGTGCGTCGATAAGTGATGATGATTACAATTAGTTGTGATTGATTAGTTCGTTAATGAGTGTTAACACTCATTGGTCTTGAAGCGCTACTATCATCAGCGAGAGCGCGAATCGAAAAAGTAGAAGAACAATTGTACATCGAAGAACAATTGTTCTTACAATTGAACTTCCAACAAATGGAAGTTCAATTTGTTCTTACAATTGTACCGTAGTTTTATAGATCAAATTTATGTTTATGCGCTTGTCGAATATCAAGTCTGGTCGAGAAAAATCGCTGCTGTCGGCAACTAAAACACTGCTGTCGGCAACTTACGGCACGTAAAACGGATCCTTCGGCGCGCGCTCAGGCCACACCGCGCTGAGATAACATGTTCCTGGAACGCCTGCTCTGTGATAGTGGGTGTTAAATCCCTTAGTGATCCTGGTGATCGCATCGACGCCGCTATCACCAGACCACGGGAAGAGATTATAATACTCTTTGTCCTTGCCCATGCGAATCTCGACACCACCAGCGGTGTACTTGAAATCGATGCGCCATTCGGTATCGTCGTTCTCTTCTATTGAACCGAGTTTGTCCGTGCGCCAATGCCAAGATGTATCGCTCTCCGGCGCGTAGGAAAATTGCCACGTCCCACAGCGGTTATCATCCGTGATGAAACGGGATGCGTGGCCCGGCCACTTGGGTCTCGGATCGAAATGGATGACGATGTCTTCGCATTCAGTAGCAGGATTACCGGGCGGAGAACGTGACGCGTATAAATTCATCGTGCACACGCCTAAGTTATTCCAACCGAACATGATGTAAGAAAACCCGATCCCGCGCGGAGGCTGCGCCTCGAGCACCGACGTCATGAGGTCTCGTTCTGCGGCCGTCCACTCGTGCGGTTCACCGTCGGGATGGCACGACTCTCTGCAAGTACCGAACGTGAAATCGACGTACCCTCTCGGACTCCGCTCCGTGGTTCGCATCGCGTCGATGTTGATGATACGATTGATGAATCCGCCGTAGGAGTGGACGCACGAGTCGTGGACGTTGAGAGCGCTCCTCGGTAAATTCTTCCGACGCACGCGCTGCGAGTTGAATCTGTTCGGTCCGATTTCTCTGAGAATCGTTCCCTGCGCGTTCTTCAACGCAAATCCCCATTCGTGATTGAGTGCAGCCGTCGTCGCGGCCCACGTTTGCGTGTCGCCGGGGAACAGGTTTGAAGACTCCATCTTCACCCCCTTCGACCACTCGAAGAAATCTTTCCCGTTAAAGTTATGATAGACGATTCTCGCCTCGGTCACGTTCGCCCCGGGACCGAAAAATTCAGGAAACGCCGTTTTCAACGCATCGCTCTCGCATCCCATGTGTAGCGTGTACGTGATGGGAGAGCGCTTCCCGCTCGGCTTTCTCGGAACCGAAACGTTGTACCGTCCGAGCGCCGCCGCCACCGGTCTCGGCTCACCCAACGCCTCGGGCGTCACCAAACGCTCGAGCGACCACACGCTCGACGCGTCCGCGTCCAACGCATCACCGAGTCGCTCGTTCGCGCGCACGTCGGCCTCGCGCGTCGACACCGCGACCACCGACGCGAGGAAAAGCACGGATCCCACGAATAATGTCGCCAACACCCTCCCGCGCGTGCCGCCGCTGCCGTCCGTGCCGCCGTCCGCGCCGCCGCCCGACGTCGACGTCGACGTCGACGATACCGTCAACGCCAAGAGCGCCCTGCGCTCGTCCTCGCTCGACATGTCGCCTCGCGCCGTCGACGCGCGCGCGTGTGTCGCTCATCCGTCGGTGATCGCGTCTCGTCGGTGTCACGACCGACCGCCGCATCGTCGTCTCCGCACTCTCGGATACATTCGGAAACGATCGAATTCAGTGGTTTCACCGAAACAATACTGGTTATGTTGTTAGCGTCTCCACTGTGAGATACAACACCAACCAAGTGTAATATTCTAGTGTTGTCGCTATACAACGTCTATCGCTCGTCGTCCACGATGCCAAAATCGGCGCGAACGCGAGCGAGTCTAGTCTCGACAAAGCGCGCGAATTCGGGTTCGGCGGCGACGAGCTTCTCAAAACCACCCTCTTCGGCGCACGCCGCGTCGTGCGCATCACACTCTTCGGTGGTGAGCAGGATGAGATTATCTAAAGATGCCGCGCGCGACGGGTTCCATCTCGTCAACGAAAGTGCGCTCGTGTTTCGCCAATACGCCTTGAGGCGTTTGTTTTGGTCGTCTCGAGCGCTCAGCGCGCGCCAAGTCTCGCGTACCAAGTACATCACTTGTTCTAAATCAACCGCCATGTTGGACACCTCCCTCCCACGCTCGCTCTCGCGCTCGCGCAACCGATCGAGCTGGGTTTCGTACTGCTTTGATTGAAGCACGATGACGGGCTCGCCCTCGAACGGCGCCTCGGCGAGCTCCGTCAACACGTGGCTCGCGAGCGCCATGCCGAAAATGGCGGGCACGCAGCCGAGCACGGGAATCGTGCGCACGCGGAAATTCGGAATGACTTGATAATCCGATAGCGTTTCTCCATCTTTGAGCTCCATCTCCGCCACGAGCTCGCATCGTTGCTTTTCGAGCGAAATCAACGCTTTTATTCCACCTTGAATCTTGTACTTTTTGTTCAATCGATACCGAACCGCGCGCGCGAGAGGGTCGGCGGCGCAGTCGGCGATGTCGGCGAACCGCAGTCTCGTTGGATCGCACTTCGCGCCGGCCCCACCAGAGGTGACGACGCGTAAGCCTCGGCGCGCGCACGCGGCGAGGAGGTCCACCTTGGTGTCAATGTTGTCGATGCAATCCACCACGAAATCCGGCGCGCGCCCATCGCCCCCCCACGCACCGAGCAGTTCATCCTCCGCGTCCTCTTCGTACATCGCCACGCGCGCGTCCACGTCGGCTTCTGGATAAATTTTCTCAAAATGCTTCTTCAGGCACGTCGCCTTCGCCGTGCCCACATCCGCGCGCGTCGCCGTCGCGTGCCTATTCAACGAGCTCAGGCTCACCTGATCGAAATCCACCACCCGCAACTTACCCACCCCAGATCTCAAAATCATGTGCGCCGCGTGCGACCCGACCCCTCCCAATCCGACGACGACCACGAACGCGTCCCGCACGCGCGTCTGCCCGCGCTCGCCGAAAAACTGCACATTTCTCGTAAACTGCTCTCGCAAAATCTCGTCCCGCAGGTCGTACGCCGTCGTCGTCGTCGTCCCGCCTCCCACCGACGCGCCGCGCGCGGCACCGCCGTCCTCGTCGTCGCGCGCGCGCGCGTTCGCGCCGTCCGCGCGCGCGCTCGCGCGCCGTCGCGCCTCAACCACCGCGACGCCGACGCCGACGCCGAGCGCGAACGTCGCGCACGCGCGCGCGCACGCCTCGACGTCGCGCATCGCGCGCGTCCCGACGCGGGTCTCGCGCGCGCGCGCGACGTTCGCGATCTGGCGCGCCGGCGCGTCGTCGCGTCGTCGCGGCGTCGCGTCGCGCGCGCGCGATCGCGTGCGGCGCCAACATTTCGACCGACCGATAGCCGTACTGTTTACGTAGGTAGATTCGCCACGTCACCATATATCCACAACGAAAAAATTACACCAACGTACTGTGAGTGAAACAAGACTAAGGACGTGTTTTTATCGCGGGAAAAAGGCGGCGCGCGCGATCGGATGACAGCTGGCAGCCGCGATCGCGATCGCTGGATGGGTCGCGCGCGCGCGCGCGCCGCAGTTGTCGACGCGCGGTGACGCACGCCGAATCTCTGATCGAACGACCGCGCGAATCGCACAGTCGTCGACGCGTCTGCGAACAGTCGCGTTCACTCGAAACCGAGGCGAAGACAAAACCTCGATCGTCGCAAGATGGGTGTGTTCACGGATGCTGAAATCACGCCGCTCGTCGTCGCGGGCGTGCCGTTCTTGGGCGGCATCACGGCGTTGATGATGGTTGGCGTTCTCATGATGCGCGTCAACAAGGCGCCGTCCGGTGAGGGCGCGCAAATCGCGATCGCGAACCAAATCTCCGAAGGCGCGGTGGCGTTTTTGAAGACGGAGTACAAGTACTTGTTGCCGTTCGTCGCCGCGGTCGCGGCGTTCATCGTCGGTATCTTGGAAAGCCAAGACGCCCCGCCGATGTACTCCATCGCGCCTGATTTGACCGACCCTAACTGGGCGCCGGTGCCCTCCTTGAAGAAGGGTGGCTGGCAAACGATGCTTTGCTTCTTGATCGGCGCCGCGCTCTCCGCGGGCGCGGGCTGGGCGGGCATGAGCGTCGCGACGAAAACCAACGTCAAGACTATGGAAGCCGCGCGCTCGGGCTTGAACCAAGCGCTCCAAATCGCGTTCGCCGGTGGTGCCGTCATGGGCTTCTCCGTCGTCGCATTCGGTATTCTCGGTCTGACCGTCCTCTTCTACATCTTCGCCGCCGCTCAAAGCTCTCCGGACGCCGATGGTGGGCAGGAGCTCGACATGCGTGACGCTATCCGTTATCTCTCCGGCTTCGGTTTCGGTGCCTCCTCCATCGCGCTCTTCGCGCGTGTCGCGGGTGGTATCTACACCAAGGCTGCTGACGTCGGCGCCGATCTCGTCGGTAAGGTTGAAGCCAACATTCCGGAAGATGACCCTCGCAACCCGGCCACGGTCGCCGACAACGTCGGTGACAACGTCGGTGATGTCGCCGGTATGGGTGCTGATCTTTTCGAATCCTTCTGCGGCTCCATCATCGCGTGCGCCGCGCTTTCCAACAACCTCCGTGAAATGGCCTTGCCGTTCTGGATCTCCGGCTTCGGCATCCTCGCCGCGACCATCGGCTTCTGGACCGTCTCCACGAAGGATGACGCTTCCCAAACCGACCTCCTCCACGCCCTCCACCGTGGTGTGTACACCGCCTCTGTCCTCGTGATTGTCTTCGCCATTGCCTGCGTTGAGATCCTCTTCGACGGCAGCAAGCAAGGTTACAGGTACTTTGGCTGCATCATCCTTGGTCTCGTCGCCGGTATTCTCATCGGCGAAGCCACCGAGTTCTGCACGTCTTACGCGTACGGTCCGACCAAGTCCATCACGCACGCCGGTTCCGCCGGTGGTGCTGCGACTGTCATCATCCAAGGTCTCGGCATCGGTATGATCTCCGTGTTGCCGCCGACCATCATCATCGTCTCCACCGTCATCGCGTGCTTTAACGTCGGAGGCTCTGGTAACGAAGGTGTGTACGGTATCGCCATCGCTGCGGTTGGCATGTTGTCCACCCTCGGTGTCACCCTCGCCACTGACGCGTACGGTCCGGTTGCCGATAACGCCGGTGGCATCGCTGAAATGTCTCCGGACGTTCCGGACGAAGTCCGCGAGCGCACTGACAAGCTCGATGCGCTCGGCAACACCACCGCCGCCACCGGTAAGGGTTTCGCCATCGGCTCCGCTGTCTTGACCGCGCTTTCTTTGATGAACGCGTTCGTTAAGGATGTCCCGTACACCGTCGGAACCAACGATCGTGCGTTGGGCTCCGCCTTGACGCTCACCGACCCGTACGTGCTCTCCGGCGTCATCTTCGGCGCCATGTTGCCGTTCCTCTTCGCCGCCCTCACCATGCTCTCCGTGCGCAAGGCTGCTGGCGCGATCATCGTCGAAGTCCAACGCCAATTCCGCGACATTCCGGGTCTCCTTGAAGGCAAGGAAGGTGTCGTGTGCGATCACATGGCGTGCGTCACCATGTGCACGAAGGCGTCCGTCGACGAAATGTTGATTCCGGGCATCCTCGCCGTCATGACGCCGATCTCCGTCGGTTTGCTCGTCGGCGCCAAGTGCCTAGGCGGTCTCCTCGCCGGTTCCATCTCGTCCGGTTTCATGCTCGCCGTGATGATGTCCAACGCCGGTGGCGCTTGGGACAACTCCAAGAAGTACATCGAAAACGAAAAGGTGTACGGCGGCAAGAAGTCTGAAACGCACAAGGCGTGCGTCGTCGGCGACACCGTCGGTGATCCTTTCAAGGATACCTCCGGCCCGGCTTTGAACATCCTCATCAAGCTCATGACCATCTTCTCCTTGACCATGGCCCCCGTCTTCCGCTCCGACTGGAAGACGTACTGGTACGGTCTCATCGTGCTCGCCGTCGAGATCATCTTCGTCGGCGCCGCGTACCACTACGTCTGGGTGGTCAACGGCGAGAAGTGCGTCCCGCCGGAAGAGAAGAAGTAAGCAGTTATTCGCACCCCCCAATCTACAGTCGCCCTGATTGATGATTATTGACGAGTTAAATAAAAGCTTAATAGCGCAGCGGCGAAATGACCGCGCGCACTTTTAATACAAACGAAACTAAACACTACTACCGATTCCCTACTGATTCCCCGCTCCGCTATCGTTCCAACCCCGTATCCACTCTCGCCCGTGCGCCGCCCTCGACGCCTCGCTGCTCTTTTCGTCTAAAAACTTCGCGCAGTGCGCCGCGAGCGACGCGTACGCCTCGTTCTCTCGCATCTCCCGCGGCGCCGTCTCCTGCGCCGTCAACCACTTGAACAGCTCCGGATTTTCAACGTCCAGCACCGCGTCCAGCGCGTCCAAGAATCCATCGCTCGTCGTCGTCGTCGACGCCATCGCGCGCGCCGCCCACTCGCCGACGACGATGTCCAGCTCCAAGAATCCGCGCTGCTTCGCGCGATACAGCGCGCGATTGATTCGTCGCCGTCTCGCGTCCGTCGCGTCGTCGCGCGCGTCTCGCGCGGTCGAGATCGCGCGCGCGCGCGTCGTCGCCGCCGCGCGAGACGCGCGTCGCGCGATCGCGCGCAGCATCGTCTGCCGCGCGCCGTCGCGCGCCGTCGCGCGCCGTCGCGTCGTCGCCAGTCGGGGGTCAAAAACGACGACTCGAGTCCTGACTCGAGCGGACCCCCTCGCCGGCGAAGCCCCCCTCGACGTCGCGTTATCCACTCCCGCGGCGCGGCGACGGCGCGGCGACGCGCCGACGGCGACACTTCGGCGCGCGCGAACGCACGCGAACGACGCGAAAGGCGCACCCCGCGCGAACACCCACCGACGAGCGAACGCACGATGGCGACGACGACGCGAGCGCCCGCGATGGCGCGGATGGCGATCCGAAACACCGCGACCCGCGGGAAGACGGCGAGCAAACGCGCGGTGGCGATGCGAGGCACCGAGCGCGTGGACGGAGGGATTTATAAGGAACCCCACCACGGGTTCAGCGATGAGTTCATCGAGGAGACGCTCGGGAAGTTCCCGGAAGAGGGCATCTGCGATAACATGGAGGCGATGATTCTCGTCGTCGCGGGCGGGTACAAGATTTTGGACGTGCGCGCGGATTCCGAGATTGATTTCGTGGGTAACTACCCGCGGGATCAAATCAACGGCTCGAAGTTCGTCGTGGCGTCGATCGTCAACGCGACGCGCAAGTACGACAGCGAGAAGGGCGAAAAGGTGTACCAGCAAAGCGTCAACGCCGACTTCAAGGCGCAAATTGAAAAATTGTTCCCGGATAAGGAAGCGAAGGTCGTCGTCGCTTGCTCCGATGGCCGCAACCGCACGCTTCAAGCGCTTGAGACCATGGATGAAATGGGCTACGTCAACATCGTCGGTCTCCGCGGTGGCTACAACTTGTGGAACCGTCAATGGGATTCCAAGCTTCGCACGCGCAACTTGCCGGGCGTCTTCAAGGAAGACTACATCCACGGTGCCGACGGTTGCGGCGTGCACGCCACCGGTGCGGGTTTCCAAAACCAAGACGCGTTCCAATACGCTGACTGGAGAGACACCACCGAATGGATCGACACCCTTGAACCGGTCGCGGCGTAAGCGAGCGTCTCGACGTTCTCTCGCAAAGCTTTATTAGTACACATTTACAACGCACACGATTCTGTGACGATTCTACAATATAACGCGATCTCATCGCCGCTTGCGAGAGTTGAAATATGAACGAAACACACGTCCACCTAGTCTCTGCCGTACGCGTTGATCCAATCCACGAGGCCCATGCTTGACGTCTCCACTCGAGCGTCCGATCCCGAGCCCGCGATGGCGCCGATCTCGGCCGCGCCAAAAGTGGCGATTCCAGTGAAGACACCGGGAGGCGAGACTCGCATACGACGTGATGAAGCAACGCCAACGCCAGTGAGTACGGCGTCGTGTTCGTATACGTCTAGAAAGGCAAAGCTCGTCTCGCCCTCCGCCGCCTCGAGCATCGCCTCAAGCGTCACGTAATGAACATCATTTCGATAATGATAGTGTCCGGGATGGTCGTGTCCTGCCAAACAAATCTTCACGCACCCACTGCTTTCTATGAGATCGGAGACCTCGTCGCTGTTCCAGGCGCTCATCTGATACCGAGCCGCGTCTCTGTGCAAGGCGTTGTGCGACGCGACGATGACTCGCTCGCGTTTCGCCGCCGCGTCGTTCAGCTCGTCCCGCAACCAGTCAAATTGAACGGGACCGATGCCTCCGCCCCAAGGAACGACATCCTCACGACCCTCGTCCACGGCGTCTTGCGCGAATCGCATCGCCGCATCGAACTCTGGCGCGTCTCGAGATACGTACCGCGGATTCAAATCCGTCGTGTCCAAAACGATTAATCGCCACCCTCTCGGCATACTCGCGCTGTAATACGCCGCCTCGGCGTTCACGGCGCTTAAAAACACCTCTTTCCCGACGTTACAATCGTGATTCCCCACGCAGTGGAACATCCGCACCTTGGACGCGTTCACCAAATCCGCGACGACCGCCAAGTCTGTTCCGTTCTTTTCCATCGTCGCCGCGCGCATCGGCGTCCGCAGCACCGGCTTCGTCGTCTTATCGTCCTCGTTGTACCCATCAAACAAATCACCCAAGTTCACGATTCCGCTCAGCGTCGCCGCTTCGTCTTCGAACGCGCGAATGCACTCTCGCAGTCGTCGCTCGCTCGCCCTGAACCGCTTCGTCCGCGTCGCGTCGTCCTCCCGCGTCTCGTCCACCTTATCGCCGTACTGCGCGTCCGCGAACACGCCCAGTCGAAAGCACCGCGTCTTCTCCACGCTCTTCAGCCGCGCGCTCGAGCCGACCGCGTTCACGCGCGGCGCCCGCGTCGTCCTCGCGTCGTCGTCGTCGTCGTCGTCGCCATCCTTCGTCCTCGCGCGCGCCCTCGTCGTCGCCGCGCCCGCGCGCGAACGCGCCGCACCGTTCGACCGCGTCGGCGGCGCTCGAAGCGCGCCGGCGCGCGTCGCCGTCGACATCGCGTCGCGCTCTGGCGCGCGCGCCTTCGTGTCGACCTCACTCGTTTTCGAGTCGACCTCACTCGTCGTCGCGTCGCGCCGCGCGCGCGGGCGGCGTCATGCACGGCGGCGACGGCGCGGACGGTGCGAATCCGTTCGGCGCGCCGCGCGCGCGCGCGTTCGGGACGCGCGCGCGCGACGCGAGCGCGAGTCCGTTCGGCGCGAGCGACCCGTTCGGGCGCGGCGACGCGAGCGCGACGACGGCGACGACGGCGCCGGGAGGGGCGCCGGGCGCGGGCGGAGGGACGGCGACGCCGTTCGGGGGGTTCGGGGGGGGCGCGCCGGCGGCGAACGCGCCGGGGGGGGTCGGAGGCGCGAGCGGCGGGTTCGGCGGGTTCGGCGCGAGCGCGAGCGCGAGTCCGTTCGGGAGCGGGACGGGCGCGGCGGCGCACGGAGCGAGCGGTGGGGGTGGGTCGGCGTTTGGAGGCGGTGCGAACGCGTTCGGGGGTGGAGGGGCGTTCGGCGCGAGCGCGCCCGCGGCGAGCGCGAGTCCGTTCGGCGCGCCCGCGAGTCCGTTCGGGACGGGCGCGCCCGCGGCGAGCGCGAGTCCTTTCGGCGCGAGCGCGAGTCCTTTCGGCGCGAGCGCGAGTCCTTTCGGCGCGAGCGCGAGTCCTTTCGGCGCGAGCGCGCCGCAAACGGCGCCGTCGACGCCGTTTGCGCCCGTCGCGAGCTCGCCGTTCGGCGGCGGCCCATCGTCGACGACCGCGCCGGTGTTCGGCGCGTTCGGGGCGGCGTCGCCGAGCTCGACGCCGTCGCCTTTCGCGGTGAAGGTACCAGAACCATCGGCGGCGGCGTCGCCGTTCGGTGGCGGTGGGTTCAGCTTTAGCGCGTCTCCGACGACTGCGCCCGCGAGTCCTTTCGGCGCGAGTCCTTTCGGCGCGGCGCCAGCGGTATCTTCGGCTCCGACCGGCGGGATCTTCGGCGTAGCGCCCACGACAGGGGGGTTGAGCGCCACGGCATCGCCTTTTGCGCCTAAACCGGCCACATCTGGTTTCGCGTTCGGCGGCGCGAATCCACCAGAGGCGGAGAAACGAGACGCCATCGCAAGTATTCCTGCGTTTGGTGGCGGCGCGAAAGCTTTCGTCCCGCCGAAGCCAAAACCCATTGCGGATAGATTAAACTTAGCTAGTGAAGCGCCATCGACGTCAAATGCTGCGGGCGATGAGACGGGCGAAATCACCACCTCGAGTGGTCACATCGTGGGTACGTGCGATTTGATGTGCCCGGCGAAGGAGAGAGAATTCAGGAGCGCGAACGGCGACTTGGAAGTGTTCGAGAGAGTCGACCCAGAGGATCGCATGAAGTCTCATCCAGATTTGTGCATTAAAAAATATACGCGCATCGTTGATGAAATTACGCCTGACATGGTTCGAACGAAGAAAGGTTTACAGTTGGCGATAGATCAACTTTGGCGAATTCTCGACGCCGAGGACAAAGACTTCATGACGAAGAGCAAATTTCTTTGGGACAGGCTGCGATCTATTCGCCAGGATTTGAATTTACAGCAAATCACGGATTCGTTCGCGGTAAAGCTATTAGAGCAAATGGTTCGTTACACCATCCTAGCCGAACACGAGCTGTGCGAGGCGACAGCGTCGGCGACGAACCCGGACGGGCACAATTCTCACTTGAATGTTGAGCAGCTGACGAAGACACTCACGTCTCTTCGACACATGTACGACGATCATGCCGATCGTGGTCAGCAACTCGGTATTGATGCCGAGGCCGAGATGTTCTGTTATCAGCTCTTGCTTCGCATCGACTCGCACGGACGCTACGCCGTGCAACGGTCGGAGATGTTGAACGATTTAAGGAGCGTCCGCGCTGAGGTGCTAAAGCATCGTGACGTTCAATTCGCGCTCCAGTGTCATCGTGCATATCACGAAAACAACGTCGCCCGATTCTTTCATCTCGTGAAAAAAGCGACGTACGTTCAAGCTTGCTGTCTGCACAAGTTCTTCAATAGCATGCGTGGTAAAGCGCTCGAGGTCATGAACACGACGTACGGCAAGTTCATCATGCCGATTACCGAAATCGCGCGTCTTCTGCATACGGATGATATGGAGACGGAGGCGTTGTGTATACATCACGGATTAAACGTCACCAGAGGTAAAGCCGGGGATAAACCACCTGCGGTGACTATGCGCGAATCGTCGTACATTTCTCCCGCGGAAGAGTTTCCAATCTCGCGCTCAGATTTAATCATGAACAAGCGAGCCGCTTCTTACTTGCTTGAGATCGTCGGTAAGGACGAATCGGTTAGGATTGCTGCCAAAACGCTCCCAACTATGAGTACACCCAAAACTACGCCACAATTGTCCGAAGCGGATAAACGCAAGCAGCAGGCTGATGAACTCCGAGCAAAGATTGCGTTGCGCGAATCGCAGCTCGAAAAGGAACGAGCCGCCATTCTCGCCAAGAAGAAGGAGATCGAAGAACGCAAGGCTGCGGAAAAGAAGGCTGCGGAAGAAGCTGAGCGAAAGGCTAAGGAAGCAGAGGAGGCGGCAAGGCGAGCGGAAGAAGAAGCGAAGGCTGCCGAGGCGAAGGCGAGAGCTGAGGCTGAAGCTGCGGAAGCCGAGCGAAGACGTCTCGCAGAAGAAGCCGCTCGAGCCAAAGCCGAAGCTGAGGCGAAGGCGCTCGCTGAGGCTGAGCGACGAAAAGCAGAAGAGGAAGCGGAACGTCAACGAGTACTTGCCGAGGAACGAGCTCGAGAGACAGCTGCCGCCGCACACCGGGCTGCAATCGCAAAAGCCGAAGCCGAAGCTCGCGCGCGCCGCGCTGCCGAGGCTGAGGCTGAGCGACTCCGTCTTATCGCTGAAGAGAACGCTCGACGTCAAGCGGCTGAGGCAAAAGCAGCGCGAAAGCGAGCGAAAAGGCACATGGCGATCCGCCGACTCACATTTTCTCTTTGGCGTATGAACTCGAAGGAGTTCAAGCGAGAGCGGTTGATCGGCGAAGCGCTCGCCATGGCAAGTCCTGCGCCGGCGCTGAATCTCGGCGGCAAGGCTCTCCTCGACGCGAGTGCGGCATCTGAGCGTCCGACGGACGCGCTTGCGCAACTTCGAAAGAAGATTGAATCTGTCCGCTCGCCAGAATTCGGCGTGCCTTTGGATGTTCCGCAAACCGTTGGATTGGCGCTGCACGAAGCTGCGGCCACCGCGGCGCCGAGCGCTCTTGTTTGGAAGTGTCTCATCTGCACTGGCGCGGAGGCAGACTCCGGAGCGAGCGCGTCATCACGACCGAGGACGACTACAGCGACAATCGTCGCGGAGTGGCTGCGCACGAAACTTTCTCGGGGCGGAAGCGCACACGCGACAGAGCCTGGCACTGGGACGATTTTGTCGCTCTACGGCGCCCGACTTCCACTTCCAGGAACTGATGAGGAAAATGATTACATGATGGGTCCTTTGGCCTGGATCGTCGTCAGAGACGTGCCAGCAATGATGGAAAATTCCAAAGGTTCCAACGCGGGCGCGTCATCGGCGATTTTCGTTCTCGATTGCGGTGGCGGCACGTGTGAGAGTCACGAGCTGAAGCGTCTTCGAGCGTTCAGCTCAGCGGTGAAGAGGAGTGAAGCGCCGCTTGTAATCTTCGTCGCATCGAGAGACAACACGAATCAGAACGATATCAAGAAAAGTATCACAAGTTCCGGCATCGAGGGCGCGTTGGTGATATTTCTTCCTCCGAAAGGTCCGGAAGAATGGTCCGACGACAAGTTGTCCGAAGTGCTGGTTTGGACGGCGGAACGCGCGCCAAAGGCGCCTCGACGCAGGATCGCATATCTTTCGGCAGAAATTGAAGAAGCGTTACGACCAGGCTATGTCAACTTGACGGTCAAGCCACGTGTGTCTCCGCGAGCGTGCATACGCGCGTTCAACGATGCCCTCGACCAGCTGGAGCATAAAATACTCGAAGCCGCGCAAACTGAGGACGGCGCTGAATGGCCGCCGGTTGAGATCGGTCTCGTCAACGCGGCGCTTCCGCCGCCTGGCTGGAGATCCAAGTCCCGTCGAACGAAAGTGTTAGATTTGTTGCATTCCGTGCGCCTGCCAGATTTCGAGGCTGGAGAGAAGCCCGTGCGCGCTTTCATCGATTACGTCGCAGCGGTGTTACCGCACTACCCGAAAGACTACGGCCAATGCTTGCTCGCGCAAGCGCGATACGACCCGCATTTCCACAAGCTGCAAGACATTCCGTGGGTGACGCTGTTCCAAACTCTCATCACACTTCTGCTGAGCGGATTAGAGAGCCAAAGCCGCGACGCGTGCATCTACCTTCCTCCGGGTCATCCCTCGTACGACTTCACGCCGTACGAGCCCGAGCCGGAATTGCTCGCCGAACGCGCGTCTTCGAAGACGCCGACCGAAGCCTTTGACGACGCCACGAACCGCAAGCGCAAGCACGAGGCGCTCGCCACCGCCATCCCCGAAGCCAGTCGGTTCGAAGAGATCGACTCCGCACCCTTGGACAACGTTCGCGCCGTCTTGGACGATTTACGTCGCGACGTCGACGCGCACGCGCGCTTCGCCGACGCCTCCGAGCGTTGGCTCGCCGCGCTCGCGACCAACACCCCCGGCACCGCCGAAGACCCCGAATCGTTCGCCGACGCCGGCGAATCGGACGCGCATCTGACCGCGTTCAACGCGTCCGTCGCCGCCGAGCGCGCCGCCGAGGCGCGTCTCCGGCTTCTCCTCGACGCCGCGCCGTAGCCACGCCTCGTCGCGCGAGACGAATGTCGAATGCATCACAATCGCGCGCGCCGCGCCGCGCCGCGCCGCCGCACGCGCCGCGCCCGGCGCGACCGCACCGGTGATCGAAATCGCCCGCGCCCGCGCCCGTCGCCCGCGCGCGACGCCGCGCCCGCGCGCGCGCGTCGTCGACGCATGAAGACGGACGCCGCGCCGGCGGCGGCGTCGCCCGACGCCCCGAAGACGCTCTACCAGGGCGTCGAGCGCGATGGCTTCGGCATGCGCCTGCTCACGAGACTCGGATGGCGCGAGGGCCGCGGACTGGGGAAGAACCAGGACGGGATCGCGAGGCACATTCACGCGCGAAAGCGACAGGTGGGGACGGGGGTGGGCGCGGACGCGCGAAACGACGCGAGCGGCGCGAACGCGGTGGATTGGACGATGAACACGGTCGCGTTCGATGACGTGCTGCGATCGTTGAATAGAACGCACAGCGCGGAAGAGTTGGAACGCGCGGCGAACGCGGAGAAGGCGTCATCGTCGGATGAGGATGAGGACGAGGCGGCGAAGACGAAGACGCGAGACGAGGCGAAGAAGCGAAAGATGACGAAGGAGGAGAAGAAGGCGGCGAAGAAGGCGGCGAAGAGGGCGAAAAAGAATGAAATCGTCGTGAATCGGTCGGTGGTGAGTCACGCGGGGAGGTATCATAAGCGAGAGTCGCAGAAGATGGTGTCGAATTATAGCGCGGAGGATCTCGGGGCGATTTTGGGCGGCGGATTCGTCGCGTTGCCAGAGGTGCGCGCGGACAACGCGTCCGCGTCCGCGAGCGCGTCGGACGCGGACGAGTCCATCCCGACGCCGACGAATAAGGAGAAAGAAAAACCCAAGAGACTCGTCGTCGTGGAGCGACCGAAGTGGGTCTTCGATCCGCCGCCGGAGAGCTGGTGGGGCTGGCGCGTCGGATTTCGCCCGGAGGGTCACGGTAAAAAACCTGAAGACGCCGACGCCGACGCACTCGAACGCAAGCGAGGCTTCGACGAGGACGATCAAGTGAACTTGTTTCAAGACACGCACGCGGGTGCGAATAAGAATCGACGCGGTTTGGGGGCTGGCCAAGGCCGCGACGCCGCGGCTGATTTTTCGGGAACGAAGAAGACGTTCGGCGAAGGCGACGAGGTCAGCGACGCCGAGAAAGCCGCCGCGGCGAAAGCAAAGAAGGTGAAGTGGCTCAAAATCGGCGAGAAGATCCTCGAAAAGGCGTCGGGATCGATGAAGACGAAAAAATTCATCGAAAAGGTTTTGAAAAAGGCTGAGTGCGCGGCCGACGACTGCGACGCCGTCTATCGCGACGCCGCGTTCCACTTCCTCTCTCGCAGCGGCGCGTTCACCAGTCTCGAAGAAGACGTCGTGAAGTTCACCGGCAAGAAGGCGTGACACAATTCCTAGCTCTACCACTACACTAGCCTAATATCTATCTCCGCGCGTCTCTAGCGACGTCGTCACAACACGCGCTCGCGAAACTCGTGTTGACACCGCAGGCACTGCACCAACACCAGCGACTCCCGTTCGCCGCCTCCCCATATCTCCGCCTTGCGAATGTCCCTACCACCGCTCACCATGACGTACCTGCACTCGACGTTCTCACACATCGGACACGCGTACGCCTCGGTGTCGACGCCGTCGTCGAAGTGTCGCCGCGTTCGCCTTCTCGCGCATCGCTCCTCCGCCGCCGCCCGCGCCGCCTGCATCGCCTCCGTCGCGAGCTCCGTCGCGTCCGCGCGCACCAACGCCTCGATGTCCGCCTCCCCGCGTCGCACGCGCGCCGCGAGCGCGTCGTTCCGTCGCAGATTCGTCGCCAGCGTGCGCACGCGCTCGCGATACCTCTTCGAGTTCGCGTCGCCGTCGGCGCGCTCGAGCGCGCGTCGCTCGATCTCGCGCGCGACGTCGTACAGCGCCGTCGCATCGCGCACCGCGTCGCCGAGCATCAGCGTCGCGCGCGCGCGCACGTCGTCGACGTCGTCCGCCATCGTCGCGACGTCGCGTCGGCAGATGCCGCCGCGCGACGACGCCGACCGCGACGCGTCGACGGCGCGCGCCGCGCGCGACGGGACGCGGTGCGCGACGTCGCGCGCGATGTCCGCGCGCGAGCTCGCCGCGCACTGCGCGAGCGGCGCCGTCGCGGGGTGCGCGGTGGAGGCGGCGTTTTACCCGCTCGACACGATAAAGACGCGGCTGCAGGCGCGCGTGCGCGGCGAGGGCGTCGCGCTGCGCCGAGGACTGTACCGCGGACTGCTGGGGAACTTGGCGGGCGTCGCCCCGGCGAGCGCGCTGTTCTTCGCGGCGTACGAACCGATGAAGGCGGCGCTGCGGCGCGACGACGACGGCGACGGCGGCGGCGGCGACGGCGCGAAGGAACACCTGCTCGCGGGCGCGGTCGGAGGACTGGTGTCGAGCGTCGTGCGCGTGCCGACGGAGGTGATAAAGACGCGAAGGCAGGTGGGCGCGATGGGTGGGGTGGGATTGAGGAGCGTCGTCGCGTCGAGCGGCGTCGCGGGGTTGTTTGTGGGATACGGGTCGTTTCTGTTGCGCGACTTACCGTTCGACGCGATCGAGTTCGCGGGGTACGAGTCGCTGAAGAAGGCGTGGGGAGAGATGAAGGGCGAGGACGGCGCGACCGCCGTCGAGGCGGCGGCGCTCGGGTCGATCGCGGGGGCGTTTACGGGCGCGGTGACGACGCCGCTCGACGTCGTCAAGACGCGTTTGATGACGAGCCCGGACGTCTATCGCGGCGTGTTGCAGTGCGTGCGGAAAACCATCGCGGACGAGGGCGCGCTCGCGATGTTCAAGGGCGTGCAGCCGCGCGTGCTTTGGATCGGATTGGGCGGCGGGTGTTTCTTTTCGGTGCTCGAGACGGCGCGAGGCGTTCTCCTTCCCGTCGACTCGCGGCGCTCGTAGCTAGGCGTATTAGTCAACCTAGATCGATTCTTTCCCGCGCGCGTCCCTCGCGCGCGTCGCGGTCGTCTCGCGCGCGTTTTACGTTTATCGAAACCGTTCGCGCCGCGTCTCGGCGTCACTTCGCGCCGCGTGGGCGCGCGCGCGTCATGCGCGCGTCCGCGCGTCGCGCGCTCTCCACCGCGCGCCCCGCGCGCGCGTCCGACGTCTCGCTCGACCTCCCGCGCGTCGTCGCGGGCCAACCGACGCGCGCGACGCACCCGCACGTCATCGCGTCCGCCGCCGACCTCACGCCCGGCGTCTCGCGCGCCGAGTACGCCGCGCGCCGCGCCGCGCTCGCGCGCGCGATGCCGCCGCACAGCGCGGCCATCTTCGCCGCCGCGCCGGCGCTGCGATGGCCCGGCACGGTGATCCCGGCGGGGAAGTACAGGCAAGACGCCGATTTCGCGTACTACACGGGGGTGACGCAGCCGGACTGCGTCGCCGTCGTCGAGCGAGGACGAACGGAGGACGACGTGCGGTACGCGCTGATCGTGCCGAAACGATGCGAACGACGCGCGCAGTGGGACGGCGAGCGCATCGACGCGCGAGCGGGGGAGACGGTGTTCGGCGCGGACGCGGCGTACGAGGCGGACGAGCGAGCGGCGGCGTACGCGACGGAAGCGGTGAGAAACGCGCGAGGAGGGGTGTTCGTGGACTTGGATAAGGTGGATGAGGACGCGAGCGTCGTGCACAGGGCTTTGGGGGCGCGCGCGCGCGGAGGCGGGGGAGGAGACGGGGTTCGACCGGTGCGCGGGATGTCGCACCGGTTGCGGTGGCGCAAGAGCGACGCCGAATTGGCGTTGATAAAAAACAGTGTAGATTTAGACGTACAGGCGTTCGTGAAAGCGTTTCAGACGAGTCGCGCGGGAGCGACCGAGGCAGACGTCATGGCGCAGCACGAGGCGGCGTGTAGAATCGGTGGCGCCGACCGTTTGGCGTATCCATCCGTCGTGGGTTCGGGCGCGGGCGCGTGCGTCGTGCACTACCATCAGAACGATAAAATGCTCGAGGATGGAGATTTACTGTTAATGGACGCGGGATGCGAGCTCAACGGTTACGTGAGCGACATCACGCGCACTTGGCCCATAAGCGGGCGGTGGACGCAGGCGCAGCTCGACGTGTACTCGGTCGTCCTCGAGGCGCACGACGCGTGTCTGCGCGCCGCGCGCGTGGACGGCGAGACCTCACTCATGGATATCCATCGGCTCTCCATCGACGTTCTCGCCAACGGTCTCGCCAAGCTCTTACCCAATACCTCCGCCCGCGCGCTGATTCGCTCGGGCGAGTACGCCAAATATTACCCCCACTCCGTCGGTCACTGGCTCGGCGCCGACACCCACGACGTCCCATCCGTCGCCGTGTCCACCCCGTTCGAGCGCAACGTCGCCTTCACCATCGAACCAGGTTTATATTTCTCCCCCCACGACCTCGACGTCCCCGCCGATCTCCGCGGAATCGGCGTTCGCATCGAAGACGACTGCGTCGTCGACGCGAACGGTGCCGTCGTCGCTCTCAGCGCCGCGCTCCCCACCGATCCCGACGCCGTCGCCGCGCTCGCTTCTTCCACGTTTTTCCGCCCCGTGTAATTCGTAAGGACGCGGCGCTTCCGAAGCGGCGCGCCGCGAAACCGCCACTTGGCACCAAAGTAATTCAAATCATAACCCACGCCGCACTGAATGCCCAGTGCGTACAGCTGGCACCGCGCCTCTTTAAATACGCACACGCCCGATTTTCATAGCGTTCCGAACGCCGCGCCCGCCGTCGCGCCATCTCACGACGCGTCGCATCCACGCGACGACGCGCGCTGAGAGTTCGCGCTCGCGCTCACGCACACGATCGATTCTTTCGCACCGATCGCGCCGCAGCACGACGAACGAACGCACCGATCGCCGTGGGAAGACGCTTCGAATCGCGACGCGCGCCGTTTCTCAGTCACCCTCACGCGTGCGATGCGCGTCGAACGATGGTGAGCCTGAACGCGCGACGGAACGAACGATCGAGCAGCAATAAAGCGTCAGAGATTATCAACGGATTTCTCTCTTCCCCGGTGCGAGTGTTTTATTCCATTCTCTTCATCTGCGCGCTCGAGGTGCGCGATTTCGTCGACGCGATGCGGCGCGCGCGGAATCATCGCGAAGGCGCGAATCGCGGCGCGATCGACCGGGCTCGACGCGAGACTGACGACGCGCGCGCGTGCGATCGGTGATTACGAAGGTTTTACTCTGGTCCGTGGTTCTCGTGCCCGGGCGAACGTCGGGGGCGTGGAACGACGCGGCGAGAGCGTACTACACGCGCGAGACGGTGCGTCAACGTTCGACGCGTTTGGCGCGCGATTTGACTTGACTCGATTCGACGACGCGCGGTTGACTTTGAGGCGACTTTTGAGCGTTACGAGGCGATGGAGCGATGGAGACGGAAGCGCGCGCGATGGAACGCGATGGATCGACACTGACGGGCGCGAACGCGGGATTTTGAACGCACAGGTGAACTTGTCGAGCGCGTACGGAGCGAGCGTGCGCGTGCCCATTCCGGCGATAGACTTGAGGAGTCTAGCGCTCGCGTGGAGACAAGAGAGTTCTTGGCAACAGAAAGCGTTGTCGGTTGTATCTACTGCGCTATTACCCAGTAAAGCGCAGCAGACGAAACAATCGCTACAGGCACGTCTTAGACATCTAGACGAGCAGCTTTTGATCGGCGGAACGGCCGAGTCGGGGGCGAGCGAAGCGGCTGCCGCGAACGCAAAGGTTTTTTCTCTCTCCTTTTAGAGAGTGTATTCTTTGTGTATCGCTATATTGCTTTCGCTAGTCATTGACTCTAGTTTCTACAAGACAAGAACTCTTTCGTTCGTTCGCGCGAACGACGAGAAATAAAACAACCATGGGGAAGAAGGAAGTGTCCGCGACGACGCTGCTCGGTAGACGTGGACGGTTGACGAGACCTCGGCGACATGGAGAGGAATATGTCGAGGTTTCTATGGCAACCGCAGCGCAATCAAGCGCATTAAAGGACATCGGACGATTTGTCCCAGTGAAGGATATCATCGCCGGTGGTTTGGCTCGAGCGGCGAGCCAAAGTACGATTCATCCTTTGGACACCGTCAAGGTGCGCATGCAAGCCACGCTCAAGGGCGTCGCCGGCGCCGCGGCGCCGACGCCTCCGAGCGTTGGTAAGTACGGAGTCGGCCTGAGTGCGGTCTCCAACGGCGCGGTCAGCCTCGGGAAGAGGTCGTTGGTGTCAGCGGCCAAGGCTGGGGCTACCAAGTTTACTTCTGAAGTAGGCATGCTGTACAAGGGATGTTTCGGCGCCGCTACGGGTGCGGGCATCGCCATCGGCGCATACTTTGCATTTTACGGCACGGCGAAGAAGCTGCTCCAAGAGAAATCCGACATGCCAGTGTCGCAGATTGCGTTTGTGGCGGGTGGTATCGGTGCCCTTGGATCTTCCATCGTCAAGGTACCCGCCGCTGTGTGCATTCGCTCGGTACAAGCCGGTGTGTACCCGAACGTCATCGCCGCCGGCCGCAGAATCACCGCGGCCGCCGGTCCCCGGGGTTTGTTCACCGGTTACATTCCAACGCTCCTTGAAGACGTGCCCGACATGGCCGTCAAGTTTGCAGCGTATGAGACTCTTCGAACGATGCATCGCTCGTTCATGAAGAAGAGCAAGGATGAAAGTAGCACGGGTGCGGACATCGTGATGGGTCTCATCGCGGGTTCCGTCGCCGCTGCCGCGACTACTCCTTTGGATGTGGTGAAAACCCGGATGATGTGCAATGCCTCATCTCGACCCAGCTTCGGTGGCGCCATCATGGGCGTTTGGAAGGACTCGCCTCCGGGCGTCGGTCGCGTCCGAACGTTCTTCACCGGCGTTCGCCCGCGAGCAGTCTCCAACGGTATTAACTCCGCCATCTTCTTCTGCTTCTACGAAGCTCTCCGCTCCGGTTTGGTCAAGGCCGAAACCGAACGCGAACAACAGCGTCTGCAGGAGATCAACGCGTCGAATGCGGCGATGAAGAATTCCCGCCGCGCTTACAGCGGCGTTTCTGTTGACGCCGTTCATTACTCCACGCCGTCTCATGTGGGACGCGTTACGGAGGCGAGCATGACGCTCGCGCTCGCCAAGAAAAATAGAAAGAATGCCTAGGTACGGTTGGCATGCTTTCTCGACCAGTTTTGTCTTGTGAATAAAAATTGAAGAGCTCTTCATGAAATGTTTTTCGTTTGATCCTTCTGCTCGACGCGCGGCGAGCCACTCGTTGTTATAAAGTTCTCGTTTCGATAATTGACAAACTAAGATGGACTACTATCGGGCGCGTCACTCATGGGATATGAACGCGACGTTCATTGCGTTTTCACTTGATCGGCGCATCTTGCGTCGAGTTGGCGAGCGACAAAGCCTCGGCGTGCTGGCGCGCCATGGAGGCTCGCGTGGCGTCGACGTAGTTTAAGATTTTCAATCTTGGGCCAGGAGGAATCCGCACTTCTTGCAACGCGCTGTCGTTCAGCAACAACAGCGTGTCATCCGTCAACAGCCCTTTCCGAAAGTTCTTTTCATACTTTTCCAACCCGAGCGTCGCGAGCATGTTATTCGCGTGCGCGTAGTAGTGATCCTGCGCCGCGTCCTTCCCGCTAAACATTTGTCCAACCTTCATGAACGCCCCATTCAACAGCGCAAATAACGCACCGGTGCGCACCGCATCCGTCGCCACGCCAGCCGCGTCCTTCGGCGCTTCCCCGCCCATCGCCCCCGTGGACGACCCCGTCGCCGCGCCGACGAGGCTCAACGCGCTCCCCGCGCCGAACATCGCCATCATGGAGCCTTGAATATCCTCCACGCCGCCGCGGTACTTTTTAATCGCCAGCGTCAATCCACCCTGCACCGCGGAGAACACCGCCAAGTTCAACGCGAGCACCTTGGGCGGTCCACTAAACGATCCTTGCGCCGCCATCGGGGGTTTATTCGGCATCGTCGCCGCCTGCGCCTCGAGCGACTTGTTCATCATCCCCAAGCCGTAGCCCAGCACCGAGCCTTGCAGCGCACCGCCCGCGGCCGTGATCCCGACCTCGACCTGCGCGCGAGTTCGCATCGTCGCATCTTTCGTCAGTTTACGCCCGCATCGCGTCGCGTCGTCGCCTCATCGCGTCATCGCGCGTCGCTTTCTCGACGGCGGCGATCCAATCATCGTTCGACAATCATCATCGCGCGCCGTCGACGCGCGCGTCGCGTCGCGCGCACCGGGTCGGACTGCGCCTTGAGCCACGCGTCGAAGCTCTCTTTCTTCGCCGCGAGCGTCTTGCCGAGGTCGCTCATCGCGCGCGTCGTCGGACCCGCGCGCGCGCGAGTGTGCGGCGATCGTCCCGAGCCGCCGGCGCCGTCCAGAGAGCCGCGACGCGACGCGGCGGTTTCGTCGTTAATGTTACACCCCGCGCGCGAGGAAACGCGGCGCGGGCGCGAAAAGCTACTCGCGCGTCGAAATGACTTTTTTACGTCGCTTCTTCGCGCGGCGACCGTCGTCGTCGTCGCGCGTCGCGCCCCGGACGCGCGGCGCGGCGTCCGCCTCGGCTTCGGCTTTGGCTTCGGCGCGCGCCGCGCGCTCGCGTTTCAATCGTTTACGCTCGGCTTTGCTCATGTGCCGCTTCTCGGGCGCGAGCGCGTCGGTCGGGTGCGCTCGAGCGCGCGACGCGCGTTCGACCGCTTTTTGCGCGACGAGCGCGGCGCGACCGCTCGAGGACGCGTCGGCGTTCGCCGTCGCGCGCGGCGTCGACTCGGGCGCGCGCGAGAGCGCGCGCGCGTCGGGCCGCTTCGTCGCCCCGAGCAGGGATTCCGCGGTCATCGTCGCGCGGAGATGTTCGAGGAGTTCTTTCTCTCGCGCGTCGACCGCTCTGGGCGCGCGCAGGCGCTCGGCCTCGGCTTCCTGACGCTCGAGCGCGGCGCGGTTAGCGGCCGCGACGGCGATTCCGGAATACTTGGCCGTGCTCATGGCGCGCGCGCGACGACGCGCGCGCTTGGTGGACGCGCCTGGTGGACCGGACGCGCGCGCGGCGGAGTGGCGCGCGGCGGCGTGGAGTGCGCGAGTCGAGCGCGGCGCGAGGGCGAGTCGTCGTCGTCGCCGCTCGGCGATGGATTTACAAAGGCGCGCGATGCGCGCGACGGTGCGCTATGAGGGTCTAAAAGTTCCAATAGTAATTCTTTCCGGAGGATTGCCTGTTGACGCGAGGCTTTGAACGGCGGGAATTCGGGGACATCCACGGCGCGTCTTGGCCGAATTGGAAATCGTTCGGCGTCGGCGCGGACCAGGTGTTTGATCTCGTGAAGGAGCGTTCGTAGCTCGCGTGTCGCTCTCGTTGGGCGCGAATGCGTTCAGTTTCGTCGTACACGCGACGAAGTGCCTGGTCGCTCAACTGCGCGTTGGTTTCGCCGATGAGCTTGAAGAGACGGTCGGCGTCGTCGTGAAGTTCAGACGCCGGAGCCCACGACGGCATGTTCCGATTCGCCTTGTCTGGGTGATACTTCAGCGCCAACGCGCGATACGCCTTCTTAATATCCGTTTGCGTCGCCTTGTCTTTCAGCTCATCCAAACCGAGGATTCGATACATGTCAACCTGCGAGTTCGCCTGCGTGGTTTTGGTCGTTTCGAGCCTTCGAAGGCGATCCGTCGCCATCGCCAGAGCGTTTTTGCGCTCCTGAGCCGTGGCGAATAAGTCATATTGCGCGTTTCCGGCGATTTCGACGTACGAACGCAAGTCTCGGATCGCATCGTCCCAGCATCGAATGCTCTCGTGCAACGTCGCGCGTCTGCTCAGCGCCTTGATGTTCCAAGGATTGAACGCCAACGCTCTGCCGCAATCGGCCAAGGCGTTGAGAAACTCGTTCAAACCTTGATACGCGGCGGCACGATTACCGAGCACGATTGAACAATACGCGGCGGCAACTGGCACCTTACCCGCGTCGAACGCGAGAGTGTAAGATGCGACGGCTTCGGCGTATTTCTCCGCGTTGAACATCTTATTGCCGTCCTCTTTACCTTTGAGCATCGTTCGCGCCATTTCGATTGCTTCCTCGTCGACGTCGCATTCCGACACGCTTGTGACGTACTCACACGCTGCATGTGGATCCCCTTTACCCAGTAGAGCTGAAAATGTGAACTCGGGCACCCAACTTTCCTTGGATAGGCCGAGCGTTTCGATTTCCGAGATGAAAGCGCTCGCCTCTTGGTACGCGCCGCACGCGATTAGCAGTGCCGCCTTGGCTTCGACGAACGGCTTCCCAAACTCACTCGATGAAAGCAGCGGATAACTCGACAACGCCGCGACGCTCTTAACGACTGGTTCGTACGTCTCATCGAGCTTTCGCGCGCGACTGTCGCTGTAAAGCCTAGGAAGACCAGGCACACACGCTCGAAGTTTGAGCGAAGCGCCGAGCACCTTCGACAAATGTTCGGAAGCGGCTTTCGCTTCAATCTTCGCATTCTCGACATCAGCGTCCTCAGACGCCGAAAGCACCTCCAGAAAATCCATCGCGGTACCAAAGCTACCTAATTTCATGTGACACGCGGCCACGCGAAGTTGAGCACGAGTGTACGACGCATCCGCGCGAACGGCTCGCTCGCAATCGGTGAGCGCTTTGAGTATAAGAACGCGATACTCATCGTACGGCGTAGACTCGTTCGGAATCATCATCCTCGCCGCCGCTCTGTTGGTCAGTAATACTGCCGCGTCGCGACCGACAAAGGTGTCGATTTGCACCCCCAGAGGGCTCTCGTCGCCCTTACCGGCGTTGGTTCGAGGCGCAGAGGCGAACACCATAATCGCTCTGCTATACATCTCGTCCGCTTCAATGTACTTCTCCTCGCGGTACAGCGCGTTACCTAATTGCCTGAGCCTTTCAGTCTCTTCGGAATCGCGCGAGTGAAGCGACATCTGCGATGCGGCTTGCTCGATATCCCCGACACTCACGCTCGGGCTCTCCGTCGCCGCGGCGATCGGCTGGCGTCTGTCCCGTCCGGCGCGTTGCGCGTACTTGAAACTTCGGCTGTGCTTGGCGAGCGCGGGAGAGTCATCCGCGCCCATCTTAAAATCGCCGCTCGACTTTTCCGCAGATCGCGTCGCTCGCACCGTCGGGATCGTTTTCGTCGGCGGTGGTGCGGTGAACGTAAACTGCCTCGGCGTCGGCGCCTCAAAAATTGGCGATTGCGGTGACGTACCGAACACGCTCGCGTCACTCTTCGTCGACGCCGGCGTCTCCACGCGTTCTACCGCGGCCTCCACGCGTAACGCACTCGCTCTACTTCTAAACGACGCGCTCTTCTTTGTTCCACTCGTCGAAGCGGCGCCCATGGTGAACGTCCTCGGCGGCGTAAACCGCGCGCCTTCGCTCGCCTCTGAATCATTCGGTGAATCCACCACCATAGGTTCCGGCGACGTCATCGGATCCGGTGACCGCGCCGGTTCCGACGCCGTATCCTTTTCAAACTCCGCGTCCAACGATCTCGCCGCTCGCGGCGCCCCCGAGTCCTCTCGCGTCAAATTTTGCTGGCTCGCGCTCCGCGCGCGCCCCGGACTCTTCTCCGGCATCGCCCGCAGCTCGAACGTCTTCACCGGGCTCTCCTGCCCCGACGACGTCGCCTCTCGTTCCAACTTCTCCGCGAACGCCCCCCAACTCGCGCGTTCATCGCCCCCTCCGCGTTCGCTCCTCGCCGCGCTCGCCCTCGGCGTCCTCGCCGCGCCGTTCGCGCGCGCGCGAAAACTCCGTCCCCTCTCCACCCGCGCCCGACCCGCGTCGCCCGCGCCGAGATTAAACCGCGTGAACCCATCCTCGACGTCTTTCACCGCGTCTCGCCCGCTCGTCGCCGCGCCGTCGCGCTCGGGCGCCGCGTTTTCGTCCGTCGTCGTCCCGCGGCTGGCGCTGCTTCCCCTCTCGCGTTCGTCCGTCCCTCGCGCGCGCGCGTCGACGTCTCGCGCGGGCGCGTCGCGCGGCGCGGACATGGCGCGACGCCGCACCGTCGACGCGCGTCGCGCGCGCGCTCGGCGCGCGTCGCGGTGTTGTGCGGACCCGCGGGCGCGCAGCGGCGCCGTAACGGCGCGAGCGCGCTGCGCCGCCGCGATAACCGCATTCAATAGTAGCGCCCGCGCCCGCGCGTCTTCGAGAGCGCGCGACGACGAGGTCGTTCATTCATTCGTTGATTATCACAGTGATCGCGCGATGTGGTGCTACATAGGTCGTGAAGCGAACGAGCGCGGATTCCGCCGCGGCTTCGTTCGCACAACCGTCTCGAATCATGAACGCTCTTCGCGTCATGTTCGATTCGGTGGATACAATCGACAGATTCGATCGGCGCGGTGATTACATAATCACGAGGCGACCGAGGGAGTCCTTCGCGAATCCCATGCCCGAGGGCATGATATGCTTTTTTGTGCCGTCGAGACCGAGAAACGGTTTCGTCGCCGACGGCGGCAACAGCTCAAAAAGCGGCATCGATTTCAGCTGCTCCTGACGGCGCGCGTGATCGATCTCGAGAGCCTGGCGCTTGTTCGACTTTGGTCGCTTCTCGAAGATTCGCATCTTTTCGCAGAAGCGCGCAAGAGGGTCGTAACAGTCCATCTGGTCGCCACCGAACTCGCCCCCCTTGGCCAAAAATCGATTCACCGGCGCACCCGGCTGAACCCCCGTGGCGCACTCCGCCGCTCTCGCGAGTTCGACGCTTGAGAATTTATACCGTCGATTCAAATCACTGATTTCCTTTCTGACCTCACCCGGCGTGAGCCAGGTCTCGCCGTCGATCTCCACGTCCGAGACGTCTGGCAGCTTCCCGCGCGAGTTCGCCTTCGCGTTCGCCGCGCCGCACGAATCTCTCGCCGGAATCACCGCGCTGTTCGGCAGCCCTCCGACGTGTCGATTCATCGTCGACGCCAACGGCGATCGCGCCGAAATCGCACTCGAGCCCGCGCCCGCGTCTCGCGCCCGCAGCGTCGCCCCGACGCTCTGACTCTTCATCTTCTTCTCGCGCCAGAAAAAGTAATCCGCCGCCGCGTACGTCCCGTTATCCATCGCGCGCCACTTATCCTTGTAATGCCCCGCCATAAACTTCCCGAACGAGTTCGAATTCACGCCCAGGAGCGCCTGAAAAGACGTCACCGCGACGTCGAATTCCGCCAAAAACTTTCGAATCTTCGTTCGCAGCGTCGTCGGATTCGTCGCTCTCGCGCCGCGCGTCTCGTCGTCGTACGCGTCCAAGAGATCGTCGTACCCCGGCGGGCGCGCGACGGCGTTTCGCGGCATCGCACGTTCGCGCGAGTCGACGCGGAGTGTCGACGCGGGCGCGCGCCGTCGTCGTCTCGCGTTCAAATTTCAAATTTTAACGAAAACGGGTTTATTAGGGTTTATGTCTAGCGCCGTCGGTCGCGCGCGTCGCGGCGCGTTAGGTCTCCCGCGGCGTTGAATGCGTCGCGACGCGCGCGCGACGCCGCGCATCGCGAGGCGGCGCCGCACACCTCGACGCCGCGCGACGATGAAGTACGTCGTCGTCAGCGGTGGCGTCGTCAGCGGCCTGGGCAAGGGCGTCACCGCGTCCTCCATCGGCGTCCTGCTCAAGGCGTCCGGGCTGCGCGTCACGAGCGTGAAGATCGATCCGTACATCAACATCGACGCGGGGACGATGTCGCCGTTCGAACACGGCGAGACGTACGTGCTCGACGACGGCGGCGAGAGCGATCTCGATCTCGGGAACTACGAGCGGTTCGTGGACGTGTCGCTGACGAGAGATCACAACATCACGACCGGGAAGGTGTACCAGGTGCGCGAGACGACCGGCGAGGCGAGAGGGACGATTTGTTTTTGCGTCGGTGTTTGAAAATGAACAACAGCTCCGAGGCGCGAACGCGAACGCGAACGCGAACGAATGGTCGGCGCGAGACTGACGGTGCGGTGACGCGGGTTCGATGTGAACGCAGAGCGTGATATCGAAGGAGCGCGAGGGGAAGTATCTCGGGAAGACGGTGCAGGTGGTGCCGCACATCACGGATGAGATTCAAGACTGGATCGAGCGCGTGGCGCACGTGCCGGTGGACGGGACGGATAACGTGCCGGACGTGTGCGTGATCGAGCTGGGGGGGACCGTGGGTGATATTGAATCGATGCCGTTCATCGAGGCGCTTCGACAGTTTCAGTTTCGAGTGGGGACGGAGAACTTTTGCTTGATTCACGTGTCGCTCGTGCCCGTCGTCGGCGCCGTCGGAGAGCAAAAGACCAAGCCGACGCAGCACTCGATCCAGGCGTTGCGTTCGGCGGGGTTGTCGCCACACATGCTCGCGTGTCGCTCAAAGCACCCGCTCGAGCAAAGCGTCATGGACAAACTCGCGCTGTTCTGCCACGTGAACCCGAAGTGTATCATCAACTTGTGCGACGTGAGTAATATTTGGCACGTGCCGCTGGTGATGCTCGAGCAGGACGCGCTGAGGAATATCATGTCCCAACTGCAGCTTCCGTACGCTGATCCGGACATGCAGCAATGGGAGTACCGCGCGAAAAAGTGGGACGCCGTCACGACGCCCGTCACCATCGCACTCGTCGGAAAGTACACTGGTTTGGGCGACTCGTACTTGTCCGTCACCAAGGCTTTGCTGCACAGCTCCATTGCGTGCGATCGTAAACTCGACTTGTTGTGGGTCGAAGCGAGCGATTTGGAGGAGGAAACGAAGAGCGAGGATGTGTCCAAGTACGAAGCGGCTTGGGAGAGCGTCAAGAAGGCGCAAGGCATCTTGGTTCCGGGTGGTTTCGGCGGTCGCGGTACCGAAGGGAAAATGATCGCCGCCAAGTACGCGCGCGAGAACAAGGTTCCGTACCTCGGTATCTGCCTCGGGATGCAGTGTATGGTGATTGAGTACGCGCGCAACGTTCTCGGTCTGTCGGACGCGCACTCAACGGAGATGGAACCGGAAACGAAGAACCCGGCCGTCATCTTTATGCCCGAAGGGAGCAAGACGCACATGGGCGGCACGATGCGTCTCGGCAGTCGAAGAACCATCTTCCAAACGCAGGATTGCATCTCCTCTCGCTTGTACGGATCGGTGCCGCACGTTGACGAGCGTCACCGTCATAGGTACGAAGTGAATCCGGAAATGGTGCCTCAGCTCGAGGCGGCTGGATGCAAGTTTGTCGGCAAGGACGACACGCAGTTGCGCATGGAGATTTGCGAAGTCGACGGCCATCCGTTCATGGTTGGCTGCCAGTATCACCCCGAGTACAAGTCTCGTCCTGGACGACCCTCTCCGCTTTTCATGGGGCTCATCCTCGCCGCGAGCTCTCAACTCGGTGAGTACAACTCGGACGAGGCGATCGCCGTTCGCAAGAGCGCAGCCTATAGCGAACACAACTCCGTGCTCACCAGTCCACTCAAGGTGCTCCGACAGAACGTCTCCCCATCCAAGTAGACATCGACATCGTACACTAATCGCCTCTGAAGTAAGTACTAGGAACTTATACGTTGTAGTTGGCTCATCGTTACACAAATCTATGAACGACTTTCCCTTGAAAGTTTCTCCGCGCCGCGCGTTCGCCTCTCAGCGCGCGGCGTCCACGCCCGCACACCCAGACCGCGCGCGCGAACGCACCGCTCTCGGTCGTCGACGGCGACGATCGGTGCGCGAGCGTCCTCAGACGTCTCGCGCGCATGTCGCGCGACGACGCGCGTCGACGGCGCCACCGCGCGTCGTCGCGCGTCGTCTCGACAACGGTCTACTCAAAGGCCGCGGCATGTTTCATCGTCGCGCTCTTCGCCGTCATCGCGCGCGCGCAGCGACTGCCGACGTACGTGCAGCCGCCGTACTTGCAAAGCATATCGCCGGACACGGGGCACGTCGTGGGAGGAACGACGGTGACGATATACGGGGGGGGATTCCAGAATCACGCGGGACTGGCGGCGCGGTTCGCGTATTACGACTCAAGCACCGGGACGGCGGAGGTTGACGTGGTTCGGGCGACGTACGTCGATTACGGCACCATACGAGTGGTGACACCGCCGAGAAAATTTGCGGCGAGCGTGCACGTGACGGTGACGAATAACGGGATTGGATACAGCACGACGCCGTTGAATACGGATGACGCGGGGACGTACGCGTTGTTTGAGTACAAATCCAACGCGCCCGCGGGAAGTTGGACGGTGAAAAACGCCACAGGGCACGCGTTCGGCGGGGCGGTGGTGGAGATTACGAATCCGTCGCACACGACGAGCACGAGATCGACGGATAATAATTTTCTCCCCGGGGTGCACCTGCGATGTAGGTTTGGAAATCCATCAGACGCGTCGGCGACGACGACTTTGACGATCGGCACGGCGACGAAGACGGCGGAACATCCATGGTTCGGGCGTGGTGGTAATATCGGGTACACAGTGACGTCGAACCGCTTGAATGGTGGTTCCGCGATGGAAGGTCCGTCGTTTATTTTACGACGAGGAACGACGTACACGTTTACGGTGAGTTCGACTGGACATCCATTTTATTTATCTTCTGTAGAGCCATCCATGTGGGAAAAAAGCAACACGCCAACGGCCACGCTCACGACGGCGACAGATAGCGGTTCGGTGACCTTCGCGCCGGATTCTAACACGCCAGATTATGTGTTTTATCACAGCACTAGCGGAGCGTTCATGGGCGGTATGATCACCGTCGTAGATTCAGGCGCGGCAGATTTCGAGACTGGTGCTGCCAACGCGAATACGGTACGCGCGGAATGGGTTTCATACAACAAAATCCGCTGTATCGCCCCAACGTCGGTGAGCGCGCTGGACGACAACGCGGATCATGGCGGAAATCAAGTGACAATCTTTGTCTCAAACGACGGCGTATCGTACCACAGCGGGCAGGGCGGCGCCGACTCGGCAACACCCACTGATGCAGGTACTGGGTCCACGTTCACCTACTTCGGCAACACGGCGTTTACAGACGTTCCTCTGTATTTTCTTGGGTCTGGCGCTTCGTACAGCGGAGGTGTCGCTCTTGAGTTAACGTCGTCCAAGCACGCCGTGAGCACAATTTACGCTCAAGACGGCACGAAGGACGGCACTGCGGCGACGGCGTATGCAAGCGCAAAAACATCGCATGCGACGGAAGCGTCACTCGTAGTAGGTTCTGGTAACGCGGACGACCTCGTGGTAGAGGGAACTTTTACAGGAAACGGAATCGCGTGGTTCGAAATCGTCATCGACGACGCAACAAGTGGCGCTGAAACATTTAGATGGCGACTGCACGCGGGCGTCGGTTCGAACGTAGCCTGGGTCGAAACCGCCCGAGCAATTCCTGTCGGTGTTTTCGGGGGCACCATATCCCCATCGGGGTTATTGAGTGACGGAATAAGCATTCGTTTCACGTCTTCCGGAGGCCATCATTTGCTCGGCGACCGCTGGATCGTAAGAGTATACGGTGGCAATCCCAACGTTATTTCCGCACGAACAACGCACGAAGAAACGACGTACGCGGCGAGAGGGCCATTCTTTGGAAACACGGAAATCACCATCATCGGTGAATCCTTCTTTCCATCGAATGGTATGTGGTGCAAGCTATACGATAGCGACACCACCGTCACGCATACCGTGCCGGCGTATTTCGACAACATGAAACGAGTGCGATGCATAACGGAAAAGCATGAGCCTCGCTCGGGTGGTGAAGTTCCAGGGACTTTTCGACCTTGCTTCTACAAGAATATTCAACTGAGTTTGGATGATAAGTCGACGTTCAGCGTGGTGAAGTCAGACGTGAAGTTTCTCTACTGCGACATTTACGTTTCAAAATCTGGTTCAGACGCGTACGGTGATGGTACGCCAAACGCGCCGTACCTCACGCTGCAGCGCTCGATTGAAGCTGCTCTCGGCGAAGCACGGTCGTATGACATTCGTTATAACCTAGACGACCCCGACACGGGCATTCGGCTTCCTTCAGAACATCGCAACGTCAAGTTTGGCACGGCTTCAAAGATTCCCGTCAATAAAGGCTTTGGTTACTTTGTCAACCGCGACAAGGTGCGCGTCAAGACTGGAACGTACGCTGGAGCGGGGAACGTAGGATTACACCCTCTCGGTAAGATGCTCGAGGCGGAGGCGAAAGATGGAGCCGTCACTATCGATTGTGGGGCTGAGGGGTACACGGGAATGCTCGTCAACGGCGATCGTCATGGTACAGAAGAAGTCACGAATTCCGGGAGCGTGTCGTTCTTTGGAATCACTCACGTTAATTGTTAAGCACATTGATTAGCTCTTTGCACATTGATTAGATATTGGGGTTCCTCTTGAGATATCCAACTGCTCTGCATAGAGCGCTAAATTGTTTATGCGTTGGGTTACTTTAGAATACAACAATGCGTCGTGCGAATGTATTAGTTGCACGTGCCTCCTCTCATGTTTCACCATTTTTTTCCTCGGGGGCCGTCTCGCCGGACGCGACGAGAAGCGTCAAGTCCGTCCACGATCCGCGTCGGTCTGACTTGCTCAAGCCACCCTTCTTCGGCGAAGACACATCAGCGTGTGCTAAATCAGTAAGACTTCCTTTTCTCGCGTTCTTAAGGTCACCGAACGAGGCAACCTTGACCATATCGCTCAGCAAACCCGTACGGCTCGGCACGCGATCCAGCGCAAAATCTCGCTGAAGGTGCTCAGCTTTGCCCATACCCACGGCTGCGAGCGCGTTGGCACCATCCATGCGCACCATACCAGTCATATTGACGCCACTAGCGATGCGTTTGATCGCGGCGTGCGCGGTCTTGATGGCCACCGCTTCCGCCTGCCTGTGATCGTCTTCGGTACCGGGTTCGCTCTCCTCGACTTCTTGAGCGCGTTCGTGGGATTCGTATTCGTGTCCACCATCCAAATCCTCGAGTGCGCGTTTTCGATCGTCGCAGAGCACTTCTTCGCGCTCGAAATCCACGGACGATCGTCCGTCGACGCTCAAGCGAGCCGTGACGTCGAGAGAGCGGCGCGACTTTACGTTGAGTCCACGAAGCGCGCGCTCGGCGGCGGCGGCGGCGGCGGCGAGCTCTGAACTCTTCTCCGCGATCGTCTTCGCGAAACGATTCGGACTGATGCTTCGATGCCCGTAAATGTAACACCCAGGGGGCACTTCGCTCATCGAGCGCTTGCTCGGTAGTAGCTCGCTCGCGCCGTCAAAGTTGGCGACGATTACGGTGCCGTCGTCGTCGCGAGTGTACTTCAACTCGTACTCTCCGCTCACGTCTCGAGCCGCGAACACGCGCACGCTCTTGGAGTCAAACACGACGAACGCAAACCTTCCGCGAAGTTTCGGCAGCGCCTTGGTGCCGAACGTCTTATACAAGTGACACACCAGCTCAGCTTCGTAGCACCGTCCGCCGACGAGCTGCCTCGCCGCCTCGAGCGCCGACGGCGCGGTATCCCCTCGTCGTCCCTCGTCCGAGAACAACCGCCACGCCAAGTAATCAACATTCGTCAGGTGTCCCACGAACGACACGATGAGCTCGTTATCCGTGAACGCCTGTATCCCCGGCCCGACGCTTATCGCCACGCCGCCCCCGTCCAGCGCGCTGCTCGACTTTTTAAACTCCAGCGCGTTCAGCGCGTCCTCCAGCGCGTCCTCACCGCCCTCGCGCGCCGCCGATCCCGTCTCCCGATTCACCCGCAGCGTTTTCGGCGGCACGACGCACAGAAACTTCCCCACGCGGTCTCGCATCGTCCCGTCGCGCGACGACGTCCCCCGCGCGCGCTTCGCCGCGCGCGATCCCGCGCGCGCCTCGGTCCCGTCGCGCCGGCGTCCGCGTCGCCGTCGTCACCGCCGTCGTCGCCGTCGCTCGCGCGCGCGTCGTCGCTCGCTCGCGCGTCGCTCGCGCGCGCGTCTCGCGTCGCGGCGTCGTCGCGCGCGTCGCCACGTCAGCGCGCGCGGCCGCGATCGCGCGCGATCGATCGCGATCGATCGATCGATCGCGCGCGCGCGATCGCGGCGCCGCGATCGATCGATCGCGCGCGATCGATCGCGATCGATCGCGCGCGATCGCCGACGTCGCCGTCTCGTCTCTCGTACGCGCA